>Ga0222648_1000636_pt1 | contig 14850 bp, 15 predicted proteins | sample AntAcemetagen335_FD_181021 | JGI IMG/M metagenome (GOLD analysis project Ga0222648, IMG submission 181021) | Saline water microbial communities from Ace Lake, Antarctica - #335 | ecosystem: Environmental > Aquatic > Non-marine Saline and Alkaline > Saline | place: Antarctica: Ace Lake... | reverse complement strand
ACTGCCGTTATGAATTTGAACAACCACGGCCAGGCCAACAAGGACAGTGCGGCGAACAGCACGGCGGCAATGGCCACCCCAAATAGGACCATAAACCCCACGCCTCGCCAACCACCAACTTCGGGTGTTGCCCATAGTTGTTGCCACAGACTGACGTTGGACACCGTGGCCATCCACAATGCGGCCAAGCCGGCCACGGTGAATTTTGACCAGCTTGTGGGCTGGTCATGAGGGGATTTGAATTGGAACATCAGGGGTAGTGTCATTAAGAGAGTGTTTTTTGCAATTGGCGGTACCTTCGGTCATCTAACCCTCTTTAAGATGCCGCACGAGAATTCACGTCACAAAGGTAATTTCAAGCCACGAAGTGCGATCGAGTGCTTTTTGAAAGCACCATCTAGTCGTGCGCCAAACAGTAAGTTAAGTTTGGCGAATAATGATTCAGCTTGCCCCAGAGAAAGAGTTAATTGGTTGCTGTGAATCAGGCGTAAAGCGGCTTTCGCAACGGACTGTGGCGTATCAGACCCTGCACCTGTAGCGGTACCATAGGCCGTTGCAGCCGCTGAATTAAAGTTGGTTTTCGTGGCGCGTGGAACAAGTAGCTTAAAGGCAACACCTTGACCAGCAGTTTCTCGACGCAGGCTTTCCACATAACGATGTAAGCCCGATTTACTTGCGCCATAAACGCTATATCCGGGTAAGCCAATGTCACCCACAGCGGATCCGATGTACAGGACAGTTGACAAACTGAGTGACTCTGAGCGCACACGTAACAACCCGCTTGTCACGGCCATCGGCGCCAGAAGATTGCATGCCAGCACGCTCGTTAGGTCCTCATCACATACGCTTGAAGTCTCTGCAAAATGGGGTGTGCCCGCCGCGAAGACGACCACATTGATGCGGCATTCGACGACGGCATCAATCAGTCGTTCGCGATCTTTCGGTAGGGTGATATCTATAGCCAACGCTGTATCAACATCCACCGATTTCAGCGCTGGTTGCCGTGAAGCCCCCATCACCCACCAGCCCGCTTGACGGCACTCGACCACAAGGGCTTTACCGATGCCCCCAGTATGCCCAATGATCAATACGCGCCAGCTCATGTGTGAACTTCGGGCATAGGCAGAGATCTGAAAATGGCGGCATACAGTTTGAAAAAGTGCTTCGCCTCTTCAATAATCAATGACTGAGTCAAGTCATCTTCAATGAAATTCATGAGCTCAGCAAAATGAGCCGTATGTGCCAGATCCAACGTCCCATGAGACCTCAAATACGAAAAAGCCGCTTCTGGCAGAGCAAGCGATTTTTGAATTTGATCTGCCGCTTGAAGCGCCAAGGCCACACTCGTCCCCTCCAGTACAAACACCATGCCCCAAAAGCCCATGCCCTTACCACGCGCTATCAGCTGGTAGGCATGGTCGACCATGGCTTGAGTCGCGGGATTTGCGCCGCTGCTCAAAGCACTTTCGCGAGTTACACCACACGCGACTAAGTCATTGATGATCCATGCGTCGTGCCCATCTTCCTCTTCGATGTATTCCTCCAGATGTCCATCCAGCCACCGTTGTTCATGCGTCAAATGTGACCGAAACGCCTCCAACAGTGGCACTGTATGCCGAACGTGGTGGTATGCCTGCGTCAAATAAGCTTGATAACTATTGAGATCTACAGCGCCACTTAAACAAGCGGAGATGATAGGCGAGGTGATTAAATACTGACGGGCCTGAGTGGTTTCGGCAACCAGTCTGTCGTGAAATGTCATAAGGGGCTCCTTTTAGACTCAAATTCGGGGCGGTACTTCGCCGTAATGTAGGTGCGTTTTGGGCGTCCATTTAGCGTAAATTCATTTTGCCGCGCATCGTTGTCGACGGCTCCCAAACACCAATTGGCGATCTGCGCGTAATCGGGTAAATCCTTGTTGCTAGCTGTCATCACTTCATCAATCTGCGTGCGTGTGACGGTGGGACTCGCGGGCCATACAACGGCGGCTAGGCGCGGCATCGCATCACCAATGACGACGACCTGCCCGATGATCAAGTGATCACACAGCAGCGTCTCAAGCCACTCCGGCGATACGTTCCGACCGTAACTGGTGACGATCATGTTCTTCTTGCGTCCCACAATTTGCCAAGCCCCGTCTGCCGTTTGTGCCCCTAAGTCGCCTGTGGGGAAAGGTTGATCTGTCTGCGGGGGATGCCCCAAATAGCCAAGCATGACAGGTTTGTGGACCCAAATTTCACCATCCTCGCCGAGGCTCAAACGGCTATGGGGGAGGCTTTTACCCACACTACCCGTTTCTCGCTCCGGAGGCAGATTAAGGGTTTGAACCGACCCGCCCTCCGAGAGACCATAGCCCTCGTAAACCGGCACACCAAACGCAGTCGCCCGGTGTAACAAAACACGCCCCACGGGCGCACCACCGACAGCTACAAACTTGATACATCGCGGCGCCTTCTGGCCGATTTTCTCCAGGTACTGCACCCATGCACTCAACATTTGGGGTAGCAGAATCACACTTTCAATCTCATATGTCCGCAGACACGCATCAAACTGGCAGGGATCAAACTGGCTTGATCCCTTGAGGCCAACGGACGCCAAAGGCAAAGAAACGATCGCTGTACCTTGCGCAAACGCCGTCTTGACGCCGGCGACGTGCTCCAACAGCACGCCGTACGGTAACGCGCTTAAATGACGTTTTATGTGGAAGGGTTGCAGCGCTTCACGAATTCCCTCGCTGACCGCCCGTAAATGCCCGCGAGACAAGCAAACGCCCTTCGGGTCTCCTGTCGATCCTGATGTAAAGGTGATCACGCCAGTACCCGCATGTGCCTGAATCGCTGCACTATTTTTTGTGAGTGTGCGTTTGCACAGGTCAACACCTGCAATTTCCAAGCGATCAATGTGCAGGTCAGACTGGGCTCCGGACGATGGCTGAATTAGGCACTCGCACCCAACCAAATCAAGAATCGAACGAATCTGTCCGGCGGTAAAAAATGGGGGTAGTGGTACATGTACAGCCCCCAAGACTTCCAGGGCCTGGTCAACGGCAATAAACGCAGGGCTGTTGTCCATGACCGTGACAACGACGGTTTTTGCGTCGACCGCGCTTGCTTGTAAAGCAGCGACGGTCTCTGTAACAACTTCCTGCCACGCCGCAGCGGCCCAGCCAGCTTGCGGGCCTTGCACAATGACGTTGGTTGCGTGAAGGCTTGTCATCGCTGGCCCCCTTTCGGATGCAGGCAACCCAAGCGACCAGCGACAACCACCGGCTGATGCTTGTAATAGTCGCCCCATTGGTTTTGCGTATCAGTACCCTTCTCAGGTGATGCGGCCGTCAAAACCATTGGAGCAACGCCCATCTGGAAAAATAGCCGCCGTAACTCCCGCGTAAAGGTACAAACCGCCCACTTATAGCCTTGGTCGGCAAGTGATTCGTGCAGTTGATAAATGAGACGCTTTCCTTCACCCGCTCTTGAGGCTGCCAATTGCCCAACTTCAACAATATCTTTACGTAGGACTGTCTCACCAGAGATACGGCTCAAGGCGAGCTCAACGGCCTCATCCAAATAACGCTCCAAATACAACGGACCATCATGCGCATACCGACAACCCGCCGCCGCCGCCCAAACGCTGGCGCGATCGCGTAAGCCGGCTATTCGCGGCGAAAACGTTTCAACCGATGCACTGAATGCGCTCAGGTAAATCTGCTGAATGAACGACTCAGCCGCCGATCGGCCTGGGTCAAACGCTGACACCCAAGTCAGTTGACGGTCAGATGAACCGTCTGATGCCGTAATAGCGACACTCATGGACGCCCCTTTCATAGAAGTCAATGCCCAGAATGTACGTTCCGAAAATTAAGGTCAAATTAAAAAACCGCGCTATTTACGTCGATTTTTTGGGTGATTTATCAATGCTCCCCGGTAATTCCCCCAAGATGAACTGAATCGCCCCGGGCATCGTGGATGCCGGTTGGTTTAAGTAACTCTTTTATGGCGGCGACGTCGCTCCTATGCATTCGAGCGGCAGCGTTAGTCTGCCCTAGGAAAAGTGTCTACGGATTGGAAGAGTATCAGACCAAGCCGATATGAACGGTACGCCAGTTTTTTACCAGCCTATTTCTTAATCTCTGCTTCATATTTAGCAACAACAATTAGAAACCTGAAGAAGTTTAGGTACCTAAGCTCATTAACCGATTAACGGATATTCAAGTGATACAAACGATCAGCAACAAACCATCTGCTTTTATGACACAAAAGATTCGCGCCTACTTAGTCGCCTTAGCGCTTTTTCCTATCTTGGCTTGGGCGCAGGCCACGCCGACTGGTCTTTGGAAGACCATAGACGATGAAACAGGCGAAGCTAAATCATTGGTCCGTATCACTGAGTTAGCTGGCACCTTAACAGGCAAGGTAGAGAAGTCCCTTGTCACTGACCCCAACGGAAATCCGCTATGTACTCTCTGTACCGATGACCGAAAAGGCCAGACAATTGTGGGTATGGCTATCATTCGCGATGTAACCAAACATAAGACTACAGAAGGGTTGTGGGACGGCGGCGAAATTTTGGATCCGCAGAATGGGAAAACCTACCACGTGATGTTGACGCCTGCGGCTGGCGGAACGGAGCTACAGGTGCGAGGCTATATCGGTCTACCGTTGCTGGGACGCACTCAAACTTGGATACGCGCTGAGTAATGAATGTGTCAACGCCCACTGGCACCATCAATCGCCTCAAAAGGGAGTAACCCTAGTCTCATGAAATGTAATCTGACGTGAAATTTCCTAAATCAGCTGTCATTTCTCGCAAAGAAACTCACCTTAAACTGGTATTTTCTCAAGTTCGGAAAACCCCAACAGAATAGAGACACTCGTGGACACCCTTTTCATATAAGTCAATCACACAGAGTGTGGGCCCAAAAAACTTAAGTCAGATTAATGAGCGGCCCCATTTGCGTCGGCTTTTGGGACATTCATTAATCTCCCCTTAATCTACCCGATGCAATATCACGGTCATGTTAGAAAAACAAACCAACGTGACTAAAGCAATCAAACAATTCGTCTGCTTGGCGGCACTCAGCATCGCTTTACCGACGTTCGCCGTCGAGACAACGCCGGCGGCACAACTCGACTTTTGGGAAAAGGCCGCCGGGCAACCTGGTAACCCATCGCGCGGCCAGACCTTTTTTACCCAAAAACATGGCGGACAGTGGGCGTGTGCCAGCTGCCATGGCGCCCCCCCCATAAAAGCCGGCGAGCACGCGGATACCGGTAAGCGCATCAAACCCTTGGCCCCCGCCTACAACACCGTTGGCTTTACCAAGCAAGGAAAAACTGACAAGTGGTTTCGTCGCAACTGCAACGACGTGGTTGGGCGCGAATGCACACCCAGCGAAAAGTCGGATGTATTGAGTTACCTGATAAATATCAAATGAGGCACACCATGAAAAAAAATAAGCTCATCGGCGTCTTAATGGGCGTGGCTTTCACCGCTGGCGCCCTTGCCGACGACAACCATGGCGGTCGTCAAGCGCAAGTCATCAATAACGCACCTTACAAGCAAGAGTGCGCTGCCTGTCACACCGCCTACTCCCCCGGTATGCTGCCAGCGGCATCTTGGCAGCGGATCATGAGTGGTTTGGATAAACACTATGGGCGTGACGCCTCGTTAGAGCCTGAGACCGTGGCAACGCTAACCCAATACCTGACACAAAATGCTGGCAGCTACCGCCGGGCGCGCAACGCACCACCAGAAGACCGTATTACCAAATCTGATTGGTTTGTTCGTAAACACGACGAGGTGCCGCGAGCCGCTTGGCTAAGTACCAATATCAAGTCTGCCTCAAATTGCGCCGCCTGCCACACGACAGCGGATCGCGGCGACTTTGAGCCGACGTCGACAATTGCGACAGCAGTCTATCGGCCAACTCTGCAAAGCCAGCGCCGCTGCGCTCGTTGGTCACAAACTTGGGCATGGCGCTCATCTTGCCTACAAAGTCCAAGACGTTGGCAACGCCAACAGAAATGGGAAAGTGAGCAAACATAGTTGCGTCGTTGGGCGAGTCACCCGCGTACACAATGCGTGATCGCTCAGCGTTAAGGTCAATGTCGTATAGGTGTTGCATCATGCTCATGCTGGTACTTAGTTTGTCGTGGACACCAAACCAACCGTTCACATGAATCGAGCTGACCTTGGCGGTCATGCCCTCAGATGCCATGATGGCAACTACTGCGTCAACGCCCGCCTGTCCTATAAACGCAACATCCTCACAAAAATCAATAGCCAAGTCATACAACCTACAAAACTGGTCAGAGGCCACGGCTGCGCCTGGTACAGCACGCAAAATTTTGGCGGCGACTTGTTCTATACGCTGACGATGGGCAGCTGCGTCAACGTCGCTTACCGCGTGCCGTGAGCAGAGCTTGTTACCGTGGCTGTCATACCAAAAGTACACCGCTCCGTTTTCGCCAACAACAGCGTCTACAGGCCACATACGGGCTATGTGGTCGCACCAACCTGCTGGCCGGCCAGTGGTGACTACCACCCTAAAACCCGCGCTTTGTAGCTGCTCAAGTGCGGTGTAGGCTTTGGCCGTTAAGCGACCATCGGTTGTTACGGTGTCGTCCACGTCGGTAATAACGGTGTGAATACCCGCAACCTCCTCGTCAGTCATTGCAGAAAGCGGCTTTATTTCAGTGTTGAAAGGCATGGTTGAGAAGACGCGGCTCACAAAGGGGTAATGCTGTAGCTCACAACATCAGTGCGAACGCCCCAAGCCTTGTTGAGTTCGGTAAGCCCTGCGCGGGTGCGAGTTCGTATGGTCATGTCATAACGGGTGGTGCCCTCAACAAAGTTACGCATACAACTCAGTTGATCAATATCAAAGCGCAACGCAGTTAAGAACGTTTTAAGTGCAGCTTCGTCTAGGTCGCCACCATTGGGCACCACCACAGAGTGCGCAGCGTAAGAGAATGAAGGCATGAAACGCTCTAAGTGGCGAAACAAGGACAGCGCGCACAACACACCCAATGTGCCAACAATGAGTGGAAAATAAAACCCAATACCGGCTAACACACCCAAAGCGGCTGTAATCCAAATAGACGCAGCGGTTGTTAAGCCGCGAACTGCCGCTCCGCCTTTAATAATGACCCCGGCACCCAAGAAACCAATGCCAGTCATCACGCCCTGGGCCATGCGCGTTGGATCGATACGAACCAAGTCTCCGCCTTGCGGGAACCACTGCGCTTGGTACACGGTTACCAACATCAACAAGGTGGACGATAAGCACACCAGTGCGTGGGTGCGTAGGCCAGCTGGGCGACCTTGAAAGCTTCGCTCAAAACCAATAGCTGAACCAGCCAACAAGCCGGCAAGCAAACGCTCGACGATTTCCCAGTGTTCTGCGGACCACATCTGCCAATTTAGTATTTCAGAGATTGCCTGCAACGTTGAACTCCCGCCTTTAAATGGACGTTTTCCTAACGCTGACAACCGCCAGAGGAGTCAAAAGCAAATCGTTTCGCGCCAAAACGAAGCCTATATTAGCTTCCTTTTTGTTCGTTTGATACTGGTACTTACCCCAGACCAGCCGTTTGGTTAGGCGCGTTGGTTAAACGTTGTCATGCGGTCGGTAATGATGCCATCTGTGCCGAGATCTTGCAGGTGTTTGGCGTCGCTGGCGGTGTTAACGGTGTAACTCAGTGCTTTTAGACCGGCGGCCTTGACACAAGCTACGGTATCCTCGGTCCACAATTGGTGGTTACAAATTACAGCAACGCAGCCAAGGCTTTGCGCAGTATCAAGCCAGCCTGGCTTGAGCTTATCAAGCAGTAAGCCACGCGGCAAAGTAGGTTGCGCCAACTTGGCAGCCTGCAACGCATCTACGGCAAACGAGCTGAGCAATGGGGGCACGAGTTCGTCACGCCAGAGGTGTGCCGCAACCCGCGCAACCGCCTCGCCTGTAAGAGCCTCCGTGCCTGGCGTAGGTTTTATTTCTATATTGAGGTGGTGTTTATTGGCTATGCACCACAGGGCCAAAGCACTGAGCGTAGGCAGTGGCTCTCCAGCGTAGGGCGTTGAGTGCCAACTACCAGCATCTAAGGTGGCCAAAAAAGCCCAGTCGCAATCACCCGCAATAAGCTCAGGGCTGTTGTTAGCCGAGCGGTGATTTGTTGTGCGCGTTAGCGTGCTGTCGTGTAACAAAAACAACTGGCCGTCGGCGCTCAGCTTGACGTCGCACTCAAACATGCGAAAGCCATGCTGGGCACCAAGGCTAAAGGCTGCCATGGTGTTTTCGGGCGCAAATTCACCCGCCCCACGATGGGCAATCCAAAAAGGATATGGCCACCCCGTCAAGTTGGCGCGGGTCACTGTGACTGCTCCTTGCGCTGCCCGGTAGTGGCGTCAAAGTAGTGCAGCTTGCCCACTTTGGGAGTGACATGTATGGTGGTGCCCACGGTTTGCGCTGGCAAAAATTCTTCGCTGCGAATCACCACGACCTCGTCAGACACGCTGCGAACCCAACGGCCGTAGGTTAGACGCTCGGCGCCCAACATTTCAATGGCGTCTACCTGCAGCGCCCAGCCTTCAGTTGTTATTTCGAGGTGCTCAGGGCGAATGCCCACAACCGTGTTGGCAGGGGCATTGGGCGCGGCTTTGAGCAAGTTCATGGGTGGAGAGCCAATAAAGCTTGCCACAAAGGTAGTGGCTGGCGTGTTGTACACCTCCTCTGGTGTACCAAACTGCTCCATCACGCCGCCGTGCATCACCACCATGCGCTGGGCCAGCGTCATGGCCTCAACTTGGTCGTGGGTTACAAACAGGCTGGTAATGCCCAACTCGCGGTGTAGCTTTTGAATTTCTAAGCGCGTTTGCGCGCGCAGTTTGGCGTCTAGATTGCTAAGAGGCTCGTCAAATAAAAACACTTGCGGCTGACGCACAATAGCGCGCCCCATGGCCACGCGTTGGCGTTGGCCACCGGATAGCTCGCGCGGCTTTCGCGTTAGGTACGGTGCGAGCTCCAAAATACGCGCAGCTTTATCAACCCGGTCTCGAATTTCAGCACTGCCCATTTTGGCAATTTTGAGACCGTAGGCCATGTTGTCAAACACAGTCATGTGCGGGTACAACGCATAGTTTTGAAACACCATGGCAATGTCACGCTCGGCAGGCTCTAGGTTGTTCACAACCCGATTACCAATTAACACCTCTCCGTCGCTCACCTCCTCTAGGCCAGCCACCATGCGCAGCAAGGTAGATTTGCCACAACCTGATGGACCAACAATCACTACAAATTCACCATCGTTGATAGCGGCACTCACACCATGAATCACTTGGTTGCTGTCTTTGCCAGACCCATACCGTTTGTAGATATTTTTTAACTCTATTGATGCCATTCTTAAGTCTCGTGAGGTGGGGCCCACTAAATACTCTGCTGTGACCCCCTGTGTAAATTATTTTTCGGTGTCAACCAAGCCCTTAACAAACCACTTCTGCATCAAGATAACCACCAATGCCGGTGGCACCATGGCCAAAATAGCTGTGGCCATTACCAGGTGCCATTCGGTCAAGGCATCGCCGCCAACAATCATGCGTTTGATACCAATCACGGTGGTGTACATGGACTCGTCGTTGGTAATCAATAGCGGCCACAGATATTGGTTCCAGCCGTAGATAAACTGAATCACAAACAGCGCAGCGATACTGGTGGCAGACAGCGGTAACAACACATCAAAGAAGAAACGCATTGGCCCAGCGCCATCCATTCGGGCTGCCTCTACGAGCTCATCGGGCACCGTCATAAAGAACTGACGAAACAAAAATGTGGCAGTTGCCGATGCAATCAAAGGCAGCGTTAAGCCCGCGTAGCTGTCTAGCATGCCTAGGTCGGCCACCACTTTGTAGGTGGGAATAATGCGCACCTCAACTGGGAGCATTAAGGTGACGAAAATCATCCAAAAGAAAAAGTTTCGCATTGGAAACCGGAAATAAACGATGGCAAATGCGCTAACTATGGAGATGGCAATTTTTCCAAACGCGATGATTAAAGCCATAACCAAGCTGTTAAACAGCATGGGCGCCACCGGCGCAGTCGAGCCACGGGTTGAACCGCCAGTTAGGACTTGCGCGTAGTTATTCCAAAAATTATCACCCGGCACCATTTGCATAGGCACTGTTAGCACCTGCTCCAACGTTAACGTGGATGCAACAAAGGTGACGTAAAGCGGAAAGGCAATAATAACAATGCCAATCACCAAGCCAAGGTGTGTAAATACAGAAAGGAGCGGGCGACGTTCAACCATGTTAGTAATTCACCTTACGCTCAACAAACCTAAACTGAACGACCGTCAGTGCAATAACAATCACCATCAAAACTGCCGACTGTGCTGATGAGCCACCCAAGTCAGCAGACTTAACACCATCAACAAACACCTTGTACACTAAAATTTGTGTCGAACCCGCTGGCCCGCCTGACGTAGTTGCATCAATGACGCCAAACGTGTCAAAGAAGGCGTAGACAATATTTACAACCAGCAAAAAGAACGTTACGGGTGACAGCAGCGGAAACACAATTGTCCAGAAACGCCGAACTGGACCGGCGCCATCAATAGACGCAGCTTCTATTAGAGAGCGCGGAATAGACTGAAGACCTGCCAAGAAAAACAGGAAGTTATACGAAATTTGCTTCCAGATTGAGGCAATAACCACCAGCAACATGGCTTGGTCGCCCTGAAGCACCCAGTTCCAATCTATGTTGAACTGCTTCAACACAAACGTAATAATGCCTATGGACGGTGCAAACAAAAAACCCCACAACACGCCAGCCACTGCTGCGGACACGGCATAAGGCCATATTAAAAGTGTGCGGTACGCTAATGCTCCCTTAACAACGCGGTCAGCCATAAGAGCCAGCACCAAAGCAATAGAAATACCTCCAGCGGCTACCAACATCGAAAAAACAGCTGTTACCTTAAAGGATGCTAAATAGGCTGAGTCGTTGAACAGGTAGCGGAAATTATCGAGGCCAGCAAAGGTTACATTCATTCCAAATGGATCTTGGCTTTGAAAGGAGTAAAACAATGCTTGGCCGGCAGGCCAAAAAAAGAAAACAATTGTAATTAACAGCTGTGGAGCCACCAACATGTAAGGCAACCATTTAGAGCGAAAGACGACACGTTTTTCCATGTATGAATAGAGGCTTTATTGGTTGCTGGTATTATTTAAATAATATTTAATATTTATTCAAACTAATAATTAACTGCTGATAGATTAGTTGTTTGGCGAGCAGTTAACACTACTGCCCGCCAAACACACTTAAATACTAGTTAACCACCCCTATTGGTTGATTCAAACTTCCTCAAGATATCGTTGCCGCGCTTGACAGCATCATCCATGGCTTGCTTGGCACTTTTCTTACCAGCCAAAGCAGACTCGATTTCTTCTTCGATGACTGTGCGACCTTGCACATAGTTACCAAAACGCAAGCCCTTGGAATTGGCGGTTGGTGTTTTGAAGTTCAACTGCTCAACAGCCACATCCGTACCTGGGTTTTGCTCGTAGTAGCCAGATTGCTTGGTGAGCACGGCTGCCGCGTTGGTAATTGGCACGTAGCCCGTATCCTTGTGCCACTGCGACTGCAACTCTGGTGTGGACAAGTAATTGAAGAACTGCGCCACACCTTTGTTTTCAGCGGCTGGCTTGCCGCTTAGCACCCACAAGCTTGCGCCACCAATGATGGAGTTTTGCGGCGCGCCTTTAATGCTGTCGTTATAGGGCAAAAAGTTAACCGAGAAGTCAAATTTGGCATTTTTGCGGATGTTACCTTGTGCAGCTGAGCTGGACGTCAGCATGGCGCATTCGCCACTAAAAAACTTGGCCTCTGCCTCATTCCTACGCCCAGCGTATGTAAACCAGCCATTCTTGGCGTAATCAACCAGCATTTGGACGTGCGCTACATGCTGTGGAGAGTTTATTTTGAACTCAGTTTTCACACCGCCGAAGCCGTTTTCTAAGGTGCCAATTGACAGGTTGTGCCAGGCGCTGAAGTTCTCCACGTGTACCCAGCTTGGCCAGCCGGTGGTGTAAACGCAATCTTGGCCACTGGCTTTGAGCTTACCGGCAACTACCCCAAACTCTTTCCAAGTTTTGGGTGCGTTCTTAGGATCCAGGCCCGCTTTTTTAAAAGCATCCTCGTTGATGTAATACACGGGTGTCGACGAGTTAAATGGGAAGGACAACATGTTGCCCTTGGAGTCGGTGTAGTAGCCGGCTACCGCACCAACGTAAGCACCGGGATCAAACTTTTCACCTGCGTCTTTCATAAGCTGGTAGACCGGCACTATCGCGCCTTTCGCCGACATCATCGTGGCGGTACCCACCTCAAAAACCTGTACTATGTTTGGCGATTGGCCTGCCCTAAACGCGGCAATAGCGGCTGTCATAGACTCGTCGTAGCTGCCCTTGTAAACCGGCTTTACGGCGTATTCGCTTTGGCTCTTGTTAAAGCCTTCGGCCATAGCGTTTACGCGTTCACCAAGAGCGCCTGACATAGAGTGCCACCACTGAATGTCAGTGGCGGCTTGCGCCGACAAAGCTAAACCAGCAACACTGGCAAGAAAGATACGTGAAAGTTTCATGATGTCTCCTTTTTAAACTTGATACCGTTTTAAATCCTCATGCACGCCACTATCTAGTGGCACGCTACGAAACGATTCGCGCTATTATTTGCTCTCTATCTTTCGTTTTGCATTGGGATTTACCCTTCCTGATGCCGAATAAAGTTGGCGTCGTAGATTTCGCCAATAGCAAAACCAATGTTGCAACACAGACGACACAGCTCACAACTATGAACTTAAATCCTAGACAAGTTAAACTTTTGAATGCTGTGCGGCTGCGTGGCTCTGCAACCGTTGAGCAACTGGCTGAGGAACTTGGCGTGACGCTGCAAACCGTTAGGCGAGATATACAGCGGCTTGCGGACTCAAAGGCGCTCGCTCGGTTTCACGGCGGTGTGCGCGTGCCCAGCTCGACCATTGAAAACATCACTCGTGCAAAGCGACAAAGTTTTCGTGCGGACGGCAAGGCGCGCATCGCACAAACTATTGCTGCTCAGGTACCAAATAATTGTTCGCTAATTTTAAATATTGGCACCACAACTGAGGCTGTAGCACAAGCCTTATTGCAGCACGAAGGCTTGCGCGTTATCACAAACAATATCAACGTTGTTGAGATATTGCGTAACAACGACCAATTTGAAGTGATTGTGACCGGCGGCGTGGTGCGCCCGCGCGACGGCGGCATTATTGGTGAAGCCGCGGTAGATTTCATTAGGCAGTTCAAAGTGGATATCGCCATCATTGGAATATCAGGGATTGAGTCAGATGGCACCTTGCGTGACTACGACTACAGGGAGGTAAAGGTTACCCAAACCGTAATGGCACACGCCAGAGAAATATGGTTGGCAGCGGACGCCAGCAAGTTCAACAGGCCAGCCATGGTGGAAGTGGCGCATATTTCTAGAATAGACGCGCTGTTTACCGACGAAGTGCCACCTGCACCATTTCCTGAGCTGCTTGAGGAGTCGTCAGTGCGGCTATTTAACTGCTTGTAATTCGTAAGCACTCGTGGGAAAAGACTTAACCAAGCAACCCACGCGCCGCCAAGTTGCGCATTAGAGCCCTTACACCAAACTGCCACGGTGGCGCGCCTTCGCAGTGGTCTACCACGTTGCGCAACTCACCAATCCAGCTGCTGCGTATGCGCACCTCGTCGCCTAGGTGGTGTGTAAAACCAGCACCTGCCTCACCCCGGTCTTGCGTGGGCGTAAACAAGGTGCCTGTACAAATACCAAGCCCTTCTGGCAAATGGACGTGGGGCCAGCCGTGATCGGTTGATGGCGGCGGTGGAGGTGTCGCTCGCCACCTTTAAGCGAGACATCGCCAAGCTGCGCGACCAAATGAGCGTGCCCATTGAGTTTGACCGCGACTCAGGTTGCTACAAGCTCAACACCACGGGCAACAACGCCAGGTTTGAGCTACCCGGGTTTTGGTTGCAGCGAGACGAGATCATTGCGCTGGCCACCATCCAAAAGATGCTGTCGCAACTGGCTCCGTCTCTCATGGGCCCGCAATTGGCGCCGCTTGAGCGCAAGCTGCAAGAGCTGCTAGACAAGCAAGGCTTGTCTACCGGTGAGCTGGATAAACGCATCAAGCTCATGTACGCGGGCAAGCGCCAGCTCAACGCCAAGGTGTTTGAAACCGTTGCGCACGCCACCTTTGCCCGCAAGCGCCTGAGCCTGCAACACTTCAACCGCAGCACGGGTGAGCTCAGCAGCCGCGAAATATCGCCCATAGACATCGCCCTGTACCGAGGCAACTGGTATGTGAATGCGTGGTGCCACATGCGAGACGGCCTGCGCCGCTTTTCTATTGACGCCATTGAACAAGTTGCCTTGGTAGATACAACCGCCAAAGACATGGACGAAGCAGCTGTAAACGCCGAGCTAGGCGGGGGCTACGGCATCTACTCTGGTAAGCATTTACAACGCGCTGTGCTGTGGTTTAGCGCAGAGCGCGCACGTTGGGTGCAAAGTGAAGAATGGCACCCCGAGCAAGTTGGCCAACTGCGCGCTGACGGCAGCTACCAACTAGAGGTGCCTTACTCTGACGAGCGAGAGCTCATTGCCGACTTGCTGCGCTACGGCTCGGGCGTTGAGGTGTTGGCACCCGCAGCACTGAGAAACACCATGAAGAAAACCCTTCACGAAACGCTGGGGAAGTACTTGTGATGCTCCAACTAGCCACCCCGCAGCGCGCCTTGGCACTGCTGCTTGCTGCTGCGCTGTATGTACTG
>Ga0222648_1000627_pt1 | contig 14963 bp, 9 predicted proteins | sample AntAcemetagen335_FD_181021 | JGI IMG/M metagenome (GOLD analysis project Ga0222648, IMG submission 181021) | Saline water microbial communities from Ace Lake, Antarctica - #335 | ecosystem: Environmental > Aquatic > Non-marine Saline and Alkaline > Saline | place: Antarctica: Ace Lake | collected... | reverse complement strand
CGGCCCCAACATTAGTGTCACTCGTCGGCTCGTCCGCGGTTGTTCGTCTCAATCCCGGTTGGTCTTCCTCGTGCGCACCGACCGGAATGTTCACCGACACGAACCCGCCCCCCTCACTGGCCCACGTTTTGTCCACGCAGTAAAGAAAGCTCTTGTGGTACGTCGTTATTGTCTCGCCGTCCGGGCCGACCGCCGCGAGCGCGTTGAACATTTGCGGCTCGTTTTCGTTTTCGTTTTTTTGAGAAGCACCCTTTTTTTTAGAAGCATCATTTGCCATCACCCTCGGGTACCCGCAAAGCACCGTGCATCCCAGCCGCTTGGCTTGTTTCGCGCACCAGCGCGTGGTGGGGCCATCGCTAGGTTCCGCCACTCTGGACACGTCAGCCTGGTCGGTGAAACAGTACCCGCTGAACGCCATCTCGGGGAGAAGCAGTACGTGCACGCCATCTTTTCTTGACAAGCTCGCAAGCGCGAGTTCCGCAGAGGCCATGCTGGATTCGGAATCGCCGTGCACCGGGTTCAACTGCAGGCACGCGACTTTGAGGCGAACCATTGTGGACACCAGAGATACGAACACCGACGCCGGTCCACCACCGTCGCCGGGCGCTCCCCCTCGGGCGGCGCGGCGACTCTGTGTCCAAGGAAGGGTGCAATCGTTGCAGCACGTTTGTGAAAAGCCGCGTGTGCGGGGAAAACTGACCGCCGCCGATTTTTTTTGGCTACATGTAAATCCGCCGCCGCTCCAGCCTCACCCTCGCGCACACGTGCGCGCACAGTCAGCGTGCGACTGCCTGCCGCTCGCACGTCGCACGCGCGTTTTGTCCGTCCCCGCGTTTGGTAAACCCGTTCGGACGCGATGATCTCCGCCATCGCGTGGCTCCCACTAGGCGTGGCGGCCGAGAATCCGCAAAAGGCGGAAGCGCCTGAAGATGAGCTCGCCGATGTCGCGGCGAGGGCGGAGCAACGGGGCGGCGCTGACGGGATGCGACGCGCCACCGAACCCGACGACAGCGACGAAAACGAAACAGATGACGAGTGGGAGGAAATGGGAAGCGACGAGCTTGCGGAGATGGCGCTAGAGAACAGCGGCGACGACGACGACGATGATGATGAGGAGGATGGTGATGACAAAGACGCGGGCAAGAAAGCGGGCGCGCGCGCCGCCGCCGTCGCCGCCGCGGCGCACGGTTCGGGTGACATCGACGCCGCAATGAAGGAGCTCGATATGGACGGGTACGACGACGAGGACGATGACGCGGATGTCAACGCCGCGCGGTTGTTCGGAGGCGGAAGGAGCACCTTCCACGACAACAACGATGACGACCCGTACATCACCATAAAAGACGACGACGACGCCGAGGACGAGGACTACCCGGATGACTTCACGGTGAAGCCGACGGACCTCGTTTTGCTCGCCGCGCGGACGGACGACGACGTGAGCCACCTCGAGGTGTACGTGTACGAAGAGCCTATTCTTAACGGCACGGACGAATCCAACCTGTACTGCCACCACGACCTGCTGTTACCCGCGTTTCCCCTGTGTTTAAGTTGGATGGACTGCCCCGTGGACGGGAAAAACGGCGGACACGCGAACTGCGTGGCGGTTGGGACGATGTACCCGGGGATCGAGATCTGGGACCTAGACGTGATTGACGCGGTGGAACCGGTGGCGACGTTGGGAGGGTACACACAGGAGGACATTGACGGAGGCGGTGATTCAGATTCCGAGGATGACGAAGCCGCCCCGAACAGCGGGAAATCGAAGTCGAAGAAATCGGCAAAGAAACCGTCGAAAAAAGCCGCAAAGAAAAAGCCCACCCTTCGTGCCGACTCGCACTCCGACGCCGTGCTCGGTTTATCCTGGAACTCTTCGTTCCGGAACGTCCTCGCGAGCGCGAGCGCGGACCACACCGTGAGGGTGTGGGACATCACCACACAAAAAACGCAGCACATCCTGACGCACCACGACGGCAAGGTGCAAGCCGTGGAGTGGAACCCGGCGGAACCGACGGTTTTGCTGTCGGGCGGTTTCGATCACAAAACATGCGTGGTGGACGTCCGGGCGCCTGACAAGGCGGCGATGAGCTGGGACGTGGAGGCTGATGTGGAGTGCGCGGTGTGGAACCTCGGTGCGCCCACGACGTTGCTGGTGAGCAACGAACGGGGCGCGGTTTTGTGCTTGGACACGCGCATGGGCGGGAACAGCGCGCCGCTGTGGCAGCTGGAGGCGCACGAAAAAGCCACCACCAGTTTGAGTCTTTGCCCGGGCGCGCCGAATCTGTTGGTCACGTGCAGCACGGACAAGCTGGTGAAGCTTTGGGATTTATCCGACAACAAACCAACACTGGTCACGACGAACAAACCGGACGTAGGCGCGGTTTTCGTAGCCGCCTTCGCCCCGTCTGTCCCGTACCTCGTGGCGTGCGCCGGCTCCAAAGGCGAACTCGCGGTGTGGGACATCCTCACCGACGCCGCGGTGTCGGATGGGCCGTACGGCGCTACGCTGGAGAAGTTCAACCGAGCAGCCGCGCTGGCACAGGAGGAGACAGAGTGATGGTCGTGATACTAATTACTACTTGAGATGAAGTATCGTGTCGAATTTAAAGTATCTCTCGGACGTACAATTGACAAAATTCTCAGGTTCAATGAAACATCACCGCGTAGCCTCCGCCGTTCGCGTCGCGAAGCGCCGTTGTAGCTCGCTCTCGCGCCTCCGCGCCTCCCCTGTGAGCTCCACCAGTTGTTCTATGCGTCGCGGCGCCGCAATTAGCTCGCGCTCGTGAAGCCGTTGGTACGACGCGTGTTCTTCCCTCGCCACGAGAAGCGTTTTGGCAACCTCCCCGAGCCGCGCGCCAAGCGCCTGCGCGCGTTTTTGCAAACCAGTCGTCAACAATTCGACTTTGCGCTCAAGCTTTCCTGATCGTTTCGTGCTTTCCTTCATAGCGAGCACCAGGGAGTCGTGTTCCTGCTGCGCTAGTGCGATGCGCTGTTCCTTGTTTAGCGATTTTTTCATCATGAAAGACCCGTCAGCGGTCACAACCGACTCCGCGCGCACCGCCGCGAACGCGGCGACGTACTCGTCTACCCCGCTGTCGCCGTGTCCCATTTCGTGTCGCACGGCGCGCGCCTCGGCAGTCACCAGCGCGGCTGCCGCGAGCATTTCGTGTGTCTCCACCTGAGGGAAGTGAGGAACGTTTGACGCGCCGGACGTTTTGTCACTTCGCGACCGGACAGGGTACCGTGCCGCGTCGTGCGCCAGGAGAAGGGAGAGTTCATCCGCGACGAGCCGCGACGCGGAGTCTGTTTTGCCACCCGACAAAAATTCCGGCGCTTTCGCATCGGCGGGAGGCCTGGGAAGGTCCCGGCGAATAACCGCGGACCGTCGTCGGAGCGCCGCTTCCTCAAGCGCGCGTGCGGCTTCCACTTCCCTGGCGCGAACATCAGCCAAGTCCTCTTCCATCGCATCACCCGCGTCGTCGTCGTCGTCGTCGTCGTCGCTGGGAACGTCGGGAACCTCGACGCGGTACTCGTTCGCGGGCGCCGGCAGGGACGACAACCCCGAGCGTAACTCGCTCACGTCCGAGCGCGCGCGCAGCTTCAACTCGCGCTTGCTGAGTCCAGAGTCGTCGAATACACCACTGTCGTTGATGTGCAGCGCATCACGAAGCGGCGTGGCGGAGAAAGAGCCTGCACCGCCGCCGCCGCCCGTGTGTGGCGTCGCGACCGCCGCGTTTGGGTTGGGCGTCGGCGCGTCCCGCCGCGCCGGCGTGATTCCCGAAAAGTCCGACCCCACCAGGGACGGGTTCTCCCCCCCGAGCAGCGGGGTCTGGCCGCGTGCAAGGTTCCTCAGGTGCATCGCTTCCCGTAAAATAGCCTCCTGGCCGCCCACGGAGGGTGTGCGCGCCGGCGTCGCGCCTTGCAAAGAAGCGCCGTGCGGGGTCCGCGCGTAGTCGCCCAGCAACGACGCGCCCGGCGTGTCTTCGCCTCCCTCCAGATTGAAGTCATTCGCGAATCGTGATTTGCCAAGCTTCGAAATGGACTCAAGCTCCGTGTCACTGACTCGCGGCGTTGGCAGGCTCAGCACAGGGCGTCGGCGCACCGCGTTCGGATCGGGGTTGTTCAAAAGAGAGTTGGTCTTCACCGCGCCCATCGCGTCGTGCCGCTCCGTGATTTGCGCGCGCTGAGATAAATAAAAGAAAGTGTCAGTCTTGTATGGGCAAACAATGTGCCTGGATTTGGTAACACAACACGTACCTTCGCGTCTTGTTTCCGCAGCTGGTCCTCCAAATCAACGCGCCGTATACCCTCCATCTCCTCCATCGTGGTGGGTTTGAAGGCGGCTTCGTTGAACGCTTGTTGCGTTTTCTCCTGTTCAAGCTCCTCGCCGACGTCGTAAAACCCTGGGGCGGGGGTTCGCTGAAACGCAATTTCCGCGTTGTAGTCGATCCCTTTCGTGCGTTTCGCCCGTTTCACCTGTTCAATCCCGGCGGCTTTCAGCTCGCGTTTTTTCTGCAACGACGCGAGCCGTCGCGCCTCCTCCAACTGCTTCTCCCGCGCCTTCCGTTTCGCCTTCTTTCCCTTGGTGTTCGCCAGCCTCGCCCGCGCCTCCGAAAGCATCTCCTTTTCGTCCTCGTCCATGTCAACCGCGTCCGGGCGCGCGGGTTTGCTTTCCGGGTTCGGGTCGATCTCGCCGGGGCGGAGTCTGAGAGACGATAAAAAAGTGTCAGTGTCAGTCTCGTGGTATGGGCAATCAGGTACCGGCGGAATGTGTTCAGTGGGAAAGCCCCGCACCTTCTCGGGTCATCCGCGGGGTCGTACTCCTCGCCATCCAGGTGAGACGCCGCGTCTAGCAGTTTTTCGTACCGCTCCAGGCACTGCGCCGGCGTCCTTCCTACGATCGGCGCGATCGTGCGCCACTGCGTGGGCATCAGTTTCGCCAGGTGCAGCAGTTTCTCATCCTCCTCCCTTGTCCATTCCGTTTTTTTAATCGAAGGATCCAGCCACTCGTACCACCGCGCCTTGCACTGCTTCGCGGACTTACGCACGAGCAGGGAGCTAATCCGCGCCCACTGGTTCTTGCCGTACTTCATCACCGCGGCTTTCAAAATCTCATCCTCCGTGTTTTTCCACACCCCGCCTTTGATCATGATGCGCATCTTGGCGGGTGCGTGACGGTCACCCTCAGGCGAACGGTTTAGGGTTTAGGGTTTGATCTCCCGAGGCGCGACGTCAGCAAATGAGGCTCTCTTGCAGTTACGAACCCGGCGCTCGCGTCCGTACGCGCCGTCGCCTGTGACGAGGGGGGGGGTGAGATTGAGAAAGCGGCGCGCTTTAGTTTGGTTTGCCCTTTTTTCTGCAACACGCAAAAACCAACTCGAGGGGGACTTGACGCGTAAAATCGATTCCGGACGTTTCGGTTTTTCTCGACGTCTTTTTTCATGTGTGCGCCCTCGGGAAGCCACAACGTGCGCGCGCGAGGACTTGAACGCGCGGCTTTAGCGGTACCAGCGACGGCGGTCGCTGCACACGCGTCAGGCGAGGGCGTTTCTCACGTCGTCGGTCCCGGCTTCAGTGACCGCCGGTGGTGGTGAGACCCGCGCGGTGTGGCGAGGGCCTTCTTGGATTTCCCTGTCGTTGTTCACGTCCCGTCCCGCTCGTGACGGCAAATCGCGACACGATGGCCGCGGTGTTCGAGAAAGCGGTGGCAACCCTGAAGGGGCTTAACGATGGCTCACGGATGCAGATCCACTCGCAAGCGGAGATCACGAGGTGCGCTTCACGTTCGATTTATCCATTCGCGCGTGTGCAAGGCCGTGTCGCCGCGCGAATCGGACGCGCGTCTTCCAAAAAACGTTCGCCTCGCCGAGTTCGTTCGGCTACCCGCAAGTTCCCCCTCGGATTTTCTCATCGATGGCACGGCCGCGTGCCCCCCGCGCCGACTCACGCGACGCGTGTAAATCCCCCCTCCACCGCCCACCGCTGACCATCACCACCACCGCAACCCCCAGGGCCTGGTTACTGCGACGCGAGGCGGAGATAAGCGCGGACATCGCGGCCAACCAAAGGTTTGTTCCCCGCACAGCACCGATCGCAAACATCGTTTCCCTTCCCGCACGAACTCTTGCAAGCTTCCTCAAAGAGTCAGTCGTCACGAAAAAACAAATCCCACAGCCCCCGTCCGTGTTCTAAAAGAGTAAACACGTAATTACCCACTGACCTTTCCCCTCACGTTTCCGCAACAGGAAACGCGTCGCGAAGCGCAAGGCGTCTTCGTTGAATGCGGTTCCGCTGGAAAAACCCACAGAGGCGGAGGCGGACAAGGAGAACGGGGACGCGAACTTGCCCGCCGCGAAGCGAAGAGGACGCCCCGCCGGGCGCGTTGGAAAATCCCCAGACGCGTCGCCGGCGGATACGAAAACTTTGGGTGCGCTTTCTGTAGCGGAAACGTCCCCCGAACCCAGTGCTTCTGCTATCAAAAACAAGGAGGAAGACCTTTCGTCGGGTGGTCGGAAGAACACCCGGTCTACGCGCGCCAAGGCTCGGGGCGCGGCGGCGGAGCCTGCGAGGGAAAAGTCGAATTCGCCGTCGCCCGTTTCGGCGCAAGCGGCGAAGACCCCCGCGCCGCCCGCCTCTGCGGCGCGAAAAGCAGTCACGGTGATTGAGATCGACCTGGTGTCGCCGGAGAGCGTCCGCAATTGTGCGAAGACGCCCGCGTGTGATACGCGGAACGCCGTTTGCGAGCCGTCGTCGTCGTCGTCGTCGAGGGGGCCGACCACCAGGAGCGCCAGCAAGAGCGTTTCTGCAACCAAGAAAGCGGGTGGTTGTTTGGCGGCGGCGTCGGGGCGGAGCGCGTTGGGGGTGCCGCCGAAGCCGGCGGCGGCGGTACCGGACGCCGCGCTTGTGGACGATGTCGCGGCGACGCCTGTGACTTGCTTCACGGCGAAGACCCCGAGGAGCGGCGAGTCGGGCGGGAAAAGCGGCGGCACGGCGTTCGGTAAGAAACTCCTCGCCGTGGCGAATGTACGCGAGACGGAAAACAACGACGCGCCCGCCGTGATGGACGCGGACGTCCCGCTTTTCTCCAACTCGTTGTTCGAACAGTCCTTGGAGAAGGAGCCACAGCCCGTGGAGATGCCAGAGGCGGCGCCGGTGGCCGCTGAGGAACCGGAACCGGCGCCGCCTCCAGTACCAAAGCTCGCGCCCGATTTGATGACGTCGTTCGTGCCGTTGGCGGGGTACGAAGAGAAACCCGTCGCTGTTGTTTCCGAAGCGCGGGAGAAACTTGCGGACTCAGTACCTGTTCCGAAACCGCCACCCAGCGCGGCGAAACCCGCATCGGATGGCAAGCTCAAAGCCCTGCAGCTCGCGGACGCGGCGAGGAAAGCGGATTCGGAGCGGGAGACAGAGAGACGCGCGCGGAAGGAGGGGATGATGGCGGCGCGGGTGGCGGCGGCGAATTCGGCGAAACCCGTTGTGGCGGCGCCCAAACCGGCGGCGGCGGCGGCTGGAGTGATCGCGGGCGGCGCCGCGGCTGGGTCGGTGATGGAGCGCCTTCAACGGGCGATGGAGTCGCGAGCGCGGCTTGAAGCGGAGAACCGTTCGAAGCTGGATTTGGTTGAGAAACAGAAGGAGCAGGAGCGGGTTTTAAGGGAAACGGAACTCGAGACCCGGCGAATGCAAAAGGAAGAAAGCGAGGTGCGCGAAAAAGGGGAAAAAAAAGCGCGCGCTTTGAAGATGCAAACCATGCGCGAAGAAACCGAGGCGGCGCAGCGGGAGGTTGAGGAAAAACAACTCCGGGTGTTACGTTTGGTGGAGGAGCAGGAGCACGCGCTGGGTCGGAAAACCGCGGCCGGGGGTGTTACGCGCGGCGCGAGCGAACAGGGCGACGGCCCGGCTCAACCCGGCGCGCTGGACTCGGCGGATGAGAAAAAAAGACGCCTGCTTGATTTCGTGGCCAACAACCGCGCCAACGCAGCTTTGGTGGCGAAAACGTCGAACGCGAACGGGCTATCGACTCAAGAAAGACACACCACCGTGGCGGGCGGGACACAGACGCATGCGGCGAGCACAAACGGCACGGTTGTCAGTGCTCCGTCAGTCGCGGCGGCGACGCCGTTGGTAAGCGCTCCGTCCCGACCCGCCGCTCCCGTCGCGGCGCAAGTCACGCCGGCGCCCCGAGCTCAACCGGCCCCATCCTTGTTGCACGGCGCGCCCGCAGACTTTTCGTACCAGATCTCGCCGTACCGCGAAAACAGCGACAGCGAATCCGAAGAGGACGAGTCCGGTGTGAAGAAACCCATTCCGGGCTGGGCGACTTCGGAAAACCTGGCGCCTTGTTTGTACCGGCAAGCCAAAATCGACCCCGATTCAATTTTCGTGAACCCGGAAAAAACCTGTTCCCTGGACGCAGTGTTCACCACCAAGCACAAAACCGGCAAGTCAAGGCGGTCCTCCTCGTCGAACTGGTTCCACGACCGTTTAACCTGGAAAGAAGAGGTTTCGTACAAAAGGGAGATGGGTTTCGTGACGAACGGGGCACACGAATTGGCGTGATTGACGGGTTCCGCGGGGTGGGACAGACTTCCGCACAAACGGAAATGATTGTCATACGACCATCTTACGACAAACCGGCTCTCGTGTTTAACTCACAACCGGCATTCCTTGTTCATCCAGGGCTTCTTTTCGCGGGAACACGGCCATTTTAGTCACCGTCGAGCCTGGCACTAAGCCTCCCCACTTGGTTCGGTCGTGGAACGTACCCTCCCCGAGTCGCATGTGCGCGTTCACCTCCGCCATTTTGTTTGGCAAAAACGGCTCCAGCAGCACGCACGCGACGCGCAGCGTCTCGAGGCACTGGTACAGGCACGCGCCTAGTTCTTCTTTCTTCGTGTCGTCCTTGGCCATCCGAAACGGCTCCTGTTCGGTGATGAACAGGTCAACCTTCACGACCAGCGCGATGGCGGCGGCGGCGGCTTTCGGGAGCTCCATCGCGCCGATCGCGCGTTCGACTTCATTTTTAGTTTCTCGGCACGTAGCAGGCCAATCGTACCCGTCGAAAGTCACCGTGTTTCCTGTCGTCACGCTAACCTCACCAGGCACCACCCCCCCGTCGTAGTATTTGTTTATCATCGCGCTCGTTCGCGATAACGAGTTCCCCAGCGTGTTCACCAAGTCGGTGTTGTACACCTCATGCACGCGCGCGCTCGCGAAGTTCGCGTCTTGTCCCGCGATCGGGCCTTGCGATGGGTAAAACAAAGTGGTTAACGTCTTGTATATCGCGATGTACGGACAACAGTCACCAGCTTGGGTAAAACAGTATTGGGATTTGGGAAAGCCCCAAGGCCGTACCTTCGACTAACAAAAAATACCTGAACCCGTCCAACCCGTAGTGCGTCGTGAACCGGTCGATAACCTCCAAATCCACAAAGTTACCGAGGCTCTTGCTCATTTTCTTACCGTCCCGGATCCAAAACCCGTGCGCGTGCACTCGTTCCGGAAGCGGCATCTCCAGGGCCATTAAAAGCGCGGGCCAAATCACGGCGTGGAACCAGCTGATTTCCTTCGCCATGACGTGCACGCTCGCGGGCCAGTACTTTTTCAGCTCCCCGGCTTGGCGTCGAACCGCGGCGGTGTCGTTTTCACTGCCCGCGGTGCCCTCCCCGTCCGTCTCGCCTAAACCAAGCGCGGTGATGTAGTTCAAAAGCGCGTCGATCCAGACATACACCACGTGTTTCTCGTCCCCCGGCATTGAAACGCCCCAGGTGAAGTTTGTGCGCGAAATCGGCACGTCGTTGAGCCCGGTTTTCAGGCGCTCGATCATCTCGTTTCTTCGCGGCGCGGGGGTTAAAAATTCCGGGTTTTGTTCGTGTAGCGCCTCCAGCCTTTCCTGAAAAGCACTGAGCTTGAAGTAATAGTTCTCCTCACTGGACTTGACCATGTCTTTCCCCGAAATCGGCGACTTGTAATCAAGCTCCTTCGCCTTGGTTTCCGTGTAGTACTCCTCCTGGCCTTCGTCGTACCACCCGACGAACTCCCCGAGGTACACCATTTCTTTTTCCTTTAACAGCTCCACGAACTTCCGGACCTGGTGGACGTGCGACGCGTCCGTCGTGCGAATGAACCCGTCGAACGAGATGTTCATGGAGGACATCACGCGTCTGAACTGTTCGGAGTTTTCATCCGCCAAAACTTGCGGCGCCACGCCTTTCGCCGCCGCGCTTTGCTCAACCTTCAGCCCGTGCTCGTCCGTGCCGGTGAGGAAAAACACATCCTTGCCCAAGCCCCGCTGGAACCGCGCGTACACGTCAGCCACGGTGCTGGTGTACACGTGGCCTATGTGCGGCCGGTCGTTTACGTAGTAAATCGGGGTGGTCACGAAACACTTTTCGCGCTCGCTGGTGGGTGTGCCCAAATGCACGGCGGCGGACGCGACGTGCGTGTCTCTGCGAGTAGTGGCACGCGCGGCAACCACCGGGCGGCGAGTTTGGCTCGACACCACACTCGCGCGCTGCTTCGCGTGCGCCACGCGCCCGCGGCTGGAAATCAAACCCACCGCCGCCAGACGCGCGCCCGCGGGCGGAAGCTTGGCGAACATTGCGACCGATCGTCGGCGACGACGCGCTTGTGCGGATTGGATAAACCGATGTGGGGTCGGGACGAACACGGGGTAACGGTCGTGCTTCCGAGCAGAATGGGTCCTTAGGCGGCGCTGCCGTTGTCAAGAGCTCGGGAAGACTCACCTCAGCGGTCACGAGCGGAGTGCTGTGGTCAGGGCGTGGGGCACGCGCCAGGTTGGGCGCCGGTGACGGAGGACACGTGGACGCGAGAAAAAAGCGTCGCGGTCTAAATCTCGACGACAGACAACGAATTTTTGAATCCATGTGCCGACTGCCGACTCAGCAGTCAGATCGAGACGCGCGTCTCTGGCCTGCTCGTTCCCGCGATGGCGCCCAAGCGCGCTGGCGGCAAGGCCCCTGACGAGGGCGTGAACAACGCTTTGAAGAAACTGCGTGACGGGCGGGAGGGCAGGGCGGGTTCCATCGACGAGGTGCTCACGAAAGTGCACGCCTTGGAATCCGCGGTGAAGCGCCAACCGGAGGTGCGCAAGACTCTTCAAAACTTGAATCTGACGGATTCGTACCGGGAGGTTGTGGATTTGCCCGGCCGGGAGGTCGCCGCGGCGATTGAGCAGATAATGGTCGCGATCGCGAAGAACGTGTTGGACGGGGAGGGTTTCGGGTACTCGTTACCGTCGCGAGGCGCGAACGACCAGGTGTATTTAGAGCAACTGGATCGCATCGTGTTGAAGGACAAGCACACGCACACGTCGTTTTCCAGCACCGCGTCCGTCCGGAAAGTGGCGATTTTAACAAGAGTCATGCAGCTCGTGCACAGCGTTTTGCAAAAAGGCATCCACGTCACCAAGCGCGACTTGTTTTACACGGACGTGAAGCTGTTTAAAGACCAGAAAGACTCGGACAACGTGCTTGACGACATCTCTTGTTTACTAGGGTGCACCAGGAACTCGCTTCACGTCGTGGCGTCCGAGAAAGGCGTGGTGGTGGGTCGTTTGATATACAACGAGGACGGGGACGAAATCGACTGCACCAAAATGGGAATCGGCGGCAAAGCCATTCCCTCGAACATAGACAAGGTCACAAACTTCCGCAGCGACGCGAAGTTCGTGCTTTTGGTTGAAAAAGACGCCGCGTTTATGCGCCTAGCGGAGGACCGGTTTTATCAGAAGTTCCCGTGCGTCATAATCACCGCGAAAGGCCAGCCTGACGTGGCGACGCGGCTTTTTCTGTCAAAACTGAAACGGGATTTGCGTATACCCGTCCTCGCGTTGGTGGACGCGGACCCGTACGGGTTGAAAATAATAAGCGTCTACATGCAAGGCTCGAAAAACATGGCGTTTGACAGCGCTAACCTCACCACTCCAGACATCAAGTGGCTCGGCGTCCGCCCGAGCGATCTGGACAAGTTCAACATCCCCGAACAGTGCAGGCTTGAGATGTCAGCGAAAGATATCGAAACCGGGCAACACATGTTAAAGGAAGAGTTCATCCAGCAAAACCCCGAGTGGGTCAAGGAAATTGAAATCATGCTGCACACGAAAACCAAAGCCGAGATCCAGGCGCTTTCCAGCTACGGGTTCCAGTACCTGTCCGAGGTGTATCTTCCCTTGAAACTGCAGCAAGGGGACTGGATATGATTACATTATTAAGGGATAAGGTTACGTGTATGTTTAACGATCGGTGTACTATGGAGAGTTACTACGGGTGTCAACGATACGGCGCGTTCGTGTTATACAAAAGAAGGTAAAAAAAACGACTTTTCAAATCGCCGCGGGACTTCTTCTCAGTATAAGGGTGCGCCGTTCGCCACCGCCCACTCCAGTATGTGCCCACTCGCAAAACGGCGCGTGTCCCGGTCCCACGGACATCCGTTCGCGCGCGCCCACTGCAGCACCTCAAGGTGCCCGCCCATCGCCGCACACCAGCACGTGCTCTCGTCCCACGGGCAGCCGTTCGCGCGCGCCCACTGCAGCACCTCGAGGTGACCGCCCAAAGCCGCGTACGTGCACGTGTTTGCGTTCCACGGGCATCCGTTCGCGCGCGCCCACTGAAGCACCTCGAGATGCCCGCCCTCCGCCGCACCTTTGCACGTACCCATGCCCCACGGGCGGCCGTTCGCACGCAACCACTGCAGCACCTCGAGGTGTCCTTTCAACGCCGCGTGCGCGCACGTGTTTCCGTCCCACGCGCAGCCTTGTTTGCGCGCCCACTGAAGCACCTCGAGATGCCCGCCCTCCGCCGCGTACTTGCATGTCCACCCGTCCCACGGGCAGCCGTTCGCGCGCAACCACTGCAGCACCTCGAGATGTCCACTCCTCGCCGCTCCCTCACAAAGGTATTTTTGACGCGACAGGCGACCTTGCCGTTGCCGGCGCTCCAAAGCGCTTAAACATCCGATGTACACGGCACTAATTTCGCCAAGCTCCGCGAACCGCAGCCCCGTCGCTGACACCGCGGCGCGCATCCCACGGCTCACCGGTCGGAGCCGTGCGAGGTCTGCGGGATCGTCCCCGAAATACTCAGATATCAGAATGTGCGCGACGACGAGGTGGTCGGGGAGGCGGGGGATGGCTGTTTGCGGGGAGACAAGGCTCGCGGGAGTAGTGGCGGTCGCGATATCACCGCTCGTGTCAGTCACGGCGGTATGCGTCGCGTCGGAAGACATTACGGAGGGTGGCGCGTGCGCGTCGTTGTGCGTCGAGGCTTCCGAGAAAAGCGTTTCGGGTTGAAAAATAATCTTCACAACGAAATTCACTTTGGTGCGTCTTTCCGTTTCTTGCTCTCCGCTTTGACCGTCTCTCCCGTGCCTTCCTTGTGCGCCTTGTACGCGGCGGCGAGTTTTTCGATGCACTCCTTGGACGCGGTGGCGTGGTCCACCATTGGCGGCGGGTAATCCACCCCCACAACGCAGTTGGCCTTTTTTTGAACCTCAATAGGGGCGAGCCAGGGTTCGTAAATGAACTTGGCGGGCATGTCCTTACGACGAAGAAAAGAAAGTGTCAGTCTTGAGTCTTGAGTTTGGGTGTAACTGTATGGGCAAACAGTCTACTTGTGATTTGGGAAACGCCCAATCCGTACCTTCAGCACGGGGAGGTATTTCCGTATGAAGTCGCCGTTTTTGTCCCACTTCTTTCCGAAACTCACCGGGCCGTACACGCGGAAGTACTGGTAAAAAAAACAGGAACAGGAGAGCCACATCCAGTTGCCGTTGTTCAGGGCGTAATCCGCGTCCACTAACTCGCGGTCGAAAACCGCGGCGCCCGCTTCCCAGTGCACGAACAGATCCCCGCGCGTCAAGAAACACGCCACGGCGTGTCGCGAAAGGTGGTGCATCCACCCTTCTTTCTTGAGTTGTTTCATACACGCGTCGATCCAGGGGAAGCCTGTTTTGCCGTTTTCCCACGCCTCCAGCCTTTCTTGATCCCATGTCCAGTTGATCTGGCGGCATATCCGGTTCCCCTCCATCTTGTGAAAGTTGGGCGTCCCGAACGCGCAGAGGTAGTAGAACTCGCGCCAAAGGAGTTGGCCTTCCAGAGACTCGGGCGGTTTCGAATGCGCGCCTTTTAACTCGCGCAACAGGTCGTGCAGCTCGTGGTAAAACGTCCTCGCGCTGACGCACCCGAACTTCATGTAAGGACTCAACGCGGTGGTGGCTGGGGCCATCAGGGTGTCTTTTGTTGTTTTGGAGTTGGTCTTTCCGTCAGCGCCTTTGCGCTTCGCCGCTTCAAACGGATTCGCCGGCGGCTTCGGTTCGATTTTTGACCCTCTGAAAGCTTCCGTCAGCGGTCGCCACAAGGTCGTGGGGTTCGTGCTTGGTTTCTTGAACTCGGCGACGTACGTACGTTCCGAAAGCGTCTCCCGAAGACGTCGCAGTCCCTCGGTTTCGCCGCCGCGCGCGGGGAACCCCTCGTTTTCCGCAATCGGTTCGTACCCCAGCTCCTCTAAAGTCGGTACGCCGTGACCGGTACAAACGTCCCCTAGCAGGGCGACCAGCTCGGCGATGTCCCCGTCGATCGTCCCCGGAATCGATGCCGGGGCGGGGACGGGTTTCGCAGGGCTCCCGAGAGACGCGGCGAGTTTCAAAAACGTGGCGTAGTTCGTGGGCGGCGAGGAGTTCGGACACTTGGCTAACAAACAATCCATGTCGTACAACGTGTGCGAGCTCGGTGCGTGTACGTTGACGTGATTTGCGTTTGCCCGCTCGCGGACCTCCGCATCCCGAATTAGCGCGTAAGGCTCGGTGTCCAGTTCGAAGCACAGGCGAGTACACTGCCACTTCTGCAGCGCGACGGGAATCACCTTGGTGGGGTCGCCGTGCACCACCAGGAGTCGCGAGCCTCTTTGCTGTAAACTCGCGTCCAAGTCCCGTAAACTCTCCAACAGGAA
>Ga0222648_1000622_pt1 | contig 15013 bp, 4 predicted proteins | sample AntAcemetagen335_FD_181021 | JGI IMG/M metagenome (GOLD analysis project Ga0222648, IMG submission 181021) | Saline water microbial communities from Ace Lake, Antarctica - #335 | ecosystem: Environmental > Aquatic > Non-marine Saline and Alkaline > Saline | place: Antarctica: Ace Lake | collected... | reverse complement strand
AAAAAAGGCTCAGAACTGGGAGATACGATTGCAGCAAGTTCACGTCGGCTGAATTGGCTACGATTAAGAAGCTAAAATCAGAGGGTAAAAACTCAGCGGAGATTGGGATCAAAATGGGGTATAGCTCTAGTAAAGTTAAGTATCAATTGTTGAAAATGGGGGTGTAATGAAAGAATACAGAAAAACAGCAACAGTAAAAGCGAAGTTATTTGAACAAGGTGATGAGGATGGCTTTACAAATACTCCCGAGCATTATTTTGAAAAAGAAAAATTCCCATACATATCTACTCTTGAAAATCAAAAACATCATGGAGAATTTGGAAAACATTATCTTTGTGTAGGAATTAAAGGAGAAAAATGGCTTGTTGAAAAGTCAATTTTTGAGGCTACCTATGAGGCTGTTTAGCCTTACCGAATATGAAATACCGCTGTTCTCACTGTAAGAAAACCGTAGAAAGAGAATCCAATAAGTATTGGATAGGCTCATACTGCGATGAAAAAGGAATTAAAACTAGGATTATGAAGGTGGATAAACTAAAAAAAATATGAAAGTCAATGTTTCGATTAGAGATGTAGCGAATACTGTTCAAAAAAATATGGATGGAATTTATTTTACCTTCAATTTTGCTATTGGGCTACAACAAAGATTTTATAAAAAGTTTGGGAGTGCTGAAGTATTTTTTTTTGAGGATGATAAATCTGTTGAATTAACTCCCTATAAATGGGAAGGGGTTGAAATTTATCGAATGTAAAACCCGATCCATTAAGTTAGATCGGGTTTTTGGTTTTTAAAGCCTTTTTTTCTTGACTACTTCTTCTTAATCGATGAAATAGCCTGTTTGGTAGGTCCTACCCTCTTTGGTGCAGACGCCCTTGTCATACCGGGCACTTTTCCGTACGGATACGCTTGAGGCTTAACCTTGTGAAACTTAGGGCCATCATGGGGACTCAAATGATAATTAGGCTGTAAGTTGACGGGCTTCTTCTTTGCCTTGGATGCCATGGAAGTAGAATCACCCCCCGTATTGGTGTTTTTTGTTTTCATCATTAATTTTCCTGATGTTTCTTGTTTCTTTTTCATCGTATATAAATTTTAGTTTAGTTGCAATCCCTGTGCTTTTCCTCCCGGCATACCCATCTGTTGTTGAAGGGCTGCCATCGCTTCAGGGTTGGCCTCGGTAGGCATTCCCTGTGCTGCTGCCATTTGCTGCGCCTGTTCCAATTCCTGCTGCTTGCGATTGATTGTCTCACTGAGCTTGTCTGCAAACGGCATAGAGGTCAATTCGGTGAATATACCTAAATCAATCAATCCCTGATCAAGAAACTTCAATAGCACATCATCCTGAATCTGTCGCATTACCGGAGTGTTGGTAGCCCGGCCCATGCTGATCATTACATCCAGGTCACGGCCTTTCGCCGCTTCGTAATACTGAATGTCATCGCTGTAGTCCTTACCTATGACCTGAATATTTCGATCATCGGTGTAAAACTGCTGAATAGTCTTTACTGCTTTCAAGTCTCGCTTGCTTCTGCGCTGAAAGAAGAATTCAAAATACACTCGGTTGTTAATTTGGGCATTACTGGTCTGTAGTTGATACATTCCCAATGGAGTACCCGAACTTGCTTTCTGTCCCTGTATCGCACTGGTGACCCCTGAAATCTGCTCCAATAAGCTCATTTGTGTCTGCAAGAGTTCAATTACCCCAATGTTTATGTTTTTGGCTGACATCTCCTCCGGCTTCAGTCCCCTTGGGTTTTTCTGAGCATTTGCACTGTATGGTACAACTCCGTCTGACTTGCTTATTTCATTGGCATAATCATCATTGGTCCATCCGTCTGCCCGTGCTTCTTCAGGTAGCAACAAGGCCCCTTTAGAACTGGATCCGATAATTTTGTCCAAGGAGGTCAGCAATCGGTTGATCTGAATCTGCTGATCCAGGATGTCATAGGCAAAACCCCAGATATTGCCATCCACCAAAGGATATAGCCCCAACGTGTACGGACTCTGCTCATGCTCGTATGGTGTCTCTCCGTGCATCAGGATATCGCCATTGTCTGTCAAGAACCAGAAATGAAACACATCCTCGTATCTCATTTCGTAATCCAAATAAGGAATGTTTTCTTCCGGTACCCCTTGCGCTGAAAATTGCTCGTATCGCTGATTGTTGATTTCTTCCAGTTCCTCTGCGTCCATTTCGGATTGATAGGCTCTGCCTGACATGGGATCTGTTACAATCATCAAATACGTGCTAATCTCCTGCCAACATTCAATGACTCGGCACATATCATTGTCTCTGGGGACATAGAAGTCCACGTTGTCAATCATATCTGAATCCTGGCTCTGTGATTGATAGTGATTGCCTCTTTTACTTTGACTTGCCTTGCCGTACCATTGCTCAATAAGCTGCTTGTCGGCTTCATTTTTGGCAAAAGTTCCAACAACCTTGCTCAGAGGCACATCGTGAATCTCTCCTATGAAATTCAGTTCCTTCAATCGTACATCTTTAATGCCTGTATTAAAAAACATCAATGCAGGATGCACGGAATCTATGATTAAATCGTCCCTGTTTTTATCCTTATGGTAGCCATAGTGGGTTTTCCAGCCAAAGGCACCTGAAATAAAGAACTCTTCAATCACGCTCACGTCAAGCATGTGTGTGTCGTTGAGCTGAAGTGCTGCCTCTAGCGTCTTGGACATCATTTCTGATATCTTCTGATCTTCCCTGTTCCGTGCTACTACAATGGATTTAAAATCATTCTCAATGAACTGGCCTAACAGGTTCTTAATATGCTGCCGAATCATGTTCTGTTTGATTGGAATCATGTTCTGCTTGCGGATATAGGCATCCATGGTGATAGTCCCACCCGTGTCAGGATCTATCATGGTGTCATTCCAGTGATCGCCAATGTAGAAGTCACGGCACTTTTTACGCCTGTCTCTGAACGGCCTGAGCTTATCATAGTATAATCGGGCTTGTTCCAGAACATCATCTGCCCTGCGCTTCATTTCAGGCTCGTTATAGATCAAGGTGGTTGAATTCTTAATCTGATCCTGCGATAAACGCTTTTCCATGTACTGCGAAAAATCAATGTCCTTAGACTTGTTTCTCAGCAATTCATCGGGGTTAAAATCTACGTTGGTCTTTTTCATCTGCTTTGGCTTTATGGCTTTTGGCCTTTTATTTCAATGGCTGTTTTTTCTTGTGTTGCCTGATCACTACCCTGATTGCTTGGACTGTTTTTGGTTTATTGCTGTATCTAAGGTATAAGGATTAAAACAAACTACTTCATGTTCAGGATTTCTTTGATTGGGTTGGGTCTGTTTTTGTACATCACCTCTCCGTATTTCCTGTTAAATCCTCTCATTATTTTGGTTCGATCTTCATAGAGTTTTTCAATATCATCTTTATAAAGCTCCTTATCTGAGGATTTCATCTCCCCAATAAGCTTGTTTAGATCCTTTACCAGCGTCTCATAGCCTTTGTACGTCTCAGACAAACCAATCAATCCTTTGTTTTTCTCATAGAATTTGGCTGCATCTTCGCTCAATCCTGCTTCCTGCATCTTTTCAAATGCCTCCACTGCGGTAATAGCCTTGTCTCTGTTTTCGTAGAAACTTGCTCTTGCTTCAAAGTCTGAACCTGTTTTTTGCACAAACGAACGGACAAAAGGAACCTTTCTGATAAATGGGTCTTCGAGAATATTCTCTCCGGAGATCACCTCAGCTACGGTGGTAGCGATGTTCTTGGTAAACTGAACAGGACCGCCCAAATACTGCTCCATGCCATATTCCAGCCATTCAGGATTTATATCAATTTTCCCTGATACCACTTCATTTCCTCCACTTATCTTGTTCATGAACGTAGTGGACTCCTTGATAAATGGATTCACCCCTTCGAAATACATTTGACTGTCCGGTAGCTTAAACTGATTGGTGGTGAAGTTCTCTCGGTAGATTGGCCTTCCTGCAAAGTTTCTATTAAATCCAAGGTCTGCCAATGGCTGAATTACGGAAGGTGAAGCAAGCATCATCGCCTGTTGGAATCCGTTTTGGTCAGAAGTAAAGTCATATCCTCCGATAGGTGAAAACACGTTTGTCGATGCGCCTAACATTCCCATAGCCTCCTTTTCAATATCGGATTTACCCATCATTGTTCTGCCTATGGACTCTCCAAAAGCATAAAAGATGTTCAGTCCATAAGGCAAAGGAATCTTGATGTAGTCTCCCGGAGTATCACTGAATAGATTTGGAAGGATTACATGGTTTTTCCGCACGTAGTCAGGAATCTTCTCGTAGTAGCTTCTTCCATCTTCATCCTCCTCATCCAGCATTCCCAACAAAAGAGACTGCATCATTCCTGCCGCCATTATTCCACCTGCATATCCCAAGGCTTTTTTGGCTGTCTTTGGATTGGTGAAGCTTCTGGCCAATCGCTCTGTACCCTGAACCGAAGCATTGAAGAAAATAAAGATTGTACCCATCACTCCGGATGATCGGCCTTTCCGGTTGAAGTTTACCGTCAGGTCCTTGGCTTTCGCTGCGGATTGCTGCTTGCTCATTCCCTCCTCTCGCAAGGTTTTGTAGTAGCTGAATCGCATGGAGTTTTCCATAGTCTTGTTGTAAATCTCCAATCCCTGCCCGAAAAGCTGTATTGGCTTGATTGCTGCGTTTCCTCCTCTTCTCCAAATCCCTTCCTTATCTGCCTTGTCAATCTCTTTTTTGGTCTGTGCAAAAACTTCTGCTGCGGTTTGAAGGTCAGTATATCCTGTCAATGCGCCCTCTTCCATAAATTCCCTGAGCATTTGCCCGTCTTTTCCTGCCGGGTACTCATCGTTTTTCAGGAATTTACCCAAGGTGATAGCGGACTTGCCCATTTTGCCAATGGTTTTTCTGGCTATGGTGGCATCCTGCTCTACCAAGATATTGAACGTACCAAAACCCACGTCACGAATTAAGTTTCTGATTCCGAATTCGGGGTTATACTGCGTGTACATGGAGGATAGCCATCGGGTGTATGGTCGAAGCTTTTCGAAGAATCCCGGTACCTGATCCTGATTCATGTTCTTGATTGTAGGAACAATGCCGTATTTGGCTGCTTTTGGGTCGTTGTAGTTCACATCCTTGAACTCGATGAATACTTTCTTACCTTTTACCATTACGTCCAATACCGCAACCTGATCACCCTGCTGCTGTACATGGCGATGAACTGCCGGGTCAAAACTTCGAATGGCATCACCATTGGCCAACTGTCCGGCTGTGGGTTTATTCATGGTTTCAATCCAAATATCATTTCCGTTTTCGTCTTGCATTTTGGTGTTTAGATAAAAAGCATTTCGAATGAAGTAATTTCCTGGAGAAACATTTTCCTTGACAAATTCCAGTACGGATTGTTTGGTTCGGTTCTTTTCACCTCGCATGATAGCTTCCTGCGCTGCTGTAAACAGGAAGGGCAATGGATCTGCGGGCTCGGAGGTTCTGCCCTTGGCACTCATCAGCAAAGTGTAAACCTTGTCATTGGTGCTTTCCATGCCACTCCAATCGGTCAACGGAACGTAATTCTCATATCGGGTCATCAGATCATCAAAGGTTTCCTTGGTGATCATTCCTGACTCATAGCGTTCCATGCTGGTGAAGTGGGAGATTGCCCGTACCTGCTGATTGAGCTGATTGACTAGGGCTTTGTCTACAGAGGTTTCAAATGCTGCTTTTCCGTCTTCCGCTTCTTTATCGGTCATTCCTGTAGGCCATCTGTCGTCTATTGGTACCGCTTTGCCTAATTGGGCATATTCATCCATGAAATAAGCTTTTCGCTCGGCATGGTGCTTAAATTTGATATAATTGGAGATATCCCCTGAAGACAATCCTGTGTCGTTATGGATCTTGTTGGCTGTTTTTATCAATGGCTTCCAGAGGTCTTTTATGAAAACCCGTGCCTTTTCCAGAGTTTTTCCTGAAGCAAGGTTTTCTTTGGTGTAGAAATCCGTTGCGTCTGATACGTTTCCGTTGGTCTTGGACTGGATAAGCTTCTTGGATCGGATCATCCGGTCCTGAAGTGGCTCAATTACCTTTCGCTCAAACCAAGATAGCTTGGCCTCATTGAAGTTTCTGACATTGATTGCGGTAAAATCCGCTTCGGTAGATCCTACTCTCATAAACCTGATATCGCTGTTCTCCCCGTCAAAGGTTCCGGTGTTCTCGGTTGCGGATTTTATTTGAGTGGGGGAGAATACTGCGTAAACCACTGCTGGTTTTGAATTTTCATTGTTATTGTAATTGTCCCTTACATTTTTAACAATAAGTGAGTCATACCCGTTTTTTTGCGCATATTCTACGAGATTTCTAGTCCCTTTTATTTTTTCTCCATTTATTTCTGTTTCAAATTTCCTCCATTCGGCTCCTCTAGCGTTAATTTCTAGTGGGTTTACAGCAGAAATGTATGTTGAAACGACTTCTTCTGTTGCTCCTTGATAGTCAAATGCTCTTTTAGGATCGGCATACGATTTGGCTTTAGATATTGAGTCAGTGAAGAAATAAGCTGGACTTTCATCGCTGCCAAAAAACGATTCATTCCTAGTTTTGAAGGTGTATGATTCCTTAAATTCTCTTGAATCTGGCATACCATGATAAACCACCAAAGGTTCTCCGTTGCTGTCCACTACCTTGCTGTCTCCAAACCATTTCTTGAATGCTTCGGACTGTGTTTGGGGTTGGGAATCCTGACTGTCGCTTATCATCTCTCTTGGAAGATTGGTCTGATCTATCCCCTCCCGAACCATCATCCTGGCGTTTGACCCCATCACAATCCTTCTGGAATTCCCTAGCATAGCTCTGATCTCTGAATCGGATAAACCTAATGTAATGCCCAGGTCACGTAGTATCTGTCGAAACTTTGTGATAGCTCGGTCTATCCACTGGTCCTGAACTCCGTCTTCTGCTAATTTCGCTAGGTATTCATCACCAATGATCGTCTGCTCATTGGCCGATAGCTCAGAAGGTTTCTTTCCAAAGTATCGCTGTGAGATATCCGCAAGTACTGGATCTGCTTTTTTGGCATCAAATACCTGCTGCATAAATGCTACATAGGAATCCACATACTTCTTTCGGTCTCCGTTGGCTTGCTGCTTGAGGAATTCACGGACTCCGTAATGACCAATCACCTCATGGAGGATGGCTTTTTCTACGGCTCCCTTGCCTGATAGGTAGGAATGCGAAGCGATCAACACGGCTTTTGGTTCGCCTGTGGTCGCATCTTTGATGAATAGTGCCGGAACTTGGTTTAAATCCTCCTCGCTGTACTGCTGCGCAAGATCTGGGAATTGTGCTAGGGCTTCTTTGCTGTTCTGCAATACCACAATCTCGGGTGCATTGTTCCAGTTCTCGGTGAACTTGGCTGCTTTGTCGGTGATCTCCTGCGCTTTCTTGGTGGGCTTCTGTTCTCCGTCTAGGATTCTGTTGAGGTCGGAGGCTGTGGAAGGTTTGGAGAATCGAACATCGTCTGGGTTGGGTGCATCCTGAAACATTGGTCTGAAAACATCTTCATCTGACTTGTTTGATTCGCCTTCTAGCTTGTTCATTTCAGTAACCTCTTCCGCTATTCGCTCTTGGTCCTGCAATGCTTTTTGATATTTTGCTTCGTCTGGCCATACCTCTTGAATTACCTTCTCGGCTTGCCCTATTGATTTTTCAGCTTGTTTTACCCGTTGTTCATTTCGGTCAATTATATATTTTATTTCAGTGGTTGTGTACGATTTAATAGTATTGATGGCATAAACAGGAGATCCGGATAGTACGCTTGAATCTGGGTACAGTCTTCTTCCATTGGTGTCATTTACCGCTATTTGATAATAGACTGTCTTTCCTCCGTCTGGTTTAATTTTATTGAACAGGTATAAGTCCCATCCTAAAACGCTGGCATGAGGGGATACAGTCTCCCCGCCACGCTTCATTCCGTCTAGCTGCTGCTCGGTATAGGGATTGATCTTTAATAGTGCTTCACCTGCTTGTGTTACCTTTTCAAATTTCTTGCCTTTAACCGTGATTGGGTATTCGTCTAATATCCCAGATTTTTGAGCAATGGAATTGTATTTATCCAACTGAGTAATAACCGCTTTACTGTTGGTGATTGCATCTGTTTCTCGTTTGATATCCGAAGATGCTCTGCCAATGGAACTGTTAAACGCCTGTCTGCTGGTACTTAGCTGATCTAAAAGCTTGTCGTTCTTTGCTTTCTCCTTAATTACCGGGTTTCCAGTAGCTGCTGCCATAAATTCAGCGAATGATGCTCCGCTTTCTTCATCGCCCTCACCTTCATCCATGATTCGGTCTGCTGTTGCGCCTGATTTGATTTGATCGATAAACGCTTGCTTTATTGAAAGTAGCTCAAATTTGTAGGCATCCAATGACCGTTCTACGCCATAGACCTTTACATCCACTTCATTATTGTAGAATTCTTCGGCAATTAAATTACCCTGTCTTAATGCCCTTCCGTTTCGCTGCTCATAATCTGACGGCCTCCAGGGAATATCAACATGGTGCAATGATACAATTCTCTCCTGTACGTTTACGCCTGTTCCCATTGTTTCGGTAGATCCAATCAGGATTCGTATTTCCCCACTGTTTACTTTAGGGAACAGGACTTCTTTCTTCTTATCGGTTTTATGGTTTGTCATCAACTGAATCTCAATGGCTGGTATTTTATATTCTTCCACCAAAATTCGTTTAATTTCCTGCTCTCCGTTAAAGGAAAGGTTGTACTGTGAGGTTTTACCAGAATCCATGAATACAAGTGATACCCCTTTGTGCTTGGATGCCTCTTTGTATTGTTTGGCAACATCGGCAGCAACAATCGCTAATTTACTTGTTGGATCGTATGGCGCATCAGGATAGATGAGTCTCAGATCAATCGAAGCTTTAGTAGCTAGGTCTGTTACTTTTAGCATCTTGGCCTTTTTTGCCGCATCACTTGTCGAATCAAAATCAGGGATATCCAACACATCGCCATTCCCGGTAGATGCGTAGTAAATCAGCTTTTTATAGAATTGCTCTAGATTTTTACTCGGTTTGATCAGTACAAAATCTTCTTTACCTCCTTTTATTCTGGGTTTTGGTAGTTTTAGATTGGAATCATTCCGCACATCAGCAATATCGGTGTAAAGCTTTGCAAGCTCAGGCACGTTTACGAATCTTCTGAATCGTTCTTTTGCTTTCAGCATTCCAGAAACTCCAAATTCCAATTCATTTGTTTTTTCTGCAAATGTTTTAGCCCATGAATCAAAGGTTGAAATACCTATATCCACAAGTTTTTGAGGTCTTAAATATTTAAGTATCAAATACAGTTCTGCCATTGTATTTGATATAGGTGTACCTGAAAGGAATGTCGTGCCCTTATCTCCCTTGTGGATCTTCTGCAAATGCCTTATTCCCATCAGTAGGTTGAAGGTTTTTTGCGCTCCTTCCTTAGATCCTAATCCTGCTACGTTATTATGTACGGTGGAATAGTTTAGGTTCTTGAAGCTTTGGCTTTCATCTACCATGATGTGATCAATGCCAAGTTTGCCAAAATCCATGATCTCCTTGTCTTTTGTAGTATCGGATAGCTTTTTAAGCTTGGCCTCAAGGTTCTCAATTCTTTTTTCAAGTCCTTTGATCTGTGTTCTAGTCATTGGCGTCTGACTTCCCCCCTGCATATCCTCTACGGAAAGTCTCAACAACTCTATTTCATCATCTATTACCTGTCTGGCTGTTTCCGGATCTGGCTCAATATTTCCAAAGTTTTCATGGGTAAGGATAATTGCATCCCAATCATTGATTGCAATTTGGCTAAGGATTTTCTTTCTTTTGGCTGCTGAAAAGTCAGTCTCGGATGGTGCTAATATTTTTGCCCCCGGATATGCCTTCATAAACGCCTCTGCAATCTGTGGTACCGTTGATTTCTTACCAATAATTAAGGGCTTCTTGGCTACTCCTAGTCTTTTTAGCTCCATTGCTCCGGCTACCATGATGAAGGTCTTTCCTGCGCCTACGATATGATCTATCACACCACCGTTGTTCTGTATGATCATATTGATTGCATCAGACTGGTGTGGTCTTAATTTTACGCCTCGGAGTCCAGGGAAATTCATGTGCTTCCCGTCAAACTTCCTTTTTACCGTAGAATTGAACAGCCTGTTGTATGTTGCTGCAATTTCATCCCCTTTATCCTTGTTTTTGGCTAACCATGTTCTCCATGCTGTTTTAAATTTCTCAATGGCTGCTGCTGCTGCTGCGGTCTCTACTGGATTAAATACCGTGGTAGTGGTGCCATCGCCATTATTTATAGTGTCATTTACTCGGATTGTCTGGTCTGAAAACGCTTTTTCAATAATCTCGTTAGACTCAACACGATTTGTCTTAAACTCTTTAGAATCTATTCTTGCGTTAATTTTGTAAGAATCCAGCCCTTCTAGGTAGTTTACTTTTAAGTTAGATCCATATCCTAACACCTCTCTGAGGAACTCGCTATACGTTTCGGTATTTACATATCTGGCACCAAGCGGAACGGCAATCAATTCAATGGGAATCGCTATTGGCAATACTTTTTCAAGCTCTTCTAAGTTCTCACTAAATTTAGGGTTGTCTTTTACCTGCTCAATCTTCTCGAATATGTTTCCGGAAAGGTATTGATCTCTTGATTCGTATGATCCGTTAGGAAGTTCAAAGAGCATCCCTTTAGACTGCGCTACCCAATCCTCACCAATCAATTCCTGCATTCTTACCGGATTGATACGGTTGTATTCATTCAGGGAAATTAATATTGCTTCCTGTGGTGAATCCGCTTTTGTAGGTCGGATATCAGGATTGATTGTTCTTTTACTGAAAATATCAGCCAATCCTTTAAACTTTCCTTTTTGGTCTATTAACTCAAGCGCAATAACCTGATAGCTATCAATGTCATTACTGAAATCATTTTTGTACTCGTTTAATCTTCCGTGCGCCTTGTAGAATGCATTGTATTGACCCTGAAGCTTCTTACGGAGTGGATTCAATACCTCATCCCCTAAACCAAACCGTTCTTGGTCTATCAGCTCGTTTAGGATGTTTCTCACTTCGATAAAATCTCTGAATGGCTGTTCGTACTTTTTAAATACGTTGAACTTCTCACCTATCAAGCCTCCTTTATCGTCTTTTGCAGTCACTTCATAGAATGCACCATTTTTTTCAAATACGTTTCCTGCTCTTATCGCTTTATCACCTTTATAGGCTTCTGTTTGCCGTCCGTCAATGGTTTTGTCCTGAGATACTGTATAGGATACCGTCTTGGCATCTTTTGATAATGCTTTTACAATTCGTGATCTTAGATCAGTTGAGCTTCCATCTACGGTATAGCCTGATTCGTTGCTGTATTGTCCACCTCCTTTTATTTCCCCAAGGATGTTTTGTGGATTGGTGATAAAATACTCATTGATGCTAAATTTAGATCCGTCTGCTTTCTGCTCCTTGGATTCGACAAACTGGTGCGTCTGGTTTATCGCTTCTCCTGCCTTTCTTTTTTGCAGGAAGATAATGTCTGTCACTACTTTTGTTCCTGAGGCACCTTTGAAAGCTGTGTTTGGAAGTCTTACCGCACCTATGAAACGGGTATTGTCTGCCATGTACTGACGGACGGATTGGTTCCCCGGTGTGTCTAATACTGAACTTGATGTGAGAATAACCGATAATCCCCCTTCTTTGGTGGATTCAATCATTTTTACCACAAAGTAGTTATGGATTTTTTGGAGGGATGTTCTGTAAATTGGCTGCTTTTTGCCTTTCCAGCTTGGATCGTACAGTTTTGCAGTGCCAAAAGGAATATTGGTAATTGTCAAATCCTGTGAGTTCTCTCCAATTGAAGATTCCTGTAAGGGCTGATTGAACATTTTTGAACCTGGATATAGCCTTCTAAATATCTCTGCTGTAAAATAATCCATTTCTACCCCGGTAAGAGTGGAGTTCACCATCATAGATTCAGGCATTGACCCAAAGTAGTTTCCAATACCTGAAGAAGGGTCTAGGATCTTTCCGGATTGAAAACCCATCATTGCCAATAGGTCATAATGGGCCCTGATTATTTCAGGCTCGGTAAAGTGTGCCGTGTTGATACTTGCCTTCAGTGTTTCAAATACTCGCTTTGAACCATCTGGGTCAAGTCTTTTTACAAGTTCCTGAACTTTGATTACCCTGTTTTTTTGAGTTTCAGAATCAAACCTTTCATAATATCGGCTTGGATCTCTCGCTACATCAGATAACCCACCAAACCCGGAATAGGCAAAAAGTATCTGCTTCTCTTCCGGCGTGGCTTGAGTTCTTCCCTGTTCGATCATTTCTGTCAATAGCTCCATTGCTTTGATGTTCTGATCAAATCGCTCTGCTGGCTTAAAAGTATCGGGATATTCAAACCCCTTATCAATCTTAAAATTCTCCTTATTCTTCTTTTTCCTTGAAGCTCGCTCTTCTACTTCGCTTTTAGAAGATCCTGAAAACTTGTCGGTGTTGGTGTTTCCTGCTCCTCTTGGCTTACTATTGCCTCCATCAGAATCGGATTTACCATTTCCTCGGCTGTTATCAGGTCGTACCCCTGCCCCCTCAGCCTGTCCATCATTTGATTGGCCTGTTCCTGTTTGTCCAGTACGTACTGGTCCAGCTTGCCCGTCTTTTTCAGATCCAGATACATTGCTTGGTTGTGGTCCTTTAGGCCCTGTTCCAGCCTTTTCGCCAACCTGCCCTTTACTTCCCTGTCCTTGTTTTCCATCTTCTTTGTCTGTTTTTAAAGGCGTTTGGTTAGGATTTTTATAATCAATTGCCTCTGATCTGAATTTAATTAAATCTTCTGCCGTCTGAAATGATTTGGGGAATACTATGTCAGGGTTGTCAGAATAAACTACTCTAGTTTCTTTGCCTCCTGATTCGAGGTCTTGCATAAACTTATACTCTATTCCAATTTCAGTCTGCTTTTTAGAAATAAGTTTTACATTTGAAGCATAGGGTAATTTGCCTGTTTTTGGTTTTTCAGATAAGTTTTGTTGTTCATCTTTTATACGCTTTTTCGACGGCTTTGGTTTATCCATCGCCTCGTTCAGGTCCTTTGCAGACTTGATCGGTTTTTTGGCTGGCTCTGCTTCCGCCTTCTCTTCCTCGAATAAAGAATCCTCAACCTTTGAATTGAAGATTTCATTGAAGTCCTCGTTTTCAGGGTTATCATTAAGAATCTGAACCTGTACATAGGTTGCTTTCAATGCTTTGTAGTGTTGCTTCAGGAAGTCATTGCCCATGTTTTCAGCAATCCACTTCATGAGCTGATTAAACTTTACTATCCCTAGCTCTGAAGCATCGGTAATGATTTCACCTATCAAGGTCAAATCTTCCTGTGTGATGCCTCCTGTAGTAAGGTTGCCTCTATTCTTACCAAACTGTGCTAGTTTGGCCTTCATTCGGGCTTTGAGTTCTTCTTCTCTTGCTTTTAAAGACTCTGAAGTATTGTTTCCAACGCCCTTTGCTCCGATGGGGATAGCTTTAACCTTAGGCTTAGTTCCTGCGCTACTACTGCCGGGTTCTTGTTTAGGCTTAGTTTCAGGGCTAACTCCGTCAGATCCTCTAGCTGGCTCTGGCTCCTGTCTGTCTTGAATCGATTCATCAGAACCAATAATCTGTTTTGTGTCTCCATCTTTTACATTAAATTGAATAGGGTCGTGATCAATCCCGAATACTTGCTTTACCGCATCCTTTGGGCTGATTCCCTGAACTGGGCTTCTTAATAGATCACCGGGAGTTCCTGTAGTCAGTGAATTGTATTCCTTGAACAATTTAGCGATTTCTGTCTGGGTTTTAGCAGCATCATACTTTTTGACCAGACTTAAACTTAGCCTACTGAACTTCTCGGAAGGTGCTATTCCTCCCATAAACATATCAGGCTGATTTATCCAGTCGCTAAACCTTTCAACTCCACTTGAAGAAAACTGATTTAATGCAGTTATGGAATCCTGAATTTCTGAAAGTATTGGTGTTGGGGCATTTAAAATGTCAGGAATGGATTTTTCCAATGCCTTTTGCGCCCTATCAGGCATGGCATTAAACAGCTCAGGAATATTGGTGTCACCACCTTGGAAGATAAACTGCTTGTAGATATTGGAAATATCCTCTATTCCGTTTGGCTTTACCTCGCCTGTTGCTTTGTTGAGGATTGTCTCTAGCTGTGTGCTGTTAATAATACCTTTGTCATACAGGTATTTGGTAATTTTACCCACCTGATCTCTTACGATTTCAGTCAACGTGTTGCCACTTGATTGACCCATGAAATTAAGCATCGCTTTCTTATCTGCTTTGCTCATTTTATTGGTAGTCGTTATTGGGTCAATTCCTCTCTCCCCTCCGGATTCAATGTCTTTAACATCGTAATTCCCTAGTTCAATTGCCCTTGCATCGGAAATGTTTGTCATCCGGACCAATACAGGATTTTTCATCCCTTGTATATCATCTGGATTCAATCCAAACGAAACAGCGTTATCAACTAGGTATTTTCTGTAATTACTTGGGTCTTTAGGGCTGTTTTCCCAATACTGCTGAATGGCATCGGACCTGTTGTTTCCTTGAATTACTTCCCCTCTACTGTTTACGATTGGTGCCCCTGAATATGGGTTTGGTGATTGTGAAATCTTTTCAGGGTCAAGCTTGTCTGCGATTTTCCTTGCAGATTCCTGAGACGAATCTGTTTTTCTGTTTTTTGGCTGCGCTTCAGGAATGAAGTGCATCACGTTTTGCGCCCCCTTTTTGTGGGAAGGCTGAATCTGTGCGGATTCTATAACTGCGTAACTTGCTTTTTCGCTTATATCTTTGGAAAACTCAAGGTTTACTTCTTTTCCTTTTGGTCCTTCAATTGGTTTTTGACGATCATATCTTACCCCATCCTTTTCCTTAAATCCTTGCTTCCGTGCTGTTTCAGACAAGCTGTCCTTTAGCTCTGACTTTGGTGCCAACGGGGCAATTACTCCTCCCTTTTGC
>Ga0222648_1000606_pt1 | contig 15178 bp, 10 predicted proteins | sample AntAcemetagen335_FD_181021 | JGI IMG/M metagenome (GOLD analysis project Ga0222648, IMG submission 181021) | Saline water microbial communities from Ace Lake, Antarctica - #335 | ecosystem: Environmental > Aquatic > Non-marine Saline and Alkaline > Saline | place: Antarctica: Ace Lake... | reverse complement strand
GCGGCCGCACGGGTTTGAAAAGTGGATCGCGGTTTGGAGCGGCGGGAACAACGTGGAGCGGCAGCTCAGGTACGGCCTTGGGCCTTTCCCAAATCCAGGACACTGTTCGGCCCGGAACCTAAGACTATGTGTTCATACAAGTTACGAACATTACGAAAGACTGACACTTTTCGTTCACAATCACAGCGACGCCGGCGTGAGTGTGGAGAACCTGGACGAAATCGAGCGCGCGCGGAACTTCGCGGTGAAAATGGCGAACGATTCGAAAACCCCGACTCACCTGCGGGTCAACGGGTCTGCGTTGAAGACGTGCGATACGGTGTTGAATTCGGCGCGTTATGCGTTGCGGGGACGAAACCGTTACGAAAAAAATACCGGTTTTGGCACGAACAACGCCTCCGTCGACGCGTATCGCCTGGCGGTTTCGAAATCCTTCGAAGACTCCAGCGAAAAAAAAGAAAAAGTAACCCTCAGCCTTTGGGCGTTGAATCCCGCGCTGGCGTTCGCCGACCTGACCGGACCCGGACCTGGCACCGCGCGAAGCGTGGTGCTCACTTCCGGCACGTTGGCCCCTTTGGATAGCTTCGCCAGCGAACTGGGCGCGCCTTTTCCCATCCGCATGGAAGCGCCGCACTGCGTGGACGTCAACACGCAGGTCTGGGCGGGCGCGGTGGCGAGCGGGACAAACGGCACGAAACTAAGCGGCACGTTCAAAACGTCCGTGGAGTTTGCGTACCAGGACGATCTGGGCGCTAGTCTTGAGAAGTGGTGCCTCGAGATACCGCACGGCGTCCTCGTGTTCTTTCCCAGCTACTCGCTTCTTGACCGGGTAGCGCAGCGGTGGAAAGCCACGGGGGCGTGGCAACGAATCGAACAGAGCACAGGGAAGAAACTGTTCACGGAACCGCGAGGGAGCGGGGGGGGGGACTTTAGTGCGGGTGGAGGAGGTGGGCGAGGAGGCAAAGGTGGCAGAGCAGGCAGCAAAGGCGGCCGAGGAAACGCCAGGGACGCCAGTAACGGGTCGTTGGATGACCTGCTGCAAAAGTACTATCGCGCCGTGCGCAACTCGGTGGCGGCGGCGCCGCACGCGCACGCGCCGGCGCCGCCGACACACGCGTGCCGAGGCGCGGTGTTACTAGCGGTGTGCAGAGGCAAGGTTAGTGAGGGGATCGACTTCGCAGATGCGAACGCGCGAGGCGTTATCGTGGTGGGTATACCGTACCCGAACTTAAAAGACAAACAGGTTGAGTTGAAGCGCAAGTACAACGACGAGCGCGCGCGGGCGGGGGCGGGGGTGTTGAGTGGTAACGAGTGGTACGCGCAGCAGGCGTTCCGGGCGCTGAATCAAGCTGTGGGGCGGTGCCTAAGGCACCGAAACGACCACGGCGCGGTGTTACTGGTGGACGAGCGGTACGCGCACGGAGGTAACGGGTCGTTAACCGCGAACCTGCCGAAATGGCTGCGCCCGGCGTTGAAAAAGTGCGCCGATTTCGGCGACTCCGTTATCGGGCTGCGGTTGTTTTTCGAAAACCGGAGCGCGAACCCGCCGAAACCGTCCTCCGATTTGTCAGGTGAGTATTTCCCAACTCCAAATCCCTCCGACTGTTTGCCCATACAAGACTAACACTTTATTTTATTTATCTCAGTACCCACCAAGCTCTTGCCGTCCGTCGTGGGGAGCGATAAGCAAAGTGCCGAAAGCAAAGGTTCCAAAAAGGAAGCGGACGCCAAGCAGCGCGACATTAAAAACTTTTTCGCGCCGAAAAGTGCAGCCGCCGCGGCGACGGCGGCGGCGCTTGAAACCGCGCAGTCGCACTTCCAGGTTGAGGAGGACAATGCAACAATTTTCGGTGCTGCTGGAGATGACAACACGACACGCAACATCGATCCGCAACCTCGGGTTGCGTGGCGATCTGCGCCCGTGCCTGTGTCGTTCGCGCCGACGACGACATTTTCGATGCCTCCGTTGCAGGCGCCGCGCGACGAGCGGACGCGACACGCGGCGCCGTATGTTTCGTTCTTGCCGCCGCCGGCCGTGCCCGCCGAGCTCTCCCTCGTGTTTTCGCAGCTCACGGACCCGCCCTCGCACCCGCCCTCCTTGATACTCACGCAAGCCCTGGTGACTTCGCAGCTCACGGACCCGCCCTCGGAGCCTCACACGCAGGAGGTTCCAGAACCGGAAACGGAACCTGCGCGATTGCCAACCGATTTTTTGCCAAAGGCGACGGCGAACTCGAACCCGCCAAACCGGGCAACGTCCGATCCCGCTTTGTTTACAATTCCCGATGAGGGTTTCGAGTGGGGCGACACCTCTGTGATGGATACCGGCGGTGGACCTGACTCCGGCTCGAAGGAAAAATGCACAAGCTCCAGAGCCGACGACGATGAGACGTTATCCGCGTGGGGGGAAACGCCGGGCGAAACGCGGCCGGGCTTCGGCTCCCGAGGGTGGGGCGCCACGCAGCAGTTTCGCGACTTCGCGCCGGCGCCGGTCGTGGGATTTGACCCGGCGACCAAACCAACCCAACTGGTGGACCATACCGTTTCTTCGCCTTGCACGAAAGCAAGCGAACCAACACCGGAACCGACACCTGTGCCGCAGTCGCGCGTGACGGAACCACAGGTATCGCCCGTACCGCGCCCCGCGCAGTCACACGAAGAAGCAGAAGCAGAAGTTGCTTCTCCGCAAAACAGAAACGCGCTCCAAACGAACCAAACACAAAAACCGTCCGGGTTGGGTTTCAGCCGTGTGGCGCGGTGTCGCGTTTGTTTCTCGAAATCCGTTTCCGCCGCCACGGCGTTCGGGTTGGCGGACGCCGCGGAAGCGTCCGCGACGCCCGTGCGCAGGGTGTGCGTGGAAACCGGAGGGGTTAGCTACCTTTCCGTTTTGGTCGCGGCGAATGCACACCACCACAACGGCGGTTCCCACGGAAACGACGCGAACGCGACGGCGCGAACACAAGTATCGTCACAGAAAACACAAAGACGACAACGCGCGAGGTTGTTTCTTCCCGATGAGCCGTTCCCGCTGCGGTGCGCGTCCGCGGTTGCGACGAGGAAGGACGAAGGTAGTAACACCGCGGCGACGCCGAGCGACGGTACCGCGGCGACAAGAATTAACAGTACTGTCCCGCCCGCGAAAAAGTCAAAAACGCAAAACACGTGTGGCGTGTACAGTGACGTTGACGGGTGTTACCTGACCCCCCTGCAGTGCAAAGGCGTGTGGGTCGGGGTCAGGGTGGAGGCGACGAACGGTGCGGGGCTTTCCCACCCACCACGCACCGCCTACGCGATTGCCCGTACTCGTACCAGAAAGGACATCTTACCCCTGACTGTTTGTCCACACGGCGCGATATACTCGTACCAGAAAGGACGTCTTACCCCTGACTGTTTGTCCACACGGCGCGATAAACTCGTACCAGAAAGGACGTCTTACCCCTGTCTGTTTGTCCACACGGCGCGATATACTCGTACCAGAAAGGACGTCTTACCCCTGCCTGTTTGTCCACACGGCGCGATATACAAGACTGACACTTATTTTTACAATCTCAGGTTTCGCGTCAGCGCTCGTCGCCACGGCGAGCGTGGAGTTTGACTTTTCGAACGCAGAGACGTTTGCGAAAATTAGGGCGAAGAAAACCGCGCTCAAGCCGGGGATGGTTTTCTTTCTGGAAGAGGCGATTTTTGATGGGAGAGAAAAAGAGGAGCAGGGAGGAGGTGTTCCAGGGTCAGTGCGAGCGGTGCAGGCGATGGAGGCTGATTCGTTTGAAACCGAGACGCACGCGTTTGAAACTGAAGAGCCCGATGACCCATTTGACACCGAAAACCAGGATGACGATCGGTTCGACGCCGAAAACGCCCCGGCGCGACAAGACCTCGCGAGTCGCTTTGGGAAGCGCCGCAGGGTACGGCGGAAAGGCAGCGCGGAAGCGGCGAGGTGGGCGTTGCAGTCACAGGAAAACTACGGGTACCTCTCGCAACAGGTTGGCGAGTGAGGGACCCTGATGGTAGGCTGTGGGTGATAGGAGTATAGGAGGAGAGGTAACGGCGTACCAAAAAAGGTAGAATTAGTTGTACCACAAAGGCAATTTAGGCGGTAAATCATAAGTACGTCCCCCTCCTTCAGCTCATTTTCGCCATCATTCCCACCGCCCGGTGTATCCACCGGTCCGCCATCCCACTCACCGCGAACACCCCCCCCACGACCGCGCACAGCCGCGCCATGAGGTGCCCCAAGCTGGCGTGTTCGATCGAAATTTCCATCACCACCGGGGACAAGTCGTAAATGAAAAACACCGCCGGCAAACCGGTTTCGCTCCATCCCTTTGACGCCGTGAAGTACTCGGTGACGGAGTAGAGGTTGGTTTTTAACACGTCGCGGTTGGACGTCGTCTTTTGTTGACCTTTTTGTGACGTTTTTCCAACTTCTTTCGTTCCACGTGGCGCAACACTCAACTTTTTACCTCCCCCTCTTCCGTACGTGGTGGGGACGATTTTCAGAAAGTACTTGAACGTCCCGCTCTTTTCGCCGGTCGCTTGGTCTATTAACCGCGAAAACCCGTTTAACGGGTCCACCTTCCCGGGGTAGTTGTCCCCGAAGGAGAGTTTCTTAATGACGTGCGACACGTCGATGTGTTCCACCTTGTCATAAACCATCTGCAGCGTTTGCCAATCCTGGGCGTGCACGCTGATGTGGAAATTCCCTGCGACGCGCTGCACTTTCATGGATCCGTAAACGCGGCATCCCTCTTTTTCCGTCCGGGCTTTCGCGACCTCCTCGAAGTGCTTGATGTGTGGCATGGGTTCCCCGAGGTTCCTAGGTTTCAGGAACTGAATTATGCCCAACGTTAGGTCTTCGTAGTGCGATTCGTACGTGCCTAATGGGCGGCCGTCGCGGGAAATCCTTTGTTTGTGCAACTCGCCCCCGATGTCCGCCTCGTGCTTCCCGGTCGCGTCCAGCGCGTCTAGTGATATGATGTGACACGGTAACTTTGGAAACGTTATGTCCAGGTTGATGTTTAAAAGCTCATCCCGGGTCACGTCAACCCCCATCGTGGTCACCCTATGGGGGGTCAAAAACGACCCGAGTTCGCTCATCGCCAAAACGCCCATCAACACGTACCCCACCAAGCTCACCACCGCGCCGCTCGTGGTTTTTTTCGTCAAGTGCGCCTCGGGCTTGACGTACGCGTCGAAGCCCTTCAGCGTGGCGAGGAACCCCATCGATGGGCGCGATCGAAAGGGAGAAAGAGAGGGCCACGCGCCGCTCGGACTAGCGGCCGTGGCGCGGATCCGGGGAATGAAAAGTTTCTCGAACGTCCGAGAAAAAACTTGACACAGCTTATTGTTTATCATGAGTCGTCGTCCTGTCACTCCCCGACACGCTATGGCTCTCGCGGCTCGCTCTTCCTCGTTCCTGCAATTCACCCTTGTTCGCCGCGTCTCCTCAGCGCGCACCGCCGCCAAAAGCCGCGCCGTGACAAGGGCCATGGGCGCTGCGATCCCCGAGGGTGACCACTTCACAATTCCCGATCAGCCCGCGCGTTTCGCGAAAGGCAAGGCCGAGAACAACACACGCATGTTGACCACCGAGTTCTTCGACGGCGGTTTCTTGAAGGGCCAGCGCGTGTTGGTCACCGGGGGCAACCGAGGCGTCGGCCTGGCGCTTGTGAAGGAACTCGTGGCGTGCGGCGCCATGGTTGTCGTGACCTGCCGGAGGTCAAACGACGAGCTCGGTGCGTTGCAAAACGTTGAAGTGATTGAGAAATGCGACGTGCAGGACTTGGCGAGCGTGGAGAAGATGGTGCACGCGGTTGGCGACCCGCTGGACATCGTGATCAACAACGCCGGGTATTTCTACGAGCCCGAGGAAACGGTGACTTCCATGAACTTCGAGGAACAGCTCAAGATGATTGATATCTGCGCCGTGGGCCCGCTAAGGGTCTCGTCCGCGTTGTGGCGCGGGGGGAAGATTAAAAAAAACGGGGGCAAAATCGCCATGATCACGAGCCAAGGCGGAAGCGTGGCGTGGCGCGTGGTGCAGAACCCGGAAGGCAAGGACTACGGGCACCACATGAGTAAATCCGCGGCGAACATGGGAGGGGTTTTGCTGGCGCAGGAACTCAAGCCGGAAGGCGTGATGGTCCAGATGCTACACCCCGGGTTCAACAAAACAGGGATGACGGCGAAGTACGAGCACATCTGGGAAGTGGAGGGCGCCGTGGACGCGTCCGTGGGGGCGAAAAGAGTGCTGCACGAAATTAAAAACATGACCCCGGAGCACAACGGGCTGTTCATCAACTGCGAAGACGGGTTACAGATTCCGTGGTGATGAACGGAAGTACGGGAAGTATGTTTGTGCTTAATGCTTGTGCCTACTAGTAGACGGCCGCGCGCCGGGAAGGAACGCGACGGCGAGACGTAAAAGAGGGAATGGAACGAAACACGTTTTGTTGGGACCGGGGAATCGTACGGTGATCTCGTAACCTTATCTACTACTGTACTACTGTTACGAGATCACCGGTCCGATCGTTAACCACGTCTACTACACCTCATTCTCACAGTAGGAATATCGCTCGGTTGGAATCCTCGCGCGCTCGCGCTTTCGCTTGTTCCAAATCCGCCTTCGCTTTCGCCGCCGCCTCGTCCTTTCTTTTCTTTTCGAAAAACGCGTCGAATTCTCGTCGCTCTTCCCTAGCACCCCTCACCTCCCACTCCGGCCGAAACTGCAAAGGCTCGTACCACTCCTTCCCGAACCCCGCCTTTAGTCGCGCTTCGTCGTTGAACGGCGGTTTCAAAACTCCGCGGAAGTGCCGCCACACGATCCGGTGGAACTTGGTTTGTGTCGAGGCGTTTTTGTCGAGGCGGGGTTCGGGGTTGGCGAGTGTTTTTAGGGAAAGTTTTTTCAGCAGCTCGCTTTCGTCGCGTGTATGTTTTTCCTCCCCGGAAGGATTCAAGCCTCCATCAAGAGGCCCTTCCCCTGGCACGAGCATCTGGTCGTCGATTTCGAAATCCCCGCACGTCGCGTCTTTCCGGCAACACAAGTACGTGAACCACCGCACGCCCGCGGCGCAGTGCGTTACTTCCTCCGGGTAAACTCGAGACATCAAAGAAAGTGTCAGTCTTGTATATCGCGATGTATGGACAAACAGTCAGGGCAGAGGTAATAGGCAATCATCAGGGGGGCGGAACGTGGTGATTGGGAAAGGCCCTTACTTGTTTTTTCAAGCAACTCGGCGGATGCCTCGTCGCCGTTGTTTCTGAACTTTGCAATCGTCCCAGGTAACACGTCCAGCCCGCGCGCTTCGTGCACGCAGTGTTCGATGACCAACCGCGCTTCCAGGCTGTTACAAGTTTCCTCCGCGGAGGTCCACAACCCGTCGTGCGCGTTTAAAGCGCCGTAGTGCGATCCTAAAGTTTCTAATCGTTTCGCTAAAAGCTTGAAGTGCCTTGCGATGAGTAAAACAAAGTGTCAGTCTTGTGTGGGAACACAGCAGTCGTTCGGGATTTGGGGGAAAAACGTACCTGGCTTCGTCCACCGCCACGGCGACGAAGTCGTCGAAAAATTCTTTCGGCATTTGCCGCTTCCGCCCAAACCGCCCGATCACGTCCCAGCTCAAATCAATCGCCCAGCTCTCGATGTGCGCCAGGGAGTGCAGAATCGCGATCCGGGTTTCGGGGGTGCCGCCCTTGCCCAGCCTGCCCGCGCGCGAGGGCTCGACCAGGATTACTTTGTCGTCCCTGGTGTGGGCGAATTAATGGAATTTTTGTGAGCTTTCGAATTTCGGGAAGTCGGCACGAACGAGAAAAGGATGGAGGTCGTACCTCGCGGGTTTGTCCGGTGGGGCTTCGTGCGGTGCGTCCGGGTTTGGGTTGTACGGCAACGCGATGTCCCCGGAACCCCACAAAGACGCGATCGTGTCGGTAAGCGCGGCCTTGTCGTGGGGACACGGCGTGTTTAGCACCCTGTTTGGTTCGTGGGGAGATTTCGTGAGTCGCGTTTGCGGAAGAACCGGCGGCGGTAGGACGACGCGACGGACGCGATGGGAGAACTTTCTGTGTCCAGGAGTGACCGCACGCGCTGCCAATTCGGACGTGATACCCACGCGAAACGCACCGCAACGCCGCTTCCACCAAAGTCAGCCCCGACAACGGCGGGTGGGACGCCATGAGCGCGACGTTGTGCATGATGGCGACGAGAGATGTGGAATTTCGTGGGCTTCCAAAACAAGTCACTTTTTACTCTTAATGCTCTCGAGGTAGTATCATTTCTTGAGCACGATGAGAGGTAGTATTACAGAACGACGAGAAACGATTACTAGCTGCTATCATTACTATCATTACTAGCTACTATCCGATAGACCCCCTAAACCTTTATTAATACTACGCCCTTTCCTCCCCCGACAGGCTCGCGTCTAGTTTCTCCGCGAGCACGCTGAGCCAGGCTTGGTCCGCCGGCGTGAACCCTCGTTGCGTGTCGCTCCCCGCGACGAGCACGCCTTCGTTGCCCACCGGCATTACCACGACGGCCATCGTGTTTCTCGGTAAATAGTTTTCAAACTCCACTCGCCCGGGGAACAGAATCAAGTTGGCGAGGTAGTTACCGCTGCCCGTTTGTATACACCGGTCTGTGATGGGCCCGAGGGGTATTTGCGAATCATCCGAATTCGCCATCGCGGCCATCGCGTCGTCGCCGCTCCCCCGTTTCCCCCCCGCCATCGCGAACGGCACCGTCCCGAACTGCGCCACGCGCTTTCCACGGTACACCACGAGTAAGGACTTACACATAGTCGCGCTGCGTAGCGCGTCCCACACCCATCTCAGTTCTTTCTTGGTGCTTTCCGGTAACGAGTGGGACACGTACCCGGCGCCCGGCAGCGACACCCCCTCCAGCACCACTTTCGTGGGCGGTTTCTGTTTCACCGCGAGCCACTGCAGACCCGTCAACACCAAGCATCCCGCCATCCCCAAACAAAGCACGTCCGCCCTGCTCTGCGCGCTGGACGCGTCTGCTACGGGTGCCACCCCGGACAGAATGCGGTTCAGCAAAAGCGTCGCCACGGAAACGCCCCCCACCACCAGGGGGGAGACGCGCACCTGGTCTTCATTGGACTTGACCCAGTCGGAATCGAGGTCGGTGTTTTCCACGGACGCCGCGCGGGGCACCAAGCGCGTGGTTCGTTTGGTGTGGCGGGACGGGACGCGGGACGCACAGAACGCGGGAAGCCCGCGTCCGCCATGGCGTACGCGCGCGGAGGCGACGCACAAAGGGACGCTCGGGCACGACGTGGACGCCATCGGCGCGGTGAACTGTGTCGGGGCGACGTGCCGACGTCAGCGAGCCCATAAAAGTTAACCTGCGATTTCGGACTGCCAACCTCTTTGAAAAATTTCAAAATAAATATCGGAAGAGCCATCTCGACCCGCCATAGTCTCGGTCGTGTGTGTGCGCACGCTGACGCACCGAACGCGATAGGCACGACGAACCTGTGAGGAGTGGTGTTTTTTTGTCATGGACAGACCCTCGCGCCGCGGCGCCAATAAGGCGGCCAAAGCCGAGGCCGCGGGCCTGGCGCTTAAGAACCTCCGCGAAAAAGGACTGAAGCGCATGGACACGGTGGAGGATTTGGAGGACAACGACGTGTACACCTCGGTACGCACCCAAAACACGCGGCTCTCGTTGTCTGGCCGGTCGATGCATACGCATACGTGTACATTCGCGCTGAATCACCACCCGCACCGCTCGTGTTCGCGAAACGCGCGAGAAGACCAGACCCATCCGTGGCTACGCAAATCTTTCTTGGCACCCCCGAAAACCAAAACATCCGCGCGACCCGCGGACACCACAACTGACCTCCCACGCTCCCCCCGACCCCTCTCGCCACCACAGATGACCGAAGAGGAGTACGCCAAGTTCGCCAACGAACGCAGGAAGAAGTACGGCGGGTTCGTGGTGGGGGAAGAGGGTGACGAGTGCGTGCGCGACCCGGACCCAACCTCGCGATGGGTTTCAAATCTCAACCGATCTTAAGAGTTCTTCGCGGGAGTTTTTGGTGTGCCAACAGGAGTCACGATTTGAAATCGACGAGCGCGCGCGCGACCTCCTGACCCCGATGAAACGCACTTTTAACGCGATTTTTACCCACCACTGACCCCCATCCATCCAACCTCCCCTTGATCTCACCCTTTCATCGTTACACAGGTACGTCGACCTCGGCGAGGAGGACGACTGGACCACCGCGCAGGCGGGGGCGAGCGACGAGGAGGACGACGCGGACGCGGCCGCCGGCGATGGGAAGAAACGCAAAAAGGGCGGCAAATCCCCCGACCCCAAAAAGGCCAAGCCCACGAAAGAAGACAAGAAAGACCGCCAGCGGCTGGCGAACATGTTCGCCAAGAACGCCGCGGCTGGGGCGGGGGGGGTGAAGCGGAAAACGGTGGACGGCGGCGCGCCGTTACCAACCGCCGTGGACGCCGACTCGCTGCTGGAGGATATCCTCGCCGGCGTCGGCGCCACCGACGTGCCCGCCGCGCCGCCGAGTTCGTTCCGCGCTGTGCCGCGAGCGCCCCCGGTGAACCAGTTCCGCCGCAGCGCGCCGTCGCAGCCGCCTCCTTCCGTCGCGGCGACGCTGGTGACGGTGATGAAGCCCGCGGCAACGACGCCGGTTGCGCCGAGGGCAGCGCCCACGAGCGTGGCGAAGGGCGTGACCTGGCCTGAAAACGTCGAACACGTCAAGAAGACTGCGGACGACGATTATTTCATCCCCCCCCCCCTGTCGCCGCCCTCGTCTCAACGGGGCGACGACGACGCGCCGTTGCCCCACATGGACAACGACGCCATGGACGAGGACGACGAGCCTCCCTCCCCCGGCGCCGCCGCCGCCGCCGCGAAGAAGTCCTCGCCTCCCGGGATCCTCAAGCCCACCACGGAACCGGCCGACGTTTCCGCGGCGCCAGCGCGCGTTGTGACTGCCGCCGGCGTCGCCGCTGGCACCAAGCTCGCCGCCGCGCCTTCCGCGAGTGATGCGTACGCCGCGATGATGACCAACGACGACGAAGGCGATGTCACGGAAGACGTGGCGCCCGCCACGATCGCGGACGGGTCGCTTCCCCTTGACGTGGACGACTCCCTTCCCTTTTACCTCCTGGACGCGCACGAGGACATCAACTCCCCCGGAAAGGTGTTTCTGTTCGGCCGAGTCCCCGTTGCCGCATCCAACACCGACGGCGAAACCGTCTCCGCGTGCGCCGTGGTGAGCAACATGCAGCGGTGCATGTTCGTCGTGCCGAACCCCGAGGTGTTCGCCGACCCGGAGAACGAAATCTCGGAACTGGAAGACGCGGCGCTGAAACACGCTCGCGCCGCCGAAACCAACAAGGACGACCTCGAGCTCGCGACCACGGCGAAGAAGGCCAAGGGCGCGCTGTTGCGTTGTCTGCAAGGCCGCGCCGGTGACGTGAAGGGCGAAATTCGAGACATGCTTCTCGCCCGAGGAATCGAGCAGTTCTCCATGAAGCCGGTGAAGCGCTCGTACTGCTTCGAACGCGACGACATCCCCCGGGGCGCGCAGTACGTGGTGAAGGTTCGGTACCCCGCCCTAAACACCCCTCTTCCCGCGGACTTGAAAGGGAACCACTTCGTGTGCGTGCTAGGCACGCAGACGGGTATGCTGGAGCACTTGATGATCAAGTCGCGCGTGATGGGTCCGTCGTGGCTCGCGCTGAAGGGCGCCGTCTCCGTGCCCCAAACGCAGCAAGCGAGTTGGTGCAAACTCGAGGTGAACCTTGTGGGCGCGCACAAAAGCGTGCGGCAGCCGAGAGCTGGTGCGCCGAACAGGGACCCCCCCAAGCTCACCGTAGCAGCGCTGAACCTGAAAACGGTGGTGAACCACAGGCAGAACGTCAACGAAATCGCGAGCGCGTCAGTGGTGTACGTGCGGGACGTAAGGGCGGACGCCGCGACGACGGCGGCGACGCTTCAGGACGTGAACCGCGTGCGTCACTTTTCCTGTGTCAGGCGTCTGGACGGCGTCAGCATGCCCCCTGGGTGGGACCAGCTCGTGACCCACGAGAACAAACACAACCCCGCGGCGAGGCGCAGCGGGAGCGTGGTGTTGTCCTCGCAAACCTCCGAGCGCGGTTTGTTGTCGTTCCTATTAGCGCGGCTGCAGCAACTCGACGCCGACGTCATTGTTGGGCACAACATCGCTGGGTTTGATTTAGACGTGCTGCTGCACCGGCTGCAGGCGAACAAGGTTCCGCACTGGAGCCGCATCGGCCGGCTAAAGCGGACCAAGTTCCCCAACCTCGCCGGGGGCGGCGGCGCCGGGTTCGGCGGCGGAGCCTCAATCGGCGCTATGTCGTGCGTCGCCGGGCGTTTGCTGGCAGGTACGTATTGGGCCTTTCCCAAATCCCTGCCTCCCTGTTTTCCCATACAAGACTGACACTTTTCTTTTACAATCGCAGATACCTACTTGGCCTCCAGGGAGTTCATCAAGGAAGTGAGCTACACCCTAACCGCCTTGGCGCAGAACCAGCTCAAGATGACAAGACACGAGATCCCGTCCGCGGAGATCCCGTCCAAGTTCGCAACCTCCGCGAACTTGTTGAGTTTAACGAAAGCCACCGAGCACGACGCCTGGTTGAGCCTCGGCCTGCTGTTCCACCTGTCCGTGATTCCCCTGTCGCGGCAGCTCTCCAACATTGCGGGCATCACGTGGTCAAAGACGTTACAGCACACCAGGGCGGCGAGGGTGGAGCACCTGTTGTTACACGAGTTCCACGCCAGGAAGTACCTGCTCCCGGACAAACTCTCGGCAAAGGAGCGCAAGCACGGGCGCGGCGGCGGCGCCGCCGACGAGGACCCGGACGGCCCCGGCGGCGACATCAAGGCGGGCAAGAAGAAGGGCGGCCCTTCCTTTGCCGGTGGTTTGGTGCTGGAACCCAAGAAAGGTCTGTACGACAAGTACGTCCTGATGCTCGATTTCAACTCCCTGTACCCGTCAATCATCCAGGAGTACGACATCTGCTTCACCACGGTGAACCGCGCGCGGCGCGACCCGGCGGAAGCGGACGCGCCGCCGCCGCCGGTGCAGCTCCCCGAGCCCCCCGCGGGCGGGCCGGGCGGGCCGAACGCCGCGGTGCTTCCGCAAGTCATTCGGAAGCTCGTGCAGCGCCGACGTGACGTGAAGAACCTGCTGAAGTCAGAGCGCAACGTGCAGGTTCGGGAACAGCTCGATATCCGGCAGCTCGCGTTTAAACTAACCGCGAACTCCATGTACGGCTGCCTTGGTTTCGCCGCGTCCCGGTTCTACGCCAAGCCCCTTGCTGAGTTAACCACGTTACAGGGCCGGGAGATTCTGCAGTCGACCGTTGATTTGGCGCAAGGCACGCTGGGGCTGGACGTGGTGTACGGCGATACCGATTCCATCATGATCAACACCAATTCAAACAACCTGCAGGAAGTGATGCAAATCGGCTTGGCGGTGAAGAAGGAAGTGAACAAGCGCTACCGGCTACTTGAGATTGAAATCGACGGCGTGTACAAAAGCATGTTGCTTTTGAAAAAGAAAAAGTACGCCGCGCTGAAGGTGGAGCACGGCGTGGACGGGTTGATCACCACGGTGATGGAACAGAAAGGTCTTGACATCGTGAGACGGGACTGGAGTTTAATCGCGAAAGCGCAGGGGAACAGGTACGTATTTCCCACCCAACACGTTCCGCCTTCGCGATTGCCCATACTCGTACCAGGAGGGACGGTTATTGCCCCTGATTGTTTACTCATACTTATTACGAGAGACTGACACTCGCGGCTTTTTCGTACAAGGGCGCTTGATTTGATCTTGTCAGGAAGGCCGGCGGAGGACGTGGTGGAGGACATTCACGAGAGTTTGCGAAAGTGCCGTACCGATTTGATCGACGGCGCGGTGACGATGGACCAGTTCGTGATCACGAAGCAGCTCACCAAACGGCCAGAGGACTACCCGGACGCGTCCTCGCAGGCGCACGTACAAGTGGCGCTGAGGCTGAGGGCGGCGGGGAAGCACGAAGGCACGAACCAGGGCGAGACGGTGCCGTACGTCATCGCGGTGAAAACAGACGCGAGCGGCGAGGACATCGCGGCTGGGAAGTGCGGCACGTCGGGCGGCAAGGGGTTGGCGGACCGCGCGTACCACCCCGATGAGGTCACCAAGGAAGGATCCGGGTTGAAGCTCGATCTGCACTACTACCTCACGCAGCAGGTGCACCCGGTGGTGAGCCGGTTGTGCCAACCCATTGAAGGCACGGACGCCGCGAGGATCGCGGATTGCTTAGGTCTGGACCCCACGAAGTTCCACCACCAGGTGGCGCAACAATCGTCCGGTGGGGACGAGGACGACTTCCTCAACGCCGGGTCCGCGCTTGACGACGAAGAGCGATTCCGGGCGTGTTTCCCGCTGAAGCTGAAAACCAAGCAGGGAAGCTTTGACTTCAAAGGCGTGGCCGCCATTTTGAAAGGCACCGTGGACGGGAACGCCGCGCTGGCGCCGCCGGCGGTGGCGCGAACGCCGGATGACGCGGCAAAGGAAAACGCCGGCGCCGACGTCGACGCAACCTGCAGACTAAATGCCCATACGAAGGCGCCGACCTCCACTCAGCTCGCGCGTCCTCTTTCCGGGCACGCGCTTGCGAACCAGGTCCGGCTCGCCGTGCGCACTGCGACGATGGAGTACTACGCGTCTTCCCTCCGCTCGGACGACGAGCTGGTGCCCGCGGAGACCAGGAACGTTTCGCTGCGCGTGGCGGGGGAGCAGACGGGCGGTACCTGCGAACCTGGGACGCTCCCTGGGGACCCCAAGCTGCAGGGCGTGATGTCCAAAGTGACCTCCGAAGCCACACTCTACACGCAGCTGGTGCACTTCCGAAGGCTGCTCTCTGTTCCGGACGCGCTGGCCAGAATGCCGGAGAAGGAACGGGACGCGGCGCGCCAGCGGGTGCCGCCCGCAACCGCCGAGGCGCTGCGGCTCGCCGTCGCCGCCGTCGACGAAACGCTCGACAAGTCGGCGTACCGCTGGATCAACCTGCGCGAGCTGTACGGAGTGGCGGGGGTTTAGGGATTTTAAGGTGCCAAGGGCGTGAACTTTGGGGGTCCCTTTGATCTCACGAACTTTGGGGTGGGGAGGGAAATGGGAAAATCGGG
>Ga0222648_1000603_pt1 | contig 15208 bp, 5 predicted proteins | sample AntAcemetagen335_FD_181021 | JGI IMG/M metagenome (GOLD analysis project Ga0222648, IMG submission 181021) | Saline water microbial communities from Ace Lake, Antarctica - #335 | ecosystem: Environmental > Aquatic > Non-marine Saline and Alkaline > Saline | place: Antarctica: Ace Lake | collected... | reverse complement strand
AGCGTGGAACAACAAGGCGTTGTGGGTTTGTGTTCTCGTTCCGAGTTCGCGGAGGTCTGGGACCGCCTCGGTACGCGGCTGACGCCGAAAGTGACAAACGCGTTTTTCGCGAAGTACGGCGAAGACCGAACCGGGCGGATGCCAGTGGACCTTTTCATCACCGCGGTGCTGGAGTCCAGGAACCGAGTACTCGCGATGGAGGAAAAAAGAAGCGGCGCATATTTGGCCGGCCAAACGAAAGAATACAAATTCAACGGGCGGGTTAAATATTTTCCCTGCCGCCGAGGCGTGTACGCGCCTTCGGCGTGGGACCCGAATCTGGCGGCGCGATCGGCGAAACCGCCGAAAGAAGGCCTGACCTTGGAGTGGGTGTACGGCTACGGCGGTTTGCAAAACACCGCGAACAACCTGTTTTACAACGAAGACGACCACGCCGTGTTTTACACCGCCGGTGTGGGGATCGTGTTCGACCGACATGCGCACAAGCAGTACTTCTTTCACGGACACGACGACGACATCAAGTGCATGGCGATGCACCCGGCAAAAAGGCTCGTCGCGACCGGGCAGGTTGGGAACCAAAAAGGGTGCCCCATCGTGTGCGTCTGGGACACCACGGTGAACAAAAAGACTGGCCAGATCCGCGGGAAAGTCGCGCAGCTTCCTTTTGAAAACGTACCCGCCGTCGTCGCGCTGGCGTTTTCAAACGACGGCGACCGCTTGGTGGCGATCACGAACGACACGAACAACACCGTGCACGTGTTCGACTGGAAAGCGGCTGATCAGACGTTGGCTACGCTGGCGAACACGCGGAAAGGCGCGCCCACGGAGCTCGTGACGGCTGCGTTGCAAGTAAATCCCTTCCCCGGTCTGATCACGGTTGGGAAGGGCGGGAAAAGCGACTCGTTCCCGCACGTCGCGGGCGTCTCCTGGAACCCGTATGGGAAGTACGACAAGTACGACGAGCTTAAAAACGAGTGGAGCGAATTCGTGACGTACGGGGCGAAGCACGTCCGGTTGTGGCGGCTGCATCACGCGGACGAGAACGACAAAATCGGCTTTTACGGCAAGGACGGCAAGCCCGGGCTTTCCGAGGTTGGTTTGTTCACGCCGGTGGTCCGGCCGTGCGACGTTATGAGCGTGGCTTGGTTACCGCCGAGAGGGGAGGACGCCAAGCTTTACGGCGGCGCCGTTTTGGTCACCGGCACTCGGTGCGGGTCGATTCTGCTGTGGCACACCGGTAAGAAAGGCCTGCAGTGCGCGCGCGAGATCGAGGCGCACGACAAGGGGCCGCTCGTGTCCGCGCTGGTTGGCGGGGGGGTGTCCCTGTCAGGCGTGCGCGCGATGACCGTCCGGGACGACGGCGAAACCCTCGTAACCGCCGGCGGCGACGGCAAGGTGTTGTGGTGGGCCACCGCGGCGCTTACCGGCGCCACACGAAGCAAGTCCTTCACAGCGACCCCACACACCACGCGCGTTCTTGTCGGCGATGACAACAAAACACCACCTTGTATCCGGTCCATGGATTGCCACAAGCACAGCAGCGACGTGATGCTCGGTACGCTGAGGTGGTGCGTGTTGTGTTTCACCAAATCCCAACACTGTTAGATGCCTTTATGGAGTGCAGTCAGCAAGTCTTACCACTACAATAAGTGCACCTGTGTTAAATCGCCCAAACAAGACTCAAGACTGACACTTTTTTCCACAACCACAGCGACATTTGGGAAATCGACGACGTCAACGGCGCGCACCCGATGGCGTATGGGCATTCGGGTGATGTCAAGGCGCTGGCGGTGCACCCGATCGAGACGCACGTGTTCGCCACCGGGAGTGAGTCAGGCAAGCTGCAGCTTTGGAACGCAAAGCTGAAGATGCTGAAAGCCAAAGTGACGCTACACCACCCCGCGGTTTCGTGCGCGTTTTCGCCCGACGGGAAACACGTCGCGGTGGGTTGTAAAGACGGGTGCTTGCTGATTCTTAGTTACAAGAACATCGTCACCGGGCAGTTTAAGCAGGTGGTGCAACGGCCGCAGGACGACAGCCGGTGCGAGTTTCACCACTGCAACGAAGCAATCGAGACGGTACAGTACTCACCGGATGGATCCTTGCTAGCGGTCGGGTCGCGGGACACGTTCATTGACGTGTACGACGTGACCGGGTCCGCGGTTCCCGGGCGAAGCGTCGGGGTGATGTACCACCGTTTGCACCGCTTAAACGGCCACAGCTCGTACATCACGCACATCGACTGGAGTTCGTTTGACAAGAAAAATCCAGACCGACACGTGCTGCAGTCCACGGACGGGGCGCACGAGTTGCTTTATCACGACTGCAACAGCGGGAAGCAGGTACGGGAATCGCTTCGGGACGAGCGCTGGGACACGCAGACGTGTACGCTTGGTTTTTCGGTTATGGGTATTTGGCCGGACACGAACGGCGGCGCGAAAGCCGCGGATGCTACCGGAATCAACGCCCTGGACCGCGGGCCCGTTCCGGGACGAGACGCGCTAGGCAGAAGACACAAAGGCGAACTTTTAGCAACGGTAGACGACTCCGGAAAGGTGAAACTTTTCAACTACCCGTGCGTGGTGAAGCACGCGCCATTCAGGGCGATGCGGTGGAGAGACGTTCCCGGATTGGCGCGAAAGCCAACGGGGACCTCGGAAGGGTACACCGGGCATTCGCAAAACGTGACCAACGTCAAATTCGCGAACGAGGGCGCGCACGTCATCACCACCGGCGGGTTTGACCGGAGCGTGATGCAGTGGCGGGTGGACGAGGACGCGATTGAAACCAAGGGCCACACGAAGCGAACCAAAGAACCGCGGCCGTACGTCACGAAACAACCGCTTCCCAAAGTTTTGTTGCCTCGAGGCGGGGACGGGCTCACCACGGAGGAGAGGGACGCACTCGCGTCTGCGCTTTTGGAGGATGACGCCGGTACCGCGAAGCAGGAAAAAGAAACTCTTTGTGACTACCTGGTCACCGTCACCACGGGCGACGCGAAGGGCGCTTCCACGGACGCCGCCGTGGTGTTCAGCGCGTTTGGCGAGGCGGCGGATGGGCGCACTTTGGTCATTCGCGAAACCGTGCTGGACAACGCGCCTGATAACTTTTCGCGGGGCGGCGTTGACGTGTTCAAAGTCACCGCGAGTGATATCGGTACCCTGACGCACTTGAAAATAGGACACAACGACTCTGGGGACTCACCAGGGTGGCTCCTGCAAAGCGTCAACTTGAGTAACATCACGAAAGGGTGGGAAACGACTTTGTTCCCGCGCGGGGTGTGGCTGGACAAGCAACGGGGGGGAGAGACGCACTGCACGCTGCGTCCTTCCGAGCACGAGCTACGAAAACACAACGCCGCGCATGCGTTGGTGGACCAGAAATTCTTCGTCACGGTGACGACTACCGACACCAAAGGCGCTGGCACGGACGCCAACGTTTGGATCGAACTTTTCGGCGAATTCGGAAAGGCGAGCGGCGCGAGGAACTTGGACAACGCGGCGGATAACTTTTGCCGAGGAAGGGTTGACAAGTTCGAGCTCGACGTCGCTGGTATGGGCGCGGGGATCACGAAAGCGCGCATCGGACACGACAACTCCGGGTTCGGCCCAGGGTGGTGCGTGGAACATGTGGACGTGCTTTCGGTGAGTACGAACGAAACCGTTTCCTTTGACTTGCCCGCGAGCGGGCTTTGGCTGGAGGCCAGGAACGAGACGGGTACGAGTTGCGAAATTTTCCCGAAAGGGAAACACGCCCGCCGGACCGTCGCGGCGCAAACAAGGTACAAAATAGAGGTGCACACCGCTGATACGAAAGCTGCCGGGACGGACGCGAACGTGTGGTAAGTCTTTTCCACCCACCACATTCCGCCTCCCTGATTGCCCATACAAGACTGACATTTATTTTTACAATCTCAGGCTCGAGCTTGTTGGCGAAAACGGGAACTCGGGGCGTTTGTCGCTGAGTACGTCGCGGCAAAATTTCGAGCGCGGCGCGTCGGATGTTTTCTTCGTGAAAGCGGCGGACGTGGGAACGTTGCTTGCGGTGAAAATCGGACACGACAGCCGTGGCGCGTCGCCCGGGTGGTGTCTGGACCGCGTGTTGGTGAGTCTCGATTCGAATTTAACGTCGACTACCTTCGACGCGGGCGTACACGGAGTAACTATCTTCGACGCGGGTGCACCAGGTAAACCAGGTGGCCGGTGGTTGGACGCTACATCCGACGAAGGCGTTACTTCCGTTACCTTGACGCCGTCCGGTTCATTGATTTCGACACACAAATTTTACAAAGTTGCAGTCAACACGAGCGACGTTTTATTCGCGGGCACGGATGCGAACGTGTTTGTTACCCTGATTGGCGTGCGCAACGGAGTTGAAGTCAAATCAAATCAGTTCAAGTTAGGCGACTCTAACAGCTTCCAGAGAGGCGCTTTGGACACGTTCGAGATAGGCCCTGTTTCTCAGGAGTTTGACTCGTTCGTCGCGATCGAATTGGGGCACGACGGAGTTGGAGTGGGAAGCGGCTGGCGGTGCGACTCTGTTGCGGTTTGGGACATCGCGGCGCCGACTGAAAAACACGCCTTCCCGGTTCAAGGCTGGTTGGACAAGAACCAGGCGCCGCACAAAACAAACATGGTCATCTCAATAGAGGGTACGTATTCCCTTTCCCAAACCCCGCCTCCCTGTTTTACCTCTAACGCTGGTGACTGTTGTCCATACATCGCGATATACACGACTGACGCTTTGTTTTACCTATCCCAAGGAGGTGACCCGAAATCGGCCTCCACAATTTACCGAATCGAAACCGTCACGGGCGACCGCGACGGCGCCGGGACGGGCGCGCGCGTGTCGCTTTCCGTTTTCGGCGCCGACCGCGATACCGGTTTCTTGCCACTGAATACCCACGGGGACGACGAAACGAGGAGGCACTTCCAACGAGGAGGCACTGATAGTTTCACCTTGGCGCAAGCGAAGAACGTGGGGGACATCACGCACGTCGTGTTACGCCACGACGAGTCGCGCGTCAACGGGGGCGACCCTTCGTGGTTTGTACAGTCCGTGAAAATCCACAACGTCAGCACAAACGCCACGACGACGTTCGCGCCGCGGTGCTGGATCGGAAAGGACCGGGAACCGCACTTCAGCTCGGAGGTAGTGCTAACCCCGGAGGGCGAGGCGGAGATTACGCTGGTGACGTACCGCGTAACTACGCGTACGTCTGATTTGCGCTACGCCGGGACGGAGGCGGTTGTTTCGGTGCGGTTGATCGGGGCGGAAGTTGATGGGAAACGGAAAAAAACGTCCATGAAAAAACTTGACAACGACTCCAACAACTTCGAACGAGGCGCTTCCAATGTTTTTTTACTGGAAGACATCGACATCGGTGAGCTGGCCTCCATTGAGATCGGTCACCACGGCGTCGGCACACCGAGCGACTGGCACCTGTCATCCGTGGAAGTTTCCAACCTGGACGGTTCGTCGCGAAAAAGAGAGAGCTCCAAAAACGAAAACGCAAAACTTCCCCAAACCTCGCCAACCTTTTTCCATCACAACGAGTGGATCAAAAGCGGCGCGGGTCCGGTTTCCATACGCAAAGAGGACGGCGGGTCTGTTAAAAAGTTGGCCAAGTACGAGGTCCAAGTGCGCACTTCGGACACCCGGTTCGCGGGAACGGATTCTACTGTTACTGTCAAAATAGTCGGCGAGTTGAACGGCGAGGCCACCGCGACCGACTTCGCGGTTTTGGAAAACTCGCCAAACAACTTTGCGCGCGGAAAAGAGGATGTCTTTTTCCTCGAGCTTGCAAACGTGGGCGAAGTCACGGGCTGTGTCGTGAAAATCGACACCGCGGCTGGTGACCTTTGTGCCTGGCGGTTACTGTCGGTGGGTGTTACGAACTTAAGTGTAGACACCGGAAGGGAACCGACGGTTTGGCACCATGACAGCTGGCTGGACGAGGCCGCGCCTTTCGTGACTTTCGACGCGACCTCGCTAAAAAAAAAGAAGTTTGCAAAATACGTCGTCGAAACGCAAACCGGCGACAAAAAAGGCGCCGGTACCGACGCGAACGTGTTTTTGACGCTCTTCGGCGCCGATGGATCCGTCACCGACGTTTTACCCTTGGAAAACGCCCGGGACAACTTCAGGAAGGGGAAAAACGACGTGTTTCACGTGGAAGCGGTTGACGTGGGGTCCATACAAAAAATCAGGTTGGCGCACGACGGCGCGGCGCCGGACGCGGCGTGGCACTGCGCTTCGCTCGCGGTGACTAATTGCGCATACGACACGGGCATGAAGTTTGTTTTCAAATTAAACAAGTGGTTCGACGAAACCAAACCGCCCGGCCTGATATCGCAAGTGTTCACGTACGGAGACGATTCAGGGTACGAAGACGACACGGAAGACGACTTGCTTTCCAGCGAAGACGGGACCGTCGCCGAGAAGGTTGTTTTGCCCGAAACGGGATTTGCAAAAGATGAGAAAGCTGAAAATTTTGCTTCTTCTCCTTCCTTGAAACCGGTTTCCGTGGAACACGAAGTGCAAGCGATCGAGGCGAAGTTGGCGTCCACGAAAAATGATCCCGAGGAGGATGAAAAAGCGCCGTCCCCGCGGCGAGACACCGTCCCCGTCCCCGTCCCCGTCCCCAATCCGGTGACCCCCGCGGCGCGGCTGATTTTCACCGACGAAAAGACCGAATCCCCGGAGGCGCGCGAAACGCGCGAGTTCGCGGAACTGGAGGCGCAGGTCATCGCTGAAGCGGAAGCCGAGTTACAGGTTATCGCTGAAGGGGAAGCCGAGCAGGTCACGGCTGAAGCGGAAGCCGAGCAGGTCACGGCTGAAGCGGAAGCCGAGCAAGTTACTGCCGAAGCGGAAGCCCAGTCTAAAAAAGCGGCTGAGAAAACGAGTGAGGCGAAGAAATCGATGGCATCCATGTCGCTTCGGCCGTCCAGAATCCGGCGCGAAAAAAAATCGGGCACCAGTTTGTTGAACTTAGCGTCGGCGTCGAGCTCGAAAGGTTCGGGAAAAGCAACCGAACCGTCGCCGTCGCCGGTAAAACTTGACAGCGAATTCGAAATCACAATCTCGCGAGACCCGGTGGACGTGCCTCTTAAAGTGCGCGTGCTCGGTAAGGGCGGCGAGGCCGTTGCGGTTGTTCCAAAAGACGCCGCGTTCGCGTCGTTCAAGTTCCCAGCGCCTCTGGAGTTTGTCACGAAGGTGTACGTGTCATTTTCGGAGGAGGAGGGCGAAAAACAACCGGGCGACGTATCCGTCGCGCTGCAGCGCGTGTTCCTGTCCGACCCGAGCCAGGGCCACACGTGTGTGTTCGAGCTGCACGGGACTGTTTTGGACTCAAAACACAAAGAGGTGCGCGTTCTTCGGGAAGCCACTTCGGGTTTGGCGTGCGAAGAGTGGGAAGAAGCGGTTGCGAAAAAAGATGAGCGCGAAAAGAAATACTGGTTCTCGCAGCAACGCAACGAATCCGTGTGGAAAGAACCATCAAAGTACTACCCGGTGCGGTTCCCGCAGCCGGATGTTTGAAGACACAGGGGGAGTGAGTAAATGGTAGTCAATAGAATGAAAGTACGACGAACGTCGTTATTTATTTTGATGAAATGGAACGAAAACGTGGCTCTTCTATTTGTCTTTGGCCTTGGAGCGTACCATACCGCTTCCATAGTATACCTAGTCATATCAAAATTCATCATCTGTAGCTGTAGAAATAACATCCCAACCGAAATCAATATCATCATTATTAGGGCGTCCGTTCGCGATCGCCCACTGAAGCACCTCGATATGTTCGCCCATCGCCGCGTACCTACACGTCTTCTCGTCCCACGGGCAGCCGTTCTCGCGCGCCCACCGCAGCACCTCGAGGTGCCCGCCGCACGCCGCCATCCCGCACGTCCACTCGTCCCACGGGCAGCCGTTCACGCGCAACCACTGCAGCACCTCGAGGTGCCCGCCACTCGCCGCCGACATGCATGTGTCCGTCTTCAACTTACAGCCGTTCTGGCGCCACCACTTCAGCGCCTCCAGCTGTCCGAACCTCGCTGAGGTAAGGGATAGTTTTTGTTTTTCTTTACGCGACAGACGACCTGTTCGTGCCTGGTGCATCAGCGTGCTTACGCATCCGCGACGCGCAGCTTTCTCCGCGTCTAGCTTTTCAATCTCCCGCCCCGTCGCCGCCACTGCGTCATGCATCGCATGACTCACCGCTCGAAGCCGTGCGAGGTGGATAGGATCTCGCAGACTCAGATCTGAGAACGTGCGACGACGAGGTGGTCGGGAAGGCCCGGGATGGCCTCTTGCGTATCGGACACACGGGTGTGGGGTACACCAGTGAAGAGCATTAGTTCGCGAACGCGAGCAAAGATGCCGCGAACGGCCTCGAAGCTCATGTTGCAGTCTTGGTGTGCCCGTAGTTGTGAGTCGTTTCTTTCCGTCTTCTCGGACGTCACGATTATCGAAAGGACAGCAAGAGTTTGCAGAAAAACATGGAATCCACCCGGGGAGACGAAAGGCTCGGGCGCGCCAGACCCCGATGCGCGTCGCGTGGTGTGGGTGTCCCAACGTCGCGCGCTTCGCGGCCGAGACATCGACTTCAACACTTCCCTCGGCAGGTGCGTTTCCGGCTGGGCGAGACGCGCGTGGTTCGTCCCGGCGGGGTGGTAAGACCCGAGGCGCGCGAAGACGAGATTTTCGCGAGCCGATGGCGGCGATGTCCACGGACGAAGCGTGTTCCGAAACCCAAGCAACGCGGCTGGTACAAGTTTGGACGAAACACGAAACAGGTGGCCGGCTGCGTGACGGCTCGCGCGCCTGGGAAGCCTCGCTCGCGGCGACCCCGGAGATCAAACTCGTTCGAGGCGAAGTCGAAGATGCTTCGCAGGTGAGGAGTGATGATGGCAATGATGGCAAAAACAAAAACGCCAGCGCGTTTCGCGCTTCGGCGTTTTTCGACGCCCTCACCACGTCAACCGAAGCGCACGTCCTGTATACCGCCCGGGAATTGCAGTCGACGCAGAGCATGCTACAGGAGAACCTTTCCAACTTGAACCCGAAAGAGTCGTCGTCTGCAGAAAATGAAACTCTGGAAACTCTGGAGCGAGGTTCGCGGTTTCCACCAGGCGCTTTGGTGCTCGCCGATTGCCAAATCGGCGGCCGCGGCCGCGGCGGCAACGTTTGGACCTCGCCCCCCGGGTGCTTGCTGTTTTCCTTTAGCACGACGCACACGGTGGGCGCGACGCTGCCTTTCCTGCAGTACGTCGCCACGATGGCAGCCGTGGATGCGATCCAGGAGGGCGCCGACGCCGCGATAGCGGCGGCGGCGGCGGAGTACTCCCAACAAGATTTATCAAGCCTTGAAAAAAATAAAGGCAACCTCGGCGACAAGTTTCGCCGGGGAACCGGCGGCGCGGTTGATGTTCGGATAAAGTGGCCCAACGATCTGTACAGCGGCGGAGCGAAAATCGGCGGCGTGCTTTGTACGTCAACGTTTGTGGACGGCCAGTTCGACGTCGTGATTGGGGTGGGGATTAACTTGGACAACGAAACGCCCACAACGTGCGTGAACGAAATCATCGCCAAGCGGTGGGAGGAACTTTTGAGGGAAGCGAATGGAAGCGGTTCTGAAAGCACGGAAAACACATACATAACCCCCGAACCCACCTATCGCGAACACCTCACCGCGAGTTTCATGAACCGCTTTGAGGCGCTTGCCGGGCTTTTGAACGCCTCGGATTCCTTCGCGTCGCTGGAACCTTCGTATTTGCGGCAGTGGTTGCACACCGAGCAAAGCGTCGTGTTAGAGGAACCCGGTGGTAACGTGCAAGTCACGGTCAAGGGTTTGACCAAATCCGGGTACCTGCTCGCCAACGATTCGTCCGGCCAGCGCTTCGAACTCCACCCGGATGGGAACTCGTTCGATTTCTTCAAGGGGTTGGTCAGGAAGAAGCTGGCGAACTAGCGTACGGCGGTTGTATTTACGTAGCGAGAGAATCCATTTGATCCAATTTGATTTTTACGCGACTTTTCGTTTGGAGAGAAAGACGAACAGACGCTTTCTGGGAAGCCTCGACGCACAACCACGCGCACACGACACCCGGTTCACATTTCCTCCCACGCAGCGCATACCGCCATGACTGACGCGAACGGTGACAACGCCACCGCCACTACCCCCGTGACCCTTGACGACATGTTGGACGCGTTGAACAAGATGCTCTTGGAGGGAACTGACTACGCGAAGTGCGGGCGGGCGAGATCTACGAATATGAAGTGCGCGTGCAGGCTGGTGTACTACTGCTCTAAGGAGTGCCAACGTGAGGACTGGGCCGACCACAAAGCGCGTTGCACATACACGAAGACCCGAGCGATCGTGCACCAGATCGACCCGCAAGAGGCCTTCCGCGGCCTTCCCAACCACCTCGTCGCCACTCACATACTCAGAACTGAGTATTTCGACGATCCCGCAGACCTCGCACGGCTCCCAGCGGTGAGCCGTGGGATGCGCGGCGCGGTGGCATTGACGGGGCTTCGATTTGAGGAGATTGATGCGTTTGACGCCGCTCAGCTCGGATGTTTAAGCGCGGTGGAGCGCCATCAACGGAGAGGTCGGCTGGAGCGTCAACAACTCCCTTGTGATACAGCGGCGAGGGTTGGAAATCTCGAGAAGTTGAAGGAGTTTCGCGCGAAAGGCTGCCCGTGGGACGATATGACGTGCTTTTTGGCGGCAGGGGGCGGGCACTTCGAGGTGTTGCAGTGGGCGCGCGCGAACGGCTGCCCTTGGAGCGCTCAGACGTGCACGCACGCGGCGAGGGGTGGGCACGTCGATGTGCTGCAGTGGGCGCGCGCGAACGGCTGCCCGTGGGACGCAGAGACGTGCTCGGGGGCGGCGAGTGGCGGGCACCCCGAGGTGCTGCAGGGGTTGCGCGCAAAAGGCTGCCCGTGGAGCGAGTGGAGCACGTGCGCGTGTGCGGCGGGGGATGGGCACCTCGAGGTGCTGCAGTGGTTGCGCAAGAACGGCTGCCCGTGGAACGAAATCACGTGCACGAGGGCGGCGAAGAACGGTCACCTTGAGGTGCTGCAGTGGGCGCGCGCGAACGGCTGCGACTGGAGCGAGGAGACATGCGAAGAAACGGCGCATCACGGACGCCTCGGGGTGTTGCAGTGGTTGCGCGCGAACGGATGCCCGTGGGACGAGAGGACGTGCACAATGGCGGCGTCGGGCGGACACCTCGATGTGCTGCAGTGGGCGCGCGCGAACGGCTGCCCGTGGAGCAAGGAGACGTGCACGTACGCGGCGGAGGCGGGGCAGTTCGAGGTACTGAAGTGGTTGCGCTCGAACGGCTGCCCGTGGGATAATCAAACGCCCATAGATCCAAGCGATCTTCCATAAATGCAATGCAAGGAGCGGGCATCTCGAGTTTGTAAACTGGGCGATAGCGAACGGCTGCCTTCAGTAGTTAATTGTTTTGTTTGTTTTTTTTGCCAACCGAAGTCCTTTCACCAGTTTAAATAACGCTCTCTCGGAAGCCTCGACGCACAACCACGCGCACACAAAACCATCCACGTTTGTCTTTCAACGCATGTCCGGTAAGAAAGCTCGCGCGCGAAAGCAAAAGCGTGAGCGCCGCCGCGATGCTAACGCGGGCGAGGCCATCCCCCGCCTCCCCAACCACCTCGTCGCCACTCACGTTCTCAGATCTGAATATTTCGACGATCCCGCCGACCTCGCACGGCTCCCAGCGGTGAGCCGCGCGATGCGCGACGCGGTGGCGGCGACGGGGCTGCAGTTTGAAGAGCTTGCTGAGGTTGACGCCCTAAAGCTCGGGTGTTTAAGCGCATTGCAACGCCTGCAACGGCAAGGTCGCCTTTCGCGTCAAGAATACCTTTGTGCGGCAGCGGCGAGGAGCGGCCAGCTCGAAGAGTTGAGGGTCTTGCGCGCGAACGGCTGCCCGTGGAACGCAAATACATGCTCGGGGGCGGCTTTGGGCGGGTATCTCGAGGTGCTGCGGTGGTTGCGCGCGAACGGCTGCCTGTGGGACGAGGATACGTGTAAGTACGCGGCGTGGGGCGGGCACCTCCAAGTGCTGCAGTGGGCGCGCGTGAACGGCTGCCCGTGGGATGAAAAAACGCTCCTAATGGCGAGAGGAAGGTCATCTCGAGTTGGTAAACTGGGCGATAGCGAACGGCTGCCCTGAACAGTACTTGTAGTGAGGCTCTCACGACTCGGACGAAAAGGAACGAATGTCAAAACAACAAGTCACGTCATCACTATTATTCCTTTCCAGCTCATCTCAGTCCACTTCCTCGGTCAAAGAGCTCCCTATGCCCTCACTCCTTTCCTTTTCGCACATCGCGCACTGACAAACAAACCCGTACGACTGCAGCGCTTTTGTTCGTTCGGACAGCGTTTCGGTTTCGTCGACGTACGAGACTAAGAGTTCTTCCCCTTCGAGCAAATCCCGAAGCGCTTCTATTCGCACCATGGTTCGCCCGCGCCACGACGAATACCGCGTCACCGCGTTTGGCACGCAGCTGTGGTTGGTGAGGCACACCAGTGAAAACAAACCGCTGCCGGTGAACATGGGGAATAGCCTCCTTCCGGTGTCGTACAGGTCTTCTGCGTCGCTAGTGGAATCCACGCGGATTTGCGTTTCGTCGTCGTCGTCTCGTGAATTTTCATCCTCGTCGTCTTCGCCTCCCCACCGCGGCTTTCCGGCGACTTCGTCCTCCTCGTCCCGTTTTATCTGCGCCTCGAGCGCGATCGGTAAAAGCACGTCAAGCGTTTGTCGCGTCGCGTCAGGGCCTTCGTTTTCGTCCAGCCTCAGTAACGCTCGCGTCACGTTCCGCATCGGCCCGTCCACGCGCAAGCTCCACTGGTTCAAATCGCAAATCCCGAGCAGGTGCGCGAAACCGGGAAGCCCGAGTTTGTCCAACACGGCGGGAATCTCTTTTGTGGCGGCGTAAGACGCTCGCGCTGCGGCTGCAGCAGGTGTATCACCGATTACATCATCATCATCATCACGACCTGGAATCCCCGCATCCGCATCGCTTCCATCACGGCCACGATAAAAAATCTCCGCATCCGCCGCCGAACATGCCGCCACAGAAGACGCGCGCAGAAGCGCCGCGCTGCGCGCCGCGACGGAGCGCAGCTTTTTCTGCATCTCGTGGTTTTGTTCACCGGAAACCTCCCACCACGGACCGCCCACTAAACCTCTGAATTGCTTCGTAGCGTCTAGCCAGTCATCCCCGCACACAAGCCGGTCCGCGATGTGCCCCACGATTTCCGTCACAAGAACCAGGTTATCGTGGTGGCCGCAGTCTCGGCGAAACGCGGCGGCGGCGGCGACCGCGAGCCGCTCCGCCGGTTGGTTTTCGGTGGAGGTGGACGTTGAGGGTTCAGCGCCGAAAGCCGTGCCGCCCGAACCGCAGCACGCCACGTCGTGTCCCTTTCTGGCATGCTGCACTAAGCACTCGTCGCCGCAGTACAGCGTCGCGCACCCCCTACTAACGCGGTGGCGACACGGCGTGATTGCGGGTATCTCGGAACACACCTCGAACCCGGGAAGCGTGGAGACGGTTGTTTCGCTTTTTTTTTTTAAATTATCCTCCGCGTTGTTCGGCCCGTCCCCGCTCGCGACTCCGTCCGTTTGTCTCATCGATTGCGTCGCCGCTTCGAACACGGAGCCGACCCTGCCAGACGCGAGGTCAAGACCTGCGTCGATGGTCCCCACGCTCCGGTGGCACCAAGCGCACGCCATCGTCACCTTTGCGTTTTCGAAAGTCTGCGCGCTGACCAACGGCGCCTCCGCCCAAAGCGTTTCGCCTTTGGTGACGCCCCTGGACAAACACAACCCGTTGCCGCGCGTGGGGTCGTTTTCGAACTTTTTCACAAACACGGGCTTGTTGTCCGCCAGGGACTGGAAGTAGGTATCCAGGCCGTCAGTGCAGGTCATTGCAGTATCAGTGGTGGAGGGCACGTCATTCCCGGAAAGCTTTTCGACATCGAGACGTCCATTTTGCCAGTCGCTTGCAATCGCGAACCGCGCCGCGTCACTCATGTTTTTTTGCTTCGCGTCCACCGCGGTTCGGAAATCCCGCATCGCGCGCGCGTACGCGGCGTTTTCTCCAGGCGCTTCTTTGAGCCACCGCGCGCCTGGGTCCAGCTGACCGAGGCCGAAACTGACGTTCGTGGTGGTAGGGCTCACAACGACTGCGCCTACGAACACGTCGCCGTGGAAATCGCCCGCCAAGGCCGCGCCGCAAAGTTTCGCAAGCGCCGCGGCCCGGAGGTTTTTGGGTTCGTTTCGCAGCCGGCCGACTTCGTCCGCGTATATGTACACCCCCCGGTTGCCGTTCGCTGAGGACGGGTGCACAAGGGCGAAGGTCTCGGCACGGCCCTCCGCGGCGGCGGCGAGGACCAAGTCTGTGTGACTTGTTGTCGAGACCGACTCCGACGAGGACGGCACGGAAGATGCCGTCGAAGATGCGAATCTTGTGGCCACGAGATTCGGAAGCGCGTCGCCGGCGTACCCCAGCGCCACCGCGGTGAGCTCCTCCACATCAAGCGACTCGTCACACGGGATGCGGACGTACGTGAACCAACCACCGCCACCACCCATCGGGGGTTTCCCGTCCATGGTGCCGTGGGGTATGGCCACGATGGTCGAGACACGAAACCTAAATGTGTCGGCGGTGCTTGCGCTGATGAGAGTCAGCTCGAGCCTTTTGCCAAAAATGTAAACTTTTTTGCGTTCGACCATTCCACGATCGTCAGATCCGTTGCGCGCAGTGGCAGGCACTGCGCCGCAGGGAGATGTCCGGCATGCTCGGCAAAGTCGCTAGGGTACGTGCGCACGCGACATCCACCGCGCTGCGCGCTCATTTCCAACCGCGTGAACGAAAAAGCGTCCGCGTCCCGTCCCCACCGGTCATTTCATTTTCCTCGGGACGCGGGGATGGGCACCCGTCCCCAACTTTCCGTCCTCCTCGACGCACGCCCCGACCCCCCACTCGGCCAAAGGCTTGTTTTCCATCCCTCACCTTTACGTTTCCTCTCATCTTTTGGTGCAGGGCGTGGGCGGCGCCGTGGGCGGCATCGCGCGTTCCGTGGTTTTCGGCGACGGCGAGAACGACGGCGATGTGGACGACGGGGGCGCGGAGCTTCTTTTGGAGCGCATCGCGGATGGCGTTTTAGCGGCGG
>Ga0222648_1000599_pt1 | contig 15258 bp, 10 predicted proteins | sample AntAcemetagen335_FD_181021 | JGI IMG/M metagenome (GOLD analysis project Ga0222648, IMG submission 181021) | Saline water microbial communities from Ace Lake, Antarctica - #335 | ecosystem: Environmental > Aquatic > Non-marine Saline and Alkaline > Saline | place: Antarctica: Ace Lake... | reverse complement strand
GTGGCGTCGGGTGGGACCGGTTTTTGGGCACCTGCTCACCGTGTGTGTTGGCGACGTGACGCTCCGGTTCAAGGGACCATCGCCGCCTTCCGCCACGACATTTGTTTTGGGGAAACGCGGTACGATTGCGTTCACACGTCGCGGTGTGGAACGGCGCGGCGTTTCCGACGTACGCGGTGGGTGACCGTTGCGCGCTGGTGAGGCCTGGCGAAACGTGAAACGTGTGAAGGGTTCCGCACGACCGTTCGTTCTTCACGATGGCGTCCTTCGCGCGTGGGGACGACTCTACCTCAAGCGGCGAGGATGAGGGAAACGCAAATCAAAAATTTGACGGAGTGCCCCTTTCCTTCGGCAGCACGCGCATCACGCAGTGCGGCGTTTTGCCCCTTCAATGCGCGGGGGTTGAGGTTTCCAACAAGTTAAACGCGACGTGTACGGTGGTGAAGGTCAAGGCGCACGACCGCGCGCGTTTGCTGTTCGACCTGGCCACGTTTTTCCAGAGGAACAAGCACAACGTGGTGGAAGCGGATGTCACGACGTCACCGAACGACCAGATGGCGAGTGACATTTTTCTGATTCAGTTCGAGGGGGGCAAAATAACGAAACCGCGCCGACTCGCGGAGGACATCCGGGACGTGGTACTGAACGTGGAAGAAGAGCTGTTCGAAAACGACGGGGTGTCGCCGAAACCGAGCCCGGCGAAACCGGCGAGAAGGAGCGCCGGGACGCGTCGGGACGGGGGCGACGACGAGACGGATTCGGATTTCAAAGAAACGGAATCCGAACTGGATTTGGAAACGGAATCGCAATCGGACTCCGCCAAGCCCGCGGTTCGCGCGCGCGAAGGCGCGGAGAAAAGCGGCCAGGGGTACCAGGTTGACTTGAACTCGCGACGAGGCGGGAGCGGTGGGCTGTTGTCTTTGGCGGGCGCAACTGACAAGGACTACTCGCGTGCCGACGCGGTGTCCAAAGACGACAAACTCGTCGACCCGTTCGCCAGGGGCGACGGCTTGAAACTTTCAAACGTGTTACACGCCGGGTCCGATTTCACGAACGCCACGGAGATCTCCATGGAGGTTCGCGATCGGGTTGGTCTGTTAGCGGACGTGTGTCACTGCCTCGTACGGAACAATGTGTCCGTGTTGAACGCGCATATATACACCACAAGCGACGGCCTCGCGAGCAACTATTTCTCCGTCAGAGACGCGCGCACGAACGGGCGCGTGGCGGACGCGGTGCTGGAGGAAATGAGACAGGCCCTGGCGGCGCAGTGTCACTACGTCCGGAGGCAAACGAGTGGCGATACCGGCGGTTTGCGGTTGGTACATGAGGAAACTGCGATTGGTCAACTCGATTCGGTTTTTGGAACCCTGGACGGCCCGACCCCCGGCGACTCGCCGACGAGTTCCCCGGACCGCCGTTCGGTAAGTATTTCCCACTTACCACATTCCGCCGTGTGAATGCCCATACGAGATTGACACTTTCTTTTTTATCCCTAGGGCGCGACGGGCGGCGGCGGCCGGCGGTTCGAGAAGTCAATCGACGGCGACCCGCGACGAGACGGTCGGGATGGTCGTCACACGAACCCGGAAAACTTTGTCTCGGGGGGAACGGCAACCAAGCAGCACGTCTCCAAGTACGGCATGGACAACACCAGGTCCGCGCCCGGCGCGGGGATGACCCGCGCGCACGGCGGCGAAGTTCTGGAACACGCCTGGACGCACACGCAGAAGCTTTTGTCCGCGAAGGGTTTTCTGAAGTACGCGGACCTCAGTTTACTGCCCGCGGTGGATTTGGCACTGGTGGATGACGCTACGCGGCACGTCGTGGAGGTCGCGCTGAACGCGTTACCCGCTTACAAATCCCTAACCTTTCCAAGCGCGAAGAGCGAGATTTTCCACGAGTTCAGGGAAGTCAGGTGGGAACCAGGCGAGCTCGCGTTCGCGGAGGGGTCCCCGGTACCGAACCTGTACGTTATCCTGGAAGGCGCGCTGCACCGGGAGGGGTATGTGGATGGCAAAGGGAGGCACGTTCCGGGAAACGTGTTGTCAAGGGGCGCGCTTTACGGGGAAGCGGCGTTGGCACACGCATACCAAACTCCGGCGCGGGTTGTTTCCGAAAACGGCGAACTGGAAGGCGTGGCCACAAGGGCGTTTGCGGTTTCGTGCGAGACGTTTAAGAGGATCGTGCGCGCCAGGGTGCACCGCGCGCGCAGACTACTGGCGAACGTGCTGAACGTCGTGGAGACGTTCCGACCGGCGCCCGCAGAGAGCAAGGAGTTACTGCTAAACGCGCTTTGGTCGGGAAGCGCGGCGCGGAGGAAAGGTACGTGTGTAAGGCTTTCCCAAATCAGGCGGCACACTGTTTTACCTCTAACGCTGGTGACTGTTGTCCATACATCGCGATATACTCGTACCAGAAAGACGTCTTCCATCTGCCGATTGTCCGGAGTAATTACTGTTTGCTACATACATCACAAGTGTCCTGTTTGCCCATACATAGCACTTGTACACTCAAGACTGACACTTTGTTTTACCCGTCGCAAGGCGAGGCTTTCGCCGGGTTGGCGTTTGAGACTGGGAAAGGTAAGGCACAGGTACCCTATACCCTGGACCAGCACACCGCGCACACCAGGATGCCCACCATCCAATCGTTTCCCAAAAACTCGGCGCCGCCCCGGGCGATGCACGTGGTTCTGGAGGGCGAGGTGCGCCGCGTTTGTATTGACGGAACGGAAACGGTTTTGAAAGCGGGCGAGAGTTTCGGGGAGGACTGGCTGTTGAGTGACACTTTGCGGGCGGAAATCGGGTTGGACGAAAACGTCGCGGGGCGAGCGCTGCGCAGAGAAGCCTCCACCACGTACGTCGCGTCAAGCGTTTACCAACCCGTGACCCTGGAAATCACGCGCGGGACGCTGCGCAACCTGTGGGGACCCGATTTCGACAAGTACCTGCGGAGTAGGCACGACAGGAGTTTCGGCGAGATGGAACCACCCACGCGGCTTTCCTCGGATTCGCGAAGGGCGAGTTTGCCTGACATGAACGACACCGCGCCGAGCCCGGGGAGTTCCGGCAAAACGCAAGTTCCGCCGTCGATGGTGCCCGTGACGCCGCGACCGATCGCCTCTATGGGCAAACAGTCTGAAACCGTTATTATCACGCCCGGGTCGCAAACCTGCGTGTCGCCGTTACCACCCTCTGTGGCCAAGAAATCCTGGCTCAAGAAACTCAGCAAAACCTTCAAAAGGGCGGTTGGCATTCCGAGCAAGCAGCAAAAGGCTGAGACCGGGATTATCACAAACGCACGACGTGCGACGACCTTCGAGTCCGCGACGGCGAATTCCGGATCCGTCCCGGGCGCGGCGCCGACGCAAACCGTCCTGGCGGCGACGGATGATTTGTTGGGCGCGTTGCCTTTTTCGGTTGGGACGTTCGGGTCACACGACAAGTCGGGTAGCTCTGTGTCGTCGCCAATGGGTACGAAAATGAGTCGCATCGGCACGATGCTGGACATTCGCGACGCGCGCGAGTGTCCGAGCGACTCGCCGGTTACTTCGGGCAAGCTCACCAACCCTGTCTCTTCCGTGGGTACGACGTTTTCAGCGCCGCTCGGCGGCGCACCACCTGTTGGAGGTTCAAAAAAGAGCAACCCCATGCGAAACGCGCACTCGGTGATGGACATTTGCACGATGGTACGGGACGTCGATGTTGGTTCGTCTGGCTCGTCGTCTGAGTGCGATTCGTCGATACCCGAAGATTCCCAGCCCTTCCGCGAATCGTCGCAAAGCCAAGCCTCGGACGGCACGGCGATGGAGTTGGCGAGCGTTTACGGCGCCGACGCCGACACGGTTACCGGAAAAACACCTCCCGAGGGCGCTTCCGTGTTCCCGTTAAAGAGCTCGCCTCTTGATAACTACGTGTTCTGCAAGCAACTCGGGGTTGGTCTGACTGGTTCAGTTTATAAAGCCTGGCGCAGAGTCGACGTTGTCGCGGATACCAACGGAGACATACGGACCCACGTCGCAGCGGAGGTGAAGTACGTGCCGGTCGCGGTGAAAGTGATGGACAAGGTGAAGATTCTCGATATCAACGAAACGGCGCACGTGGTGCGTGAGTCAAAAATCATGAAAAGCGTGGCGAAACACCCGTTCATCGTGTCCATGGTGGAATCTTTCCAAACCAAAAACGCAATGTAAGTATTTCCCGATCACCAAATTCCGCCGACTGATTGCCCATACAAGACTGACATTTCTCTTTTTGCAATCAGGTTCATCGTGATGGAGTACGCGGCGGCGAAAGGTTCGTTTTTTTTCCGTTTTTTTTTTCTTCTTCTTCTTTTTTTTGACCCCGGGAAACTTTTCGGGCTCACCGTCACCAAGGCAGCGAGCCTTGTTTCGAAACCAGTCGCCCGGTACCACGCTACCAGCCGCTCTATACCTTTCCCTCGGATTCGAACCGGTGATCAACTCCTGTGCGACGAAACGAACTAACCACCCCCATGACCTTTGTGACTTTCTTTCCCTTGTGACTGTTTATGCGCGCGACAGACCTGTTCCACATGATCCACGAATACGGCGCGCTTCGCGTGGGGCAAACCAAGGCGTTCGTGGTGCAAACCGTGTTGGCCCTGGACCACGTGCACGCGAAAGGGTACGTGTATCGGGATTTAAAACCAGAGAACCTACTCGTCAGGGAGGACGGGTATTTACGCCTCACGGACTTTGGGTTTGCGAAAGCGTTGCGGCCGGGCGAGCGCGCGTACACGGTGTGCGGCACCCCCGACTACCTGGCCCCGGAAACTTTGCGACAACAAGGTACGTATTGCGCGTTTCCCAAATTGATGCCCTGTATGGAGTGCAGTCAGCAAGTCTTACCACTACATAGTGCAACAGAGTACAAGACTGTATGCGCACTGCACAACACAAGACTCAAGACTGACACGTTTCCTTTACAACAACAAGGGTGCACCCGAGCCGCCGATTTCTGGGCCGTCGGCGTTTTGCTTTTCGAAATGCTCACCGGGTACCCGCCCTTCCACGGCCAGACGCACAGGTACGTGTTGTAGTGTACTGACCAAATCCGACAACACCGTTTTCCCATACAAGACGTTAACACCCTTTTCGTTCCAAATCGCAGCGAGTTGTACCGCCGAATCACGAGCGGGCGCATGCGCGCGTTTCCGCGCAACTTCGACGAAGACGCCGCGGATTTGGTTGACAAGCTGTTGAAACAATCGGAGGGCGAGCGCATCGGCGTGGGCGCGGACGGGATTCAGCGCATTCGACGCCACGCGTTTTTCAAAAACTTCTCCTGGACCGCGGTGTTGGAACAAAGAGCGGTGATGCTGAAACCGGACGTGAAGCCCGATCTCGACAAAGGACCTGGGGATGTGAAACACCCCGTCGGCCCCGACTGTTTAAAGAAACCCTGCGGGCTCACCGACGAGGAACAGAAACTCTTTGCGGATTTTTAAGACACTTACGGGTCTTTTTTCGTGAGTGAACTCTTCTAGGTTGTGTTCTCATCTATCAGACTTTGTAGTATGTGACACAACGTATCATGGATGGATAGACTGTGCCATGTTACTATCTCTCTCGCACCGATTGCGCATACCGCTATTTCCGTCTAAAACTCCACCCTCGAAAACGGCGAGGGCCCAGCGGAGTGCGCGCCGCCGCGGTTCGCTGCCGGATTCGTCCGCGGTTTGTTTGTGGAGTCACGAACCGACTTTCCCGATTTCGTCTCGAACAACCCGACCAGCACGGTCTGCAGCTCACCGAACCAGCCCGCCACGTCAAGTGCGTTGACTTCAAACTCGCGCTGCGTGGAACTCGAATCGCACGCGGACGTCACAACCGCCAACCTACGACGCAAAGATTCGATTTGATTTTTAAAATCGCCGACGCCCGCGTTTGCAAACAAAAACCCAGCCCCCAAGTGTTCCGCACGTCGCAGCTTTCTCTCCGCTTCGAGTAACCGCTCTCGCAGCGCCTTTTTGTGTGACGAGACTTGCTCCGACCCAAAAGATTGGGTAGCATCATCCACAGACTGAATACTCATAGCCTTACTATTCACCGCGCCCGCCGCCGAAACTCCCCCGGGTGAGCTCGCCGGCGTCACTAACAGCAACCGCCGAGGCGGAAGCTTGGCGGTGGAATTGGGAAGGGACCCGGACACTCCTTTGGTTCTTTTCGCGTATGTGCTTGGAACGCGTTCCTCGCCCTTCGGCCCTGCACTGGGCCCGGAAGACATCCCACGTTGTGTGTTACCAAACCCTCTCCCCATATCCGCCGCCGCCTTCGCCGCAGAGGACGCGAGCGTTTGAACCTGCTGTAGCGCGGAAAGCGCTTCGTCCCGCGCTGAGATAAATAAAAGAAAGTGTCAGTCTTGTACGGGCAAACAAACAAACGTTGGATTTGGGAAATAAAATACGTACCTTTCTCCAACCCAAACAAAGCGTCGTCGCGTCTTTTTCTGGCGGAAGCTTCTTCTTCCTGACTAATTGCCGTGTGCCTTGTTTGTTCTTGTTCCGCGGAAACCCTGGCCAACCTCGCTTCAAACTCGGCGCGTACGTTTTGCCGCTCCGATTCGAAACAACCGCGTTCCTCCGACCACGCCTTGCGTTCTTTTGCCAAAGTTTCGCGTAGACTGGTAACTTCTTTTGTATCAACTAAAGCGGATTTTTTGACGTGCTCCAACTGCGCCTTTTCAATCAAAACCGCCGACGCCCATTCGCGCTCGCGTCGCGCCTGTGTCTCCGCGGCGAGCCGCGCGATGCGCCGGGCGTCTTGCTTTGAGCGCTCGACTTCCGCTTTTTGGGAATCAATTTGCAAACTCTGCCTCGTCAAGGTAGCCGCCGCCGCGGCGATCTGCTGTTCCTTCGTGCGTAAACTCGACTCAAACGCCTCGAGCTTTGTTACTTTCAGCTTAACCTCCGCGTTTTCAGAAGAGATTTCTTTCCCCCGCGCGACAACACGCTCAGCCTCCCCTCGTTGCCGCTCCAGGAGTTTAAGCTCAGTGGAAACCGCGTCTCGTTCGTGTTTCAAAACGTTAACCTCTTTTTGGAATCGATCGGTTTCGTTTAGCGCGGCTGCTTTACTCTTCTCTGCCACTGCAACTGACGCTTCAAAGTCCCGTCTTTGTCGATGCACGGCCTCCGCATCTGCATCCAAGGTTACCTTTAACAAATTCAATTTAGCAATCGCCTCGGTCGCGGCGTCGAGCTTCGCGGATGCCTCGCTTTGCGTTCTTAGTGCCGATTCTTGTTTTTCGTCCGCCTCGCGCGTCCGCGACTCGGCGTTCGCGCTCGCGGCTCGAGCCGATTTTTTATCAGCCTCGAGCGATACCTTTTCCTCCTTCAAGGTCGCGGTTTGCCCTGCAATCTCCGAACGCGTAGCTTCTATTTTGCAAAGCTCTTCTTTTAAGCGAACTTCCTCCGCCTCCGCTCTGGCCACCGCGCTTCGCAGCTCTTGCTCCCTCGCGACAGTCTTCGTTTCCTTTTGCTTCCACGAGCGCTCGGCCGCGAACATCGCGCTCGCCGCCTGGCCGGCGTCGCCTTTCAGTTGAGCGGAAAGTTTTTCCGCCGCGTCCCTCGCGGCGGCGGTCGCGAGCCGGTCCGCGGCGGCTTTTTTGGCGTAAACAAGTGCTTCTGTTTCCGCAATCGCAGCCGCGGCTTCTCGCTTCGCCAGCGCATCTAAACGTGCTTTCGTGGACTCCATTTTCTGAGCAAGCGACGCCTTTTCCAGGGTCAATTCGTCGGACAAAATGTTGACCCGGACCTCCGCCTCCGCAACCGCCGCGGCTTGTTTCGCGCTGAGATTGTAAAAAAGAAGTGTCAGTCTTGTATGGGAAAACAGTCGTCCGGGATTTGGGAAAGGCAAATACTTACCTGTTCTCCTCGCGCGTTGTGAGAACTAGCATTCGTGCGTGTAACACCCCTTGCAAATCAGCACACTGTTCTTCGCGTGCCGTGATATCCGCGAGTTTAGCGAAGCAAACCCGCGCTTCCGCCAGCGCCGTTTCCGTTTTTCGATCCGCGTCTCGCGCATTTTTTTGTAAAACCGTTTTTTCGCGCGCCAACGCTTCATTCGCAAATTTCAGCTCCTCTTCCAGCGCCGATACCGCTTCTTTTTGTTGCGTGACGGATTCACGTGAGGCGACCATCTCACGCTTCACCGCTTCCGCCTCGGCGAACCTCGTCTCCGCGAGTCCAAGGGCGGTAACGGCGGTTTGGTTTGCGGTAACCGCGGCGTCGCGCTCGGCGCGCGCGCTTTCCAGAAGTGCGTGTTTCTCGCCCTCCGCCTTTTCCAGGAGCTCGGCGTACTTCCGTTCCGCTTCGGTATCTTCCAACGCTCGCGCGCGCGCCGCCGCTTCCCTGGCGTTGTCCAACCCCACTTGCGCGTCGTTGGTTTCTTGTATCAATAGTTCTCGATCGGCGTTTATTTGAAACTCCAACTTGTCAACCTCAGCTTTCATGGCTAAGCGTTCCGTCTCGAGTTTGGTTGACATTTTTTCCGTCTCGTCGTCGAGGATTTTTTCCCGCGCGACGAGTTCTTCCTCCCTCGCCGCCAGGGTTTTTGAAACCGCCTCCGTCTGCAACTCGGCTTCGCGCAACTTACTCTCCGCCGCGACCAAAGCGAGTTTCGTTGTATCCACGGATTGAAGCAAGTCTTGTTTCTTTGCTTCCAAAACAGTGAGTTTTTCTTCGCGAAGGGTCAAATCCAGCTCCAGCGCCGCTAATCGATTCTCGTTTGTTGAAACGCAAACCTTGTCAGCCCGCACCGAAGCCTTCTCTTTTTCTACTTTCGCCGTAGCCGCTACGGCTTCCCGCATAACGCGGTCCGCGTCCCTCAAATCGGCCTGCGATCGGGCCACCTCTTCACTCAGTTTCTCCGCCCTCCGCATGGTGTGCTCCGCATCCGCGGAGCGCGCCGCGCACGTTTTTTCGCGAACTGAAATCGTCTCCGTCAAGAGCTTTGATTGACTCAACGCTCTTTCCGCTTCCAGAACCTTGGCATCCGCGAAGCGCTGTGCCTCCGCGGCGGCTCTTGACAAAGTGTCGCACTCAGCGCGCGTAGCGCGTACGCCGTCGATTTGCTTGGCGGCAGCCGCTTCAGCCGCGACCGCTTTCATTTCACGAACTTCAGCCTGTTTGCCCTCCTCCCGCGCTTTTTCAATCGCGGCGTCGCACTTACTCCGCGTGTTTCTTTCTTCGGTTTTAAGCATCAAGCGCTCCTCCTCCACGGCGGCCATCAAGTCCCTCGCTTTGCTTTGCTCGGCAAACACCTCTTGTGACAGCCTGCGAATTTCGGCGCGTTCGGTTTTGATCTCAACAAGCTGATTCTCGTTCGCGCTTTGAAACTCCTTCATGGCGGCCAAATCCGTCTCCAGCCGCCGCTCCGCCGTTTCCGCCTTGCGCAAACGCGTCGCCGCCGCGTGTTCAATCGCGGCGCACTTGGCGTCGGTTTCTTCTTTCAAACGGTTCGTCTCGTTACGAGCGGTTTGCATGAGTTGGTCGTGTTGCTTTTTAGTTTCCGCCTCCTTTGAGGACACGGTTTCCTCCAGTTGTCGCGCCGTAGCGTTAGCCACCGCGATTCGCTCGTGACACCGCAGCTCGGCGACCTTGGCTCGATCGCCGAATTGCTTTTCGCACAATGTCGCTTTGTGTTCGAAAACAGCCTCGGCGTCTTCAGCCGCGGCGGTGGCGTCTTGTAGCCGTATACGCGCTTTTTCGACCGCCGCCTCTAGCTCTTTCAGGGTATTATAAAACGTCTCGCGCGCGTGTACCGCTCGCGACACCGCCGCCTCCGCCTCCGCCGCGTCTCGTCGCAACGAAACGAGCGCGGCGTCGGCGTCGCCGAGGTCTTTCATCTTTTTTGGGAAAAGAAAAGTGTCAGTCTTTCGTAATGTGTACGAGTAATTACTCTGGACAATCGGCAAAACAGTGCCTGGATTTGGGAAAGGCCCAAGGCCGTACCTTTTTGTGCATCACCTGTTCCGCCACCGCGACGGCACGGCCGGCGTCGAAAACAGTCTCTTCCCGTTCCCCGACGTCGGCTTCCCGTTGCTGTATTTTCTCAACAACCGTCGCGAGCTCCGCGCGTTGCGCCCGCAACGACGCTTCCGTTTCCGCGATCGCGTCGTCCCTGCGTTTGTACTCCAAGTGCCGTACCCGTCTGGCGTGGTCGGTTTTCGTCACCGCCAGCGCGATTTTCTGTGACGCCAGCTTGGTGGCGTCAACGCTTTCCCTATGCCGGTTACGTTCCCTTTGCAAACGCACCGCCCACGTTTGTAACAAGGTTTCTTTTTTCGTAATCGTCAAAAGCTTGGCGTGAACCGCTCGCAACGACGCCTCAAGTCGCGAACGCACTGAATCAACCGCGCCCATCGCGTCCATCGTATTGCCGTCCACTACCAAGGCATTACTCATGTGTGGTGTCAGGGACAGCGAGTGTAGTGCTTGTGGGTCGTTTTGTGAGCTACTAGTACCTGCCAACGCCTCCGCGGCTAACCTCGCGTCGTCTTCCAGCGAGTCGCCTGACGTGGCCAGACCTAATTCTTGAGAAGAACCCTCCAAACCTCCAAGCAACTCAATCGCTTCACGCAACGCAAGCGCCGCTTCAAAGTCTGTAGGGGACAACACATCGGCGTCGTCAATGTAGTCGTACCCAACCCCCGAGACGCCGTTGAGCTGTCCTTTCTTGTTGACAAGATTTTGAGAACTTTCAGCCTTTTTGGACGAACTCGACTCGGCGTCGGCGCGAACTAAACGCCATGCGTCGTTAACTTTTCCTTCCCTTTCCTCCAGCGCTTGTTCCAAAGCGTCCAGGCCATCCGTCGCAAGCTTCGCAGCTGTAAGCTCAGCGGAAGCAGCCTCACGCGCGGCATTCGTTGCATTCACCAACAATTCAACCTCCGCGCGCGCGTTTTCAACCTCTTCGCGAGCGTCACTGAGCGCGGCGGAGTCGGCGTCTCGTTGCTCGCTCCACGCCTGCGCTTCGATTTCGACGTTTTCCCGGATACCCTCGGCTTCTTGCAATCGATTATGCGCGTCAGTTCGCGCCCGTTCCACTGCAACAGCTGTGACCTCAATCTCAGCCCTAGCTGCGTTCGCTTCTGACAAAGTTGCATGTGCTTCATCTCTTTGTCGCCGCGCATCCTTCATCGTCGCCTCGGCGTCTTTTTCCACCCTCGCGCACCGGGTCAAGTCGCGCTGAAGTTGCTCCTCCTTGGTTTTTATCCTGTCACGTTCCAGTTCAAGTTCTCGTGTCATACCGGCTAGTCGCACTGCGCACTCCGCCTCCGTCGCAGCCGCTTTTGAAACCTCGGCGTCGCACTGTCGTTTCTCTCCCTCAAACTTTTCCATTCGCGAAAATAAATCAGCCTTCTTTCGTTGCGTCCCTTCCGCGACCCTCCGCGACGCTTCTTCCTTTTCCTTCGCCTCCTCCGCGGCGTGTTGCGCGGCTCGTGTTTTGACATGCACTAACTCCAGGTCCTGCCGCGATTGTTCCCTTTCCTGTTTGATTTTTACGCCCAAAGCCCGGGACTCGTCCCGTTCCAGACGCACACGGTCCTCCCACTCCTTTAGGATTTTCTCGCGCTCGTCACCCGTCTTTTGCGTTTCGTGTTTCACGCCTTCAATTGTAAAAGAAAAGTGTCAGTCTTGTATACGCAAACAGTCGTCCGAAATTTGGTGAAATGCAATACGTACCGTCGCGCCATTGCCCCATCGTTTGTTCCCGTTCCGTCACCGCGGCGGTCCTAGCGGCGATGTCGGATTCCGTATCCCTTCGTCGCTTTTCCTCATCACGCGACGCGACTAACTCAGCCTCGACTCGTCGAACCAGCTCGTTGGCGTTTTCCTTTTCGCGGCGCGCCACCGCGGCTTCGTCCTCGACTTGGAAATGGGAAAGAAAAGTGTCAGTCGGGACCGTAACTTGAGTGAGTCATTACAGGCGGACAATCGGCAAACAGTCGGGCGTACTCGGGCCGAACAGTGCGCATATGATGTATGGGGTGCACTTCCTTTTAATGACGGCCGTGGACGTCACGAACGGGGCGGTAAACAGTGTCCCCGGACTCGGGAAAGCCATACGCCGGCCGCACCTTGCGTTTTCATCCGGTGCACCTCTTCGCGCTCGTACCGCCGCTCCACCTCCCAGTCGTCCCGTTTTCGGCGGAAGCTTTCTTCCAAGTCCTCCAAACGTGTCGCCTGTGTTTTCCTTGTTTCTTCCAGCTGTGCGGTGTGTGTTTCCCTTTCGGTTTCGAGTTCCTTGCGTAACTCAGAAATCGCCTGTTTGAATTTCTCGCGGTTGGTTTGATTTTCACTTTGTAGCTTTTCGCTTTCCACCAAAGCGGCCTCAAACTCCGCTTTCGTGGCCGAAACTTTCTGCGTCTCCGCCAAGAGTTTCTTCTCCGCCATCTTTTGACCCTCAAGCGCGCGTCGCCGCGCATCCTCCGCCTCAGCGGTTGCAACACAGGCGGCGTCGTACCTTTTCAAAACCTCCTGCTCGTCCGCGCGTTTTTTTTTAGTGATTTCAAGCGCGTCCTCGATGGCGGCGCGCTCGGAAAGCAACCGCTTGTTTGTTTGTGTGTTGTGTTCAATCTCAAGCGCGATTTCGTGGACCGTTTCCCGGCACGCTTTCTCCCGGGAAAAAAGCTCGTCCAGAATCGACAAGCGCCGGTGTTCCAGAAGCTCGAAATCTTTCGCGGTTTTCCGCCGTTCCCCTTGTGCAATCTCGATGGCTTTTTGGCTTTCGCGAAGAGAAGCGTCGCACGCCGCTTTTTCGTCTTGCAGCTTTTCAATCTGCTCCCTCGCCGTTTTCGCCGCCTCGGTCGCCGCGTCTTCCGCAACCAAAGCGTCATCTTCGCGAGCCTGTAGTTTCTGGCGCAGCTGCAGTAGCGATGGTATTTCTCGTTCCCGGTCGGCGAAATCGTGCTCCTTCGCCAACAGCGTCTGTTCGCGCTGCCGCAAGTTGGCAAACGCCGCTTGTATTTTGTTTCTATCTTCGTCCGCTCTCGCCGACGCGTCCGCGGACTTTTCCCTTTCCCGGCGCGTCTTTTGTTTCGCCGCCGCAATCGCGAGTTGCGTTGAACCTCGAACCGCCTCCGCCGTCGCACGCACGTCCTCCAACTCCATCCGCGCGGCGAGCAAATCGCTGATTTGCGCGGAGGCGTTTCCGTTTCCAAACGACGACGACGACGAAGGGTTGGGGACATTTCCATTTCTTTGGGCCTCGGAAATGTCCGCGGCGTTGCCCGCGCGCGTGGACGCACTCGCGGCGAAGGAAAAACTGCCAAGAAGCGCCTCTGCGACGTCCTTGTCAACGCGGTCGGGGTCCGCGCGCGGCTCGGGAACCGCGGATGGGGGCGTGTCCCCCGCGAGCTTCGCCAAACGGTCCCACTGTGACGACGAAAAGGGAGTGGTCAGAACACGACCGCGTTTGCGGAGGAAAAACAAACATCTCGGTCAGGTCGGAGCTCGCGCAAGGGACGTAAAAGGCCGACCATGACACGTAACCGTACCTGCTCATCAAGGGACTTCATAGCAGCACTCGAGCAGGGAGTGGACGGCGCCATACCCCAGCAGCGCACAGGCCCGGTCCCCCTCTCCACACAGCCTGGCCGGACCGCGCGGTTTCAAATGTGACGTTGGAGAGACCTGCTCTTCTTGGAAAAGAAGGTGCCCAATTCGGTGAAAGTCCTGAACGATTTCGTCGGCGATCGGAGACGAAACGACACTTTCTGTTTTTTGCGTTATGCATGTTGCGATTACAAGTGACCCCCTGTGCTCTAACCGGCACGAAAAGAGTCGCGAGGACTGACCCTAAATCCAGACTATCTCCCCAATGACATAACGCGTCCAGAATGCGTTTTCTCCCCCCCCCCGGTTGGGCTGGAAGGCGTTCGCTTGGAGGCGCGCGCATCCTTTCCCGTTTCCTTCGTTAAAACCTGCCTCTCCGCCCCCGCCGGGTTTTTTTCCGCCACCAACTCCCCTTCCTCTCCGCGCGGCGACTCCGAGTCCACGGATGAGGTGTCGCTTTCCAAGCACGCAGCCACGTCCACGGCGACGGAAGCTAGGTGGTTGATGCCACTTAAATCATGTTCGTTTTCAATTTCTCCCTCCAGCTGTACCCGGCCCAACAGCCGTCCCTCGGCGCGGGCTTTTTCCAGGTGTTTCTCAAACGCCACAAGCTGCGCCACGAACCCAGCGTTGGGCTGCGCCGCCGGACGGACGCGTTTGATCAAAATCATGGTTTCTTTGAACGAGTAACCTTCGGTGGCCATCACGTAAGCTGCGACCACGGTGGTGCTCCGGCTCCGGCCGGCGAAGCAGTGCACCAAAACGTTGCCCCCGTCAAGAAGCGCGCGGGCGCTGTTTTTGTGAACGAAAAGTGTCAGTCCCGAGTCGGCGAGTGTGGGTGTACTGTATGGGAAAACAGTGCACTTGCGATGTATGTAGCAGTTGCCAGTACTGGTAAAGTTAATAGTAGTGCACTACATACATCACAAGTAGTGCACGTAAACAGTCACGAACGGGTCCGTAAACGTAGGTGTCAGGATTTGGGAAAGCCGCAACACGCACATGAATTTCAAACACGCGTCGAAGTGCGAGGTCAAGTTTTCGCACGACGCGTCGGCGACGTCGACGACTAAATAGTCATACGACTCGGGGAACTTCGGGGGAAACCCGCCGGCGACTGTTAGGATGTGCGTGATCCCGTTCGCGTCGAGGGAGGATTTGTCGTGCGCCGCACCCACCGACCCGAGGAAAACACCGGGCACCACCAGGGATGGGACGGAATCTTCCTTGATGGTTTTGGCTGCGGGCGGTGGGGTGAGTTTTGTGCATTTTCGGATGGGTTGATCGTGGTTTGCGCGGTGTGGGTGGGTCAGTGTCAATTGGTTTGTACAGGTTTGAGGTTGAAACCGAAGTTTGATAGTGAAAGCACCGATGAAAATAACGGACAAGGTCTCGCGGGTTTTTTTCGTCCCCGCGGCCTGGCCTGGCCTGCCTGGACGCGATGGGGTGGGTGACGTTCTTCGGAAGCCGCGGCGTCCCGCGATGTCGGACACGCAAACGTACCCGTGAGCAGAACCTTTACCAGGCTGACGATCTTCCGCACGCGTTCTGAACGTTCCTCGCTGGTCATCATCTGTGAAGCGTCACGCTTCACGCCGTGCGCGCTGGAGTTTCCATGGTCGTTTCTTGCCGAGGTCGCTCCCGCGGCCTGCGGCATCGCTCCTTGAAAAGGCAGCG
>Ga0222648_1000591_pt1 | contig 15376 bp, 9 predicted proteins | sample AntAcemetagen335_FD_181021 | JGI IMG/M metagenome (GOLD analysis project Ga0222648, IMG submission 181021) | Saline water microbial communities from Ace Lake, Antarctica - #335 | ecosystem: Environmental > Aquatic > Non-marine Saline and Alkaline > Saline | place: Antarctica: Ace Lake | collected... | reverse complement strand
CGCCAAACATCTAGGGCACTATTATATTGATAAGACCTCCCATAGTTGGTAGCAGTCTGTCCGTCTATTGGATTAATTGGAAATGCCATTATTTCTCCGTATGTTTCTTTTATCTATTTATAAGTTAGTATACACTTATATCTATTCTGAAGAATCTATGGGAGCATCTTCATACACCCACTCGCCGTTTGACCAAACAATTATCTTGCCATCGACCTCTTCTGGCTTATCTGGTGCTAAAATGTAACCAGCATCAGCAATCATCTCATCAGTAAATGTAGATGGATCAGTTCGTGTTGATCCGTCACTCAGACGAATTCTCCATGGAGGTCTGGTAGGGGTAGATCCATTTTTAGTATATAGATTCGTCATATTCATCTCCAATGTATATAATTTATGGTAGATGAACCATGTTCGAATAACCAATCTCCAGTCTGGGCTGGCTGCCCACTAGTGACATTGCTAGAGAAGTAATGAGAACCCGAAACCCTATAGAAACTGTCTCCCTCTCTACGGTACATCCAAGTACCATCATCATCATTTTGACCAGCGCTCTTAGAAATTGTCACATATTTACTATCTGGGCTCCACGATATGTGCTTGACTGTCGTAGCTCCAAACACAGGAAATAGTTCATCAAATGGAGAATCTATATAAGTTAATGTATCACCAATACGCCTATAAACCCCCATTTGAACTTCTATATTATTTACAATGGTAAATAAATAAGTCCCACTAGGATCCCACGCGCCAGTGTAGTGCTGAAAACTAGGAATTCCATTCACCGTCACTTCAGTGAAGTTCAGTCCATCTGAAGTCTTGTATACATTCAAATACGGTGGAGCAATGTCGGCACACGCATAATAGTAATTAGTACCGTCGTAATAGTAGCTCAACCCTGGAGCATCTCTATTTGTAGGAAGCCCGGTTGTAGATTGTACTTGAAATGAATTTGATCCAGCATTATACGCAAGTGTTTGAATGATGGTGCCTACCTGATTACTTCCGAAATGAGCAATGTTATTGTGGTCAAATATTCTACGAATACCTGGGCCCACGGTGTTAGTAGTTTGACGAGTACCAGTGCCAGTACCAAGTTTCTCCCACACGTCCCCTGTTCTTTTATAGTGCTCCATATATGGTGCTGAAGCAGACGTTATACATGCAAACTGTCCATCATCCGATATATCAAAATCATAAGAACAACTGAGTGTTCCAGTTGGAGATGTTAATAAATCATACTTGCCATCGGCAGCACGTTTAAAGAATTTTAATCCTACATTGGCAGTGTTTGAAGTAATTCCGGCAAAAAATATTATAGCATATTCTTTGTCAGCACTAAATCTAATGCCTTGCGGTGCTGCCGTATACACGTTAAAATCCCGGAATATTCTCTCAGAAGCTAAGTTTCCGTAGAATTCGAAATGCCCATCTTGAGTCATTCTACCATATCTAAGGCCGCCAAACTTAGATCCACTTATACTGGAGCTAAACACAATCACTTCGCGACCAACATTATTAACAGAATCAGAATAACTACCATTTAACGATTCTACTGCCACTGAACCGACAGGCCATTTACCTATCTTCCTTGCCATTAGGAGATTTCCTCATATGAACATACTGCTTCAAGGTAAAGGTTTGCACTAGCAGTCAACCTGAGTGAATCACCTTCTTCAAGGTATATAGACTTAGATAATATCTCTAGAGATGCGTCTTCAGGAATACTGATTGTTGACGCGACTCTGTATGCAACAGAATCTCTAAACAAATCTACGGTGACATCTGCAGAAGATGCTCCACTTGCGTTAGATACGGTCAATAAATTAACCTTAACGACTTTGCCGCTTGCAGCATCATTCGTCACGATCGCCGTAGCGGATGTTGTAACTAACTGTACTGATGTCTTACCGGAAATAGTTGCTACGCTTACAATATTAGGTGCGGTCATATTATCCTCCAAATACGATAGCCATTGCTATCGCCTTTCCTGTTGTTGCAAAATTACTTGGGGTTCTAACCCATATCGAATTGGTGTTGTCCCATACAAGTGCCTGGCCTTCTTCTGGAGCAGTTGTAGATGTATCCACATCAGATAATACATCTATACTCGCACCGCTGAATGACCCAGCATATGAACGCCACACGCCTAAAGTCGAGTCGTATATGTAAGGTTTGTCGAACTGCGATACTAGTTGACCGTTTGTTGGGTTTAGTGGGAATGCCATTATTTCTCCGTATGTTTCTTTTAACTATTTATGGGTTAACCTTCAAACGGTGCTGTAGGAGGTGTGAAGTTAGCAGTGTATCTTGCTAAACCTTTGGTGATACGAAATTCTTGGATATAACCTTGAAACACTTCGTTGTTGTGCCAGTCGCCTATTCTAAAAGTTTCTGTACTGTCAGCACTGAGTGATGAACTTATAGTAGCACTTCCATTTGTCATAACTGTACCATTTAAATATACTTTAAATGAAGTCCCTGACCTTACCATAGCAAAATGACTCCATTGATTAGTTGGTATTGTGCCACTGGTTGTAATTTCATAAGCACCTGTTCCAATACTAGCAAATACACTTGATGCATTCACATATACAGCTACTCCTGGTGGAGCATCTGCTCCAGTGTATGAACTTTTTCTAAATAAACCATAACCGTATTTTGTTGGATATACCCATGATTCTATAGTAAAATCAACTGTGGATAAATTAAATATATCAATATCACCTAATTCTATATAATCACCACTACCATCAAAATACACTGATTTATCTGCATACTTTGTTTCTGTTGCTGATAGAGTGGTGTTTCCAACTAGTTTCAAATTGCTAGATTGTGATGCATCATATACTCCAGCATTTGTATTTTGTATTAAAAATTGAGTGCCAGATACTTCTGTTAGCGGAGAAGTAGGAACTGTCATAATTGTTTGCGTTGGGTCATACACTGCATTACCAACAATATAGCGTACATCAGTTATATAACCATAAAACGGTTGCCCTCCAGAAACTGCACCTTCACCTATTGTAAACGCTGCTCCTGTATCAGAAATACTATTGCTAGTTGTTACTGAATGATATCGTTTTCCATTTAAGAAAAATGCCACTGAAGTTCCAGAACGAACTAATGCAAAATGATTCCATTGGTTTAATCTATAAGGAGCTGTTGTACCATTATCAGCAAGAATATTCCATGGAGAATCTCCAACAAAAATGCCCATATATCCATTGCTGATCAAACTTATACCAAATTCTCCATAACTGCTAGTATTTGATCTATTACCAATAACCGTGCAATAAGAAGCAGAAGGAACATTGGTAGGATAAAACCATGCCTCTAATGTGAAAGAATTTGTGCCTAATGTAAAAGATGATTGGTTAGCAATAGATAAGTAATCTCCGCTGCCATCAAAATACGCACTTCCTATATATGTAATAGAATTATATTTTCTATAATCATATGGTACAAATGGTTCTGTAGATACATTACCAGTTACGGTTATTGTGTGATTATTTGATGACGAATCTTTAATATATGGCAAATTACAAGTTAATAGACTAGTATTTGTAATAGCAGTTAGGGTTTCTGTCGGAAGGGTGAAATCATTAGTGTATATAGCAGTACCCTTGACAATTCGCAAGTTTGAACAATATCCTGCTTGGGTAATCGACACCGGGCCAGAATCGTTTGATCCAAATACTCTAACGGGGGAGGCAATGTAGTTATTGTTATCTGTTAATGTAGTTCCTTGCTGTACGCCATTAACAAAGATTTTTGTAAATCCCGAACTCCTACATAACGCAATATGATACCATTGTTGGCTTACCATTGTTGGCCCGGACCATAAATTTGTACCATTAACATAATAGTTTAACTGGCCATTATTTAAATACAGCGTAGGAACTGCTGAAAGACTTGCTCCATTTCTTTGGTCAATCAGATTAGGTGCTGTACCTGATATACTTGTGAAAAATGCCCAGAACTCAATTGTAAAATCTCCTGTACCATATCCAAATTCACTGCTGCTAGGAAGTTGCAGATAATCTCCAGCGCCATCAAAATATGTACTATACCCACCAACTCGATATGGACTAAAAGACCCTTGGTATACATCACCATTAGCAGTTACTGTAAAGTTATTTGTTGAAGAGTCAACAAAAGTATTGTTGTTTACTACAGTATCATCTGTTTTTAATAACACAGTCGTATATTTAGAATTAGGTATTATAAATAACAAACTAAATGAACTTGCTGCGGTTGCCAAATTTATACCATCAGATGCCGTGAATGTTATACCAAATGTACCAATGTCCGCTTCACTAGTTGATGGAGTAATAGTAAACACATTATCGGATTGAGACACGGTTGCTGTAGAACCAAGTGACCCTGTTGTTACTTGATAACTCCAAGTAATTGGAAAACCCTCAGGATCTTCAGCAACCAGTGTCAACACAATTGGCGTTCCATCAGTAGCGAATACATATGATGCATCAGGGCCAGTGGTTATGCTAGGGTTAGTATTAATCAACGCAATGTTAAACCATCCAGCACCACTCCAAAGATATAATCGATTCGTCGCAGACACGAATGCTTGATCACCAGTAGAATTTCCAGTTAAAGGTAGCAGCGAGATGTCTGCATATACACCAGTACCACTTGAAGCTTCTCCAGGAACAAACTCGTTATTAGCAGCGTTCCATATAAGCACTTGACCATCTTCCGGGGCAGCCGTAGATGTATCAACATCAGATAATACATCTATACTCGCTTCGATGACGCTAAATACGCCCCCTAGTGCTCGCCATTGTTCAGTATTTTCATTATACTGATAATTCCTGTCAAATCTGACTACTATTTGACCGTCTATTGGGTTTGATGGGAATGTCATTATTTCTCCGTTATGTTTCTTTTATATATTTATTGGTTAACCAGCGACGAAGATATATGCAGCTCCAGCCTCAGCACCACCCGTGTCTTCAAAGTGCGCACCAACAACTACTGTATTTCCATCAATTGCAACTGAGTGTCCAAAGCTATCACTTGCTTGTTTATCAGACGCTTGTATCTTTTGTTGCTGTGTCCATGTGGTGCCTGATCGGGTGAAAACATAAGCAGCTCCAGCATTAGCACCACCAGCGTCTTCTCCGGTAGCACCAACAACTACTGTATCGCCAGATATAGCAACCGATGTACCAAAGTAATCCTCTGCTTGTGCATCAGATGCTTGTATCTTTGCTTGTTGTGTCCAAGTAGTACCAGATCGGGTGAAGATATAAGCAGCACCAGCATCAGCACCACCTGTGTCTTCATAGTATGCGCCAACAACTACTGTCTCGCCAGATATAGCAACTCTCCAACCAAATTGATCATCTGCTTGTGCATCAGACGCTACTATCTTTGCTTGTTGTGTCCATGTGGTGCCTGATCGGGTGAAAACATAAGCAGCTCCAGCATCAGCACCACCAGTGTCTTCAAGTCGTGCACCAACAACTACTGTCTCGCCAGATATAGCAACTCTCCAACCAAATTGATCATTTGCTTCTGCATCAGATGCTTGTATTTTCTGTTGCTGTGTCCAAGTAGTACCAGATCGGGTGAAAACATAAACAGCTCCAGCATTCTCACCACCAGTGTCTTCACTGTATGCACCAACAACCACTGTATCGCCAGATATATCAACTGAGTAGCCAAAGTTATCAATTCTTTGTGCATCTGATGCTTGTATCTTTTGTTGCTGTGTCCAAGTAGTACCAGATCGGGTGAAAACATAAACAGCTCCAGCAGAAGTACCGCCAGTGTCTTCAGCGTTAGCACCAACAACTACGGTATCTCCGTCTATAGAAACCGATATACCAAATTGATCACCTGCTTGTATATCAGATGATTGTATCTTTTGTTGTTCTGTCCATGTGGTGCCTGATCTGGTGAAAACATAAGCAGCTCCAGCATTAGCAGCAGTAGTGTCTTCATACAAAGCACCAACAACCGCTGTATCGCCAGATATAGCAACTGACCAACCAAAGTAATCACCTGCTTCTGCAGGAGTTGCTTGTATCTTCTGTTGCTGTGTCGTTAATGACCAATTCGGGCCAAACGACAAACTAAATGAACTTGCCGCTGTTGCCAAATTAATGCCATCAGAAGCGGTGAATGTCAGATCAAATGCACCAATGTCAGCTTCATTGGTAGATGGTGTGATTGTAAACACATTATCTGATTGGGACACGGTTGCTGTAGAACCCAAACTACCAGTGGTTACAGCGTAACTCCAAGTAATTGCAATTCCTTCTGGGTCTTCAGCAACCAGCGTTAATATGATAGGAGTGCCATCAACAGCGAATGCATATGATGCATCTGGCCCTGTAGTGATACTTGGACTAGTGTTGATCAATGCAATGTTGAACCATCCAGCACCATTCCAAAGATATAATCGGTTTGTAGATGACACGAATGCCTGATCGCCAGTAGAATTTCCAGAAAGAGGTAATTCAGCAACGGTTGCATATATAGAGTTTCCTCCTATACCGTCTATGGTTGATAAACTATCAGATATTCTTTGTGATAAACTAGTTGCCATTATTATTCCTTAACTGTTAACGATCAACCAACCGCGAGCCACATTATAGTAAGCAAGTTTGATTGAAGCACCATTTATGTCAATCAAGAAGTCATCTGCGACACCTTCTATATTATGACCATTTCTTGATACTGTAATATTATTTGTTCCTGCGTTTGCTTCTGCATCTACAATAACTACCTCATCACCCATAGAAGCATTGGCCGGTAGAGTAACTGTTACAGCGGAAGAAGATGTATCTACAAATAATTTATTACCTGCAACTGCACTGTAATTACTTGAAGCAACTTGCCAGTTATTAGTATAACCACCTTTGATCAATCTAGATGCAATGACGATACCATTAACTGGAGCAGATGTAAACACTAAATTACCACTATTATTTAGTGAGTAATCAGTAGTAGGTCGTTGGATAATACCGTCTTGAGTAACGATAATATCACTCGCACCAACTTCGCCAGTATATCCAGTAGAGAATGTTGTTGTTGTGTCGTCGCCCGTGAATGCTGCGACATCAATACCGTCGTTCAGAATGAATCTTGATGCAGCATTATTAGTAGATACCCATTGAGTGCCGTCATAAATATATAGTTCGCCAGTCGTGCTGCCTTCGTACCACAAGTCACCTTCAGATGGTGAACTTGGAGCAGTACCAGAAACTTCAACTGAAGCACCACCACCTCCCGCACTAGGAGATGTCACTGCCCAAGCACCGCCCTCATAAATGTAAAGCATACCAGTATTAACATTATCAAACCACAAGTCACCTTCAGATGGTGAACTTGGAGCAGTACCAGAAACTACAACTGAAGCACCACCTCCACCTCCCGATACGATAGTACCAGCAATGAACTTATTATTGGCGTTATCCCAAACTAGGGCCTGACCATCTGTGGGAGCAACCGTTAAGTCAACATCAGATAGATCGTTAATAGAAACTGGGATAGTTGGTAGGTTTAATAGATCGTCATAATCACCAGTTGTTGCAACAGTCGCGAGACTACTAACATCTGCTTTAGCAGTTAACTCAGATTCGTTTGCAAGCGCAACCCATGATCCTGCGTGTGCAAAATATCCACGGCCAGTTGCATGTACATGTGCGAACATACCGTGATAACTTGACGCAACGGGCAAATCTAATTCTGTAGGATATACATTAGAGTACAGAATCTTATTTGCGCCCATATCCAAGTCGGAACTGGTCAACTCAGACAGTGTTAACTTGGTTGACAGTGCTGTAGTAACCGTTGTACTAAAGTTAGCATCGTCGCCAAGCGCTGCAGCAAGTTCATTAAGTGTATCCAATGTCGCCGGAGCAGTATCTACAATAGATGCTACAATGTTTGACGCGGTGTCATACCCGTTATTAGAAAGATATGAACCAACTCTAGTATCCGTGTAGTAGAGATTTGTACCTTCAGCAAGATCAGAAGTAGTATTAGTTGCGAGTGAAACTGGTAATGCGTTAGATGATCCGTCACTAATTACCAACGATCCACTAGCATTAGATATTACCAAACCGTCACCCAAGTAGATAGAGTTTCCACTTAGATACAGATCTTTGAATCTCTTGGTCGGTGAGCCTAAATCATATGTTACATCTGTCGCAGGAATAATATCTGCAGAGATAGTATCCAATGCAGTATTGAAATCTGCCTGATCAAATCCAGCAATAGTTCCGGAAACAAACTTAGAATTAACAGCATCCCAAATTAATGCCTGACCATCTGTAGGAGCAGTTGTCGTAATATCAACATCGGATAGGTCGCCAACACTAGAATATTCAAGAGTCGCCAGTCCTGCAGTCGATAACCAATTTGTACCGACATATGTGTATAATTGACCAGTCGTTACATTATCGAACCACAAGTCACCTTCAGATGGTGAAACCGGAGCAGTACCAGAAACTTCAACTGAAGCACCACCACCTCCCGCACTAGGAGATGTCACTATCCAAGCACCACCCTCATAGATGTAAAGCATACCAGTATCAACATTATCGAACCACAAATCACCTTCAGATGGACTAGATGGAGCAGTGCCAGAAACGATTGTAGGAGTGGATGCATCTTCAAAGGTAAATGCGCCAGCGCCATCAGTTGTTAGAACTTGTCCAATTGTACCGTCTGCGATACCTAGATCGGAAAACGCAACTGATTGCAATGCTGTATCTGCCAATGTGCCTTGAGCGGCAGTTGCAAAGTAACCAACATCTTCAGCAGCAGCAGTACCTAGATCAGCAGAGTTAGCTTTTAGTGAGATAGAATTGGTAATCGTCGTTGCAAAGTTAGCATCATCACCTAAAGCAGCAGCCAACTCGTTTAGAGTATCTAAGGTTCCAGGAGCAGTATCTACAATAGATGCGACAATGTTTGCAGCAGTATCAAACCCATTGGTGGACAAGTAAATTCCGACTTCTGAATCGCCGTATGGCGATGCAGCATCTTCAAAGGTAAATGCGCCAGCGCCATCAGTTGTTAGAACTTGTCCGACAGTGCCATCAGTAATAGCCAGATCAGTGATTGCTGATGGAATAGTAGGTGTTCCAGTTAGACTTGAATACGCACCATCAAATCCAACAATAGTTCCTGGGACCCATGTTGAATTAGCATTATCCCATACTAATGCCTGACCATCGGTAGGAGCAACCGTAGTTGTATCTACATCCCCCAACTCACTTAGTTCTATAGCACCAGCTCCACCAGAAGAAGAAACTTGCCATACAGAGTCTGCATATACATACAGTTCGCCAGTAGTTACATTATCAAACCAAAGGTCTCCCTCAGATGGACTAGATGGAGCAGTGCCTGATATAACAATTGCTCCACCGGCGGTGTCTTCGAATGTGAAGTTACCAGAACCATCTGTGGTTAAGACCTGTCCAATTGTACCGTCTGTAATAGATAGATCAGTTAATACTGATGGAATGGTAGGAGCACCAGTTAAACTTCCATAAGCACCATCAAAGAACGAATCCGTGATACCGTATCCAACCAATGTGGTAGGAGTTGATGTAAGATCAGCGAATGCGACTGACTGTAGTGCAGTGCCAGCAAGCGTGCCTTGGGCAGCAGTTGCAAAGTAACCAACATCTTGTGCCGCAGCAGTACCTAGATCAGCGGAATTTGCTTTTAGACTAATTGCGTTCGCAGTAGTAGTTGCGAAATTAGCATCATCACCAAGTGCAGCAGCAAGTTCGTTTAATGTGTCTAGTGCGCCAGGAGCAGAGTCTATTAGATTAGATATCGCTGTACCGACATATGTCTCAGTAGCGTAACCAGTAAGGTCTGTTGTCTGCAATGCAGTATCTGCCAATGCACCTTGAGCAGATGTAGCGTAGTTACTAGATGCAGTAGAGATAGAAGTATTAACATAAGTCTCTGTCGCATATCCAGTAAAGTCTACTGCTACATCAGCAGGAATAAACTTAGAATTAACACTATCCCATATCAGTGTCTGACCATCCGTTGGAGCATTGGTGACAAGGTCTACATCACCAAGATCGCCAACACTTGAGAACTCTAATGTCGTGATACCCGCAGTGGACAACCATGATGAACCTACATATGTGTAGAGTTGCCCTGTGGTTACATTATCAAACCACAAGTCGCCTTCAGATGGCGCAACTGGTGCAGTGCCTGATACTGTCGTAGATGATATATCTGGAGTAGTATATGAAATAACACCAGTTCCGGAATCATATGAGAGATCACCACCAGCGCTAATTGCAGAACGTGACGCAGCAGTTGCTCTTGCATCTGTGTAATAGAGGTTTGTAGAACCTTCAGACAAATCATCAGTATCAGAAGCGGCAAGGTCAGTATTAAAGTCTAATACTGTATAACCTTCAATAGTACCAGCAATGAACTTACTATTGGCGTTATCCCATATCAGTGTCTGACCATCCGTTGGAGCAACTGTTAAATCCACATCAGATAGATCGCCGACTGAAGAATACTCTAATGTTGTTAGTCCTGCAGTTGATAACCAAGAGGTTCCGACATATGCATATAGTTGCCCAGTATTTACATTATCAAACCATAATGCGCCTTCTGAAGGTGATGCTGGTGCAGTACCTGAAACTACTAGAGGTTCAGCAGCATCTTCGAATATGAATCCGCCAGCGCCATCTGTAGTGAGGATCTGACCAATTGTTCCGTCGACGATTCCAATGTCAGTCAATACTGATGGAATAGACGGTTGGTTTAATAGATCACTATATTCACCCGTAGTTGCAACTGTTGCAAGCGATGAACTATCCGCCTTGCCAGAAATAGCGGTTGTTACATATGACTCGGTTGCATAAGTATTAGTTGTCAGATAAGAACTAACTCTTGCATCTGTGTAATATAGATTCGTAGAACCTTCACTTAGAGCGTCAGTATCTTTAGTACCAATCCAAGTATCAGCAGTTGATGTAAAATCAGCAGTCGCCAACTTAGTACCAATTGAAGTGGCGACAGTCGTTGCAAAATTAGGATCATCACCTAGTGCAGCTGCAAGTTCATTCAATGTGTCTAACGTTGTTGGAGCAGTGTCGATTAAATTAGATATCGCTGTGCCGACATATGTTTCTGTGGCATACCCAGTAAGGTCTGCGGCTTGCAATGCAGTGTCTGCCAAAGCACCCTGAGCGGCGGTAGCATAGTTACTAGATGCAACGGCGATTCTAGCATCCGCACGAGCATCTGTATAGTAGAGGTTTGTTGACCCTTCTGATAGGTCGTCTGTGTCCTTGGCAGTAAATGCATTGTCAAAGTCGGTCTGACTGAATGAGTCGCCTGGAATGAACTTAGATCCATCCCACACCAAGGCCTGTCCGGTAACTGGAGCAACCGTTAAATCCACATCAGATAGGTCACCAACACTAGAATACTCTAATGTTGTTAGTCCGGCAGTTGATAACCACGATGTTCCAACATATGTGTACAGTTGACCAGTCGTTACATTATCGAACCACAAGTCACCTTGTTCTGGTGAACTAGGTGCTGTGCCAGACACGGTAGTAGGTGTCGCACCATCTTCGAATGTGAAGTTACCAGCACCATCAGTTGTCAATACTTGTCCGACAACGCCATCAGTGATACCAAGATCAGTGATACTAATTTCATCAGTCGGATTAAATCCGTTAACATCTAGGTATGATGAAACCCTTGCTTGGGTGAAGTATAAGTTAGTAGAACCTTCGGCAAAGTCATCACTATCCTTTGCAGAGATTGTATTATTTACATATGTTTCAGTCGCAAATGAGTTGGCATTTAAATATGTACCAACTCTTGCATCTGTGTAATATAGGTTCGTAGAACCTTCGGCAAAGTCATCACTATCCTTTGCAGAGATTGTATTATTTACATATGTTTCAGTCGCAAATAAATTGGCATTTAAATATGAGCCAACTCGCGCATCTGTGTAATATAGGTTCGTAAGACCTTCGGCAAAGTCATCACTATCCTTTGCAGAGATTGTATTATTTACATATGTTTCGGTAGCAAATGAATTTGCATTTAAATATGAGCCAACTCTTGCATCTGTGTAATATAGGTTCGTAGAACCTTCGGCAAAGTCATCACTATCCTTTGCAGAGATTGTATTATTTACATATGTTTCAGTCGCAAATGAGTTGGCATTTAAATATATACCAACTCTTGCATCTGTGTAATATAGATTAGTTAAACCTTCGGATATTTCATCAGTATTATCCTTTGCCGCAACAGCAGATGTTACAAAGGACTCTGTTGCATAATCGTTAGTTGTTAAGTATGTACCAACTCGCGCATCTGTGTAATATAGATTAGTTAAACCTTCACTCAGATCGTCAGTATCGCTAGAAGCAAGGTCAGTATTAAAATCAGAAGTTTTGTAAGTAGTAACACCCAACTCACCAGTAGCAGAGTTGTATGTTAGATCACCAGTTGCGCTGATAGCACCTCTTGAGCGTGCTGCTGTGTAGTATAGGTTTGTAGTACCTTCACTTAGATCGTCAGTATCTTTAGTACCAATCCAAGTATCAGCAGTTGATGTAAAATCAGCAGTCGATAACTTAGTAGCAATGGAGTTGGTAATTGTTGTGCTAAAGTTAGCATCATCACCAAGTGCCTGAGCAAGTTCGTTCAATGTATCTAATGCAGCAGGAGCACTAGAAACTAGGTTAGACACTGCTGTGCTAACTGTAGTGTCTACATATGTTTCAGTTGCAAGGTCAAGCGCGGTTACTCTTGCATCCACTCGTGCATCTGTATAGTATAGGTTTGTAGTACCTTCACTCAGGTCGTCAGTATCTTTAAAGGTAAACGCAGAGTCGAAATCTGTTTGACTAAAACTATCACCTGGAATCCAAGTAGAAGTTGCGTTATCCCAGATAAGTGCCTGACCATCTGTCGGGGGTGTGGTGGTTAAGTCTACGTCGGTTAAGTCGTTCAACTCTGTAGCAACAGCGGCAATTGCAGTACTAATTAAAGTATTGACTTCAACTCGAGTTGGTGAGTTTACAAGTGCAGACTCAATTTCAGTAAAAATTACAACTTCTACGCCGCTTGCAACACCAGTATCTAATACGACTGAAGTAGAACCTACTGTGTATGAATTTGGTTCTAATAGAAGTCCATTCAAGTATACCAATACTTGTGAACGCTCTAGGGATACAAATAGTTTAGAATCATTATCAGTACCAGAAAATACGGTCTGCCCAGATGTAGATGTATAAGTGTAAGTATCTCTCTTAGTTTTTAAGAGAATTGTTTCTGGTGAATTACCAATATACTGTGCCATATTATGAATGCTCCATTACACTAACGATTGTATCTACTGAGTTTGCATTGTTTGAATACACTTCTATTGCATCACCTGTCTCTAGGACGATTTTATTACCATTCATAATCTCAATGGATCCACCCTGAGGGATAGGAGCATTCTTTACTAGAAATGCATTATCACCGTCTGCGTTATTTATCTTAACATTGATAAAAACCAATGTAGACAAAGTGTTACTTATAGTTAAACCAATAATAACGGCACTAGTGCTTGCGGGAGAAGTGTATACTGTCATCGCAGTATCTGATGCAGAAGATGATCCGTCGAATGTTTTTAATTTAAATGTATTTGCCATGATTTATCCCAATGCAATTGATAATGCAATAATGTCGGACAAGGTAGCACCTTCCAACTGACTAGCTGAAAAAGATGCACCGTTGATAGTGCCATTTACTTGTAGATTATTGACTTCAATGTCCCTTGTCGTAACATTACCGCCTGCCAGGACGGAATCTAGTGTTACTGTGAATGGGGTTGCGACTGTGCCTGCGCCCAGAATGGTGTTTGGATTAACATTAACCCCACCAGTAGTTGCTGAAGTGATAGCAGAGTCTAGGTCTCCTAAGACCTCTGCCAGTGTGGAACCTAACGAGTTCGAAAATCCGGTGGTGTCAATTTCTAGAGTATCTTCAGATACTGGAGCAATTGTAATTAATTCATCATCAACGCCTTGATTGCGTTTAAGATAAATTACACCATCGTATGTGTTAAGCGCCAACTCACCATAATCGAGTTGGCCTGCAAGAGGAGCCTTTCCAGAGACGGAAGACTTCTTGTGTATAATTTTCGTTGTCATTAGGTAAAGACCTTTGGTTGTTAAACTCCCCTAAAGAGGGGAGTTATATTTTAACATTACATAATATATATAAGATTTAAAAGAACTTTAGAATGTTCCTCCATCGATAACCGTGATAGTAACTACACCAGAAGTTACTGCAAAGTTGTCAGCACTGAAAGAAGCAACACCCTTAACAGAAGTTGTTGCGACTGGAACAGATGCATTGATAGCATTGTTTGCGTCGTCGTATGTAATGCTGATATGACTTTGTGTACCATTGGAGAACAATGCACCAGCAGCATCTTGAACACCTTCAACAAAAAGACTATCTGTTACATCTAGTTCGATTGTAACACCAGCAGTTTCTGATCCAGAACCAGTTACTATTAGACCACCGTTTGCACTTGCTAGAGTTGCAACATAGTTACCAGTAGTATCAGTACCCAGAGCAACAGAGTTGGCCTGGATAGTTGCAGTCATACTAACATCGGCACTACCATCAAATGTCAGCGTACCAACGACATCACCAGTTAACGATATTGATCTTGTGGTTAGAAGTTTAGTAGCAGTCTCAGCAGTACCAATCAAAGCACCTATGACGTTTGCCTGCAAAGAAGCAATATTTAACGATGCATGATTTATGTCAAGTATGTTACCGTCGACATCAATGTCAGGAGTATATCCATCAAATAGGTAGTATACACCATCTGCAGCATGACGAACCAAACCAGTGTGTGCATATGTACCATCATTGTAGTTACCTACAAAACCAATGTCTACAGCATTGCCTGCGGCGGCACTAGATAGGTAAATGATGGGATCTTCAACAACTAGTTGTTGAACATTAATTGTAGTAGTTTGACCATTGACAGTAAAGTCACCAGCAATTACGACATTGCCTGTGATGTTGGTTTCTGCCGTAATTTCGACAATACCCGTGCCATTAGGTGAGATCTGAATGTTTTCGTTAGTAACAGTACTAGAAATTACATTACCATTGATATTAATATTATCAACTTGTAATTCGTTCAGTGTTGCTTTATTAGCAGCAAAGTCACCAGAACCGTCACGAGCAACTAGAGTACTTACTGTATTAGCAGCAGTCGCGTTTGTGCCGATTGTGATATCACCAGTTGATGCATCAACCGTGATGTATGTACCAGCTGTGGCACTAGTAACACCAGTGTTATTGAAGCGAATTGCATCTGATG
>Ga0222648_1000589_pt1 | contig 15382 bp, 13 predicted proteins | sample AntAcemetagen335_FD_181021 | JGI IMG/M metagenome (GOLD analysis project Ga0222648, IMG submission 181021) | Saline water microbial communities from Ace Lake, Antarctica - #335 | ecosystem: Environmental > Aquatic > Non-marine Saline and Alkaline > Saline | place: Antarctica: Ace Lake... | reverse complement strand
TAAACCCTAAACCCTAAACCCTAAACCCTAAACCCTAAACCCTAAACCCTAAACCTTAAACCCTAAACCCTAAACCCTAAACCCTAAACCCTAAACCCTAACCCCTAACCCCTAACCCCTAATCCAATATTTGTAGGCGGAACCTCCGGCTGCTATGGCTGCAGTGCAAACGTTGCCATCCACACCGTCCACTCCCGTTTCTGATGTCGCAGATACATCAACACCGTCGTCACCTGTGGTTGCCAGCATCCTTCGTGTTGATTCAGTCCCACGCTTGTCGACTCCTCCGTCAACTCCGCGGTCGATTCCTGCATCCCCTGTACCTACGCTCATCACGTCTGAAAATACGGTCTCTATCGAGCGCATCCAGACTATTCACGATGTTGTGGGACGTATTATCACCATCATGAACGAGTGTGAGACCTCTGTACAACCAGACGTCAAGCTTCTTCTGTGCTCTATGCTTCTCCACCGTTAGATCCACAAACAACACACGAAACACTGTTAAAGTGCGGTACGCCGTCTTTATTTCTTCTTTTTGTTGCGGTACGCCGTCTTTATTTCTTCTTTTTATTGCGGTAAAGCCGTCTTTATTTCTTCTTTTATGTTATAGTAGTCACCTTTCATATTTTGGTCACTATTTAATACACTCATTATTGTTAATCTCGTTACAATGTAACGCGTGCGTATTTGGTATGTATTGCGTTGTATTTGGTGTTTATAATTACGTCGTTTGAACCACAGGTGTATGGGGTAATGTAATAATCCCCAGTGTCTAGGGGCTTTGTACTTCTTTAATATGCTTGCACAACACACCGTTACCCTTGCACCTATAAACAAAGTGAGGACAGTCACAGTCCATCATACCCTTCGTGTCTCCAACCGAATATACATTCCCAGTTGACCCGGTCACCTGTTGCACCTTCCTTTGAACCACAGGTGTAGGGGGTAATGTAATAATCTCCGGGGTCTGAAGGGTTTGTACCTCTTTAATATGCTTGCACAACACACCGTTACCCTTGCACCTATAAACAAAGTGAGGACAGTCACAGTCCATCATACCCTTCGTGTCTCCAACCGAATATACATTCCCAGTTGACCCGGTCACCTGTTGCACCTTCCTTTGAACCACAGGTGTAGGGGGTAATGTAATAATCTCCGGGGTCTGAAGGGTTTGTACCTCTTTAATATGCTTGCATAACACACCGTTACCCTTGCACCTGTAAACAAAGTGAGGACAGTCACAGTCCATCACACCCTCCGTGTCTCCAACCGAATATACGTTCCCAGTTGACCCGGACACCTGTTGCACCTTCCTTTGAACCACAGGTGTAGGGGGTAGTGTAATAATATCCGGGGTCTGGGGGGTTTGTACTTCTTTAATATGCTTGCACCACGTACCGTTACCCTTGCACCTGTAAGAAAAGTGAGGACAGTCACAGTCCATCACACCCTCCGTGTCTCCAACCGAATATACGTTCCCAGTTGACCCGGTCACCTGTTGCACCTTCCTTTGAACCACAAGTGTAGGGGGTAGTGTAATAATCTCCGGGGTCTGGGGGGTTTGTACCTCTTTAATATGCTTGCACCACGTACCGTTACCCTTGCACTTGTAAACAAAGTGGGGACAGTCACAGTCCATTACACCCTCTGTGTTTCCAACCGAATATACATTCCCAGTTGACCCAGTCACCTGTTGCACCTTCCTTTGAACCACAGGCGTTGGGGGTAGTGTAATAATCTCCGGGGTCTGAGGGGTTTGTACCTCTTTAATATGCTTACACCACACATCGTTACCCTTGCACCTATAAACAAAGTGAGGACAGTCACAGTCCATCACACCCTCCGTGTCTCCAACCGAATATACATTCCCAGTTGACCCGGTCACCTGTTGCACCTTCCTTTGAACCACGGGCGTATGAGATGGAAATGGTAATGCAGGGGGTTTTGGGGGAGCGAGTGTATGCGTTTTGTTCTTCACCTGTACAATGTGCTTGCACCACACATCGTTACCCTTGCACCGGTAAACAAAGTGAGGACAGTCACAGTCCATTACACCCTCTGTCTCTCCAACCGAATATACATTCCCAGTTGAACCCTGCACCCACATGGTGTATTCTTTTTTTACGTTTTTGATATGGCGACAGGACGTTCCCTCGTTCTTGCAGAAATTCACAAAGTGGTGACAGGGACAAGAGAGTTTTCCTCCAATGTCCACCACGCTGCAAATCATGTCTTTGTCGTTGCCAAGGAGGGTATTCATTGTCTTTGTATTTGTCTCTTGTTGCTTATAATATACACGTGTGTCTTTTTAGGTTACTTATTTAAATGATGTTTATTAATGAATGTTATCATTCCATGCGCTGGCCTCGGTTCACGGTTTAAAAGCGAATACTTTAATATGCCCAAGCCTCTTATACAATGTATGATGAAACCGTTAGTCTCCTGGGTAATTGAGTCTATTCAACGTTCTGTTATCACATCATATATATTTATAGTCGTCGTGCGCAATCCCAATTATGATATGTATTATGAGATGATTGCATCAAACTACGGCGCTACCATAATTTATCTTGATGGCATCACAAAGGGTGCAGCGCACACGTGTATGATAGCAGCAGAATTGATGGTATACAAACACCTCCCCACCGTATGTATTGATTGTGATACTTTCTATACAACCGACATACTCTCAAAATGTATCGGTAACACTGTTATCACATTCGAAGAACCTTCGCTCGACTGTTTTTCATTTGTAACGTGTGATACGAACGACCGTATCACAAATATAGCCGAAAAGGTTAGAATCAGTTCTCATGCTGTATCTGGCGTTTACGCTTTTGACACTGCATCCACACTCATTGCATACGCCAATCAAGCCATGTCTACGACGACATCCGAAGTCTATATGTCACATGTAATCGGTTGTATGATAACAGATAATATCACAGTCATCAACAGTAATATTCTGAAGTCCGACTGTATATGTGTAGGAACCCCTGCTCAACTTTACACTTTTTATAATAATATTGCTGTCAACCCGTTAGCACATTCAGTCATTTCACTACCTCAGCGCCGTGTGTGTTTCGACCTCGATGGAACGTTACTCTCTGCTCCCGTTGTACCAGGCGATTACTCAACATGCGAACCTATACAATCCAACATCAATATGTGCAATTATATGAAACAACTGAATTATTATGTTATTATACACACCGCACGAAGAATGCGTACTCATGATGGTAACGTAGGTAAAATTATTAAAGATGTTGCCAAAATAACTATAGATTCAATCGAAGCCTTTGGTATTCAACACGACGAGTTGCTATTCGGAAAACCATATGCAGATGTGTATATAGACGATAAAGCCATGAATAGTAACGGGTTTCTTCAAAAGGATTTAGGGTTATATTTCAATACATTTGAAACACGCGTTTTTAACTCACATACTAACAACGTCCTGCCTATTATAACTAAATCGTCAGTAAACTCGCTGTCCGATGAAATACACTGGTACACACACATTCCATGCGAAATTAAAGATATGTTTCCACTTTTTATTCGCACATGCGATAATACATACACTGTCGAATATATACAAGGACAGACAGTATCTGACTTATTCGTGAATAACTGTCTCGTATCAAATTTGATTGAAAGTGTTTTAAATAGCCTCGTACGTATTCATGCATCGTCGCATGTATTGGGTGACCAGGTTGCAAATACGTTTTATATCGATAAACTAAACGAACGTTTACTCTTATTCGACGACACCACTCTATCAGACAATCTCTCCCTCATACAATCTTTTGAAACCTTTTTCCAATTTTACACGTTCACTCCATGTAATATTCACGGAGACCCTGTGTTTACAAATATAATTATAAACACCTACAGTAAACTCAAGTTTATTGACATGCGTGGTTCATTCGGTAGTGGACCGTCGCTCCTCGGCGACCCATTATACGACTTTGCGAAAGTAAAACAATCTTTGGTAGGATACGACTTTATTTTGAAAAATGTGCAGAAATGGGATACCACTGAACACATTCATATATTTGACACCTACATATTACAACGCATGGGTCAATCGGCTCTTGATTCCATCAATATGATCACCAAATATCTTATATTCACAATGCTACCACTACATAGTGAAAGAGATCGCAGTACAATCGAGTTATTCCATGGACTAATAAAACTATTGTGACCATGTTTAAAGTTGTAGGGTTATTTTATAATTTATATTACCTAAAGACAGCATTTAAACTACCAAATATATGTTAAGGTATGGATGTACCAATACTATCTGTGAAGGTCAAACGAGTGCGTAGTAAATGCGAACATGGGAGGCAGAAATCGAGATGCAAAGAGTGTGGAGGGTCAGGAATTTGCGAACATGGGAAGCATAAATCGAGTTGCAAAGAGTGTGGAGGGTCAGGAATTTGCGAACATGGGAGGCAGAAAGCGAGTTGCAAAGAGTGTGGAGGGTCAGCATTTTGCGAACATGGGAGGCAGAAATCGAGTTGCAAAGAGTGCGGAGGGTCAGGAATTTGCGAACATGGGAGGCAGAAATCACAATGCAAAGAGTGTGGAGGGTCATCATTTTGCGAACACGGGAAGTTGAAAACGTATTGCAAAGAGTGTGGAGGGTCAGCATTTTGCGAACATGGGAGGCATAAATCACAATGCAAAGAGTGCGGAGGGTCAGGAATTTGCGAACATGGGAGGCATAAAACGGAATGCAAAGAGTGTGGAGGGTCAGGAATTTGCGAACATGGGAGGCATAAAACGGAATGCAAAGAGTGTGGAGGGTCAGGAATTTGCGAACATGGGAGGCGTAAATCACAATGCAAAGAGTGTGGAGGGTCAAGTATATGCGAACACGGGCGGATGATTTCGACGTGTTATGAATGTCCGATTGGTCTGAAGGTAAAACGGAAGATATGCGTAGGATGTGCACAGAAAACGTTGGGTAGGAAAAGAATTCAATCAGGTATATGTGCTACATGTGAAACAGAAAGGCCACCACGAACCGAGGTAACGTTTGGAAATATGATAATTGCGGAGGTCGGACATGAACCTAATATCATCGATAAGAGTCTTGCGCATGATACTGCATGTAAAGGTATCGAGAAGAGACGACCTGATTTGTTGTGGGTCGTCAAAGGGAGTGTCGCAGTTGTGGTGGAAATAGATGAGGATTCACATAAGGAGCGGGAAGCATCATGTGAATTGAGCAAAGTAAGTGAACAAAACTATGCAATTCAGATAATGGATGCTAACATTCCGGTATATACAATCAGGGTTAACCCGGATGCATATGATAAGCGAAGAGTTAACGTGATTGAAAGAGCACGTGTAGTTGGCAGGATTGTGAGGAAGTTGTTGGCTGGTACATATGATCGTAATGCCTATGCAAAGGTATTATTCTGTTATTATCACTCACATTCAGCACATTTAATTGATGCACATAAATTGCATTGGGACTGTGAGGTCATAACGTAAAAAACAAGCATGATAAACGTTGTTGTTGATATAAGACTATAATTTGTGGTTTCAGTATATGAATACTCTTCTCTCACAAGTCGATGGTTGCGACGTCGCGGAATTCAGACGGGTTTCTCGGTTCGCACGTATGTTTTTTGATCCTGACACTTTCATGTATGCAAATGAGGTCGATGTTTATTCTATTATTGGTCTCACTGATGAAGACGACCCTGTGTTTGATTTACCATGGTACAAAGCTACATCAAAACACAAGAGACGAAAATACCTTCATAAACACTCTTCAATTCCATCGTCTGTTCGTATACGAAATGTTTTAGACGTTCCAAACCCTGCTGAATTTATAGTGGCTTTGTATGAAGACGAAATACAATTTATTTTTGACGAAGCTGCTATAATCATTCAACGTCATGTCCGTGGTGTTCTCACACGTATCGCAAAGGGTGTTCACAACCCACACTGTCTCATCGGTCATCGTTTCCTTCTTAACCGTTTCAACTCTTTTGTATAACCTAAAGCTTCATTGTGTATATAAAATATGAAGCATGCGTCTCAATAGTATTATCACAAAAGCTATTGACAAGCAACACTCTTATGTCTTTGCACATGAAACTGCACAAGGTCGCAAATTCGAATCTTCTAACGTCGTATTGTGCTCTAAGACTGATACACACACATACGAAGTGTTATGCTTCAACGTAGGTGTGTATTTTTACATTGATATTGATACACATGTCGTACTACAGGATGTATTACAATATCTCACGAATATATGTTTTCAATTTTTCAAGGTTAACATAACCATTCAAGTCGCATCTGCTTGTACCTCAAATAAAACAAGCTATCATATCGTTACATCATTGCCATTGCGAAGTATTAAAGATGCTTCACAATTCGCACAACGTATACACATCGACAACCCGTCTGTTCCAATTGACATGAACGTTTACAAAACACACCAAAATTGGCGTATGCTTTACCAATCAAAATTATCACAAACCGATCGCCCGTTTCTACCTGTTGGGTCTTCTATACACCCCAAAGACCATATGATTGGCATATACACAAATATTATAACATTTGAATGCTCATTCACTGTTCCCAGACAATGCACAACTACAACCGGAGCTTCTGGTATTGATATTACCCACTATCTCGATAAATCTCTTACACCCCGACCAAATTCCCTCGCATCTGAATCCATAGAATATCTCATGTCTTGTATACCCAACACCGATAAAGGACAACCATGGATTACATGGCTCTATTTGGGGTTTGCACTCAAAAATGCTGGCGCTGGTATTTCTACCTGGATTCAGTGGTCTAATACTTGGTCCGGAGATGACCAGACAAAAACGTGCGAACGCATGTGGAATACCTTTGAAAAAAAAGACGACGGGTTTAATATAGGTACCATCATTCGATGCGCCACATCATACGTTGTAAACCCGTTTGGAGATTTCATCAAGGCCGAAATTACTGACATTCATGAAATCCAAGGAGTTTTTACATATAATAATCCCTATGTGTTACCATACGTCTTCCCAGATAACACACGATGTATCCTCGAACGTTCTCATATGGGCACCGGAAAAACATTCCAACTCTTTCAATACATAGATACACATGCACCTCTACGAATTATTCATCTCGCAGCTAGACAAGATTATGCAACATCCATACACGGTGAATACACCTCACGTAATATACACATGGATAATTACCTCTCTATTACAAATCCAGAATCGTCCGACCGTATCATTATTCAAATGGAATCTCTCTGGAAACTTGTTGGTGATAATACTTTCGATCTGGTTATACTTGATGAAATCGAATCTCTTCTCAAACAATGGTCATCCTTGAAAACCATGAAAAACCGTATTAAATCAAATGCCCATGTCTTTGAAATCCTTCTCAAAAACGCATCCCGTATTATTGGCCTCGATGCCTTCCTATCGAATAAATCATTACAATGCTTATCTGATATGAACATTCATCCTTATGTTCGACATAATACATTTCAACCTTACAAACGTACCGCCATAAACTGTGGTTCTAAACAAGCACTCGTATCTACCCTTATAAAAGAGCTTTCTCTCGGACGAAAATGTGTTCTCTTTACCGCCTCACAACGCTTCGGCCTCGACATTCAACTTACCATCAAAACACAAATGGCATATAAAACAACCCGGTTTTATCATTCCGGTTGCAATGATGCCACTCGTACTGAACTACACGACGTTCACCTCCATTGGAAACTTCTTGACCTACTCATTTATACCCCATGCATCACAGTCGGTATTAATTATGCTCTTGATACTTTCGATACATTATTCCTTTACGGTTCTTGTATGTCATCTAACGTTCGAGACTGTTTTCAAAGCTCTTTGCGTGTCCGACACATTAAAACCAACATATGCTATTTCGCACTGCATACCAAATTGAACCAACAATATATCCCGACCTCCACCGCTGATATTAAAAAAAGTATCGCGTCAAATACACTCATTTTCGATTATGATGAACTCCACAAATGTCCTGATTGGCTCCTACACATCCACATTTCTAATATCCGCGAAGATAATTTACATAAAAAATATTATAAGCACGTATTCCATATGTTTCTCGACTGGTGTGGTTATTCTGTTGTCGATTTTCAATCAAGTCAAAATTATGCCATACATCAAGCAACCGACACACACTATCATGACATTTCTGACGTTGATAATGATGAATTTGATATTCTCTCTCAACAAATCAGTAACCGTACCGCAACCTCTGACGTTAAAATGACGTACTCAAAACATCTGTTTGACCAATACATTGTTAACCCTGATGCATCACTCCTTTACCGCGCTTTCATGTTTGATGCTTTCTACACAAAAAAAAATAAACAACACATTATACGAAACCTCCGTGATGAAATTCACTCATCTCCTGAAACAGTCGCAGACGTCGAGCTCTCAAACGCCTCTTATATTGAGCTCGCAGCTACCGGCGCTCGTTCTCCAGCCTTTCACTCACTTACACGTGTCCTTCACACACTCGACTTACCCCATACGCACTACACACTTCATGTTTCTGACACTACTGATAAATCTAAAGCAACACGCACTATTAACGAGTGGTCCGGTTCATCACTCGTCAAATGTAAAAATGGATTGAGGATTAAAAAATCTCATAATATCGTATCGTGTATCTAATTGGATCCTAATTTTTTTTATTTCTATTTCTTTAATGAATAATAATGGTTCTCGCAATACTCGTAACAGCAACTCAACTAATAACCAAAAACCAGCTAATAACCAAAAACCAACTAATAACCAAAAACCAACTAATAACCAAAAACCAGCTAATAATCGAAAACTTGCTGAATTCAATGAACCTGCCATGAAACTAAAAAATATAATAGTGCAAGAAAGATCTAATATTGCAACCGGAATCAACTATACTCCTGGGACTAAAGTTGTACAATTCGAAATTACATTAAAAGATGGAAAAAAACGATATACATATTACTCAACACCGAGTTTAATACGTTTAATAAAAAATCACATTGCAAAGAAGAAGCAAAATACAATACTCCCACTGAACTTATTAACATTTTTAGAATTAAACCCAAATAATATGAAAACGGTTCGATTTCCAGGCAAAAAAACAGGTATAAATAACAACATGTATACCAACAACGACTACAACGCAACAAATGTAAAAACAATAATCAATGGTATGGTTACTAGGGATCATCCGTATCGACCTCAAGCTTATGATGTACCTAACGATTATGCACAAAAATCACCATATGAACAGGAACAATTAGCAATCACTCACCTAAATAAAGTGTTCGGTAAAAATACAATAACTTTTACGATGGGAGCGTTCGGGAACCAGGGTCTTGTCCAGGATTTTGTTACAGAGATAAAGATAAATACAGTGGTAGACCTTGCTCTAATTAAACAAATGGTCAACATGAATCGAAGCAATATGTTTCCTACAAGTCTTAAGGCATTTAGTCGTCTTGAGGTGCTTGACATCAAATACTTTCCTATAAAAATTCTACCTGTTTGGTTAAACAAACTATCATCCACTTTGAAACACTTAACATTTCAAAATTGTGAAATAAACAAAATACCTAAATTTACAAACGATTCAATTTTAAAATGCCATCATATAAATTTTAGTATCAACAAAATTTCAGAAATTAACGGTAAATTTAATTGCAAAACAATAAATTTTCAAAGCAACAACTTAACAACTTTTGATGCTAATGCGTTTAACATGTGTACAAATATTAATTTATCTGCTAATCCACTTTCAACGTTAGAAAATATTAATTGTTGTACACAACTAACATCCTTGGTTGCAAGTGCTTGTAACCTGAAGAGTATTCCTGTTCTACTTCCATTAAGTTTACAATTTCTCAAACTGAGTTATAATAACTTTGGCATGATAACAAATACATTATCGAAAAATATTAATATTAACACATTAAATCTTGAAAATTGTTCGATTACAGTTGCTAATATTCCGGTTGAATTAGTTAAACTAAAGATATTAAATTTGAAAAACAATAAGATTGAAACACTTTCAGATAGCTTTTCGAAACTAAAAAGTCTTCAAGTGTTAGATTTATCATCAAATATGATAAAACTTCCTGAAACTGGTTATGACTCATTTACTACACTTACTCATCTTTATCTTAAGAAAAACAATATTTCAAAATTACCAAAACAGTTTATAGAACATTTCGTATCACATAAACTTATGAAACTGGATGTAACAGACAATCCAATAGCAACAAATAGAACAATAGCAATGCAAATTTCAAGGATGCAAAAAAATATACAACCCTTTACCTTTATGGCATCAATACCGAGACCACGGTAATTCCAATAATAAATGGCACGACCAGTCTTCCCCACTACAACTCGTTTGTTAATTACAACTTTTTCGACATTACGTAACCATCTATGCTACATGATGAAATATTTTTACAGCTCTTATTGGATGTCAATTTGTATTTAACAAGGACAGAAAGTAACTTTCGAAACGCCTTGTCTGACATTGCTTGTGTCATATCTTTAAAACGCAATGATTTGTTTGCTTCTGCAATAACACGTATAATTTCCGTTTCCGATTTACAGGATTCTGCATGAATGAATCCTTCCTTTCTATAAAAATTTATAACATGAGGTAGAGCGCTCAAGGTTATGCATTTTATATTCAAGGCTCGTGCTTTATTGTATATTGTATGCAATATCCTCTTTCCAACACCAATTCCACATATCACATCAATATACATCACACTCTTGGTTTTTTTTATAAATGCAAATCCATGGATATTGAACGAATCACGTAATGATCGGGTTCCTTTCTTCGCAGTATACGCGACAACCATCATGTTTGCACCTGAAATAGATTGCTCGCGTATATATGTATGCCTCACTTTCCCTTTGCATATGTTTGGAGCCTGTGATGCTATAAATGCAGACATCATATCAAACTGGGGTCCCTTTTCCATTACCTCAATATTCATGTTAATTATAATTGTATAATGTCTATTCATCCAAATAATAAAAAACACCTAAACATAATAATGTATTTACTATTATAATACCAATGTATTGCAAGGCAATCACCAAAAACGGTTGGCCGTGCATACGGTCACAGCGTCTACAAACAACAAGTATTGCAAGTCGCATAACAAGAAATATGATCAATGTCCGATATGTTATGATGATATGCATCTGTCGTCAAAGCTCTCATGTGGGCACGTGTTCTGTGTTAATTGTTTAATTCGATCAGGTGTCAAATGCGCACTATGCAGATGTAAAACCAACGTTACAATACCAGAAAAAGCAAAACAACTCCGTTTAACCATGGATCTTCATTTTCGAGCTATTGATGATGAAAAAGATATCCACGCAGTATTCTGGCCAATTCTCCAAGCATATGACTATTTTTTTACTATGCACATCTATTTCATGCACGACAGCAAGTTCATGTCTGAGGTACATTCATATTTATTACAGCTTGTAGGAAAAACAGGTAATAGTGTGATGTACGAAAAATATCTTAAATATTTTACTTCTCTTTTGCAACGTGAAAAGCACATTAACAGTGTGCCTAAAAGTAAAAGTGTTAGTTTGAAATAATACGTCATTTTTTTTAACCTAAAGAACTCAAATTGTATAGTATAACCAACAAACACACACTACAACAATGAATATGTCCACCAGCGAACTCGTGGATTTCCTACGCAGCCTTAAGCCGTCTGCTTACATGTTCGGCGACCAAGTCCGCGCCGGAATGCTCGAACTATCAAAAAAAGATGTCGACGAAATCATCATTACAGGAGGCCTGGCAGTCACGGTGGACGTCCTCATGTCCAACATCAACGACGGCCCTCTTCATATGCTGGGCTTTAAGCTGCTTCTGAAGCTGACAAATAAATATTCCCACCTCGTTAAGCTGTCAGGAGCTGACCAGGTGGCTGAACAAGTCATGCAGCTTCACGACGACAACGTGGTGGAATTAGGTGACCAATTGATCAAACTGCTTAGCACCAAAAAGGTTAAGCAACCCAAACAGGTGGCTGACACACAGCTCATGAAGGACTTCCATCAGCTTTGCAAGGAAACGAAGACGTTGCAAGAAGAAAACAACAGACTAAAGTCTTTGTAGATGCTTAAGATACTATAGATTAGTTCATAGCACATTTAATAATAATTTTTTTTATTCATACAAACCTGATCTCGTAGCCGCTAAAATATCCGTTCGCGCCGTCCTCCGCTCTAAACCCATCACCCTCGTGTGATGTGCCGACTTCTCTTTATCACCAGAATCATTTATTACATCTTCCATATTCACTATCGCCTCTGTTGTCGGTCTGCAACGTTTGAACGCTTCCTCGTCCTCGTTATATGCATCATCGACTCTGTGACACATACGTTTGGTTGCCTCGTCAAGTACCATCTGCCATGGTACCTTCTTGAACTTTCCGTCTTGATATACATCTATGTGTTGTCCCCTCATATTCGTGCACCTCAGATTTGCGTGTTCGTCTCTGTGAGCAAGTTTGGGAAACTCTGCAAAAAAGTTTACTGGATAATTACAACACTTTGTTGATATTAACCGCGCAATCTCTTTCGGTGTTACATGATCATAACACTCATCCGACCAACTGATAACATTTATGAAGTTATTTGTTGTGTTATTATTAGTTATACTGTTGTCATTGTTTGTTGTGTTATTTATTGTAATTCCAGGGGCAATTTGAGGTTCTTTCACAAACGGTATACACCTCACTTTTCGCTTGTGATAGCTTTTACTATCCGAATTCTTGAATTCCTTCTTACATATCGGACATTGTAGAATATGACACCCGGTACACTTTATAATATGTCTTTCACAATGTTTCTTGTTACAAAAACACTTTAAACATATACTACATTCATGTAGTTTACCATTATGTGTTTCTTTTTCATTCTTTGGTTGATTCCGTCCGTTATTTGATTGATATTCACTATTATCGAAACTTGAGTTTTCAGAAGGCTCATTTGAAAAACATGGAACTTTATTAGATAAATGCCTCACCAACAAACTATTATACAAAAAGGTTTTGTTACATAATTCACAATTTATCATTGTTATACATGTATATTTAAATTGTCTTTAAACTATACGCAACTGATGTAATTCCGTGATTCTATTACGACTTTTGGTTACAATAAATTACTTGAACTATATATCATATTTACAGATTCATTGTTTAATCGGAATTGTCCAGGCATATTTTAGGCTTCTTCTCGATTCCTATATTTGGTTTATATATATTCCTATATTTGGTTGATTCCGATATTTCGTTCACATATTTTACGGTTTTTGGTTTGATTTATAACCATATTACGGTATTTCGTTTATTTAGATTTGAGTATTTCTTTTGGGATTATGTAGGTATATCTTATAGTAATACATATGTTTAATTAATCTCGTTTGTTATTGGTTATTTTTATAATCACAAAGTACTATAATACCGTTGATAAAAACCATATCTCTTATAGTTTTAAATTTGTGAACGTTTACATGTTCAATTGTACATATAAGTATATATTTACGTAGGTATGTTTAGAAAAATATGTTCATAATAGGATTGTCTATCTATATATTTTTTTTCTAGAGAGAGAGAGAGACACTATATAAAGGTCTTCTCTACTATAGAACAAAAAAAAGCTTTTAAAAAATTATTAAAAAGTTTCACATGTAAAAAAGTTTTGAAATATCTATCTTTTATACAACAATCACTTTTTATTCACCTAAAATATCTTTAATGGAAGTTGTATTACTATAGCTTAACAAAACAACACAAGGTAATGCACAAACAATTGAATTATTTTAATGTATCACAAAATTGGTTATTTGGAATAATATTCCTTTAAAAAGTAACACCATGAACTGCGTTAATAAAATTACTATACCACAATTTGGAGGAACCTGTTGGCTCAATTCCTTATTAACCGTGCTATTCTTTTCAGATGGTATGTCAGACTACTTAAAACCAATTATAAAAGAACGTTTAAAAAGGAATATAGGAAAAAATACGAAAGAAATCCTTACATTATTTTTAACGCTTGTACACACTAAAGAGTCGAACAAAAAAGAAACTTTAAAATTTCTTTATGACAAATTGACTCCTGAAAATATTATACAATATCTTTACGAAAGAAACAAGAAACGTTTCTTTTTCAATATCCGAAAACCAAAAATAGGTTATAATGCCGAATGGTACCTTATTTCCGTTCTTGACTTTTTGAAAATAAGAGATAAGTTTCTTTTTGTCTCACTCTCAAAAAATACTGGACTTTACTATTTCAATAGGGTAAATACACGTAAATATAGTCCGGTATGGGATCCAAAAAGTGGTGAATACTCATATATAATTGACAAACCGAAACTTACATACAAGGAAGCATTTAAAAAATTTAAATTTAACAAGGTTGAAGTTGTAGTTGTTTCGGGTGAGTACGACTTTCGTATAGAAGAACAAGAGATTGTCCCCAATCTTCATTCATTATTCAATAAAGAAACGTTGAAGTTAAAAAAAAAAGAATTCAATGTTGATTCTATGTTATTTAGGAACATTAACGTAGATGATTGTCATAAATCCCATCAAATTGCTGGGATTTCTTGCAACAATGAACGATATATATACAATGGTCACAGGTTCCGTTTATTGCAAGGCAAAATGGTACCATGTAAAATTATGAAATACGATTGGGTTCAAGAAAAAAGGAACTTTTGTCTCGATAGAAAATGTGTAATAACAACACAAGGTAATGCACCAACAACTGAATTGTGTTACAGGGTTGGCACAAATACCACTCAGTTTTTCGTTTTAAGTAAAAAAATTGTCAAAACGAATATTATTGATAAACTCAAACAAAACAAAATCAAACGATGTCCTTTTGGAAAACAGCTTAACCCTGAAACAGGCAAGTGTATTAACATAAAAAAACCTGTTCAGAAAAAGGGTTGTCCTATTGGAAAGGTACTGAATCCTAAAACAGGAAGGTGTAAGAATATAAAAAAACCTGTTGTGAAAAAGGGTTGTCCCATTAGAAAGGTACTGAACCCTACAACGGGAAGGTGTATAAATAAGAAAAAGGGTTGTCCTATTGGAAAGGTGCTAAACCCTAAAACCGGAAGGTGTATAAATATGAAAAAACCTGATGTGAAAGTGGAAAAACGATGCCCAGTGGGAAAAGTGCTAAACCTTAAAACAGGAAGGTGTATAAATATGAAAAAACCTGTTGTAAACGTGGAAAAACAATGCCCAGTGGGAAAAGTGCTAAACCCTAAAACCGGAAGGTGTATA
>Ga0222648_1000575_pt1 | contig 15574 bp, 24 predicted proteins | sample AntAcemetagen335_FD_181021 | JGI IMG/M metagenome (GOLD analysis project Ga0222648, IMG submission 181021) | Saline water microbial communities from Ace Lake, Antarctica - #335 | ecosystem: Environmental > Aquatic > Non-marine Saline and Alkaline > Saline | place: Antarctica: Ace Lake... | reverse complement strand
AAGGTTCGCTCCCGGCGCAATCGACTCGGTGAAAGACGTCAAACTATTTTACGGACACGATGAGCCTATTGGAAAAGTTATCTCAGGCAGAGAAACAGAAGCAGGCTATGAGATCACTGCAAGAGTAAGTTCAACCTTACGAGGCGAAGAAATCCTAACTCTAATGCGTGATGGCGTACTTAATAAATTCTCAGTTGGCTTCATGCCTATCGAACAAGATAGAGATGGCTCACTGATTACTCGGACACTGGTAGACCTTAAAGAAGTCTCCGTAGTTCCGTTTCCGGCTTTCGCTGGTGCAAACATAACCGAGGTTAGAGAAGATCAGAAAGATTCTGAGGCTATCGAAACCCAAACAGAAGAAAGAAAATCTATGTCAGAAAACATTGAACTAGACGTTCGTTCTGTGCAAGACGAAATGGCTGAATTGCGCCGGGTAGTCGAAGCAGGACTTACAGCAGCAACACCTAAAGTAGCAGGCTCAGAAATCCGCTCACAAGGAGAGTTTGCTAAGAAACTTCTAATCGGTGACGCCGGAGCTATCGAGCTTGCTCGCACAGCTTCTACTAGCGCAAACACCGTAACAACCGCCGCTTTTGTTGGTCAGATCAACAACCTAATCGACAATAACCGCCCGGCGCTATCTGCTTTCTCTAGAGCAGCACTTCCGGGAACTGGGCTTGCAGTTGAGTACGCTTCAGTAACTGCTAACACTTTGGTAGTCGGAGAGCAAGACCCAGAGAATGAGGCACTTTCTTTTGGTAACTTGACAATCGCCAACACTTCTGCGCCAGTAAAGACTTACGGCGGTTACACAAGCTTTTCTAAGCAGACAATCGAGCGATCCACTGTTGATTACCTAAACACCGTATTTCAGGCGCTTACTATTGCTTATGCAAACGCTTCTAACGCGGCGTTCGTTGCACACGTTGAAGCCCTAGTTATGACCGGGAAAATCTTCGACATCTCGGCAGGAACTCTAGCGGCACTAATCGGTGGTATCACTGATGGCGCTTCTAAGATCTTCGAGGGAACTGGTCTTCGACCTGAAGCTATTGTTACCTCTACTGAGGGCTACAAGTTCCTTATGACTATCGTAGGTTCTGACGGCAGGCCAGTAGTTCTGCAAGACGGTCAGGGAGTCAACAACGTTGGAACTGCTAACCTCCCTGGACTATCGGGCAACCTTCTAGGAATGCCAGTAATCGTAGATCCTGCTATGACCGCTAACAAGGTATACATGGCTAACAGCCGCGCTATCCAGTCTTTCGAGTCTGCAGGCGCTCCAGTACGTCTCACCGACGGGGACATAACAACTCTCACCGATTCGGTCAGCGTTTACGGGTACATGGCGATTACTACACCATTCGCTGGTGCAATCGTAGAGCTAGACATAGTAGCCTAAGGAAATCTGAATGACAACGGTAGTGACACTGGCGGAGCTGCAAGCCTACGTCGGGACAGATGAGACAGGTAGTTTTATACAATCCTGCCTAGATTCTGGAACTGCTCAGGTCGGCAACTATGTCGGCGTTATTACCGTTGTTCCAGATCAGATACACAGACAGGCAACGCTTATTTGTTCCTCAGAGCTATTTCACAGGCGTTCAGCGCCTAATGGAGTGGCGCAATTTGCTAGCTTAGATGGAACACCCGTCAGAGTCGCTAAAGACCCTATGGGCGCTGTCTATCCGTTGCTATTGCCTTATGTTGGTTTTGCAGTATGACAAACGAAATCACTCTCTCTAAGGCAGAACTAAAGCTAGACCTAGAAGAGGCCGGCATCAGAGTTTTAGATTACGTTCCGGAGCGCATAACGCCGCCGATAGTAATCATGAGTTCTGCTAGCCCTTACCTCACACCTAGCACTTTAGGCACTCAGTACGATCTCAATTTAGAGCTAGTTGTAATTGCTTCAACTGCAACCAATAAGCAAGCTACAGAAAATCTAGATCAGGCAATTCATAACGTCATAAGTGCTATGCCTAGATACGCTCGAGTGATTCGAGTAAATGAGCCTTACAATCTACAAACTAATAACGCTGAATACCTATCGGCAAACATCTCACTCGAGCTAGAAATTACTATTTAGAAAGGTCATGAAATGACTAACACAAGAATTGTCGCAGAGAACATTAAGTTTCTTATTGCAGATGTTGAGTACGCCTGCGCTGCCACTATGGTAGAGCTAACCCTTGGAGATGCTCCAGGAGACGTTCAAACCTTCTGTGAGCAGCGTGTAGGCGGAGAGTGGGCATTAGCCCTTGAAGGTATTACCTCAGGTGATGCTACTTCTTTGTATCGCGTTCTTTGGGCTAACTTTGGAACAACCGCTACTTTTACAATCGCTCCTAATGGAAACGCAGCGGCTTCAACAGAGCAGCCTCACTATTCAGGCGTGGTCAAGTTTAACGAGATTCCTCCGCTAAGCCTAAACTCTAACGAGACTTCAACCTTCTCGGTGACCCTTAGGGTTGTTACTACTCCTAACGATGCAGATGCAAATCAGTACTTTGGGGTATCGGTAGTAACCGCTTAATAATGGCTGTTCAACCGGGCGTAAAAGTCAAAAATCTAAGGGAGATCAACAAAGCCTTAGATGCTATTGGAGTGCCTAAAGACGCTATAAAAGACGCTGGAAAAGAGTCCGGTGAACTTGTAGCTAATGAGGCGCGCGGACTAGTCCCGGTTAGAACAGGAGCTTTGCGGAACAGCATAAGAGTTGGAGCTACAGCCAGGGGCAAGATTACAGTTAAGGCAGGTAACAACAGAAGTTCTAGCTCAGGCGTTCCTTATGCTAATCCTATTCACTGGGGCTGGTTCAAAAGACACATAAGACCTCAGCCATTCTTTGTTAGGGCGCTCGGCTACACTAGAACAGAAATCTATGAAAACTACTTCAGTCAAATGGAGAAGCTAATCAAAACAGAAACCGCTAAAACGAAACTCTAAGGAATCACAGATGATGAATTTCGACGAAATGACACTAGGGCAAGTCGAAGAAATAGAGCTGCTAGTAGGTCGCAGCATAGACGAAATCTTTGCAGATGGTCAGCCTAAGGGCAGGGCGCTCAGAGTTCTTTACTATGTAGCGATGAAGCAAGATAACCCTAATTACAAATTCGAGGATACTGAAGCAGTTACCCAAAAGGAAGCTTTAGGAATGCTTGGAGCGACAGACCCAAAAGGAAAAAAGTAGCTGTAGATCATGCTAAGAAAATGGCAGAGTTCGTCATAGCTACAGGTGTTAGCCCTAGTGAGTATAGAAAGCTCACAGGGACAGAATACTCAGCCTTTGCAACTGAGGTACATAGGAGAGCAAAATGAGCTTAGTGCTAAATGTAGAGATACTGGGAGAGTATAAAAATCTCTCTAAGGCTACTAAAGGCGCTAATGACAGCTTCGCAGACCTAGGCAAAAAGTTTGCAAAAGTAGGCGCAAACATAGCTAAAGTTACAGCCGCTATTGGTATCGGCATAGGTGTCTTGGCGGTTAGCCAAATCAAGAAAGCCATAGACGCAGCGAGCGATCTCTCAGAGGCAACTAACGCGGTAGATGTATCTTTCGGAGATGCAGCAGCAGGCATTCTAGAGTTAGGTGAGAATGCAGCTCGAGGGCTAGGACTTTCTAAAACGGAGTTGTTTGGAATTGCTACACAGTTCTCTAGTTTCGCCGGGACTATCGCAGGAGAAGGCGGAAACATTGTCCAGGTTGTTGATGAGATTTCACAGCGCGGAGCGGACTTCGCCTCAGTATTTAATCTAGATGTAGGAGATGCACTAGCTAAATTCCAGTCAGGACTAGCAGGGCAATCAGAACCGCTAAGAATGTACGGCATAGACCTAAGCGCCGCAGCAGTAGAAGCTCACGCCCTAGAAAAGGGAATCACAGACGGCACGCGCGAAATGACCGAGGCAGAAAAGGTCACAGCGCGCTATAGCTTGCTAATGCAAGAAACTACAGGCGTGACCGGAGACTTTGCAAACACCTCAGACGGACTAGCCAATCAGCAGAGAATACTAAAGGCAGAGATAGAGAACACTCGCGCAGAAATAGGCGAGAAGTTTATGCCTATAATGCAAGACTTTCAAAGCTTTATTCTTGAAACAGTTATCCCGGCAGTGCAAGACTTTTGGGCTTCTATCATTGACCCGGCAGGCGAAGCGCAAACACAAATGAAAGCTATCGGCGATGCGATAGATGTATTTGCTCAAACCTTTGGCATAGCCTCCGGCAAAGTAACCTCAGATCAAATCTTCAACTGGTTAGGTGATGGAGTAGTCCAGGCAATCAAGGCGCTAACTTTCCTAAGCGTCTTTGCTCAAGAAACTTTCGAGGGGTTAGACCTACTGCTAGGCGGCCCAGACGCTCGGTATAAGAGCAACTCCGGTCAGAAGCTTGCAGGCATTCAGCAGCTACTTGGCGCTCGCAATAAAGCAACTCAAGCAGCAGACCAAATAAAGTTTGCGCCCGACATGCAAGCAGGCGGCGGAGAGAGTGCTAGGCAGGGAAGCATTTCGCAGGGCGGCAGGGGTCGCTTTGATCAGTTTGGCAACGCCATCACTATAAACATAAACCGCGCTAACGTAGATGGTCAGCAGATTATCAACGAAATAAATCAGACCCTTAAGAATCAGGGCAGCAGAAACCTACTTCGATGACTACGATAGATAACTTTGACATAACTAGGGATCTTAGGGTCGAGTTTTTTCTCCCGGACAGTTCAGAGAATGCTTTTATTATTGGAGTTAGCACACTAGGAAGCTCGCGAGTCCTCTCAGGCGGCAACACTTTTATCATAAACGAGAGTTTGCTAGGGGGCGAAAATGTCTTAGAAGGAGGTGGCACTAATAGCTTTACTTGGCAAGATCTTTCATGCACAGTAGCAAGAGCTAACATTGAAAACGGCGGACAGATACAAGATCAGCTTTACTTCCAGCCTCAGCCAGCAGGCGCTCGCCTAACTTTGCAAACTTACGAATACGACCCTTCTCAAAACACTTCATTTCGCCCAGGTGTTCCAGTAAGAATAAAGCTAGTAAAAGGCGAAGTCGATACGACTATCTACAGCGGCATAGTGGACAGCATAGGAGGCACTTACACAATAGACGGAAAGAATTTGCTGCAAGTTATTGCTTATGATTCTATGAAGCAGCTTCTGAACACTCGAATAGCTAGCTTTGATAGCTCAAACGAAAACGGTTATGTATCCCCACTAGAGCAATTAGAGCTAATTGCTACTCAATTCGGCACTAGCATAAGCTCGCTTAGCAAGCCAGCAGCAGGCAGAATACCGTCAGATACGCTTACGCAAGTTATACCAGCGCAGCTAGTCCTAGAAGCGATACAGGTAGGGCTAGGGCTGTTTTGGATAGATTCGGCTACTCAGGAGTTTGTCTTTGTACCTAGACCAAATCCAAACATACTTCCAGACTTCCCAGTAGGCGCAGGATACTTTACTCTAAATGATTCTCTACTTGGCGGTATCGACGTACTAGGTTCAGGCGAAATAGTTTATACAATCGGGAATAATCACGAAACTTTGAATCACTTATGTATGACTAACATAATTACTCGAGCAAGCAGCGACGAGGTATTCAATTCTCTAAGGGTAGATCTTCAATCTGATTCTGAGGTATTTGTCTTGCAGGAGGATCAGGACTCTATAGACCTATACGGCACTTATGCAAAAGATGTAACCCTAAACACAACTACAGAATTAGAACTCAAGCGTTGGGCTAACTTGGTTTATAATCAGTCTCCTACTGACTTAGTGCAAAATGTAGAAACTCTAACAATAGACAGACAGGGCAATCTAACAGAAGCGGCTTTTCTGTTGCCTGGGCAACTCATAGGCGTGGACTTTACTCAAGAGACGTTAGAGATTTTAGATTATTACACTATGGTAAAAGTGAGTCACTTCATTGACTCAGACACTTGGCTAACTACACTAGACCTATGGAAAGAAGCATAAAATGAGCTATAAAGTATTTGCTAACGGTAACACGCTACCAGCGTCAGACCTACAGACAAATTTAATGCAGCAGGTTATAGCGGTCTTTACAGATGCAACCGCTCGAGAAGCTGCAATCACTAGCCCAGTGAATGGGCAGTTTGCTTACCTTACTGGAACTAGCAATCTAACCAAGTACACCGGGGCAGCCTGGCAGAATGCAATTGCAGACACCGGTGTTACAGTCAGCGAGCAGGCAACCTCTCGCACAATCGTAGCTGGAGATGCTAACTCTTTTATCTACGCAACCGCAGAGATTACAATAACGGTAGATGATGAGCTTGATATCGGTGAGACAATAAACTTCGTTCAAAACGCAGCAGGAGCTATTACTTTTGCAGCAGGCGCAGGAGTAACGCTTAACTCTAAAAATGATGCCTTAAACACAGGCGGACAGTTTGCAGGCGCAAGCATTACAAAGAAAGCAACAAACAGCTATTACCTAATTGGCGATCTAGCATGACCTTAATACCATTAGGAATACTTGCGGCTAGTGGTGTCGGTGGTGGTGCTGTTATCGGTGTCGGTGTCGCTGGTTATTTTGCAGGCGGAACAACGGGGTCGGCCGTTGCCACAGTAGACAAGTTTGCTTTCCCAAGCGATGCAAGAACTACATTGGGAACAGGTCTATCCGTAGCGAGAGTGAATCTTGCAGGTATGGCTAATGGTGATGTAGCTGGTTACATCGGTGGCGGAAGCCCAAGCGGCACGAGAGTTGATAAGTTTGCGTTCCCCAGCGACTCTCGCACAACATTAGGAACAGGATTATCTTCTGATAGATATGGACTTGCGGCTATGGCTAATAGCCGTGTAGCTGGTTACTTTGCAGGGGGGACAACGGGGTCCTACGTTGCCACAGTAGACAAGTTTGCTTTTCCGGCAGATAGCAGAACAATTTTAGCAGTCGGGCTTTCAACTGCTAAAAACCTTGTAGCAGGAATGGCAAATTCTGGAACTGCTGGTTACACCGGTGGCGGAGATTCATCTCCAACAAACCAAAATGTAGACAAGTTTGCTTTCCCAAGCGATTCAAGAACTACATTGGGAACAGGTCTTTCTGCTGGTCGGGGTCTTATGGGTGGAATGGCAAATGCGGCGGTGGCTGGTTATTTTGGTGGAGGTAGTACAGGTTCGCGAGTCGCTACGGTTGATAAATTTACATTCCCAAGTGATACCCGCACAACATTAGGAACGGGATTATCTTCGGCACGATTCAGCTCGCCAGGAATGTCAAACTCAAGTATCGCTGGTTATTTTGGTGGCGGTAATACAGGTTCGCTAGTCGCTACGGTAGACAAGTTTGCGTTTCCTAGCGATTCTAGGACGACACTCGGAACAGGTTTATCGTCTGCCAGAAATGACGGCAGTGCGATGCAGAATCAGCCCCTCTAATGTATGAAGAAATAGAAGCAGCAATAGCAGAGGTGCAACAGCCTCGGTCACGCTTTCAGTTGGAGCGATTTGTCACAGGCTCACACGCAACGCCTGAGATGCGTTATTACCAAACCTGTCTAGAGTTGCAAGACATGATCTATAAGTTTCAGGTAGCTCAGATAGGCGTGAAGAAAGCCGAGTTGAAAATCGCTAGGCTGCGTGAAACAAAAGACGAAATGAAAGAACTCAAAGCTCAGGAAACTGAAATCGGGCTAAGGCAAACACGCCTAGCGATGATAGGTGCAGAGCGTGAACTCAATGACCTAGTTGCAATCTTCAACGGCTTCGAGACTAAGTTCACAAGAGCAGAGATAGAAGCTGCTCAGCCTGACTACTGGAACGCAAGACTTACAGGCAACGCTAAGGCGATGCTAATGGGCGGCACTAGCGTGAACGCCGCACACATCGAGGCGATGGAGCAAGCAGGTGTCTTGGAAAACTTTATTGAAGAAGTCCAACTATCAAAGAAAGAGCTAGGACTATGAAATACGCAACTTGGATTCTGAACTTTACTAATCCTAAGTATGGGACTGGGCCAGAAGACTTAATTACGATACAGGGCGGAAGTGCCGAAGGAGCTTATCCTAACGGCGATGTAACTCAAGGCGCAGAGATTCTTGGCTACTACACCGGAACACCGACAGCCCTAAGCGCCTGGTCATTCAAGAAACTAACTCAGGCTAAGGCTTTGGAGTTTGTAGAGGCGATAGACCCAGAAGCTTATCTTGGAGAAGACGGCAGAATACTAATTCCAGTGACCGATTTAATTATCTAATGTCTGAGCAGATACCGAGAAGCAGCACACAGCAGCAGTTATTACTAAAGCTAGTAGGTGACATGGCAGACGTAAAAGCCGGGTTCAAGATGCTACAAGATCATGAGGACAGAATCAGAGAGCTAGAAAAGGCACGCTGGAAGAACGCCTGGATTACGGCTTTCGCTTCTGCTGCACTGACGGCTTTCGCTGTTACGGTTGTTTCGCAGGTGCTAATTTGAGATACCCATTACCTAAGGCAAGCATCACAGCACTCTACGGCGCTACAGCTAACAGGACTAGCCCACACCGAGGCTTAGACTTTGGCGCAGCGACAGGCGCTTGGATCACAGCACCGGAAACAGGCACAATAGTAGTAAACACTTGGAGCGATGTTCTAGGTAATTGCTTAGTCCTACGCTTCTGGCATGAGGGCAAACAGATGCCTATGTATCTAGGCTTCGCTCACTTAAAGGTAAAGAGCAAGCACAATATAGGTACTAAAATCTGGGAAGGCAATAAGTGGTTCGCAGCGTGTGGAAACACTGGGAGCGCCTCACGCGGCAGCCATCTTCATCTCACCTACGGAGACACGCCTAAGCACATCTTCTACGGTCAGACTTTTGACCCGTTAGCCCTATTGGAAAGGTACGCAAAATGAGATTCAACCCCCAGATTAGAAAAGCAATCTACGCAGCAGTAGCCGGACTAGTGCCGCTTCTAGTAATCGCCGGGATAGTTACCGGAGAGCAATCGCAGCAAATACTTAGCAGCGTCGCAGCAGCGTTGGCTTTCTTTGCTTCAGTAATGGCAGTAAAGAACACCGAGGTAAACAACCCTGAAGAATACGAGGACGTAACCGAGGGAATAGAGCCTCCACACATTCCAGGCGTTTAGCTGCTAAAATAAAAGTATTAACACCGCCCTGTTTTCTCTTTATTGAGAAGGTGGGGCGGTTGTCTTTTAACTACTTTTTACACCCTTCTCGGACTACTTTTTACACTAGCCTTAAGCGTTACGCATTCTAGCGCGTTGCCTAGTGTTGACTCCACCCCAGATACCATGCTTCTCATCATTCACTAGAGCAAACTCTAGACACAGCGACCTAACAGGGCAAACTTTACAAAGACTAATTGCAGATCTTAGATTAGTATTCATAACGCCTCCTTCTGGAAACCAAGCATCGGGATCAGAAGTTTGGCAGGCAGTTGCCCCGGTCTTTCTAATGCCTTCTGCGAGTGCAGTTAGGGCTTGTTCTGAGTTCATGCCTAAACAATAACTGCAATTATGTCGCGCTGCTTTGCTATGCTCAAAAACATGATCACAGTGAATAAGACAATTGCCAAACTAGGCGGCACTTTAATCGGCACACACCCGGCAGGATCTCTTGAGTGGCATGCTCAAAGGTCTCACGCAATCGGCGGCAGCGACATAGCCCCGATAATGAATAAATCCCCCTGGACTAGCGCGGTGTACTTATGGGCGCAGAAGTCTGGCTTGCTATTGCCTACAGAAGGCACAATGGCTATGAAACTAGGCAACTACTTCGAGCCTGCAATCGCCCGGCTATTCGGTGACATGCACCCACACTTGACAGTTCACACCGGAGATTACACTTACGAATCACAGAAAAACCCGTCATTCCACGCTAATCCCGATGGCGTTATTGAAGATGAAGATGGCAGGTTATACATTCTCGAGATTAAATTCTCTAGAAACGCTATGCCTATCTTGCCGGAGCATTACAGGCTTCAAGTTCTTTGGTACATGATCGTAACAGGCTTGCATAGTCCCGGTGTACTTTGTGCAGTCGCAGGAGGCGAATACAGGGAGTTTACGGTGGAGTATGACCCGATAGAGGCTGAAGCACTTATGAAGGCGGCAGAGGGCTTCCTAGAGCTTGTGAGGACAGGAGAGCAGCCAGACATAGAAGGCAGCGATTCTACTTACAGCGCAATTAGGATTCTGCACCCTGACATAGAAGACACAGAAACTGAGATAGACCCCGAGGAATACCGACTTCTGCAAGCAGCACTAGAGCAGGAGAAGTTCTGGAAGCAGCAGGCAACACTTAGAAAGTCGATTATTCAAAGCAGCATGAAGGGCGCTAAATACGGCTATGTAGATGGTGAAAACGTTGTAATGTTACAAAGCAGATCTGGCGGCGCGCCTTATCTCAAAATCACAGGAGGGTAAAAATGGGATTCATGGATAACTACGAACCAGTAGCAGACCGCATAGCTAAGTTTTGGGAGAAGCACCCAAACGGCAGGATACACACAGAGATAAAGCTAATCAACGAAACCGAGATCGTCATAATGGCAAGTGTCTACACTGACCGGGAAGACATGAGGGCAGCAGCTGTTGACTTCGCCCAGGAGACGAGAAACTCAAGCCCAATAAACAAAACTAGCTTTATCGAAAATTGCAGCACTAGCGCAATCGGCAGGGCTTTATCAACGCTCGGGTTCTCTAGCAAGAAAGACGGTCACAACGTTAGACCTAGCGCGGAGGAAATGCAGGCAGCATCACAGGAAGCCCTAGCAGTGTCCCTGAAGGGGTTTGAAGGTCGCGCAAGTGTCCTAGCCCTAAGTAGTGACGTTGAAGGGCTTAGAGAGCTTTACAGCGATGCCAAGCTTCATGGAATGCCTAAGCGATTCCTAGAGCAGATTACAGAGATGGCTAAGGCAGTAGATACAAAGTGAAAGCGAAGGGGACATAGCCCACAGATAGCTATGCCCCCGGATCATAATTCTATCTGACAGACAGGGGAATCATGCAGCAGGAAACAGACTGGAAAGAGTTCACAGAACGGACTTGGCTAACGGGTTACAAACGCGGCTATGGTCATGGTCGCGAAGACATGAGAAAGCAACTCACTTTTGAGCTTTGGGACTTCAGAAAAAAGATACTTTTGACCGATACAGATCTCGCTGAAACGATAGAAATCTGCATAGATAGATTAGAAAAATTAAAATAAGATACATCTTCTATATATAGATATATATATAAGCATTATTAAAGGTTCTATATATAGACATTTAACTTAATAACTATACATAAGCATTATGTTTATATATAGCAAGAAATTACTCATCACAGAAAAGAGAATAAAATGCCAAAAATCACAATCACAGGAGACGTAAACCTAATTGGCTGGGAAGGCAGAAGGATTTCAGTTTGGGAGAACTACGATGTTCCAGGCTATACAAAGCCCTTCTCAAGACTATGGACATGTTGGTTCGACTTCTCGCAAGCAGAGCATCTTCAAGAAGGTGACTGGATAGAGCTAACTGGGGAGCTATCGACGAAGATAGGGAAATACACGCCTAAAGATTCAGACGTTGAAAAGACCGTAGTTGAACATCACCTACAAACTGCACAGCTAGTCCAGGCTCGTAGCAAGACACAGCAGGGCGCTACTATGGCGCAAGTTTCAGGCTTCGAGAATGCGCCCTTCTAATGACTATTGACATGAAAGACATAAGCGACAAAATACTTTGGACTAAGGGCTATGAGGCTGGCGTTGAGGCAGCCGTAACCGCCTTAGAGAATAAAGTTAAGTTGTTGAAAACAGAACACGATCAACTTTTCGCTTTAATGGACAAGGGGCTTGAAGAGGCAAACGCTGATAATCTAAACGCAATTGGTTACCAATTTGAGTTCTTTCAAGACGCAGCAGGTTATCTAAAAGAATCTTTTGGTATCTAACATGATTCAGGTCTTTGTACCGGGCATACCTCAGCCACAGGGTTCAAAGAATGCGTTTGTAATTGGCAAGCGCGCGGTCATAGTTGAGAGCAATAAAAAGCTTCCGGCTTGGCGCAAGACACTAACTGAAGTACTGGAGGCAGCTAATAGCTCATGTCAGCCCCTTAATGGCGCAGTGTGCTTAGAGGTCATTTTCTTTATGCCCAGAGCTAAGAGCAATACAAAAGATTACCCATCGCAAAAGCCAGATCTCGATAAGTTGATTCGGGCTGTTGGCGATTCAGCAGACAACGCCGGACTACTCGGAGACGATTCTCAAATCTGCCAGATCTTAGCTAATAAGGTATGGGCAGGCAGTGAGGCAGATCAAGGCGCATTAATTACATTCAGCGAACTATAAGAAAGACAACTAACCTATGTATAAGACAACGCTCACACAGAAAGCGCAAACGCTTATGAAAACAGCAGCAGGCATGGTCATACTCGCATTCTTCCTAGTAGGGGTAAACCTACTAGCGACACTAATAACAACCTATGTACCCTGGCTAACTATGATTCTGCTAGGAGCTACATTCAGCTACTTGACAGTCGTTGTTTATCAAGGCTTGAGGGACTCATGAAATGCCCTATCTGTGATACACCTCACACAACTCGAGGCAACGAAGTAGTACCATGTAAGAGATGCTGGACTAAGGAAAGAACATGGCGGATTGGCACAACTCGAAAGAGTGGAACAAAGCGCGCGCCTATGCGAAGACAGTCCTAGACCCTGAGTGTGTTATCTGCGGTGCAGAACTAACGGGGGGGGACTGGACTATAGATCACATACGCCCACCCTCGGTGACGGGTGACCCGAACCATGACATAGCAAACCTCCAATCTTTATGCCGGGTATGTAACGGGCGTAAGTCCGACAAGACAGCAGTTCGGGCAGCTTGGAAGAACAGCAGGTGGTAGATTACCTGCCTACTATGCCCTATCCCGGCCACCAAAAGGGGGGCAAAAGGACGCTAAAAGGGGGCTCTACAGAGGCTTCACAGAGGGGCTACAGGGCAGGGGCTTTTTTCTACAACCGCGCGCCAATCCCACGCTTCTCCACAAGTTAAGACAGAATAGCTAAATTATCCGAGGAGGTACAACGCATGATCCACGAAACACTTAGCAAGTGGTTAGATAGCCTCACATTGACCATCGAACAAAAAGTAATCTCTGAAATGGCATTACGTCTAGCGGCTTCCTTCGACGAAACCGGACACACCTCGACAGCAGCGGAGCTACGCAAAACAATCTTGGAACTGCAATCACAGATCAACGCCAACAGGCACGAATTAGACCCACTAGAGAAGCTGCTAACTAGGTAATGCTTCAGCTTCCAGCTAGCTACACTAAGCCGCTATCTGAGGACTTCATAACAGACGGTGACTTACTTATAGAGCTAGCAACGATAGCCTGGAAAGCGCCGGAGAGTCCAGACGGGCTAGAGCTAGACGAATGGCAGAAGTGGCTTCTCCGACACCTTCTAGAAAGATACCCAGACACACACCCAAATCCCGATCTTGCAGGCAGACTTAGATACAGGCAAGCGGTAGTTAGTCTAGGCAGGCAAAACGGCAAGAGTTTACTCGCGGCTATCTTGGGGCTTTACGGGTTACTAGTGCATCAGCCTTCAGGCGCTCAGGTGCTATCGCTTGCCAGTTCCTCAGATCAGGCGCGCATTATTTATTCTCGGGTACTCTTTGTAATCCAGAACAATAAGTTTCTGTCTAAGCGGTTCAAGAAAGCTACTGAGATGCGCGGCATCGTCACAGCAGACGGCAGCGGCAGGTATGACGTAAAAGCCGCTAAAGAATCAGCCCTTCAAGGTATCCCTATCTCACTTTGTCTATTCGACGAACTCCACCTGGCTAAGGTCGGAATGTGGAGCGCCGCAGTGTTCGGCACGTCTCAGCGCAGAGATGGATTAGTGCTAGGCATAACTACAGCAGGCGATCAGAACTCAGAAACACTTATAGATCTTTACAAGTCCGGCAGAAAAGCGGCATCAGGTAACCCAGAGCTAGAGCGGTTCGGATTCTTTCTTTGGGAAGCTAAAGAGAATGCCCCGGTGACAGATCCTGAGGCAATCTTTGCAGCTAACCCGTCAGTGGCAGCCGGGCGGATTCCACTAGCCCAGGTCATAAGCGACTTGCAGACTTTGCCAGAACATGAAGCTAGGCGCTACAGGCTAAACCAATTCATTAGCGGTTCTGCTGCTAGTTGGTTGCCTAGTGCAGTGTTTAGAAAAGCAGGCGGTCAAGGTGTCGAGGAAATGAAGGGTGCAGTTTTTGCAGTAGATGTTAGTCGCAACTGGGAACACGCTACTATCGCAGTTGCAAACTCTAAAGACGGCAAGCAGCAGACGGAGCTAGTTCAGACTTTTGTCAACCCAACTGAAGACCAAATCTTTACGCGCCTTACGGAGCTATTCGCAGAACACGCGCCTAGAGCAATCGCGCTAGACGATAGACAGCTAACTAACATAGGCAAGCGGCTAAAGTCCGTAGGCATTCCAACTTGGCAACTTTGGACTAAGGAAGTTACGGCAGCTTGTTCGGCAGTGTATGCACTATTTTCAACTGAGATGGTCACACACAACAACGACCCGTTGCTAATTATGCAATCGCCTAACGGAGTGACTAAGTACACCGGAGAGAATTGGCTAATTTCTAGAAAAGAATCACTCGGAGAGATAGATGCTTTACTCGCGACTATTTTCGCTTTGTATGTAAGTTCGCGCGCCCAACACGCGCAAATCGGTGTATTCTAAATTACACTAATGTAATTAGGATAGGTGCATGGCTACACTATGGCAAAGAATCACAAACGCGCCTATGCAAAAGCGCGCTAAACAGCCCACTATTCCAACGCGCTCAGATGCAACGGTTACAGCAGATACAGCCCTAAGCCTTACGGCAGTTTATCGCTCGGTGCAGATCATAGCCACTCCAATTTCTAAAATGCCAATCGAAACTTATCGCTACGCAACTGGAATGGATTTCAGAATTGAAAGCCCGGTTCTAGTCAATAAGCCAGACATAAATAGCAACAGGCGCGACTTTCTATTTCAGACAGTTACAAGTCTTGCGCTAGAAGGTAACGCATTCTGGCACAAAAGCTTTTCGAGTAACGGTCAAGTAAACAGCCTTACCCTTCTTCCGGCTTCTGCGGTATCTGTCGCTTATGTAAACGATCAGGATTTAGCCCAGGGTGTTTACTACAGCTACGAAGGAGTTAGCTACAGCGCAAACGAGATGGAGCAGCTAAAGCTTTTTAGCAAGTCCGGCGACCTCCGAGGCGTTAGCCCTATCTACTCATGTCGGAAAGACATCTCGGCGGCGCTAGACCTACGCGACTATGCGAAGAACTGGTTCAATCAAGCAGGCGTTCCAACTGGTATTCTCAAGACCGGGCAGCAGGTAAACAAAGATCAGGCCGACACGATTACCGACAATTGGCACAACAAGCAGCAGAACAGACAAATTGCAGTTCTTGGCAACGGGTTCGATTATCAGGCAATCTCCTTATCTCCGCGTGAGGCGCTATTTACTGACACAGTGGAGCAATCAACGGTAAACATAGCTCGACTATTCGGCATTCCTTCCAGGCTGCTTTTGTCTACAGTG
>Ga0222648_1000572_pt1 | contig 15636 bp, 15 predicted proteins | sample AntAcemetagen335_FD_181021 | JGI IMG/M metagenome (GOLD analysis project Ga0222648, IMG submission 181021) | Saline water microbial communities from Ace Lake, Antarctica - #335 | ecosystem: Environmental > Aquatic > Non-marine Saline and Alkaline > Saline | place: Antarctica: Ace Lake... | reverse complement strand
TGCGACACTCGGTGAACACGTCGTTCAAATACGTCCGAGACCTCGCGAAGGACAGGGCCATCAACGTCCAGCGCTTACGGCGTGAGGTGCAGCCGACCGGCTGAGGGCTTGTGTGCTCGTGTGGTTTTCAAGGACACAAGCTTGTGCGAAAATCCGACATAAAGTTACAAGTATTCGCGACTGTCTATCTGCCCACCTCGAAACGAAGCTCGAGTTCGCCTATACTGTGGTCGCTTCGCTCCAGGTATGGCCCGACTCCTGTTTGAATTTCGTGAGCCTCACTCATCCTAGAGCAGGGCGACAATATTTGCCGATGTGCGGTGACCCGCCGAAGGCGACTTACCGAAGTTTGTCGAGGTCTGTGGTCGCTTCGCTCCAGGTATGGCCCGACCCCTGTTTGAAGTAGGTCATACTTTGCGATTGCAAACTGTCCCATTTATTCCGTAGCTGAGCGACGATGTCCGCCGGTGTGCGGTGACCCGCCGAAGGCGACTTACCGAAGTCGGCGTGGTCTGTGGTCGCTTCGCTCCGGGTATGGCCCGACCCCTGTTTGAAATAGGCCTCACTTCATGAGTGCAACCTACCCCATCTATACCCTATTTCAGCGAGGTCTATGCATCGCTCCAGGTATGCCCCAACCCTCTGTGTGAACGGAATACATCTTGCCGTCACACTTCCAACCAATCGTACCTGACGACCCACCAAAGCATTTTTGCCTTTCAAAAGCACCCTTGATGGGGGTTTGAGATGGACTACCAGCAGAGGTAAGAACGGGGTTTGGGCCGTCCACTTCTTTCCGTGGGTGGATTCTTCGTCATGGGTGCCACGAATGTAATGCCGGCACTCTTTACGGCACAAGCAAACATGGCAAGAACAAAGCAAACTGCTCGTAAGTCCACCGGTGGCAAGGCCCCCCGCAAGCAGCTCGCCACTAAGGCGGCGCGCAAGTCCGCCCCCACCACCGGCGGTGTCAAGAAGCCTCACCGCTATAGGCCGGGTACCGTCGCGTTGAGAGAAATTAGGTACGTCTCCGCTTTACTCTTTCGGACGTTTTCGTCCTCGAGTGACGGACGGTCACGGCATCTACGACGACAACACGCACGCGCACAGGCTTCCACGACGCGTATGCGGACGAAAAGGTCACCGATACGAGTGATTCGCGAGTCGTGGCTGGCTTTGACGCGACGCATAACCTCATCGTCGCCAGATCCGGCGCGGTTGGACGCGGCAAATTTGACTCTCGGAGCTCACAAAAATGCGTCGAGTTGGGCGAGCTGAGACAATCGAGGCACCCAAAATATTTAGGGTTTTTTTCCCAGTGCGCCTCCGCTGACGCCGTCTCCCTTCCTTTTTCTCCCTTCCCCCTTTTCTCGATTGACCCCTCACAGAAAGTACCAAAAGTCCACCGAGCTCCTCATCCGCAAGCTCCCGTTCCAGCGCCTCGTCCGCGAGATCGCCCAGGACTTCAAGACCGACCTCCGCTTCCAGTCGCACGCTATTCTCGCGCTTCAAGAAGCGTCCGAGGCGTACCTCGTCGGCCTCTTCGAAGACACCAACTTGTGCGCCATCCACGCCAAGCGCGTCACGATCATGCCCAAGGACATCCAGCTCGCCCGCCGCATCCGTGGTGAGCGCGCGTAAGCCCGGACACCGGACACTCGCCCGAAACAAAGACGTCAGAATAGGGGCATAAATTCATACCAAGTAAGACAAAAAAACGCAGTGCGAAAAAACAAACCCGAAAGTAAATCTCGCCATCCTCTCTTTGTTTTTGTTACCCTTTGCGATTCGTAAAAAATGTGTAGTGTATGTGTCCTCGTCCGGTGAGGTGCGTACGCGGGGGGGACGCGAGAGAGGCGAGGACGCGGCTTGTCTGCTATTCTGTTGCTATTTATTTCAACGACGAAAACTATGGGCGTGTACCTCATCACCCGTTTTGGTTCCATCGATTCTGCCCCTTCACACGTCTCAGTGCACGATGGATTTCATCGGTGGGGCTCGTATATTCGACAAGTCCAACTCTTTGTCCAGCTCCTCGTCCAGCTCGCCGATGACCTCGATGTTGTCCCCCCTGATGATGTACAGCCCGAGCACGGCTTGCTCCACCCCGTTTGAGACGGAATACACGCGCTCGAAGCACTCCTCTAAAATCAGGTTCGTGGTTTGGTCCACCCCACGGAGGATACCGATGATGTTCCGCCCGTCGTTGGTGATCACGGAGATCTGCCTGTCCACGAGGGCGGTGAGTTCCTTCGCCATCCCGGTGCAGACTCCGGCGAGGCAGGGAGCGGCGCGAGTGGAACTGATTTGAGGGCTCAAACAATCCGCCTGCGGTTCAAGCGGCAAAATGATATTTCGCCGGAAATAATGTTCAAGTGACGAAAACGTAAAAATAAATAACATAACAACTCAGGACCTCCTACCCTACAGACTGTTCACGCTTCTCTCCACGTCGCTCCACTTTCCGTCATCTTGACGTACACCTTTGTGAACTCCTCGAAGAACAACGATTGATCCGCGGCGTATGTTTTAATAAACTCCAAGCTTTCGTCGTCGATTGCCAAATTTTTATCGCTCGTCAAACCGACGTGCGATCCCATTTCCAAATCATCCTTCGTCGCCGACGGATTTTTCACCCCGTCCCACGGTCGAACCAACAATGTTTTGTAGTACTCGTTGTCGAAAATATACGGCTCTCCAAATCCCTTACCTCCAATCGTGTGCGCACCGGCGAGGCACATCGTTTCGCGTGTGGTGTATCCCATAGCGTGGAAGACGTTTTTAGTTTCGGTGCCCGACGCTGCTTCGGTTGGCATGCGATTTTCGGGATCCGCTTCGGTAGCGTCCACGCGACCGAAACGAAGCTTGCTTGTAATTTCAGGACCGCCCGTGAGTTCCACCGCGTACGCCCCAGATGCTGCGATAATATCCGCGAAATTCAACCCAGACGCAGGGCCATCACGAGTAGCTTCGTACACCGCGGTGACCGGCCCTAGCCCGCGCTTCAGACCGAAACTTTCCGGCCTCGTCAGTTCGAAACGCACAGACGCGTTCATACCGCCATCCCCTTCACTGACGCGTCGCGTGCCCGCGTCGTGAAACACCAAGCGCAAAACAGCAGGGGCTTTTGTTTGCACGATGTTGGCTACCAAAGCTTCGCGGAGTGCGGCGCGCGCTTCGGGGGTATCGATCGCATCCGGCGCGGCGCGCGCGGCGTCCGGAGCAACCGCCGAGACTGGCAAAACGAACGCCGCAGCTGCGAGCGCGAGGAGGTCGCGTCGGGCTAAACCAGACGCAATCGGCTCGGTTTGGGCGTTGTGCATCTCGTGAGTGGTATTCTCCACAGAATTGCACGAAACAGGTCGTCCGGATCCGGAAGCAGACGACGCGGTGGAGGTGATACCCGACGACCTGTGCGTTCGCGAAACGCGTCGTCCTACAGATGACGACGATCGGGTTCGAAGACGCCTCGCGTGTGAACTGTCAAGCGGAGTCGCACCGGCGAAGCGCGCGGCGGACGACATCTTGTCGGATTAAATGATGTTCCCTGTCCGCGTGTGTGAGGCGAACACGAGCGAGCGCGCGTGTGTGTGTGACGTGGTTTTCACATAACCTGAAAATCACAGCTATTTGATTTCTCCGGGGAAACCACAACGACGCGCGCGCGCACAGCACCGTTCGCGATGTCCGTCGACGCGCCACGCGGCGTCGAACATTCATTCACACGAGAAAGCGGAACCCCGATGTTCAAGCTGGCGTCGTCATCCCGGGTCTTCCAAACGATGTCGTTGTCACTCACGTCCTCCGAAAAAAAAATCTGCCCGATCCAGCGGACCTTGCGACACTTCGCGTGGTGAGTCGAGGGATGCGCGAAGCCGTGGATGCGACGGGGCTTCAAATCAAGGAGCTGGATGAAGATACTGCTACCAACCTTGGATGTTTAACAAAGCTTCGACGCCTGCAACGGCGAGGTCTTCCCAAGTGTGAATTCAGCCTTTGTACGTCGCCGCGCAATTCGGCCACGAGGCGGTGGTGCGGGCGCTTATCAGGTCGGGTGCGCACGTCAACAAGGCTACACATGACGGCGCGACGCCGCTGCGCATCTCCGCTGAAGATGGCCACCTGGAAGTGGTGCGGGCGCTGATCGAGGCGGGCGCTGATCGAGGCGGGCGCTGATCGAGGCGGGCGCCGAGGTCAACAAGACGGGGGATGACGGCGCGACGCCGCTGTTGATTGCCGCTCAGGGGGGTCACGATATTACAATGCGGACGCTTATCGACGCGAACGCGGACGTCAACAAGGCGACGAATGAAGGCGCGACGCCACTGTGCATCGCCGCTAACAAGGGCGACGGACCGGTGGTGCTCGAGCTGATCGGGGCGGGCGCGGACATCAACAAGGCGACTTATGACGGCTTAACGCCGCTGTACGCGGCCACTCGTCTTGACCACGCACCGATTGTTCAGTTGCTTAGGGATATCGGAGCGGTGTGATGATGGGAATGACGCGATGTAGCGTTGAGAGAAGGAGTTGGGGTAGGATGCCGAGCTGTTATTTATTTTTACGCTGAAAGCCATCGATCTGATGACTTGGAACATTTTCGTGATTCGGACGAATTCTTCGCTGACAATGGTAGTTATCTCTCTCACTTCGACCGCGCTTCGCCCACGTTCTCACTGCCGTCGTGGTTCGATATAAACCATGTCGTCTACTCTGGAGGAGACCTCGCCGCTCCTCGAGCCCGCCAAGGCGCGCCGCACCGTCGGCGCTAAGCGCGCGGGTGCGGTGATCGTCATCCTGGGAGTCACCGCTTTAGCGGCTCTTGCGGGGCAAACAACCACCGGTGGGGCTGTCCTTTTAGGGTTTAGGGCTTAGGGTCCAAACCCTAAACCCTAAACCCTAAACTCTTTGGCGATGAACCGGTGGACGAGCGCCGTTACTCCCGTCGGGTGAGGTGCGTGTCGACGTCCCGGCTGCGCAGGTCGTTTCTTTCGTTACGGTATAAAAATACCCAAACCGAATCCTCCCACCGCGGTTTTCGATTCCGCGAATCTGCGGTTGCAGTCGTTACCTTCGAGGCCACACCGCATGTGTTTGCGCTCTGCAGCGTGTCCAGAGTGCTAATCAACGGTCTGGAGATAATTCGGGAACAGAAAATCTACGCGCGACGCGCAGAGCGCGCATCGACCGCGGACTTGGTACTACATGTTTTTTTTTCAATCGCGCTCAAATCTCTACTCACCAACCACTACCCGTGGGCATCGCGTCCTTGCCTTCATCACAACGCTCCGAAGTCCCTGAGCAACTCAACAATCGGCGCGTGGTCACGACGAGTGGCAACGAACAGCGGCGTGAGGCCGTCATAAGTCGCCTTGTTGATGTCCGCGCCCGCCCTGATCAGCGCCCGCACCACCGGTCCGTCGCCCTTGAGAGCCGCGATGTACAGTGGCGTCGCGCCATCAACCGACGCCTTGTTGACATTCGCGCTCGCGTCGATAAGCGCTCGCACCACTGTTTCGTGTCCATTTTGAGTGGTGATGAACAGCGGCGTCACATCTTCATCATTTGCAATGTTGACATCGGCGCCCGCCTCTACAAGCGCGCCAACCACAACTTCGTGGCCCTCTTCAGCGGCCATGAACACCGGCGTCGCGCCGTCATCCCCCGCCAGGTTGACCTCGGCGCCCGCCTCGATCAGCGCCCGCCTCGATCAGCGCCCGCACCACTTCCAGGTGGCCATCTTCAGCGGAGATGCGCAGCGGCGTCGCGCCGTCATGTGTAGCCTTGTTGACGTGCGCACCCGACCTGATAAGCGCCCGCACCACCGCCTCGTGGCCGAATTGCGCGGCGACGTACAACGGCGTCGCGCCGTAATCATCCGCCTTGTTGCCATCGGCACCCGCCTCGATAAGCGCTCGCACCACCACATCGTGGCCCTTTCCAGCGGCCATGAATAGCGGCGTCAAGCCGCCCTCCACCACCTGGTTGACGTCTGCGCCCGCCTCGATCAGCGCCCGAACGATCTCAAGGTGTCCGTCCCTCGCCCCCCTCACGCACGCCTTCCCGTCCAATGGTGCGCCGTTCGCGCGCGCCCATTGCAGCACCTCAAGCTGTCCGCGATCTGCCGCCGCCGAGCACGTCTCCACGTCCCACGGGCAGCCGTTTGCGCGCGCCCATTGTAGCACCTCGAGATGCCCGCCCCCCGCCGCGTAGTAGCACGTCAAGGATTCCCACGGGCAGCCGTTCGCGCGCGACCACTTCAGTACCTCGAGGTGCCTAAGATACGCTGCAAACTCGCACGTCTTCTCGTCCCACGGGCAGCCGTTCTCGCGCAACCACTGCAGCACCTTGAGGTGTCCGCTCTCTGCCGCAAACGTGCACGTCCATTCGTCCCACGGGAAATTCTCCGCGCGCAACAACTTCAATTCCTCGAGTTGTCCGCTCCTCGCCGCAGCCTTGCACTGGCTTTCTTCAAACTCGAGAAGACCTCGCCGTTGCAGGCATCGAAGCGTGGTTAAGCATCCAAGGCGAACAGCAGTATTTTCATCGATCTCATCAATTTGACGTCCCGTCGCATCCACCGCGTCGCACAGCCTTGCACAGGCTGAATTCACACTTGGGAAGACCTCGCCGTTGCAGGCATCGAAGCTTTGTTAAACATCCAAGGTTGGTAGCAGTATCTTCATCGATCTCCTCAATTTGAAGCCCCGTCGCATCCACGGCTTCGCGCATCCCTCGACTCACCACGCGAAGTGTCGCAAGGTCAATGGGATCGGGCAAATTTTTTTCTCGGAGGATGTGCGTGACGACGACGTCGTTTGGGAGACCGGGGATGACGACTTGAGCATCGAGGTTTCGCTGTGTAGTGTGCGTTAGTGTTTAGACGCCACGTGGCGCGTCGACGGAGGACATCGCGGAGGTGCTCGTGCGCGCGCGATCGTTGTGATCGTAGAGCCACGAAGTCAAAGATCATTTCCCCGGGGAGAGTTTTGATTTTATTTTATTTTCTTCGCTTGCGAAAATCGTCATGCGATTCCCCCCACCAGCGCGGGGGGCCGAGAGCGCTAATCGAAAATCTAAGGATAATTCGAGTGCGTGCGACCTTACCAATCACGTGTTCAGAAGGGAAACTCGTGACTGCATACATTGTACTACAAGAGGGCTATTTTTCGCTCAATCGCGACGAGCTCGCCACCGCCGCGAACGACGCCGACGCTTAGGTTTTGAACGTTTTGAACTCGAAAAGCGTGACTCGAAGCTTTTCAAAGCTGGCTTTCAGCTCGCCAAGCGCTGGCGCGTTTTTCGACGACGTCGGGGACATGGTGGACAAACACAAATCACACACGGCACGGAACAGGGGCTGGGCGACTCCGTGGTCGGTACACTGTTGCACCGCGAGCAACGCGCCTAGGGCTTTCGCGGCGAACAGCGACGGGTGGTGGGTGCCGCGCGATTTGTTGGTTGACCCGCCTTTGCGCTTTTTGGAATCGCAGAGGCGACACCACGCGACGTACGTCGACGCGGCGACGATTTCGTGTGCGTACGCGGTGACTCCGACCAAAGGCGTGGTGCCGTTGACCGCGTTGGCGACCGCGGAACTCAACGAACCCGACCCGTCTTTCGCGTCTTTCGCGATCGCCGCGTCGTCGCCTACGGAAAATATGGACCCGCCGTCGCCGTCGGCCCCCGTGCCCCCCCCGGGCGCAAACCGGCGCCACGCCCCCGCGTTCCCGCCCCCGTTCTCGCGGCTTCGGTGCCGTTGTCGCAGTCGACTGATCGCGCTTTGCAAATGCGTGTTGCACTCCCGAAGCTTAAGCACCGTGTTCGCGTATTGCCTTTGAAAAGGCTCCAGAACGGTTCCCCCGGGCGAGCTTTGCGGCGGTTCCTTGGCGTCGCCGGACTTTGACTCGAACGCGTCGTTCATCGCCCGGAGTTCCGTAACGCACAGTTCCTTCAAATCGAGGGCGTTGGTTACCTCGGCGAGCGCGCGAGTGTCATCCTCTCGCGCACTCGCGGAGGACTCATCAACGGAAATGCGGTCGGCCTTGCCGTTCCCGGATACGGGCTGCGCGGGAGCCAGGCGAGTCGCCGTGGTTCGCGCCGCCGCCGCGACGGCGTCGGCGGTTTCCGGCGCCCGACCGACGACGGCGTCCAGCAAAACGCCCGCCGCCGCGTCTCCCCTCGCCGCCGCCGCCGCGGCCGCCTTGGTCGCCGCCGCGATTGCGCTCGCCGTGGCTGCTTTCGCGGCTTCATCATCAATAGCCGCTTCAGAAGCCGCAATGTTCGCCGCAATCGCCGCCGCCGCACCGTCGCCCGCCAGCAACGCCGCTTCCTTCGCCGCCGCGACCGCCGCTTCTTCCCGTTCCTTCTCCTCCTCCTCCAAAAGAAGCGCGTCCAGGTGATGTGGAAGGTGGGCGATATTGATATCCTTGACGAGCTCAACCCCGAGCTCGACTCGGTCGAACTGCACGAGGCACCGCGCGCCTCTCAAAACGAGAATCGAACCGGTGTTGACGTTGAGCACGCGCGGGTGCCGCGCGGCGACGCGATCGCCAACCTCGAAAGCGCGAGACAAGTCTTCCGATAAGTCTTTCTCCTGCTCGGTATCGTCCAGCGCGGCCTGTGACGCGGTCGTTTGCGCACCCTCCGCGTCATCGGTCACCATCGCGGTCGCCACAGGTACGCTCGCTTTGGACACAGCCACCGCGCTTCGTGCCCACGCATTTCGCGTCTCCACCCGCCAGCGCTCCAGGGAGATTCGTTCGTGTCTCAAAAACGGCAAGGACAAACGCCGCGGCGCGCCCATCGCCTTGCGAACCTCGAGCCACTCCTTCTTGCTAAACTTTTGTTCGGGTTTGTCCAACCCCAGGTGCGTTAGAAACGACCCGTATCCGTCCGCCACGAACCACGGTTTATCGATCGTCCCGTAAAAGTGTTCCGCGAGGAACCAGCGTCGGCGCGCCGCGCTCGGGGCGCCGCGTAACACCCCTGGGGTGCTCGCGAACAGGGAAGAGTTTTGGGTTGGGATCCCTCGGTTCACCGGCGTCCCCGCCGGCGTCCCCGCGACACCGTTCGTACCTCGCGGCGTACCGGGAACCCCCTGCGCGAAACACGAGGCCCCGCTTCCCAACCTCGTCTCCAGCGTATCCTCCTCCACGTGCCTCGGGCCCATCAGCCCCAAACCCTTGGTGAGCTGCGCGGTGCCGGGGGTGTCCGGATCGGCGTACCGCCAGGTGCCGTGCCGCCAGGCTTTGTTCGTGGCGTTCGGCCGCGGCGCCGTGGTGTCTGATCGCTTCGGGTGCAGGTACATATCCACTCCGGGTGACTTGTAGAAACCGCCACCCGCGACGCCATCGCGTAGACGAACAGGCTGCGTCGCTTTCAAAGCGTTTTTGCGGCTTTGCCCGGGAAGACGCAAACCGAGACGGCCACCGGAAGGGGGGGCGCCCAGACCAACCTCCAGGGCGTCCTTCACGCCGAGCGCTCCGAATCGCGCGCGCGCCGGCGTTGCGACGGCGTTTGCGTCCCCCTTCCGAACCCTCGCGGGAGACGCGCGCGGCGTGGGCGCTCTTGGAGGCTTGCCCGCGAACTTGCCCGCTTTCTTTCGCGACCCCGCAAACGCCTTGGTGCTGGCGTCCGCGAGCATAAACAACCCGTCCAGCGCCCCGAAGGCTTCGTCGTCCAAACCGCTGACTCGTCCTCGCGCTAAATCGTCGGCGTCAGCGTCCATACCCAACACCCCGGTTTCTGTGGTAATTTTCGCTGTGTCATCATCCGAGCCTCCCGCGGGAAACAGCGCTCGCGAGGACGCGCGGTTGGAGATGTTATCGCCCGACACACGCGGCTCGACGCGTTTGGGCGACGGCGCGGGGGACCCAAACGCGGTTTCCGAAACGACCCCGCGCGCGGGGTCGTCTCCACCGTGTTTCCCATCCTCCTTTCGTTGCTTGGTACCACGGTTCGGTACCGGGGCTGGGGACATGGACACCAACGCCTGCCCGGCCATCTCCAGGGCGTCGTACTCCGGGGAATGCACGTCCTTCTTCTTTACGTGCGACGGGTGCGACCGCGGCGTGCGTCTTCCCACCACGCGCGGCGCGCCGCCGTTGGTTGCGACGTGGTGCGCCTGCTTCAAATGCGCGCGGCCGGGTGAGTCTCTTGTGGTGTCGCCCGGCCCGAAAGGCGGCGTGTCTTCCCGCGTGTCCCCGTTCCGTGTGTCCCCGTACTCCTCCGAATCGTCCCTCCCGTTGTCGTAACCGGCGGAACCCAGATCCTTGCCGTACTGGTCGTTCATGGATGCGGAAAACGCCACGGCGGTGACGGCGCCGATTGGCAGGGATAGAAACGTTTTGTTCAGGTTGAACAGGCTCTCGCACATCTCGGAGGTTCGGCCGGGGACGGAGTTGGATATCTCGGACCACTTTGTGTTGGAAGAAACCGTCCCGGATTCCGGGTCCTGTTGCAACAGGACCCGGAAGCGATGCGCGGTGAGGGCTTCGAAAAACAAAGCGCACTCGGCATCGGACCACCGCGGGCCGAGCGCGGAGAAAGGCGACTGACGCTTGGGATAACGTTTCTGCGGTGCGTGGTTTTAGGGTTTAAAGTCAGGGTACGGACAGTGCGCGGTCGGGGGTTTAGGGTTTAGGGTTTAGGGTAACGTCGAAACGTTGAAGCGTCGTCGAGAGTCGCGGGACGACACGTCGCTGAAACAAAAAAACGAAAACCAACAAAACCGAAAAACTGACAGCTGACGTTGCGCCCGTTCGAGGATCTGAACTGATTGAGCTGTGTGGATCTGGCGAGGGTGGGGAAACACGTACCTCTTTCGGCATGTCTTTCTGTCTTTTCGGGGGTGGCTCCTCCTCATCAGGCGCGTCGAGGTAACGAGCCGGTTTACTCGTGGTTCTCGCGCGCGCGCGACGCTCGGGAACCTCCTCCATCGCGCCCAACCCCTTGATTGGCTCTGAGAAAAATTCTTACTCGATTCGCCGCGACACCTGTTGGCTCTCGGGTCCGTACGTCACCCGCTTTGACCGCCGCGACCGATAAACAAGCGCGCGAGGACCGCGACGGGCTTAGGAGGTCGATGTACCTTCTTGTAACACCAACGCGGGTATAATTAAGCCTCGAGCCACTCCCGTTTGGTGTTCCCCGAGAGCGACGGGACTGATAACCTGTGTCGCGATTGATTTCGTCTGCCACGGTCCAATTCCCGGAGCGGAGTTTCCGTTACCCGCCCACGCCCGGACCGCTTCCGACGCCTTCGACTTCGGCCACGTGCACTAGCGCCCTTCCACGCGCGCAACAAACGACCCACGACCCGTGCGCGTCGCGTTCGAAGTATGCGCGGCGATAACACGGCGGCCAGTTTACGGGTCGTCCATCTCGAAAGTTTTTCCCGAGGCAAAAGCGAAAACCAGCCCTCGGCTGCGGGTCATTTGAGAGTTCGTATTTTCACTATTTTCTGAAGGATTTCCCAAATCCCAACACTGTTTGCCCATACAAGACTGACACTTTTCTTTACAAAAAAAAACCCGCGAGCGTTTCCAATTTTCAGTTTTTCAATTTAAACAGGTCACGGCGCGTTCCCACGCTTACTCCGCCTGCTTCATATCGTCCTTCATATCCTCGAGTTCCTCCGCGGCATCGCCCAGGGCTTCCGCCAGCCGAAGCGCCGCTTCCGCGCGTACGAGTTCTATGGAGGCCACCTGCGCGTCCGCGACCGCTTCTTCCGCAGCGTACCCCGCGGTTTCCGCCGCCGCGCGTGCCGTTTCCGCCGACGCAGACGCCGCATCCGCCGCCGTCTCCGCCGCAACCGCCGCCTCCTCGGAAGCAGCCCTTGCAACGGAAGCCTCAACTAAATCCGTTCCCGAATCCTCCACAGCAGCGTCGCCACCTGCTCTCGCCGTGGCTTCACGAGCCGCTGCGGTGATGTAAGCTTTTTGCGCGTCGGCGGAAGCACTTTTCGCAGTCTCCAACTCGGTCTCCGCGTCCACCAACGCGTCGGCGCGGTCAGACACCACCAGCTTCGCATTTTCCTGCGCCGCGACCGCGACCGCGAGTTCCGTTTCAGAGGTCGCCATCGTGATTTCAGCAACGCGCGCGTCAGCAGAGGCGGCCGCGACAACACCAGCGCGCGCGTCCGCTTCTTCGGCCGTTTCCTCGCCAACCGCGTCCGCCGTTTTCGCCTCGCGCTCCGCCTCACTCGCCGCCGCCGACGCCGCCGCGGCTTGCGTCTTAGCAGCCCCCACTGTTTTTGTCGCATTCGCCACCTCTTTCGTGGTCTCCTCGACCGCGGTGCCGTGTCCCTTTGCTTCCGATTTAAGCAAAGTCACCGCCGCCGCCGCGGCGTCGCGTATTTTTTTCGCCGCGCCGTACGACGCTTTAGCCTCCGCCAACTCACCCGCCGCTTCCGCGGCGGCATCCACGGCATCCGCGGTTCGCCCGGAAACCGCGTTTTCCGCAGCCCTTGTGCTGTCCACACGTTTGTGAAAAGCCTCCACTCTGGACGTCACCGCGGCGTCGCGCGCGGTCACCGCGACTGCCTCCGCTGCGACCGCGGTGGCTTCCAGGGAAGACGCCACGTCGGAAGCTTCCAGCGAAGCCTGTTCCTTGGCTGCGAAATCAGCGCTCGCGGTTTTGCGCGCCTTGCGCGCGTCCGCGACGCCTGCGGATTCCCCACCGCCGAGCCCGGAGAAGAAACGCGCGGGTGAGGTGGCGGCAGACACGGCTTGAAGGACAGCCCCACCGGATTCGGTTTGCCCCACAAGACCCGCTAGCGCGGTCACGCAAAGGATGACTATCACCGCGCCCGCGCGCTTAGCCCCGACCGTGCGGCGCGCATTGGCGGGCGCGAGGAGCGGTGCGGTCTCCTCAGCAGACGACATGGCTTATGTCGAACCACGTCGGCAGCGGGGACGTGCGCGGCCGCAGTCAGAGATGTTGACAAATGTGTACGTACGCGCTAGTTTGCTGGGCAGCTGGGGAGAGCTTGCAAATCGAGAAGGTGCAAATAAAGGGGTGCATCATGCTGCAAGAGTGCAACAGTGCAACAGTCCGGAACTCCGGATCAGTGCAAGTACTGGTCCCAGCCAGCCCACATCCACCTTATTCTTTTTTGCGGGCGCAATTCCGTCACAACCCCCCACACGTCGCTCACGTTGGCAAGAACCAAACAAACGGCGCGTAAGTCCACCGGTGGCAAGGCCCCCCGTAAGCAGCTCGCCACCAAGGCGGCGCGCAAGTCCGCCCCCACCACCGGCGGCGTCAAGAAACCCCACAGGTACCGTCGCGTTGCGTGAGATTCGGTACGTATGGGCAAACAGTCACCAACTTCGGTACAACAGGCGAAAAAAGAAATCGGGGATTTCGTCCCCGGGGACGGACGGCGGGCGTGTACCACGACAACGCACGCACGCACACAGCCTTCCCCGACGCGCATGCGTTCGAACCGGTCACGTGTACGAGTGATTCGCCCGTCACAGCTGGCTTTGACGTGACGCATACCCTCGTCGACGCCAGATCCGGCGCGTAAAAACGCGGCAAATTGGTGGCTCGGAGCTGACAAAATATGTCGAGAGTCCTCCGCAATCAATCGAGGCACCCCACGAATTTTAGGGTTTTTTCCCGCCGCGCCTTCGCTGACGCCGTCCCCCCCCTTCCCCCAATCATTGATTGACCCTCACAGGAAGTACCAGAAGTCCACCGAGCTGCTCATCCGCAAGCTCCCGTTCCAGCGCCTGGTCCGCGAGATCGCACAGGACTTCAAGACCGACCTGCGCTTCCAGTCGCACGCCATTCTGGCGCTGCAAGAAGCCGCCGAGGCGTACCTCGTGGGGCTCTTCGAAGACACCAACTTGTGCGCCATCCACGCCAAGCGCGTGACGATCATGCCCAAGGACATCCAGCTCGCCCGCCGCATCCGCGGCGAGCGCGCGTAAGCAATGACACCCGGCATTCGCGCAAAACAAAGACGTCGGAGTAGGGGCGCGTTGTAAATTCACACCACACGAAAAGAAAAACGACAAATAAACTCTGACGAAAAAACAAACCCGACGACGTTCATTCTCGCATATCCTCTTTCGTCGTACTTTGCTTCGTTTTTGTTACCCTTTGTGCTTCGTAAAACTAGACCGCGTCCGTGTGATCGTCCGGCGAGGTGCGAATCGAGCGAGGCGAGGACGCGGCGTGTGTGCTATTCTTGGCTATATATAATTCAACGACGAAAACTTTCGCGTGTGGGGTGCTTTCTTGCGCGTTCCCTCACCCCGTTTGTGTCCATCGTTTCCTCACACTACACGTCTGTTAGTGCATGATGGATTTCAGCGGTGGGGCTCGTATACTGGACAGGTCCAGCTGTTTGTCCAGCTCCTCGTCCAGCTCGCCGATGACCGCGATGTTGTCCCCCCTGATGATGTACAGCCCGAGCACGGCTTGCTCCACCCCGCTTGAGACGGAATACACGCGCTCGAAGCACTCCTCTAAAATCAGGTTCGTGGTTTGGTCCACCCCACGGAGGATACCGATGATGTTCCGCCCGTCGTTGGTGATCACGGAGATCTGCCTGTCCACCAGGGCGGTGAGTTCCTTCGCCATCCCGGTGCGACTCCCAGGGAGGCAGGGACGCGGCGCGAGGGAAACTGATTGCAGGGCTCGATCAATCCAATCCGCCTTCAAAAGTTCGTCAAGCGGCAAAATGATTTTTTACTGATGATGAGAAGCAACGTCATCGCGATGACTCGTCCTCTTCACACCACACACGCGCGCTCGGTCGTGTTCGAGTCACACACACGGAGGTGGGAAGCTCGTTCTATCCGACAACATGTCGTCCGCCGCGCGCTTCGCCGGTGCGACCCCGCTTGAGTGTTCACACGCGAGACTTAGTCGAACCCGATCGTCGTCGTCGTGTGTTGGTCTTCGCGTTTCGCGAACGCAGAGGTGGTCGGGCGTCACCTGCACCGTGTCATCTTGTTCCGGATCCGGACGGATCCGGACGACCTGTGCGGTGCGGCGTTGCTGTGGGAAACACAGCGCCGCACCACGTCAAAACCAAACCGAGTGCGTCCGGTTTACTCCGACGCGACCTAATAGCGCTCGCAGCTGCGGCGTTTGTTTTGCCGGCTTCGTTCGTCGCGCCGCGCCGCCGCGCTCACGGCGCTCGATAAAGTCGATACCCCCGAAGCGCGCGCCGCTCTGCGCGCCGCTCTCGTTCAGAACGTAGCGAAAACAAAAGCCCCCGCTGTTTTGCGGCTGGTGTTCCACGACTCGGGGACGCGATCGGTCGCTGACAGGGACGGCGGTTTCAACGCGAGCGTGCGTTTCGAACTTTCAAGGCCGGAGAGTTTCGGTTTGAAGCGCGGTCTGGGGCCGGTCACCGCGGTGTTCGAAGCGACAAGGGACGGCCCCGCTTCCGGGTTGAGTTTCGCGGACGTATTAGCCGCGGCTAGCGCGTACGCGGTGGAGCTCACGGGAGGTCCTGAAATCACGAGCAAGCTCCGGTTCGGCCGCGTCGACGCGCAAGGTCCGGATCCCGAAAACCGCATGCCTGCCGAAAGCGCCAGCGCCGCCTCCACGAAAAGCGCGTTCCGCGCCATGGGGTACACCACAAGGGAAACCATCTGCCTCGCGGGCGCGCAC
>Ga0222648_1000568_pt1 | contig 15657 bp, 10 predicted proteins | sample AntAcemetagen335_FD_181021 | JGI IMG/M metagenome (GOLD analysis project Ga0222648, IMG submission 181021) | Saline water microbial communities from Ace Lake, Antarctica - #335 | ecosystem: Environmental > Aquatic > Non-marine Saline and Alkaline > Saline | place: Antarctica: Ace Lake... | reverse complement strand
GAGATTTATCTTTCACGTTCGTGAACGATGACGCCTACGCTTCCGAAGCGGAAACTGATATCGGCAACGACCACACCTTACCGATCGCCCCTTTCTCGTTCAGCGCGTGCGACGACGGCGTCCCCCTCGGCGACGTTGACATCGTGGGACAAGCGTGGAGCTCGTCAGACGGCGGGGCGGAAATTTCGCTGCAAACCGGTTTGACCACGACGCGGCCGACAGAGGCGTGCACCGCGCACTGGGTATCTTGCCGCTTCGGAACTACGTGGCCCGTGCTAGGTATACTGACCGAAGTCGGCATGGAATGTATCGCGCCGGCGCACAAGCCCGGGGTCGTCCACGTCGGCGCGCCAAAAATGCGCGTCGGCGCGTCGTCACCGTTGACGTATCGCCGGCACCCGTCTTTCGTCGCACCAGAGCCGTCCCACGCGGCGGTGTCTGGAAGCTTCGCGTTGGTGGTCCCGAAGAGCGCGCCGGAAATTCTTTCCCTTGGCGCGTCACTTGACGTGTCAACGTCGGTTTCACTCGGCGAGTCGCCCGCCTGCGTGTTTGCCTCGCAAGCGTGGGCGGCGCCGCCGCGAATGTGGGCCGCCGTCGGCCATGGCGTGTCGAGCGGTGTGGTGAAGTGCGAAGTTCCCGTCGCCGCGAAAACGCACGGCGTGCTTGTCGTGGAGCGCGGGCGCGTCGAGTCTCTGCACTCGGCCAAACCGATCTTCAGCGCCTATCGCAACGCCCCGGACTGCCGAGTCACGGACCTGTCTCCGAACGCGGGTGGCGCGCAAGGCGGCGTCGTGGCGAGCGTTCAAGCCAGTTGCCTCGGGTCGACGACCGCCGATGCGCGCGCCGGGTGTTTATTCGGCACCGTCGGCCCCGTCGCCGCGTCCGCGGGTTTCGACGAAGACTCGCGCGTGCTGCGATGCGTCGTCCCCGCGCACGTCCCCGCCGCGACGCCCTTTGCGGTGACGCTCAATTGGAGAGACGCGAGCTTCACGCCGACGTGGACGTTCCGCTTCGACGCCGAGGAAAACGCTGTGGAGTTGGGTGACGACACGTCGGATGAGACACTTCCAGCCAGCGCGGGGCTGCCGTCGCTCGCCAACGTCATGCCTTGGCTGATGTGGGGCGGGAACGTGTTGCACGTCACGGGCCGTGATTTACCCGCGGACGCCGGCGCGACGTGCGTGGTTGGCGCGAGCCTTGCGCCCGCGTCCGCGGTGTCGTCCGCGCTCATTCTGTGCGACCCGTTTCCCGTGTCTCCCTCCCCCGCGGGGGTGCGACTCGCGGGAGGCATGACTGAGGTTTCCCTCGGCGTCACACGCAGTACCGCGCCGCGTCGTTTAACTGACGCCACGGCGCTGAGCGTCTTCGTCCTGGACCTCGCGGCAGTAATCGGCGTGGACGTGCGCAACGGTTGGGAGCAAGGCGGTGGAAGCGTCAACGTGGAGCTCAGCGGGTGGGCACCCGCCGGTTTGCTGGACTGCCGCTTCGGCACCGTGACCGTGCACGGTCGCAGCGCTGGTGGCGCGGGGTGGCGCGCGCGCGCTTCGTCGGGACGAGCGGGGGAGTGGTGGTCGGAAGCCACGGCGGCGGCGGACGTGGAGTGCGTCACGCCGGCGCGACACTCCGGTCGCGTGCCCGTCGGGGTGTCGCTCGCGCACTCAGCCTCCGTGTCCTTCGACGAGCGCGTGCATTACCTTTATCTTTAAAAAACATTGGGGTCTCGGAAGACCCGGAAGCAGTTACAATTTAGCTAGTATCTAATAATATACCTAAACTTAGAAACGATCACACGATGTCCTCTCACTGGTTGCTCTAGACTCTGGACTCAAGACTGGTAATCGTCGTAAAAATTCTGAAGACGCGTAAAAGATCACACGATGTACTCTCACTGGTTGCTCGGGGCTCTAGACTCAAGACTGGTAATCGTCGTAGAACTCCGAATACGCGTAGTCGTCGTACGAAAACGCCTCCTCTTCGAAGTCAGCGTAATACGACGACCCGCCCGCGCGTTTGTACGGATCGAAGTGCGATGACCCCGTTTGGCGAGACTGCGTGGCGTACGACGCCGTTCGCGCCGCGCGGTCCGCCTTGGATTTAGCGTTCTCCCACCGCATGCGCTCCGTCGCGTCGCACAAAACCCGGTTCGCCTCGCCAATGTGCTTGAACAGTTTGCTGGAAATCGCGCTTCGCGCTTTCGCGACGCCGGCGCTCGCCCCCTGCTTGTTCGCCTTGTCCGGGTGATGCGCCAGCGCGAGTTGACGGTACGTTTTTTTCATCTCACCCGCGCTGGCGTTGGGGGTAACACCAAGAAGCTTGATCCAATCAACAGGGTGCGCCTGCTTCGCCTTCCTGCGCGCGGCCGCCGCCGCCGCGCGCGTCGTCGCCGCCTCGGCGTGTTCCAACGGAAGCTCGAGCATGCTCGCGTACGCCGCGCTCGCGTCGTCGAACATGGAAAGCTCGACGTAAATCGTCGCCAAGCGGCTGTGCGCTTTTATGAATTTCGGCGCAACCCCCACCGCAGTGCCCGCGGACGAAAGCGCATCCGCGTACTGCCCAAGCGCTTGTTCGCACGCGCACATGTTCGAAAGGAACAAACCCTCCAGCGCGGACGTCCCAGAAGACATCCGCAGCGCCTCCGCGTACGTGGCGAGCGCGTCGCGGTGTTCTCCGGATTTAAACGCCTCGCGCCCTGCGTCTTTACACTCGCCGATCTTCGCAGCCTTCTCCAGAAGTAGTAACAGCCCTTCCGGGTCCGGTACGGTTTTGAGATCGTCGTTGATGTCGTCGTCGCCGTCGCCGGCGTCTTGTCCGGGGTAGGCCGCGTTTTTCGCGGTTTCGCCGTCGCCCCCGTTTTCCTTGCCCCGCAAACGCTTTGCGGCGTACTCGGGAATCGCGTCGAGGACGTCTTTTATTTCCGCCGCGGATTCCAAGCACGCCCCCAGGTTACCCGCGTCGAAGTGTAAACGAATCTCAACACACGCCCTTCTGGCGTTGACGCATTTTTTACCCTTCAGCAACGCGAGCGCTTCTTCTCGTCGGTCCAAAAAGCGAAGCGCCTCCGCTTTCAGGGTGATCAGGTCGGGCACCGCGGGCGCCAGCGCAACCGCCGCGTCCACGGCACGCAGCGCCTCGCTCGCCGTACCCTGGATGTCGAAATCGTCATCCCACTGTTGTCCGTCGGGCTGGTTCTCCGCTTGTTGTAGCTTGCTTTCCGCCAGCTTTAGCGATTCACCGGCGTCGCGAGACGCGCGCTCCACGGCGGCGATGTCCTCCAAAACCCCGCGCGCTTCGCTCTTGGATTGTAACTCGCCACCCGCACGTTCCGCCACGTCCGTCGCCTCCTGGCGCGCCTCCGCGAAGTCCCCGAGCTGAAGCAAACACCGCGCTAAACGCACCTGCGCCTTGGTGTGCCCGCTGTCCAACCGCAGCGCCGCGCAGCAGTCCTCCGCGGCGGCTAACGGCGCGCCGCGCATCAAGTGCGCGGCGGCGCGGTTGGTGTGAAGGCCGACTTTGACGTCCAAAAGCACGTCCGTGTACTCCGCGTCCCCCGCGCGCGTATCAATCACGTCCTTCGCCGCTTCCAACGCGGCGTCGTACCACGTCAGCGCGCCTCGGTAGTCGCCGCGGCGGTACGCGTCGTTGCCCACCAGCCGGTCGCGCTCCACTGACGCGACGAGGATCTTCTGGTGCTGCATGGACGCGGCGTTTATGTCTTCAGGTGTGGCACTCGGGGCGTTTAGTATGGAATCGACGTGACTCTGCGCCGCGACTAAGTTCCCGAGCTTAACGCAGCAGTTCCCGGCTCGGCTCAGCGCGCGTATGTTCTCCGGGTTGATTCGCAAAACCGCCTCGCACTCCACGTGCGCTTCCCTCATCTTGCCAAGCGCCATCAACGCAGCCGCTCTGTTGGTTCGTAACGTGAGGTGCGACGGTTCCACTAACTCGATGCCGCAACTCTCGAGCGCATTTATTGCGCTTTTGTAAGCAACCTCCGCGTCCGCGCACTCGCCGTTTCGGTACGCCTCGTTTCCTTTTTTGCGCAACTCGTCGGCGTCCACCACGGCCCGGGCTTGCCTTTTGGCTTTGTGTTTCACCGCGTCCTCGGTATCGCGTCGCGCGTTTTCCTCTGCGATCTCAACCTCGACCTCCCCAACCTCTTCCCACGCCAAATGCGCGCTTGACTGGATTTGTTCGCGTTCCGATTCCGCCAGCGCCAGCGCCGTCCGTGCGGAACGCACGGTTTCCTCCGAGGCCACAAGTCGCAACTCGAGCTCCACGTGCTTTAACTCGGCGCGTCGGAGGTTCATTTCGAACTCCGCGTCAACCCTTCTTCGCGTTTCCGCTTCTTCCTGTTCCATCACCGCGCTCGCGTCGCCTACGCTGTCGTCGTCGAAGCTCCCACCGTGCGTGTCGTCGCGCTCACTGCCGTCCCCGTGCTCACTGCCATCCCCGTCCGTGTCGTTTTCGTCAAGGCCCAGCCTTTCCATCTCGGCGGTTAAATCCAGATCCTCCCCGTCGTCGTCCAGGTCGAAGCTGTCATCCAGAACGTGGTCGCCGTCCACGTCGTCTGTTTCGGTTGACATCGCGGGGGTCTGGGGGGCGAACGAATTCGATATCTTCTGTGCCCCGTGCGACGCCTCGACGGTCTCGGCGCGGACCACGGTTTGTCCCGAAGATTCGTGGCTTGCCAACGGAGACTTTCCACCGAGCGGCACCTTGCCTGACCCGAAGCCGTCGCTGGACGCCTCGTGCGCGCCCACTTCACTCGCCACCATACTCTCGCGCCGTTCACTCACGCGGTTCTCCTCCGCGCGGCCCAGTAGTGTTGAGACCACCGAGGTCCCGCTCGAAGAACAAACGGTGTTTTTGCGAGCCGCGTCCGATATAATTTTCAAAATTCGTCTCGAACTCGAGTGCGTTGACCGTCCGATGAGAGTGCCCACTATTCGTGGGCACTCCTGTGGTCACAGAGGAGGCACACGCACGGAGGCGACCTGAGTGACCTCCGCGATGCCTCGTGAGATCATCACGGTGCAGGTGGGCCAGTGCGGCAACCAGATCGGGTGTCGTTTCTGGGAGCTCGCGTTGAAGGAGCACGCGGCGTACAACACGAAGGCTCGGTACGACGAGGCGCTGAGTAGTTTTTTCCAAAACGTGGATTCACGGCGTGACCCGCCCTTGAGCCTGCCCGTGGGGGACGGCCGGGGCGCGATCCGGGCGTTGAAAGCCAGGGCGGTGGTGGTGGATATGGAAGACGGGGTCACGAACGAGCTCCTTTCCGGGCACATGAGGGACGTGTTCGACACGAAGCAGTTCATCACGGGCCAGCAAAGCGGGCACGCGGGTTCGGGAAACAACTGGGCGTGCGGTTCGGGTTTGTACGGCCCGATGTACCGGGAGGTGTTGATGGAGTCGGTGCGGCGACAAGCCGAGGACTGCGACTCGCTGCAGGGTTTCATGTTGCTGCACTCGCTGGGCGGGGGTACCGGGTCGGGTTTGGGGAGGTACGTCTTGCGCGTTTCCCAAATCCCAACAATGTTGCCATTGCGAGACTGACACTTTTCTTTCCCAATCACAGCTACATGCTCGGCGCGTTGGCGGAGGAGTTCCCCGATGTGTACCGGTTCTCCGTCTCGGTGTTCCCGTCCGAGGATGACGACGTGGTGACGTCGCCGTACAACGCGATGCTTTCGTGCGCCGCGCTCGCGGAGCACGCGGATTGCGTCATGCCCGTGGAGAACCAGGCCTTGATGGATATCGTCGGGAGCATTGGCGCCAGCAGGGACAGGTGCGACGCGCGAAGCGGAAGCGCTTTGACCGGGGTGGACGGCGCGGTTGTGGGCGGCAGGGGCGGGCGGCCGTGGGACGCCATGAACGGCATCGCGGCGAACTTGCTGTTGAACCTCACCGCGGGCGCGCGGTTCGACGGCGCGCTGAACGTGGATATAAACGAAGTCACCACGAACCTGGTGCCGTTTCCCAAGATGCACTTTTTGTTATCCGCCATGTCGCCCGCGACGGTAAGCGCGGACAAAGGCAAAACGGTCCCCGTCCCGCGAACCATGGACCAGATATTCACCGAGGTGTTCCAACGGGACCGGCAGCTCGCGTCTGTGGACCCGCGCCACTCAACCTACCTCGCGTGCGCGCTGATGATGCGGGGCGCCGTAACCGTGAGCGACGCCAACAGGAACGTGGAGCGGCTACGCAAAGGACTGCGCATGGCGCACTGGGTGGGCGACGGGTTCAAGGTACGGTATTAATGGGCGTTTCCCAAATCCCGCCTCCACGTTTCGCCGATTGTCCGCCTGTAAGTACTCACTCACGTTACGAAAGACTGACAATTTTCTTTTACAATCGAAACAGGTGGGTCTGTGCGACCGCCCGCCCGTGGGCGCGCCGTACAGCGCGCTTTGTTTAGCGAACAACTGCGCGATGCGGAAACCGCTGGATGCGATGACGGTTCGGTTCCAAAAACTGCGAAAACGAAACCTCTACGTGCACCACTACGCGGAACACATGGCAATAGACGACATGGACGCCGCCGCGCACGCAATAGCCACGCTCGCGGCGGAGTACGGCGCGGTGGACACAATGGCGGCGCCGGAAACCGTGCCGTCGATACAACCGTTGGGGGTGCGATAGCGGACGACGAACGATTTGGATTAACCATACGTGTTTAGATGTAAAACTACACTCATAAGCCCTCCCCTCACGATTACCCGCCGCGCCGCGTTCGTACCACATGACTCGCACGACGCCTTTTCGGTGCCTAGTCTATTCAAATCGAGTTCAAATCCTACCCTTGCGCGTATCTCCGCGTCCACTCCGTTGCGGTTTTGTCGTGCGCGGGCCTGTCGTTCAGGAACTGCTGCGCGATGCTCCCCACCAGCGGGTCGTGCGGGTTCGCATCGGTGAGAAGCGAGCAGATGGACAGAAGCACCTTGGAAATCGTCAACGCGGGCGACCACTGTTCCTTCAAAATGTCCAAGCAGATCTGGCCGCTGCTGTTCACGTTGCAGTGGTAGATGCGTGTCCTGAAGGTAACTTTCGGGGGCTTGAACGGGTAGTCCGAGGGGAAGTGGATGTCCAGGAAAAACACCCCGCCCGCGTAGGGCGACCCCGACGGGCCCATGATGGAACTCACCCACTCGTACAAGTTATCCCCCTTCGGGCCAGCCGAGCAGTTCGTGGGAGGCTCCAACGAGATCTCCGCGAGTTCCTTCTGGATGCGCTTCGCCGCCGAGCTCATGGAACCACCCTTGGACATCGTATCGAGTTTGTCGGTCGAGCGCGAGTGCTTTTCGAGGGTAACGCACAAGCGCGCGGAGTGACGCGGGTGAGGAACGTGGTGCGTCACGAGGCGCACGGTCTATGTGGGATGACGAGGCACTGCTGCTTCAAGTCGCAGTTTGAAAAACTCAAGACTCTTTCCAAAAACAGGTCCCGAGGCGCGCAGCGCGGGACTGGTCATTCTCCGACGTTTTGCAGACACTTTATCGTTTCGCTGTCGAACACGCCGTGGAGACGGCACATCAACCATGCGAGGCCCCGCCCGTAGCGTCGGTCGGTCGCCGCGGGTATCGTCGCGCTGGCACGGCACGTTACTCGTGGTCAGTGCGCTTCTAGTGTTGCTCGTGGTGCCGGTCCAGTTCGCACACGCACAGCCCGCGGGTCGATACGTTCGGCTGAATCCATGACTCTTACATCCACTTGACCGAGATGATAGTTTGGAAACCAGGCGACCTTGACACGAACTTGGCGCTCCTAAAACCCGTCACCTCCAGTTACGAAGGGTGGGGTGGTACCTCCGCTGGTTTGGTGGATAACGATGTGAGCACGTATTGTCACACCAACAACGGGGGATGGGTGATGGTTGACCTGGGCGAGGAGAAGGAAATCGGAGGTATCTTTCTGAACTCGAACTTGGGTCAATACGACCGAGCCATCGGATTATACGTCGAGATTCTGGACGCGTCGCAGAACGTGGTGCTCACCACGACAAGCATGACGGACGGGCAAAGGGGGTACATGCTAGACTTTACGAGCGGTTTCACCGCTCCGAACGACACGAACCAATGGCGCGGTCTCGATCAAGAATACGCCGTGGGCGACGCGCTGGTTGGCTGGCAACAGTTCGTCGTCTACCCTAAATGCGACTGCTGCGAAGCGAGGATGAAAAAAATTGGGCTAAACACGGGATCAAGCTGCGTAGTAGTAGAATGAATTGCCCGTGGTACTCTCCCACATAAGTAACCCGAGGATTTTCACTCAAGCGTCGCGCTCGCGCTTGATTCAGAGACGAGACTTCGAGACCTGGTGCGCATGATACTCCGAAACGACGTAAATTACAAACTACTCAAAACCTCGCTACCCTGCGAAAGAGCTCTCCACTATTTTCCTTTCGAAAACCCCAGTGAGCTGCCCGCACGCGGCGTCCGCTTCGAGGCCGCGCGTTCGGCGCACGGTGTGCGTGATTCCGCGCTCCGCAGTGAGCGCGTCCGAGAACCGTTTCACCGCGCCGGCGCTCGGCCTTTTGTGAGACGGTGCGTCCGCCACCGGGTTCCACGGAAGCAAATTCACGTGACACCCCCTGCCCACTTTCTGTCGCAGAATTTTCGCCAAAGCCTTGGCGTGCTCTACCGAGTCGTTCTCCCCTTGTAACAACGTGTACTCAAACGTCACCCTCTTGCCCGTGACGTCCTTGTACCGCTTGCAGTCCTCTAAAAGGTTTTCCAACGGGTACGCCTTGGCGGACGGAACCAGTTTCTCCCGGAGTGCTTGGTCAGGGGCGTGCAGCGACACCGCCAGTGTGGCTTGCAGTTTGTGCGCCGCGAGTTTGGACAGCGCGTTCGGCACGCCGACGGTTGAAATCGTGAATCGCCGCCCGCCAATACCCACGTCTTTGTTCAAACTGGCGTGCGCTTTCAAAACCTCTTTCAAGTTCATCAGCGGCTCACCCATACCCATCATCACCACGTTGGTGCACCTGCGTTGAAACACGTCTTCAAGCGCCAACACCTGGTTGACGATTTCGGAGGAAAGCAAGTTGCGTTTGAATCCCTGTTTACCCGTCGCGCAAAAACTGCACCGCATCGCACACCCGACTTGCGACGAAACGCACACGGTGAACCGGGATTTCTTTTGGGTTTTTAACTCATGGTTGTCACCTGCTTTCGTTGTTTGGGTCGCCTGCCGTTTCCCCGAGCCTCGTCCCATCAGTTGTTGTCGCTGTCGAACCCCGAGCTCGGAACCGAGCCGCACCCAGCCGTCGGCGTTTTTCGCGGTGTCCAAATCGACACCGTCTTCTTCTTCGTCGTCGTCTTCGGCTAAATAATCTGATTCCTCCCCGTCCTCGTCCTCGAGCTCATCCCCGTCTTCGTAAAGCGGCATGCCCTGTTGTGCATTCGCCGCGGCTCTTACCCCCGGCGTTTCCTGAGGAATGCCCACGGCTTCGATGATGCTGCCGCAGTGTAACGTGATGAGCACTTTTTTCGTCCCATCGGGCGACGAAACAATCTTCGAAGGTGCCCTTCTGCCCACATCCATCCCCGCGGTTTTCAGCGCAACCCGGAACGGCTCAGGGAGCTGCGTGATGTCATCCACACCCGCCTTGCGCATGACATACATAGCGTCGTGGATCTGCTTGCCCCTGTACCCAGGCTGCCCAAAATCTTTCGCCAACCGAATCAGCGCGTCTTCGCCCATTCCCAGAAGGTCGCGACTCGGCGGCGGAACCGTGGACGATGTGGATGTCGACGGTGGTGTCGCTGTGGACGTGGACCGACCGAACCGAAGCACCGCGCCCGCGGCTCGTACGAACCCATCGCTCCCGCCGAACCCGCGCACAGCCACAGCCCCTGTCGCCCGGAACAGCATAGTCAACCCACCCACGCCGCGCAGGGCGGAGTGGCGACCGAGAGAAGGCATCACGAAGAATCGAAATTGTTTGACACTCTCAAGTTAATGCCGCGCGCCTCTCGTCGCGTTTACGGTTTACACTTCATCCAGGGTGGTCGTAAACCCTTTGGGCTTGCCCTCCTCCCCGCTTTTCTTCGTATCAAGCTCCCCGCTTTTCTTCGTCTCAAGCTCCTCCTTTGATATGGTCATCGAGCTCCCGATTTCGCCACCCACGCCGGTTTCGCGCCGCAGCGCCAAACCCATCTGCTCCGCGGTGAGCACCAGCACTTGCATCGCGGTTGCGGCGCGCACTTGAACGTCCGAGCCGCGTCGGCCGCCGCCCCACTTTTTCTTTACCCGCATTAACGTCGCGATGCCCGAGATTGCCTTGCCTGCTCCCGCTCCAGCGAACGCGATGATTTTCAGTGGCGACCCAGCCGCGGCGATGATTTTCCGCGGCGACGGCGACGACGGCGCGTCGTCGGAACTCCCGTTTTTACTCGAGTCGTTTCGGTTTGCGTTTTCGTCTGGAAACGGCGCTAACTCGTAATCCCCATCCGGGCTCAGGTTGAGGTGCATCGGGCGTATGAATTCCCCAGGGTGCCGCGTCACGACTATAAGCTCGGTACCGTCATCCCTCGCGACGAGTATCTCGCAAGACCCTTGTTTGATCAAGTAAATCTCTCCCGCGCCGCGTGAGCCTCGTTTTAGTAACAAATCGCCGGCTTCCAGACTTCGCATGGGCAATGTGTCGCTCCACTCCTGCTGCTCCACGAACTTCAAAATGTGCGTGGGGTCACGCTTTGGCGGGGACCCGGTGAATATCACGCGAAGCATCGCCTGCGCGGTGTCAGGGGCGGGGCCTTGGGTTGTGACCGAGGCGGTTGCGACTTGAACAACCCCTGGAGACGGGACGTCGTTCGCCGGTTTCGAGTTCCTCGCATTCTGATCGCGAAGTTGATTTGCAACTTTGTCGAAGCCTTCGTACTCGTGCTTCGGGTTGGACTGTGGAGGCTCGTCCGCGCACGACGAGAAAATCGCCCCCATCGCGGGGGGACGCAGACGCGAAGGGGACGGTGTCGTGTTTTCGGCGCCAAGTGAAATGCGCCAACAGTGGACACCTTGGTCACAACTACGATGTCATGTGTTGAACACTTTGTACCCATATTTGGCAATTTTGATGTTTTGTTGCTTTTTCGCTGCAGTCTCCGTAATAACCCGTGCGCGGACACGCGGGTCTGTTCCACCATGTTGCGTATGGCGCATTCCTTCGCCATCGCGCCTGGCGCGGCGTCGTCGGCAACGCACGCGATGAGCAAGAGCCGCGTCGTGGTCGTTCCCCGCGTCATCCCCACTAACAGGAACCGCGTTTTCCGGAAATATCTGCCGACTCCATCTCCGCGTGGCGCTTCGGGACGTGGCCAGGCAGCCAGGGTGGTCGTTTCGGCGGTGTCGACCACATCTGGGGCGAGCAGGGGAGATTGGCGACGACAACACCGAGGCGTACGTCGTGAAGCACCGTCGGTAGAGGCGTCGTCATCCGAGTTCACGTTCGCGACCGCTCGCGAGGTGCTCAGATCCCTTCGCAAGGCACTCTTCGCGTTTATAACAATCGGGCTCGCGTTTGCGTTTTCACCCGCCGCGCCCGCGCTCGCTTTTTCGTTTGGCAAATCCGCCGATCCATCTTCCCTCAGCGCCTCCGCGACGGCGTACGCCGAGCCTGCCGCGGGGTCCTGGTCCTCCAAATCCACCGGGCCTTGGACGTTACACAAGGATTTCGGCTCACCCGCGAGCCACCCCGCGATACACACGATGAAAAACCTCCCCGTTCCCGTCGGTGATATCGGATCCATAGGGATGCTCACCCCGGCGGGCATGGGCATTCCGTACCACGGCAACAACCCGGGCATCGCGCTGTTCATGGCCTCGGGGGGGGTCACGATTCGCATGCTCATCAACGTAGTGGTGATCTATATGATCTACAAGTACTGGATGACGGATGATGAGTGAGTGATGACGCGCGCGGGCGAGGCGAGGATGTTGTGCTTTCTGTTGTAATTTCTTTTGTACTTTTGGGTTTCTCGATTGCTTTCCCGAACGATTGGGGACGGCGGCGCTTCTGTCCACTCATCCCGTGCACCTCATCGCACGTCCGACACCGATTCCGATGGTACGTGTTCCGTCCAAATCACCTTTCCCTTGTTTGGTGTCAGCCCCGCCAAAGTAGACCCTAACCTCCGCCCCCCATTCCAGGCTGACGACAAGACCAAGGATTCAGGCGCCGCCGAGACGAAACCCACGAAACGCGCGCCGAGAAAGCCGAAGAAGGACCGCCCGAAACCCACTGCGCCCAAGGACAAAGCCCTGGAGGTGGATGGCGGGGTGAAGAAGAAAAGGGTGAAGAAGGACAAGAAGAAGAAGGACAAGAAACACGGGAAGAAGGACAGCGGGGACGCGACTGCGGTCGCGCCGACCACCGCCACCGCCACGGATGACAAGAAACCCGGCGGCGGTGCCCCGCCGACTTCGTCCAAGTGGAAACACGGGGATTGGAGTTGCCAGAAGTGCGGGGCGCACAACTTCCGGGGAAAGGACTCGTGCTTCCGGTGCAAATACGCGCGCGCGAACTCGGTGAAGGCGGCGTCCGCGGAGAGCGCGCTGGCGTACCTCACGAAACGAGGGTCAGGTGGAGGTGGTGCATCGGAGATGGATGATGTCCAGCACTTGTGGCTGGGCAAGGCGGCGTACACGAAAGACGTCAACGACTCTATTTTCGATTTGTACGTCGACAAGTACGTCCCTTCCCTTGAGGATAAGCACAAGCTTCAGATTTTAAAGAGGGCGAGGCTCGCGAAGGGTCGGGCGGAACGGCTCGTACAGGCGCTGGAAAACACGCCGGAGACGGAAAAACCAAAAGCGAAAAACCCGAACAAAAAACGGGGGAAGAAAAAGAAAGCGGGGAAAGAAGACGGCGATGGCGGCGAAAAGGCGCAGGCCCCGGGTGCGGGTTCGGGCGAGGCGAAGGAAAACCCTGGGAAGAAGAAGGATGATACGAAGCAAGAGGAAACCACCAAAGTCCTGACGTTGAAGAAGGAGAAGGCATTTAAAATCCCGTCGAAGAAATCCGAAAACACGACGGAAACGAGCGAGAAGCCGAGCGACTCGAAAAACGAGAAGGAAACTCCGGGGAAGCGAAAAGCCGAGGAAACTGCGCCGGCGTCTCCCGCCAGGGTCACGAGGAGCAGAGCGGCTAAAAAGTAAAACAAGACGCTCGAGAAGTATTAACGTGTTGATTCTTGTTACTCTTGTTACTATTCGTATTACCTTGGTACATATTGTTCTTTTCTCGAGAATATCGCGGGGTCAAAAAAACACGGCTTCTATCACGGTTGTCCCGGCGTGCAGTCCACGCGGTCGCGGGTCTCCGCGCCACCCACGCTGTCGCGCACCCCGAAACTCATGTCGATGCGTTTCCGGACCGTTTCGGTTGCGTTTGGCGCGTCTGCGTTTGATAGGTTCGTTAACGGGGTTCGCCCTGTGGTTTCTTTGGTCGCGCGTGCGCTGCCGGTGAGCAGCCCGTCCGCGCGTTGTCGCGAAGCACGCGACGCGGAAATAAGCTCCCACGTGCTGATGAGCTCGGAGGTTGATTTCGTTCGTGTCGCGGTTGGGGTCGTTTCGCTGGCGCTATACGAGCTGACTTCCCCCCCGGGGCTGGATACCGAATCAGAGCGAGACGAAACCGATGACCCCCCAGCAGAGGTTTCCGACCCGGTCGGGGACTTCGCACGGCGCTTTTCTTCGTCCGCGGTGGAGGCGCTGACAACCAAAGTGGAGGGGCCGACGTCCTGCCACTCGGGGCGCGCGATTTTCTTCCGCTTCTCCTTTCCGCTCTTCTTCAGCGCCTGGAGCACCGCGTCCGCCTCCGCTACGACCGAGTTGGTTCGCGCCAAAGGAACAGGAGCGGTCTTTACCGGGGCGGACGCGATGGAAGGCACACGTGGGTCGATGGAAAGTACAGCGGAATCGATGGACAGCACAGTGGTTGACGCCAGTGTGGTCTCAGGAGCAGACATAATAGGCTCCGCCGTTGTTTCGAAGGCCGCCGTGTCCACCGCGTTGACGCCGGCGTCTCCGCGCCGCGCCGCCGCCGCGGAGTTGAACAAGATAGTGAGTAAGCTCCTGGCTTCGCCCAGCGACCGCACTCGTACCCACCGCTGCACGCCGCCTTTCGCGTCTTCCCGTTCCTCGGACTTGTACAAACGTTCCTGAAGCGCCGCGATTTGTGTCGTCACCGCGCGCATTTCATCGTCAACGATCCCGTCATCCACGAAAGAATCGAGTTCCGTCTCGACGAAACCGTCGCCTACGTTGGAAACTCGTCTGCCAAGCGCGGCTCGGCGCGACAGGGCCTCCTCCAACGCCCCCCGTAGCTCAGCGCGTTCCACAGCGCACGAAATCTCCGTTTCGATCCACTGACGACGTGCGTTGAGTCCCAAGCCCGTGCCCGGGCCGGCGCGGTCGGACGGCGCGACGTTCGAGACCACCGCGGCGACCAAATGCGCGGGCGTCGCGGCGACGAGCTCCGTCGCCGTCGGCGCCGTATCCATCGACTTCGTACCGCTTGGCTTCCGGCGATTCGCCTTCGCAGCCGACTGCAGCGCCCGTAGCTGCTCGCGCGCGTGGCTCGCCTCTTCCGTTTTCCGGCGAAGCACCGCGGCTTGGCGCTCCACCGCCGATTGCGCTTTCTGCGCCGCCAAGGCGTGCCTCCGCGCTTCTTTCTTCGCGAGCTGCAACGCCTTTTCCGACTCGCGCTGCGTCGCGATGCCCTCCTTCGTCGCCCGTTCCATGCGCCGCACCAGCTCCACCCGCGCGGCCCGCAAACGCTGGATATCCGCATGCAGCGCCTTCGCCGCGATGTCGCTCTTCTCGCGCGCTCGCGCGGCGTCTTTGTGTTTCGCGGCGAGCTCTGATACCTCACGCAAACGCTGCTCCAGCTCTAAAAGACGCCCTTTCGTTTTCACCTCGGCGGCTTTCCTGGCGTCCGCGCCGTTCCTCGCCGCGCCGGCGAGCGCGGTGAGAAGGGTATCACGCTCCGCCGCGATCGTAAGCTTTTCCGTCTCAAGGCTCTTCAGTAAGCGGCCGTATTTCTCCCTAACGAGCTCGACGTCTTGCGACACAGGAAACCCAACCGCTGTCGCCGCGCCGCCGCCGCCGTCCCGCGCGATCGCCGCGTCCACCTCTTGTTGCATCTCCGCCGCTTGCGTTGCCATTGCGCGCATGCGAGTTTCTTTCGCAAGCAACGTGCGCTCCACGCTCGCGAGCTCCAAATGCAGGTCGTTTCCTTCGTTGTCCTCCTCCAACACCTCCTCTTCTTCGTCGATATCCCCCCCCAAATGCGTCTCTTCGTCGTCGATTTCGGTTTCATCCTCCTCAACGTCGTAACTCGCCGCCGGGTCTTCCGCAAACGGATCGGCTCGTCCGTCCTGACTCGCTTTGAGCTGGTTTTTCAAACGCGCGCTTTCGTTTCGCAACGCCTGGATCGTGCCGAGGTAGGAGCGAATCACACACTCACCGCCCCCGTCGTCGGCGCTCTCCACGGATACAATCCCAGACTCCTGCAGCCGCAGCGCCAGCAAATCCCTCGACGCGCACGCGGCGAGCTCCGCCGCCGACGCGGCCGAAACGTTTTGCTCGGCGGCCGAAAGATCCGCGCGAAGGCGAGACACTTCCGCCTCCGCCAGCATCGCTCGGTGTTCC
>Ga0222648_1000559_pt1 | contig 15888 bp, 20 predicted proteins | sample AntAcemetagen335_FD_181021 | JGI IMG/M metagenome (GOLD analysis project Ga0222648, IMG submission 181021) | Saline water microbial communities from Ace Lake, Antarctica - #335 | ecosystem: Environmental > Aquatic > Non-marine Saline and Alkaline > Saline | place: Antarctica: Ace Lake... | reverse complement strand
CTGCGGGTGCCTCGGGCCAGAGCCCGATCATTTCAGCATGGTTCTGCGCGATCAACTCGCGCACATGGGTCACGATCAGAATGCGCTGATCCGGCCAGGCTTTCAGCACGCCCTCGATGAAGGCGGCCATAACCAAAGACTTCCCTCCAGCGGTCGGGATCACAATGCAACAATTGCCAGATTTGTTCTCGTAGTATTCGTAGATCGCGGCAATGGCAGCTTTTTGATATGGGCGCAGGGTCAGCATGCGGCAGCCTCCGTAGTGCGAGCGTCATTTGACCAGGAAGCACCATCGTTCATGCGGTAGGTGACAATGTCGTCCCCCGCATCAATGACCTCCCCCGGCACGAGATCGGGGATGAAGAGATGTTTGCCGCAAGCGGCCCGCTGCTCAGCCGGCGCCAGGATTCTGTCATGGCGCGCGCAGTGCCATCCGCCATCAACGGCCGTAGAATGCAGACAGGAACGGCAGGTCACAGCAGCCCCGCCACCCTCATGACAAGCTGCATGGTGATCGCAAAAACGGCATTCGAACCAAGCCGGGTCCTCGCTGATCCGTGCAGGCGGATGCTGGGCGAAGATGACCCTGCCAGCCTTCTCCAGAAGGCGTTCGGCCATGGCAGGATCGGCCTCAACCCGTTCGATATGCAGCGCGTCAGTGTTCTTGCAGACCGCCATGTAGAGCGCACGGGTGATACCGGTAAGATGCATGTAGATCTGCATCTGCGCGGCATGCTGGGGCTTTGACAGCACCACGCCCTTGGCCGTCAGTTCGGTGAAGCTCTTGACCCCATGCGTTTTGAATTCCAGCACATGCCAGGTTTTCGGGGCCTCAAGCAGGCCGAGCGCGACGCCATCCAGCGAGCCACCAAAATGACCGCCATGGGCCTCCACACGGATTTGCCGCCCGGTTTCCGGATCAACCTCAAGCACGGTCGCACCGGTGACGCGCAGGTTGCGCACCATACGGTCCTCTTCCAGCTGGCCTGTCTCGAACAGCCGCAGCAGGCGACCGGAAAAGCATGACGGCGTCACCCAGCGGAAATCATACCAGAGCGCGCGTGCGCAAGATTTTCCGATGATGGATGCCCCGAGATGGTCACGGAAGCCATCGCCTTGGCGGGCCTCATAATCGGCGTAGATCGCCGTAAGCGTTGGCGTGGGTGGTACGGGAAGATCAGCCATCACAAGCCCTCCCGTTCGCTACGGGCTTGGGCCTCGGCCAGAATGCCGCTCCAAGTGTCCGGGTCATGGCGCTCACGCAGCACGCCGATCAGAGCATCTTTCAGCTTTTCGCGGCGACGGCGGCCGGTGCCTTTGGCAAGCAACTCGGACCGTTCGCGGCACAGGTGGCGTAGCGCAGTGCGCGCCCGGTGGAACCAATCAGGGTCGATGGGCTTTTGCCCCCGTTGGCGTGCCAAATCAGCAGTCGCAATCTGCGTGCGGATCTTGGCAATATCATCGTCGAGTTCGATCAACCGGTGCTGGTCTTCAGGCAAGCCGGGGCTGATCACAGCCACAGGGGCTGTGTTTTGCAGGTCAGTCATGGAAATATCCTCAGATGGGGTTGGGCGCTGCTCCGTCAGTCAAGGAGCGGAGCAGCGCGATTGATCAGCCCTTCTTGTTCCAGGGCGCAGAGGCCATCTTGGGCGGGACAGCAGCGGCCTGCGTTGTGGGCGGTGCCGCGGGGGCTGCAGCAGGCTTTGCGGCAGCGGCTGGAGCGCCCCCACCTTCGGGCGGCAGATAGGCGATGGCGTTGCTCTCCCCGTAGCCATTCTTTGGCGGCTTGATCTTCACCTGGATCGTCATCGGGATCAGGTGCAACTCCTCGCTGTCGCTGACATGCATCCTGCCCGTCGCATGGCAGATTGCCGACAGCGTCCGCTGTGCAATCTCGACCGTGGTGGGGTTCGGGTTCACGAGGTTCAGCTGTTCAAAGATCTTCCGGCCTTGATACTGGCCATCCAAAATATCTAGCATCAGCCAGAGAAACTGGCCCATGCCATTGCGGGTCACGCGCATCTCGCTCTCGACGATCTGAGCGCGGTATTTACCTGCGGGCAGCAGCTCGTAAGCCGTAGTGGGTTCAACGCTGGTGGCGTCAAAGGACGTATCAAAACGTGCCATGGTCGTATCCTTTCAAGGCAATCATTGGGATTGGGGCATGGCTGCGAGGAACTGTGACCACGCGAGCGGCAGAGTGTCCGGCAGGCCGTAACGGTTTTTGGCAAGGAAGGCGGGACGCTCCTCGGTGTGCATAACACGCGCACCGGACCCGAGCGCACGGGTCACCTTCTTGTTGAAGCCGACATCGGATTTGGCGACCGAAATCTGATAGTTGGCGAAAAGCACCACATCGGAATGTTCTTGCAGCAGCGCCGAGGCGCGGGTCTGCAGCTTGATCACATATCTATCGTAAGGCTCATGCTCCGGGCTGTCGAAACGCTTGATGTCGGTATGGGCGATCTGGATGACCACCATGCCTTTGCGGTCGCGCAGCGCATTGAGCTTATCGAGATATTCCCGCCAGATGGTCAGCGCCTCGGCATAGCCCTTGCCAAAGCCCGGGGTTTCGATCGACTGCCAGCCATTGCGTTTGCACGCCTCAGCCCAAATCAGCGGCTCGAGCCAGTCGACGCTGTCAACGACGACCGTGCCGTAGTCGTGATCTTCCTCCAGCAAGGCGTCGAGCCCTTGTGCAACGTCGGCATAACTCATCGCTAACGGAAAATGCGGGACCTGCAGTTTGCCAAGCCCATCCTCGGTCATGATGAACACCGGCGCGCCCGCGTCAGCGGCAAAGGTGGATTTACCCACCCCGGCCACGCCGTGGATAAGTATACGCGGTGGTTGAAGCACCGAACTGGTGCGCAGAGATGCGAGAGAAATAGCCATCAGCGCACCTCCTCGCCCAGCACTAAGCGGAACTTGGGCTTGCCGGTCCGGACCGTGCGCGCAGGCTCAAAGCCCTTGCGCCAGCTGTCCGGCAGCGCCGTGAATTTACGCTCCGATACCGTCAGTTTGGTATCGATGAACTCCGCTGGGTCTTCGCCAGACGAGGCGATGTTTTCTGCGATCTGGGCGAGTTTCGCCTGATCCCAATCGATCCGTTTCGTCAGGTCGGAAATCACGGTGACGTCGCCATCTGCAAAGCGGATTATGCCGGTGTCCTTTCCTTCGTGACGGCGACACTCAGTAGCGCGCGAAGCATAACGGACCTCAAGGGCCAGCGCGAAGCGCTCAGTCACCGCCTTCATGCGGTCAGCGGCGACATCGATTTCTGCTTGGATGGCTGAAAGCAGATTTGGCGGCATGAGAGCCAGTTCTGTAACCGGCATATTGAGCATGTCACCCACGCTCGGGGTATTTTGGGGGAAAGCCATAGTGGGTCCTTTCAAAAGGGATCAGTGGGCTGCGATCAGCCGTTCGGGGATGGAAGTTGAAGGCGGCTTGGGCCGGGCAATGGCGCGGTACTCAAAGAGTTCCGGGCCGAGACGTTCCTGGACAAGGTGCACCAGTTTTTGCTCAGAGGCGCGCCAGGCGGCATCCGCGATGCCGCGCAACGTTGCCTGCTGAGAGGGCGAAAGGCGCGACATGAGCGAGCCCGTATCAACCGCCAAAAAACCGCGGTGATAGCTGACGGCTGCACCCGCATCTGCCAGTGAGACCCAAGCATAAAAGCCAATGTCATCGCGGATCTGCGAAGCCATTACGACACCTGTGCGCTTTGAGAGGCGTCGCCCCGGCGCAAGGCCGCAGCCTCAAAGGTCGTGATGTCTTCGAGCCGGTAAATCACCCGCCCGCCGAGTTTGAGATAATCGGGGCCCTCGCCGGTCCAGCGCCAACGCTCAAGCGTGCGATGAGAAATTGCCCAGCGTCGGGCCAACTCCTTTTGGGTGAGGCAGAGTTTTGACTGCATTGTCGTCTCCTGTCTTGTTTACCAGGAGACAATGCGAAACACTCGTGTGGGATGTCGTCGGGATCGAAGTGGGATACGGTGCCGGATGAAGACATCAAGAGAAATCAAGGCTCTGAAACGCAGTGGGGGATGGGGATCCCGCACCCATCCCCCGCCTGATCCCGCACCCACCCCACGCCACGCGCGGGTGGTCGCCTCTTAATCGCAGCGCAAACGGTAGTTTCCGCGCCCATCAGACTGAATCAATTCGCGCCACTCAGGCTTCGACTTGAAGACATCCACCATCTTGAGGCTGCGGGACCCTGCTGTCGTGAGAATTGTCTTCCCGTTCTGCCAAGGCTGTCCTGCTTCGGCTGCGGCGTGGAGTGCACGCACCACCTCCGCCTGGATTGCACCGAGTTGAAAACAAAAGCCCCGGCTGCGCACTTCGCGATAGCCAACCGTGAATATGAACCCCTGTTCCGGGCTATCGCCGCCCCCAGCATGAAATCCTGATTTGATTTCATAGCGATCGCGCTCATGGCGCCGCATCAGTAAGTCCCCGATCACAACGTACTGGGGGGCATGCATTTCTAGAAAAGCAGCATAGCCGCAACGGTCATGACGGAATTCGCTGAGATAAACCTCGCTACAACGAAAAAGATGAAAGGCGTCACAGGCGTGCAGGTCCAAGAGGCCGCTGAACACTCGCTCCTCATAGGGCACCCGGAACCGAGTTCCATCGATGTCCGCGTCATAGTCGCCAAATTCGAGCAACTGATTGAAGACCCGAATAGACAAGCGAACTTGGTTGTTTTCGGCCAAATAGATCAGATCGTCTTCCTCAATCGACCAGCGCCGAAGGATCTCTGGAAGCGAATAATATTCCTTTTCAATCTGCATGACCGCCTCCGACTCTCACCACATATGTTCCTTTAATGTTCTATCGCCTTGACGATCCCATAGCAATCATGTCTTATCCTATTGTATCCACAAACGGATGGGGATAAGATGATCGCGCACTACAGTTTAGCCGACCGCCTGCAAGCTCGAGCTGATCAGCTTGGGCTCAGCCCCGCGCATGTTGCAGAGATGGCCGGGGTCAATCGATCGTTCGTCTATGACATCCTGCGTGGTCGCTCATCCCGGCCCGGTCTGGATCGGTTGATGGAGGTCGCGCGCGTCCTCAAGGTCGAAGTGGATTGGCTGATCCACGGCATTGGTGACATCGAGGGTCCCTCCCCATTCTTGGAGAACCCCGACGAGACTTTCGTACCGATCGCGCAAGCTCCCGTGCGGCCCTCCATGGGCGGCGGGTCTGTGGCTCTTGAAGACTATGACGAACCAGGCCGTGCTTACCACTTCCGGAAGTCTTGGATCAAACAAGGCCTAAAAGCTTTGCCCTCACAGCTCCGGATCATGAAGGTCGAGGGCGACAGTATGGAACCCACGCTTTTTGATGGTGACACTGTGCTCGTTGACATGGATCGAAAGTCCCCAAACCCGCCAGGGATCTTTGTTCTAGATGACGGCATGGGCTTGGTAGCGAAACGCCTGCAGCATGTCCCAAACAGCGACCCGCCCGCCGTCCGTGTGATTTCGGACAACAAGCATTATCCGGAGTATGAGCGCACGGCAGATGAAATCGTCATCATCGGCCGCATTCGTTGGTTTGCGCGGGAGATTTGAAATGATCGAATTCCGTTCCCTTGCCGATGACGAGCTATCCCTCAGCTATTCGCCTATGCTGAGAGGCTTCCAGAAAACCTTCGCGTATCTCGCTGAGCATGGCGCTATCGGCCTCACCGCGTCCAAGGGCTTCAAACGCAATTTCGTTCATTGGGCTGCAGCCGAATTTGACTGGCCCGGCCATACCGAGGCGGACCTCTTTGCCGTGAACAAAGTCCTGAACGAGCAGGATTTCATGCCGCTCAGCGATACCCACTTTTTGCTGACGACCCTCAAGATGGGGCGGCACTACAAGGGGCAGTTCAAACTGACCAAGGCGGGCACAGAAGTCAGCCAGCATCCGGGTCGGATTTTTGGCATTATAACGCCGTTTTATCTCTTTGAGGTGAACCACACCGGGTACACGCGTTTCAGTGATGGGCCCCTTCTTGGCAACTGGGACATGTTTTTGAACATTCTCAATGTCGAGGCCGAGGACGGCATTACAGGCGCGGACCTGCGCCAAACCCTTTACGGTCCACCCGACCACAGCCCGTTACCCCGCTACGATGACGTGCTTGGCAGCTTATACCTCAACATACTTCGGCCGCTTTGCTGGACAGGCTTACTTCACATGAGCCGTATTAAAGGGTTCCAAAGTACCGAGCGCAGCGTGTTCACCAAAACACCGCTTTGGAAAGCCGCGCTCAAACTCGAGACTGATCCACTGGTGAAAACTGCCACACGCCATTAATTGCGCGGAGCTACAAACCCTAGCACATACTCTCGAGCCCGCAGACTTTCACCAACCGACTGTTTCAGCTTGATTATTAGGCATCTGCAGGGCCCAAGTGGGTTCACCAACCCGAAAGGCGCTCCCATGCTTGATGCACGAAAAACCCCGATTTCGGGGCCCAATCCCCTATGCCCTGACCGCATGTCGGCCGATGCACGCCTCGCCGAGATTGGGCGCATCCTGGCCGCAGGCGTCGTTCGGCTGAAGGCCACGAAGTCCAGCGGTTTATCTGCCGAAACCGGAGACAGTTTCGTGGACTTCTCGCCCCGAAAGAGCGGTGGTCGTCGCACCAAACGCATCCGCATTGGAGGAATAGATGAAACATCACAATAAGATAACCGCCCTGAGGCCAGGCACAGACCCAAAACTGGACAAGACGGTTCTGTCGCGCCTGGCCGCCCTGAAGGCGCTGTCGGTCAAGGAGTTGAAAGGCGAATGGGAACAGCTCATCGGCACCTCGGCCCCGAACAACAGTCGCGCCTTTCTTGAGTTCCGGATCGCGTATCGGCTTCAGGAACTGACCTATGGCGGCCCCGACCGGGAAACGCGCCGTATGCTGGATCTGCTGGCCGACGAGGTCGAGGGCCATGCACGGCGCAAGCACCAGATCGCTGATCCCCGAAATCCTGTCACGGGCACAAAACTCCTTCGTGAATGGGACGGCGTCGAGCACATCGTGACCGTGCTGAAGGACGGCTTTGGCTGGCAAGGGCGCAAGTTCAAGTCGCTCTCCGCCGTCGCTCGTGAAATCACCGGCACCCGCTGGAACGGCTATCGATTCTTTGGCCTGCGCGAGCGCAAGCGGGAGGAGGCATGATGCATATGGCAGCCCGCCCAAACCGCCGCCTGCGCTGCGCGATCTACACCCGCAAGTCGAGCGAGGAAGGCCTCGATATGGAATTCAACAGCCTCGACGCGCAGCGGGAGGCCTGCGAAGCCTATATCGCGAGCCAGAAGTCCGAGGGCTGGGTCGCCACGCGCGAACGCTATGACGATGGCGGGTTCTCCGGTGGCAATCTGGAGCGCCCCGGCTTGAAGCAGTTGCTGACAGACATCGACGATGGGCTGATCGACGTGGTCGTGGTCTACAAGATTGACCGCCTCTCACGCTCACTGATGGATTTCTCCAAGCTGGTCGAGGTCTTCGACCGCAATGGTGTGACCTTCGTCTCTGTCACGCAGTCATTCAACACCACCACCTCTATGGGGCGGCTCACGCTGAACATCCTGCTCAGTTTCGCCCAGTTCGAACGTGAGGTCATCGGTGAACGCATCCGCGATAAGGTGGCAGCATCGCGCAAGCGCGGGATCTGGATGGGGGGCTATGTGCCGCTCGGCTACGATGTGCAGGATCGCAAACTTTTGGTGAACGACGCCGAGGCCGCATCGATCCGACGCATCTTCGAGCGATTTGTCGAACTTGGCTCCGCCACGGTTTTGGCCCGCGAACTTCGCCGCGACGGCTTCCGCAACAAGCAGGGAACGCTGATCGACAAAGGCTACCTCTACCGGCTCCTGAACAACCGTGTTTATCGCGGTGAAGCCGTCCACAAGGGCAAGGCCTACCCCGGCGAGCATGACGCCATCATCGACGAGGCGCTTTGGTATCAAGTCCACGCAATCCTAAAGGAAAGCCCCCGCAAACGGGCCAACAACAGCCGGTCGCGGACACCCGCGCTCCTGAAAGGGCTGATTTTCAGCGACACTGGCGCGGCCATGACGCCTACAAGTACCAAGAAGGGCGCGAAGCTATACCGCTACTATGTGTCAATGGACGTGATCAGGAACCGCGAAACCGGTGAAGAAAACGCGCCAATGCGGCTGGCGGCAGGAATGGTCGAGGATGCGGTCGTGACCGAAGTTCGGCGCATTCTGCAGACGCCGGAGGTCGTCGCGCAGGTGATCGGGAACCTGAAACGCGACGGCCTTGGGGCATCCGAGCCGGATGCCATCGCGGCCCTACATGAGTTCAGCGCGCTCTGGGCGCAATTGTTCCCGGCCGAGCAAGCGCGCATAATCCAGCTTCTGGTGCGGCGCGTCACGGTCACCGCCGCCGGGCTCGAGGTCGACATTCGGCGAGAAGGCATCGCGGGGGTCGTCCGCGAGATGGTCGCACCGCGCCGGATGACGGCTGCAGAATGACCCGGCCGGACGACACGATCCGCGTGCTGATCCCGTTGAAGGTGCGCAAGAAGAATGGGCGGCCGAAGATCCTGCCGCCAGCTGACTACCGCCCCAGCGAGGATCACGTGCAGGACCCGCACATCCTGAGGGCCATCGGCCGGGCGTGGGGCTGGCGGCGGCGCATGGAGGCGGGAGAGGTTGCCACAATCCAGGAACTGGCCGAGGCCGTTGGGTTGGCGGAACGCCATGTCAGCCGCCAGCTACGGTTGGCCTATCTCGCGCCGGAGGTGTTGAAGCGGCTGACCTGCGGGCGCGAGACCTCGTCGGTCAGCCTCTATGATTTGTGCTTCCTGGCAGCGGAAGCGTGGGGGGAACAGTTTGAGCGCGTGTTCGATTGATCGCTGATGCCTCGCCCTCAAAGAAGCATGACCCGGGCCTGTTTTTAGATGGAGCGGACGTTCGTGCAATCTGCAGCTAATGGCTCTTCAGAGCCCAAAGCAGAAGTGTAAAAGCCCCGCTGCGTGCGCTCCACCGGGGGTAATTCTGCAGATGCACGAACTTCGGTGCTGCTACGCGGCGGTCAAATCGTCCATTCATGCAAGACGCGGCGAAATTAATCTGACGAGCCCACAGATTTCGGCACGATGAGACGTCCTCGGGTTATTTTTGATACCCGTTAATTCGGTCCATGCAATCAACCCCTTCTGTTTAAATTTTTTTTTAACGCACAAGCTGAGCATCTCTGACGTTACATGGCTTCTGGATGATGCCTTCTGTGCGTCGATATCGGGCGTTTGGGCAAGGATAGCATTGCATCGGCGCGCGGGGATTGACTTATCACACGCCCGTTTGCGACGACCCATAATCGCGCTGGACGCAAACGCAGAGCTTCGATCGGGTTGCTGGCGTCAAGAACAACCAAAGACGCCTTAGCGCCGACGTGTAGCCCGTAATCCGTTAACCCCATCGTTTTGGCATTGTTGACCGTGACCATATTAAAGCAGGTCTGCATGTCCTCAGGGCTTGTCATTTGCGCCACGTGCAGCCCCATAAAGGCCACATCAAGCATGTCTGCCGTGCCGAGCGAATACCAAGGATCAAGCACGCAATCTTGACCCCAGCCGACGTTGATCCCCATGGCCAGCATTTCCTTTACGCGCGTCAGGCCGCGCCGTTTTGGGAAGGTGTCATGTCGGCCTTGAATAACGATGTTAATCAACGGATTGGGGATCACGTTGATCTCAGATTCCACCATAAGCGGGAGCAGTTTGGAAACGTAGTAGTTGTCCATGGAATGCATCGACGTCAGGTGAGACCCCGTGACCCGCCCATGCAGACCCAGCCGCTGCGTTTCATAGGCAAGCGTTTCGATATGGCGTGAATGCGGGTCATCAGATTCGTCGCAGTGCATATCAACCTGCAAACCGCGTGCCGCCGCGATTTCGCACAGCTCTTTCACTGACATAGCGCCGTCTGCCATAGTTCGTTCAAAATGCGGAATACCACCGACAACGTCGACCCCCATATCCAAGGCACGGATCGTGTTTTCGCGTGCGGTTGGATCGCGGTAGAAACCGTCCTGCGGAAAGGCAACGAGTTGTAGGTCTATGTATTCTTTGACCTGCTCTTTAACCTCAAGCAGCGCTTCGACGCCCAAAAGTCTGTCATCACAGGTATCGACATGGCTGCGAATGGCCATCAGGCCCATGCTCGCCGCCCAATCGCAATAGGTCAGCGCGCGTGCTATGATATCGTCTTGGGTCATGATCTGCTTAAGCTCACCCCAAAGGCCGATCCCTTCGAGCAGGGTGCCGGAGGCGTTGATACGCGGCGAACCGTAGGACAATGTTGCGTCCATGTGAAAATGGGGGTCCACAAACGGTGGGCTCACCAAATCGCCAGACGCATCGATCACGTGACCCGACTCAGCAGTATCAAGTGACCCGATTGCAGTGATCCTATCGCCAACGATACCGATGTCCGCAACACGTCCGTCGGGCAACGTGCCGCCTTTAACGATGAGATCAAACATCAACGTTCTCCTTTGTTGAACGGAACCATAAGGGCAGCGGGCACTTGGGCGCGGCGTGACATTAAAACGAGCGCCAAGATAGACAGGATATAGGGCATCATAAGAAAAATCTGGTAGGGAATATGTGTACCCAAACTTGTCTGCTGCACGCGAATTTGGAACGCATCAAAAGCCGCAAACAAAACCGCCCCCAGCAACGCCTTGCCTGGTCGCCACGAGCCAAAGACGACCAATGCGATGCAGATCCAGCCACGCCCGTTGACCATTTCAAAAAAGAAACTGTCAAAGGCCGACATGGTCAAAAATGCACCGCCAACCGCCATCAGGCCGCTGCCCACCATCACGGCCCCCATGCGAATTGCCGTGACAGAGAGACCTTGCGCGGCCACCGCTGCGGGACTTTCACCGGCTGCGCGGACCGCAAGCCCAAGGGGGGTGCGATACAGAACCACGCTCACGACCCCGACAAGAATGAACGCAAGATACGTCAACGGAGTTTGCGAAAACAGCGCCGGACCAAGCAAGTGAATGTCCGACAGGATCGGGATTTCATAAGGCTGGAATGCCGCGATTTTCGGCGGACTTGTGACCTCGGGGAGAGCCAGCCGATACGCATAATAGGTCGACGAAGTCGCAAGCAATGTGATACCAAGTCCAACAACATGCTGAGACAGGCCGAATGGCACGGTTAGCGTACTGTGCAGAAGGCCAAATAACATACCGACCAACATCGCGACGCACACGCCTGTCCAAAGCCCCGTGCCGGAATAAACCGCCATCCAACCTGCGAATGCACCCGCGACCATGATGCCCTCAATCCCGAGGTTCAGCACGCCTGCGCGTTCGCAAATCAATTCGCCCAATGTGGCAAAGATCAACGGGCTGGCGATGCGAATGGCCGCCGCCCAAAAGCTTGCCGTCAAAAGGATATCGATGATGTCCATATCGCTAATCCCTCACCACACGAAACCGCGTGAGCATGATAGCCAACACCATAAGAAGAAGTGCGGTCGCAAGCATGATGTCGGCCAGATAGGTGGGCACATCCGCTGCACGGCTCATGCTGTCGGCCCCCACAAAAATGCCTGCAACAAACAACGCCGCGACGATTACGCCAAGCGGGTTGAGCAACGCTAGCATCGCCACGATAATGCCAGTGTAGCCAAACCCCGGCGACAGATCGAGCGTGAGGCTGCCTTTTAATCCTGCCACCTCAGAAAACCCTGCCAATGCAGCAAGGCCACCGGACAACAGCGCCGTTTTCACGATCACCAGATTGACTGGAATGCCCGCGAAGGCGGCGGCGTCTTTGTTGAGACCAACGGCGCGCATTTCATAACCCAACGTGCTGCGGGTCTGGATAACCCATATGCAAATGGCTGAAAAAGTCGCGAGGCCAAACCCCCAATGCAAACGCAGGCCATCGACAATTCGCGGCAATCGCGCCTCGGGGATCAGACGGGCAGATTTTGGCCATCCCATACCCACCGGGTCTTTGAGTGCACCTTCAAGCAACATAGAGATAAACAATAGAAAAATGAAATTGAACAACAATGTTGTCACTACCTCATCCACGCCGAACCGCGTTTTCATAAGGGCAGGAACCAATAGAACGACGGCACCTGCCAGAACGGCTGCGATGACGATAACGGGCAAGATAGCAAAGCTAGGCCACGGCAAAGCGCCCGTCCCAAGCAAAACAGTCACTAATGCGCCAGCATAAAGTTGTGCCTCTGCCCCGATGTTCCAAAACTTGGCGCGAAACGCCACGGCGACCGCCAGGCCCGTGAATATGAGCGGCGTCGCGCGGTTTAGCGTTTCCAAAATCGCAAATGTTGATCCAAAAGAACCCTTTAAGATTAATCCAATGACAGTGAACGGGTTCGCCCCCGCAACCATCGCCAAAAGCGATGCGATCACAATTGTGGTGGAAAGGGCAATCAAAGGCGGGGTTACCTTGCGGGCCAGTGTCGGGTTTTTGATCGGCTCAAGACGCATCGGGCATATCCGTTTCAAATCCTTGACCTGCCATCCAAAGCCCCAAGGTCGCGGGTGTCATCTCTCCCCGTTGAAAGGCTGGCGACAGTCGCCCGTCGGAAATGACATGTATGACGTCGGACAGCGCCATGACTTCGTCCAGATCCTCGGAAATCAACAAGACCGCCGCACCGCGGTCTCTCGCGGCCAAAAGTTGGCTGTGCACATAGTTGATCGCACCAATATCAAGGCCACGGACCGGCTGGTTGGCGAGGATAATTTGCGGATCAGCCTCAAGAACACGGCCGAGGATCAGCTTTTGCATGTTGCCGCCAGACAGCAGGCGGATCGGTGTGTCAGACCCCGGGCACCGCACATCGTATTTATCAATAATTCCATCAGCAAAAGCCCGCGATTTGCGCCAGTTCAGCCAGCCAGCCTTGCTAAAAGGCAAGGATGTGTAACGTTCCAGAATTGCGTTTTCGACAAGGTCAAAGTCAGCAATTGTGCCAGTCTTGTGTCGGTCTTCGGGGATGCGCGCGATGCCGCTTTGTACCGCGATGCGGGGCGTCCATTTCTGAACTGTTTCGGCCCCCAAGACAACCGCGCCGTCGCTTGGGTTTAGCACGCCACCCACGACATCCGCCATCGCGGCCTGTCCGTTACCAGACACGCCCGCAAGGCCAACGATCTGTCCCGCTTTTAAGTCCAGTGACACGGATTTCAAACCGGGAATGCTGCCGATATCGGGGGTGGTGACAGCACGCAACGCCAGCAACGGCGCGCCCGGCGTCGCAGGCGAGACGTCAGGCGGCGTCGCCTCAGTTCCCATCATCATCGCGGCCAGTGCGTTTTTATCGGTCTCTTTTGTATTAACACCGCCTGCCATCTTGCCGTGTCGCAACACCACGACGCGGTCGGCAATGGCCATCACTTCATGCAATTTATGCGAGATGAAGATGATCGAAAGACCTTCTTTAATCGCAAGTCTTAGGGTTGCAAACAGATCGTCTGTCTCTTGTGGGGTCAATACAGCCGTCGGTTCATCAAGGATCAAAATACGCACGTCGCGGTACAGCGCTTTGAGGATTTCAACCCGTTGGCGCTCCCCCACGGACAACGTTCCGACGCGCGCATCAGGCGAAACAGCAAGGCGAAACTTCGTTGAAAGCGCTATGATACGCGCCCTTGCAGCCGCGCGGCCCAAGCTGAATTTCAATAGTGAATGGACACCCAACGTGATGTTTTCCTGAACCGTCAAATTGTCGGCCAGCGTAAAGTGTTGATGCACCATCCCGACACCAGCGTCTAAAGCGGCCCGCGCATTGCCCGGTGGCAATGTTTCACCGAACACACGCACGGTGCCACTGTCGGCCGTATAGAGGCCAAACAGGATATTCATCAGCGTGGTTTTTCCCGCGCCATTTTCGCCCAATAGGGCAATAACTTCGCCGACGTTCACAGAAAGGCTGACCGCATCATTTGCGGTCAGCTCTCCAAATCGTTTTGTGATGTCGTTAAGGGAAAGGGCCTCAACTGCGTTTTTGGTCATGGTCAATTAAGACGAGGACGGTTCGTCATCGTTGATCGTAACCACGAAATCGCCCGACATAATTTCAGCCTCGCGCTGTGCGACAAGTTCAAGTGCCGCTTCGGGGACTTTGCCTTCAAACGTGCCCAATGGCGCAAGGCTTGTGCCACCTTGGTTAAGGAACGAATAAATCCCGTAATCTGCAGCCGTAAATGTGCCGGCTTTCACCTCAGCGATGGCTTTGTTCAGCGTCGGTTCAAAGTGCCAAATAGCTGAGGCAACGACTGTTTCAGGATAGTCAGACTGCGTATCGATGACGTTACCGATGGCAAGGACACCTTGTTCTTGCGCCGCGTCAGATACCCCAAACCGTTCAGCATAAAGAACGTCCGCACCGTTTTCGATCATCGCAAATGCGGTTTCTTTGGCTTTGGGGGGATCGAACCAGCTTCCGATAAAGCTGACTTGGAATGCGATATCCGGGTTCATTTCAAGCGCACCCGCCATAAAAGCGTGCATCAAACGGTTCACTTCGGGGATCGGAAAGCCGCCCACCATACCAATATTACCGGTTTCAGTCATCGCACCGGCAATGATGCCAGACAGGTAGGCGGCGTCTTGGATGTAGTTATCAAAGACCGAGAAATTCGGCAGCGCGGCATCTTCTTTAAAGCTGGACCCCATCAGGAAGGCGACGTCCGGATATTCAGCCGCGACTTCTCGTGCTTCTTGTTCCGCACCGAAGACTTCGCCCACAATCAGCGTATTACCCGCCTCTGCATATTCGCGCATCACGCGGGCATAGTCGGTGTTGCTGACATTTTCGGAATACGAGTATTCAACATCGCCACGATCCTGTGCGGCAAGAGCGGCTTCATGAATGCGGCCAACCCACTGCTGTTCGACCGGCACAGTATAAATACCCGCCATTTTGATCGGCTCCGCAGCCATGGCGCGCCCGGCTCCGAGCATCAGTGAAGTTACTGCGGTTGTCGCCATAAAATGGCGGCGGTTAAGATGTGTAGATATTTTCATTGAACTATCCCTCATAAGTTTCATTAAATTAACGACTCCTTTGACCATTTGGTCAAGAAATAACTTTTTGTATGGAGCTAATAGCGTTCACCGCCTTTTGCTTAATCGAGCTTCCAACCCAATTAGCTTATAAATGAGGCAGGCATGAAACCGTTGAACTGGCGTATTGCAGGTCGGCCGTCGGCCAAAAGTATTATAAGCTGACCCATCAAGCCCTAAGAGGAAACATTAGCGCCAGCTCGGCGAATGGCGGTTAACATGCACTGAAATCTGTATCGTTGAATGTCCGGTTCAACGACACAGGCTACATCGCAGTAAAAACTCTTCTGCAGCCGCAATGAAACGCTGCGCTTGCATTCGCTGCACCAGCACGAGGCCGGTTTGTCCGCACCCCAGTCGTTCGTTCAGGCCGCAGCGAATGTCGGCTCCTCGATACTCAGGCTTCAATCCGCCAATCGCGCTTGGCATGGCGATCGGGTCCTGTTCCCATCAAGACTTCGCGCCAACGCGCACAACCACGCCGCCTTCGGGTGTCTCTGTTCGCTTTGATAGCGGTCGAGCCCGCTTCAACTGCGGCGCAACCTATTTTTGGCAAGAAACTGAAAAGAAAAACATTTTTGAATGCGTCTCGATTTGGGTGAAGGGCGGGTGGAAAGAGACGCGGGGCGTTCAGAGACCGATTTCGGCCAAAACCCCAGTCTCCGAAAGTCGGATAGCTCAGCTAAACCCCTTTGAATCAAAAAGAAAAAAGGCCCCGCTGGGGCCTCGTCTCGAGTTCGCGAATGGTAAGTGGCGGAGGAAACGCGACTGCGATCGAACCTTCTCTG
>Ga0222648_1000557_pt1 | contig 15897 bp, 12 predicted proteins | sample AntAcemetagen335_FD_181021 | JGI IMG/M metagenome (GOLD analysis project Ga0222648, IMG submission 181021) | Saline water microbial communities from Ace Lake, Antarctica - #335 | ecosystem: Environmental > Aquatic > Non-marine Saline and Alkaline > Saline | place: Antarctica: Ace Lake... | reverse complement strand
ACACGAACCTGGAAACCGCCGACGAATCGGTTTCGCCTGACACGAAAGACCCAACTTCCGCAGGCGCACCGCACTCGTCAGGGAACACACCGGGCTCGGCAAAGAAAACGAAAAAGAAAAAGGGGGGGAAGGGCGGAGGCGGGAATAAGTGATCGGCGCGGCAACCACGAGAAGCGAGGTCGCGCGGAAGGCGGAGAAAAACAGACAAGTTGAAAAAATGTGAGTGTTTAGTCGCGGGGAGTTTGTAATTCAACCGCTACGGAAGTCTTTCGCGACTACGTCATCACATCGACGCTGGATTTGTTTCATCGGTTGAATGCGCTGCTTCTGAAGTGCGCGTTGTCGACGGTGCGGTACAGTTGTCCTAACTTGAGTAGCGTCTCTACGGCTTCGAGTACCTTGCGTTAGGTGAAACGGCGGTCCAGCGCGGCGACCACGGCTTGCACGTTGATGCCGTGTTTGCCCGTGCCTTGGGGTCCGTTGAAAACACTATTCACCTGGTCGATGCACATGTCCTCGGGATATATACCTTCACGAAGCCTGCAGTCGCCATGTGGAATTTCTCCTGCTTCACGGGCTTCTCCTGCTTCACGCCACGAAGCGTTTCCAGCGCTTTCTTTGTCTTCGCCAACTCCGCCTCCGAGGCCGCCAAAGCCTTCGCGAGCTCCTCCTTCTCTTCCAGCTCTTTCTTTGTCTTCGCCAACTCCGCCTCCGAGGCCGCCAAAGCCTTCGCGAGCGCCTCCTTCTCTTCCTTCTCCTTTAGCAGAGCGTCTTGGAGCGCAACGACGGTGACGTCGAAACGCTTCGTAGGGGTGACCTTGATACGCTTCGGGGGCGGGGGAGTGTCTTTTTTTTTCGGCGAGGATTTCGTTTCGTTGCCTGCAACCCTCCGCGCTGGCACGGTCGCCTTCTCCGCGACCGGCGTAAGCGCCTTCTTAGCTAAGTACTTCAGAGCCTTGTACGCCTTGAGATTCTTATCGGAACTTAGCCTGAACTTGGCCTGGTTAGGCATCTTCCCGGAAGTGAACCTGACATGCAAAGTACGAAAGATGGGGCGTGCGATGCCGTGAAGGCACGCGCGAGAGCGGGGGCGGGGGGAGGGGCGGGGACGGTGTTTCCGCCGATTTCGACAAGCCAGTCGTCGCGGGAGGTATCCCGGGCGGCGCGGCGAAGGCCGTTCCGAATGTCACGTCGACGCAGGGGAGCGTGCGATCCGGTGTGGAGTGATGACAAAACCATTCAGGATTGATATTTTGGGCTCCAAAAACGGGAAGGTTCGACCCAAATCGAGCTTCGTCAGTTCGTGTCGCGCCACCGCGATGGTGGCCACGGTTACCATCGAGCTCCCTCCCGTGGACGCGTGCGGCGTCTGGCGGGTGACGAACCCGTTCGCCCCGAATGTCACCATGGTCGCCGCGGACTTGAGAAGCCGCGCGCGTCGGATTGGGCTGCGACGACACTTACAGGTCAAGTGCCCAGTGACCGGGCTGTTACTCGAGCCATTGGGAAACGCAGTTGTTGTGAATCTGGATAAGCAGGCCACGGCGTACGCGCGGTCAAAGAAAGTGTACGTGCGGTCACCCGCCGAGCTCGCGATTCAAAGCGTGCGGCGCACGTGCGTGTTCACCGACTGGACGAACGAAAAACGCGTGCCCGTGGGGAAAAAACACAACGCCGATCCTTTCGAGTAATTTGCCGACGAGATTGTGAGCGCGGATGCGGCACAAATAGACTAGTCTTTATGTCAATGGACATATACCTTTGTTACCCTAAACCCTAAACCCCCTATACTGCTATACTAGTACCACGTATTCCCTCCTTGAACTCCGGGAAGCGCGCTTCGCGTAAACCCAAGCCGTGCCGACGCGTTTCGCGTGACACGCGCGCTCTCTGGCCGCGGCGTCGCCGGCGACCCAAACGTGTTCCATCTGCGCCGGCGATACATCAATCGACTCAATCGTGTCCACGGGAAGCACGTCACGAAACGCGCGTGTCGTTAACACTAGCGCTGACGTAACGTGCCTCGCCGTGGTCGTGAAAGCGCTTTTCTTGTTTTCGGTGACGTCAACGCCGATTCGCCGAAGTAATCCCCAACCTCGATTTCGCACACGATTGTTTGGGCGGGTTTCTTTTTTGTGTGGGAGTGTTTTTCGGCGGTATCCGCGTTGGTATTTCCCTCGGCATCCGACGATATCAATATAGCACCCTCCGTTCCCTCCTCCGCCGCGATTTGCGCACGTTGTTTGTGCGCGAACACTCTTCCCTTTTCCACAACTCGCAGCGCGTCGCATTGTTCAAACTCATCGCAGAACCGCTCGCCCGGGTGTCGCGTCTCTCTCCGCGCCGCGTCTGTGAGGAAGTTGAGCTCAGCGGCGTCGAGTTTCGCGAAGAAAGGAACCCCGGACCACAGCTTTGAAAACTCTGCGCGCCGCCGTCGCAGCGAGCTCGCCAACGACGCGTACGCGGCGGCGTCCCGTAGTTCCCACAGAACTACACCACCCGAGTCGTCCGGGTCCGATTCTTGGTCTTCGTTTTGAACGTCCCTGGCCACCGCGACGAGCGTATTTCGCCCAGCGCCCCACAGCGACGCCAGCACGGCGCGGTCGCACGAAAATGAGTGGCCTCGCGTGAGCGTGGCGACGAGACGCGTGTTTTCCACAGACTCGAAACAGTCGTCCTTCGCCGCGCGGCTGCTGTCCTCATCGACCACGCGGATTTCCATGCACCCGCGCTCGATGACGCACAGCTGTGCGTTTTTGTGGTTGTGCACGCCGTCCTCCGCGTTACCGGCGCGTAAAAGAACCTCACCCGGAACGCAGGTTCGCTCGTTGAACCTTTCGAGAATTCGGTCGGCGCGTTCCGGCGAGGACTCGTTTATTTCGTCCGACACGAGTAAACAGGCCCTCAAAGTTTCGTCTCGTCTCTCAACCAGCTCACTTGCTACCCGGGCCACTTCCTTTGCCGCGCGCTGCCGTCCGCAAGTCAAACCGAAAACTCGCCGCGCCGGCGAAACGCGTTTCTCTTTTTTGCGCGACGCCGAAGCCGAAACAGTTCCGCAGTCGCGCGCGTCGCAAACGCGGGTTTCAAGTCGGTCAAACGAACTTGCGTTGGTTTGCGTTTCGGAACCGTTTGAGTGCAAGGTAGTACTAGTCACAAACGTCTCGCTTCCCGATGCTACATCCACCGCGTCCTTTCGGTGCACCCCAACGGCTTCATCGCCGCGAATGAAAAGTGCGTCCCGCGCCTCGCCGGCCCGGTCCCGCAAACGCCGGATATCGCGTTCGGGTCGCGCGGTTTCTTTTTTACGTGACTCCTCATCTTTTTTCGTCTCCTCCTTGAAAACGAGCGCCTGCATCAGCCCGAGGGACGTCTTCGTGCGCGCCAGGCGCATGTCCTCCGGGAGCACCGTGTCCAGGGGCGCGATTCCAGGCGGGCGCGACAAGCTTCGCCCGGGCGATTTCGAGTGAGTCCCCACGGTTTGCCCGTCGACCTTGGACTTCGACAAGGCTTGCCGCTTTCTCGGATCAATCATCGCACCGGCTGGTTTTACTTACTCAAGCCAGGGCGGACGTTAACAGGCGCGTTCCCTTTTAGTCCGGCGAGCATCGCACGTTTGGTCCGCCCGTGGGTTCGCGAAAGGACCACGCGCTGAAGCGGAGTGTCTCGACGAAGCCGACGCCGAGGTATAAATTTACACGCGCAAACCAAAAAACGTGTCTCCACTTTTCGGAGCTCTGAGGTTTTTGCTTCACGATCCGGGACGCGGGCACCACACTCGCTCGCGATCTCCGCTTGTGACCGGGTTACGCGTCGCGAACGATGGTTCGCGTTTCCACCGCCGTCCGCCTCGGCGTCGCGTGCCTCGCCCTTTTTCTGGGCATCGCCGGTGCGTGCGGACCTGAGACCGATCTCTGGCGGATTATCTGCCAATCCGTCCGTGCCTTTTCGCGGAAGCTTCCCGAAGCACGCGCCCTACTTGATCGTTCTTTCCATCACCGCACCCGCGGACCCGGACCCTGACCTCGTTCTCGTTTTCCGACAATTTCCCATTCACCGCAACTGCAGTCGCGCAAGACGAGCGCCGTCACATCCTGACCGACATCCCGTTGGCCAACGACGACATCGACGCGGTGGCGATCTTCCCCGGGGATGTGGATGTGTCCTCCGGGTTCCCCAGTTCGCGGCCCATGAAAATCTTACTCGGCTTTCGCAACAACGGCGAGTCCCCTGTCAACGTGACGCACATCGCGGGCTCGCTAAACGCGGCGAACTCGTTCGCGTTCTACGTCACGAACTTCACCACGGTCGGTGTGTTCACCACGGTTGAGCCAGGCAAGGAGGCTTCGTTCGAGTACCCGTTTGTTTTGGACAAGGAACTGGCGGGGCATTCTTTCCGGCTCGCGGTGACCGCGTTTTACGCCGACGAAACCGAATCCTACGCCTCGACGTTTTACAACCGCACCATCGCCGTGAATGACCCGGTGGGGGTGTTCGACACGCAGACGTTCGTGGTGAAGCTGGTGTTGCTGGCGCTTGTGTTGGCCGTGGTGTACGCCGGGCTCGTTTACGCGGGCGCCGCGCCCGCGCTGGAAAAACAAATCAAGAAAGCATTGGGGAAAGGCAAGAAACAACCCAAGCAAGTCAAGAAATTAAACAAAGCCGAGGACAGGGACGAGTGGCTCAAAGGCACGGCGTGGAAGGACGGGAAGGGGCAGTGAGTTGAGTGATGTGATTTTATCGCGTGTCCGGATCAGCGCGCGCGCACTACAACGGAATAAACAGACTGTGATTAATATACCAAGCTCTCGTTGTTTCATTGTTCGTCGCGATGAAAGTTCACCTCAACAATCACTTCGTGACTTCGTGCATCGCGCTCGCTAGCCGTCCCACCGTGGAGGACGTGACGCCGGCCATGGAAATTCGGCCGTTCCGGGTCATGTAGATGTGGTGGTCCACCCGCAGCGCGTCCACCTGCTCGCCAGTCATGCCGCTGAAGCAGAACATCCCGATTTGCTCCGTCACGTGGTTCCATTTCAACACGCTGCCCGATTTCTCAAGCGCCAAACGCAGTTGCGCGCGCATGTCGATGATCCGGTCCGCCATCGTCTTGACTTCGCCGAACCACTGCTTTTTCAAAACCGGGTCACCAAGAATCGCGCTCACGATCGCGGCGCCGTGCAGGGGCGGGTTACTGTACATCGGCCGCGCGATGAGTTTCATCTGCGACTCCACGCGCTGCGCTTCTTCCGGGGAGGCGCACATGATGGAAAAGCACCCGATTCGCTGGCCGTACAGACCCATGTTCTTGGCGAAGGATTGCGAACACCCCACTTTGTGTCCGTCCTCCACGAAAATACGAATCGCCGCGGCGTCTCGTTCGCAGTCACCACTGGCGAACCCCTGGTACGCCATGTCGAAGAAGGGAAACAGCTGTTTCCTTTTCATGACTTGGCTCATCTGCCGCCACTGCTCTACGCTAGGGTCCACGCCAGTCGGGTTGTGCGCGCACGCGTGCAACAGAAAGAAACTCCCTTCCTCCGCGTTTTCCATGTCCTCCAACATCCCGTCGAAATCCAGCCCCCGGGTTTCAGCCTTGTAGTACCGAAACAAACGTTCCTCGCACCCCGCGTCTTGCCAGATCTGGTGGTGGTTGCTCCACGTGGGAACGGGGATGTACACCTTGGCGGTCGGCGCGAACCGGTGCATGAAATCCGCCATCAAACGGCACGCCCCGGTTCCGGACAGCGTTTGAATCGCCGCAATCGAGCCGTCCGCCACCGCGACAGAGTCATCGCCATACGCCAGCAGTATGCTGTGCTTTATGAAACCCGCGTTGCCGTTCGTGGGGAGGTACTCCATCACGGACTTCCCCGCGATGCGCGACTCCGCTTCGCGAACGCAATCCAGAACAACGGGCTTGGCGTTATCGTCGCGGTACGCCCCGACGCCGAGGTTCATCTTGGACGGGTGCGTGTCCGCGAGGAACAGCTCTGAGATGCCGAGAATTGGGTCCTACGCATGTGGGGGGAAGGGGGGTCGCGTGTCAGGAAACGCGTGCGTGTGTCCCGTGCCTTGACGACGAGAATCGAGAAAACGCGTTGTCACATCGGCGCCGACAGGAAAAACGATCATCGCGCAGTACCTTGGGAGCCATCGGGACGTCCGCCCAGAAGTTACGGAATGCGCCGACCATGGCGGGCGCCATACGGTTGCTGACGGCACGAGCGGCGGTGGCAGCAGCGGAGGCGATCATCTACGGTTCAAGGTAGACGCGAGCGTGATGTGTACCACAGGAATCCGGCCGCACTTTTTGAGCGACGCGTATTTTTTAAGCGCGTCTTTGAGAGCGGTTCGCGATACGCCCAAGAAAACTTCTCTCACTTCACGTGCGCCGACCACCCGCACACACGAACCGACTCCTCTCTGATCATCTCCTCCCCCCGACAGGCCACGCGCGTATCTTATCGCGAGTCATGACCACAATGCAGGGTACGCATCACTCCGCGCTCGCCCCCACGCCTCTCCGAGTTTCCACGCGCGCTCCCGTTCTCGGAACGGGCCCCTCACAGCAGCTCCGCGCCCGTTCCTGACCCGACCCCCCCGACCAACACGCATGTCAGGCGTTCGACAGGATACCCTAAACGCGACGCGCAGCTCCAACTTCGTGCGCTTTATGCTCGCGTACGTCCTTCCAGCCCTTGTCTCGCGACTTCTCTCGCGCGCGTGTTTCCGTCCGCGACTTCGCCCGCGCGGGCGCGACGACCTTTCCCAAAACTCGTACCCCCAAACGCACAGCTGTGCGTTTTGTTCCTCCGCGTTTTCGCCCGCCGCGCGTCCCGAAACCCACCCGTTTCCGCAAACTCTGACTCCATATCCATATCCACATCCATACCCCGTACCCCCCTACCCAGTGGCACGCTGCACAAAATAGCGTTCAAGCGGGGCATCTTCCCTGGCGTTTTTTTCCAACCCAGCGACCGGTTCAACGGCGCGGAGGAGCTAAATTCGAACGGCGACCCGAACGCGCGGCGGTTGTTGGACCAGGTACGTGTTGTATTTCCCAAATCCCGCCTCCCTGTTTGCCGCCCCTCTTAGAGTGCACTACGGCCGTAACATTACTGGCACTGTGGCAACTACAACCATCACAAGTGCACTGTTTTACTGAAGCTGGTGACTGTTTGTCCATACATCGCGATATACAGTACACGCATACCGCCGACTCGCGACTGACGCTTTCGGGGTTACTCGCGCCAGCTCGGCAAAGGCGTGTTCGCCGCGATCAAAGCCGGGTACGCGCGGACGATAACGTACTACGTCTTCGCCGCACCGCCGACCTCCGCCGCGTACCGCCACAACGCGAACGACCCAACTCTGGTGCTTGAGGAGTACCAGTTCACGATAGGGTACGGCGACGAAACGGGTTTGGACGACGGTTTTGCGCGGGTGGCGGGCGTCGCGGTCGGGGGCCGGCGACTCGGGGACAAACAGCGCGGACCGAAAACGCGGGTAGACGACGAGGAGAAAATCAAAGACGCGGGTGACCAGATGCTACGGCAGCTCGAGGCGCTTATTGCGAACCTGGACCCCTTGCCTCCGGGAAGCAAAATCGGAATCAGGATGACGTACGTCAGGGATACGCCTCCGGAGTACGAGCCTCCGTTTTTCGAAGCCGCGGCGCCGAAACCGGAGAGCCTCGTCGAAACGCGCGCCGCCGCCGACGCCGACGCCGACGACAACGTCAACGCGGTGGACTGCGGGCAAGTCGACACGCGGTTCCACACCATGACGTTGCGGTGGAGGGACAAGCGGCAAGCTCAAGCTTGTGGCGGCGGTGACGATCCCACACACGCGTATGGCGATATCACGGAGAAGGAGAACGTTTTGCCGCCGGCGGCGCCGCTTGCTTCGGCCGCCGCCGCCGCGCGCCTCGCGAACGAACGCACCCCGGACCTTCCCAGCGCGCGGTCGTACCCGAACGACCTGCCGTTTGAATCGCAAGCCGACCCGGAACAAGACCCCGTTTTCCGGGTTCCGTCGGTGGTGCAACCCAGAGACGGTTTGAAACCGACCGACCTCGCCACCACCGAGGCTCGCGATTACCACTACCAACACAACTCCGAATCCCGGCCGTTCGATTCGGAGTCGCAGGGCGTTGGATTTCCCCCCCCGACGCGCGCGCCGCCGCCCGGCATTTCCCGAGCCGCCCCGAAAACGCAAAACACCGGCTCTATTGGGCTTTCCATGTCAAGGGATCACAACCGAAAGAGCCTCTCCAAGCCCAAACGCTCGCCGTCGTCCCCGTTCGGGACGCTTGGGTCGGGGAAAAAAGCAAAGCAAACGCAAGCCGGTTCTTTCTCCTTCGGCGACGCCCCCACGGGGTCGCAGTTTTCGCGCGAGTCCCTGGGCGGCGTTTTGTTCGGAAAGCAACTCATGTTCGGAGGAGGGTTTTGGTCACCCATTCGCTGCGTACACGGGAGTGGCAACGGCAACGGCAACGGGACGCAAAACTCGAAAGAAAGACCACGATTCGACTTCGACGCCAAGCGAAACGCGAGCGCGCCCGAAACGGCGTGGAAGAAAACGCTTAGGGGGTGAGAAACTTTCTTTCCGGCGGGCGAACGAACCACCGCTGACCTGACTACGGTTTGGAAGGAACTCGAGAACGACACGAGACGACGACACGAGACGACAAAACGAACTTCCGACGAAAACTCGAGTGGGTGTGATGAGTACGAGTAGTAAGTGTGATACCTTCTCTTCGTGAAACCTTGACGAAACGAGCACCTCGACTTGCGCTTTTGTTTTACTTTCACAAAAATCACAGAAACTTGATGAACGACGGCAGCGCTTCGTTTACTCGCCGCAGCGCGTTGACGGCTTGCGCCAGGGTCACCTCCGGCCCCGCGTTCGCCAGGGATACCATTTGTAGCCCTTCTTTCACCACGGTCAGGTCTTTCTTGTACAACTCATCCAGGTTGTCCACGAGCATTTCCTTTACCTCAACGTCCGCGTTCACCGCGAACAGCACCGTGCCTAGTTCCCGGTCCATGGTGATTTCGGTCACGCCCAGTTCACCCGCCAGGACGCGCATGCGGTGGAAGTTAAGCGTCGTGGCGGTTTCCTGGTGCCTTGATGGGTCCCCGAAACACGCGGTTAGGGAGTCCACAACCTTTTCGATTTCCTGTGACGTCCGCGCGCCCGCAAGGGAGCTGTTCGCCACCTTCCTCGCCTGCGCGGTGGCGACGTAGTCCCCGCCCAGCGTGGGAATCGTCGCCCATCCCGGGGTTTTCACCAGCTGCGGCGCGATGGGGTTCAGGCGCAGTTTTTCAATCTTCTCCAGCTGGTTGTACAGCATCTCTAAGTACAAATCAGCCCCGATTCCATCCACCTGGCCGCTTTGGCTGTCTCCGAAAATAGTCCCCACCCCTCGGATGGCCATGTCCCGCTCCGCGAGCTTGAACCCCTCGCCTAACCCGCAACACTCCTCCAGGGCGTCGAGGCGCGCGCGCGCTTCTTCGCGCAATTCGCCCTCCTCGGCGTGGAACATGTACGCGTACGCCTGGCGGCCCGCCCGCCCGACTCGGCCTCGCAGCTGGTAAAGCGAGGCCAAGCCGAACTGCTGCACTTCTTCTATTATGATGGTGTTAACGTTTGGAATGTCAAGACCCGATTCCACGATAGTGGTGCACAACAACACGTCGGCTTTGCCTTGCGAGAACTCGTCCATCGCCAGGTCCAGCTGTTCGCCTTTCATCTGGCCGTGCGCCATCATGACTCGCAAGTCGGGGAACAGGGCGAGCAAGCGTCGGTTCGCCTCTTCCATCATGCCTATTTTAGGCACCACGTAAAACACCTGCCCGTCCCTGGCGAGCTCGTACTCCAAAGCAGCGCGCACGGTGTGCTTGTCGTAGGTCTGCAGCACCGTGTTTATCGGTCGTCGTTCGGGCGGAGGGGTGGTGACCAAGGACGCGTCCCGGAACCCCGCGATGGCCATGTGCAGGGTCCGCGGAATAGGCGTGGCGGACAACGTGAGCACGTCAACCGAGGCTTTCAGCGCGCTGATCTGGTCCTTGTGCTTCACCCCGAACCGCTGTTCCTCGTCGATGACGAGCATTTTCAAGTTGACGTACATGGAAGGGTCGAGGTTCAAAAGCGAGTGCGTCCCCACGATGACCTGTGTGTTGCCGGCGCGCCACCGGTTCATCACTTCTTTCTTTTCGCTTTCCTTGACGTTCCGTGTCATCAACTCGACACCCGCGCCGAAGGGCGCGAACCGCGCCCCAATCGTCGCCGCGTGCTGCTTCGCAAGCACCGTCGTGGGCGCCAACACGAACACCTGCCCGCCGCCCGCGAAGACCCTGAAAATCGCCCGCATGGCGACTTCGGTTTTCCCGAAACCAACGTCGCCAACCACGATCCGGTCCATCGGGGTATCCCTTGTGGTCAAATCGTCGTAGCAGTCGTTCACCGCCATTACTTGATCTGGGGTCATCGTGAACGGGAACAACTCCCCAAACCGCTTGTACACCTCGTCCGAAGGCGGCTGGTACGGCGGCCGCACGCACTGCAGGCGCTGCAAATACACGCACATCTGATTCACCACGAGCTGGCGGATGTGTTTCTTCGTGCTGCTCTCCTTCGCCGCCCATCCCTTCTTGTCCGCAATCTTGGAAAGCTTCGGGGGCTTCACGCCCTGTTTCAGCGCCCCCGGGCTCGCGTACCGGTAAAGCTGCTTCGCGGCTTTTTCGGGAAGGATCTTAGCCTTACGATAGGTAAAAGAAAGTGTCAGTCGGGGGTATGGGCAAACAGTCGTCTATGATTTGGAAAACGCGCAAGGCCGTACCTGCTGGTCCGCGAAGTCGATGAAGAGGAACCCGATTTTAGGCGCCCGGCCGATCACTTCGCCCGTCAAAGGGTTAATCGGGTCTGGGTCAATCGCGATTGACCGTATTCCTTGAAACTTCCCAATCCCGATCCTGCGGTGAACAACGTACTCCCCGGGAATCAGCTTGAACGGGTCTATACTGTTGTTCGCGCTCAAACCGTTGCCGCCTTTTTCGAAAAACCCACCCTCGACTGCGGATTTGTTCTCCGCGCTCGCGCTCGCCGCGGCGCCCAACATCTCTTCACCTTGGGATTGGGAAAGAAAAGGGTCAGTCTTGAGTCTCACTGTATGGGAAAACAGTGCACTTGTGATGTATGCAGTGCACTTCCTTTAATGACGACCGTGGACGTCACGAACGGGGCTTGAAACAGTGCCTGGATTTGGGAAAGGTCCAAGGCGTACCGAATTTCAAACTGGCGTCCCTTTGTTCCTTTTCTTCCGCATCAAGCGGCACTTCCGCATCGGGCGGCACGAAGGACCCGGAAATTTCGTCGAACAGCTCCTGGTTCGCGAACTTGTCCCTGACCCGCGCCAAGCCTCTTGATCGTTTTTCGCGGAACAAACGTTTCAGGCGCTCGCCCGGGGTTTCGTCAGGGGGCACGTTTTTGAGTTTCAACTCGGCTTTTTTGCCCCGCACGTGAATTCCGTTCGGCCCGTCCCCAGCGGTTGAGGAGTCCGTGACCAGCAAATCCCCACCGTGACTTGTTGAGTCTTCTGTCCCCACGTTATCCCCGTCCGTAAGCTTGGGTCCCCGGACTTGTTCCAAAATACTAAGCGTACGCGGCACGAGCGCCGCGTCGGGAACGGTTTTCGAACCACCGCCAAACGGCGAAGTCTTCGTTGCCGTTTCGTTTTCGGCGCCCACCCCGATTGCGAGCTCGTCCGCCGCGCTCGCCTTTGCGATTTTCGCCGCGAGTTTCGTGAACTTCGCCGCCGCCAAAGTTTCCTCCGCGATGCGCCGCGCCGAGACCTCCACCGGAGCGGGGTTCTCATCAAGACGCGCGCGCTCCTGCACCGCCTCCGCCACGGCGACGTTGTTTTTCAATCGCCGCACCGTGCGCGTTTTTGTTTTTCTTGTAGCGGCGGTGGACTTGGGCACCGCGTGTGACGCGACGCCCGCCCCTGCGGTCGAGGCCTCGGAAGAGACGGACGCGGTGGCTTCCGAGCTCGCGCGACGCCGCACGGGCGCGGGGGGTGCGTCCGCGGCACCGGCGGTGACATCAGCGCCGGCGACGCGCCGGACCGTCTTGCGGGGCTTCTTCTTCGCCCCGCCGCCCCCGCCGACGTCATCCGAGGAAGACGAAGACGCGCGGTGGGGCGTTGACGTCGCCGCGTTTTGCCGTCGCGACGTCGACGGCACGCTTCGACACGTCGCGAGCGTCCAGGAGAGCTGACGCGCGAGCATCGTGCCCGTCATCGCGCCTCGGCGAGGACGACGCTACGACGGATGACGCACCGCGAAAACGCGATAAGCAATGGGTTTAGCACGCGCGCCGACGCGATCCCGGTCCCTTTGCCGCCACTGCCACAAGCGATCACGCCACCTGCGACGCAAACCTGTCACCCGACGTCGCTTTGAAAGCGATCCGACGACTCAGACACGCACGCCCGCGCACTGTTACACTGGGTGGGGGTTGGAGGGTGTGACGAATAGGAGTCCTTGTTGGACATCCAACAAAACTCGCTTCGGTCTTTTCGTTGTCGCTTTTTTCACTTTATGGGAGCGGGCGGGCACACCACTCCTCAATGACGCCCGAGAAACGCAAGCGGCCGAGACCGGAAACTAAAGGGTCTGCTAAACCGGCACCCTGCGATCCCCCGCTCCCGTCGTTCACGTTCGACCCTTCCGTGACACTCGAGTCCTTGCGCCTGGACCAGTCGGGGTTCGCCAAAGCCCGGGATTGGGACCAGTTCCACTCTCCGCGCAACGTTTTGCTCGCGATGGTCGGCGAGGTCGGCGAGCTGTCTGAGTTGTTCCAGTGGCGCGGCGACGCGGGGTGCGCGGTGGGGTTGCCTGATTGGACCCCGCACGACAAAACACACCTGGGCGAGGAAATGGCGGACGTGCTGCTTTACTTGGTGCGACTCGCGGACAAATGCGGGGTGGATCTGCCGAGCGCGGCGAAACGGAAGCTTGAGAAAAACGCGGCGAAATACCCGCCCGGGCGGTGTCGGGGAAGCGCGGCGAAGTACACGGCGTACCAAACGAGTGAAGCACGAGCGGAGATGTGAAGACACTTCCGAGTGGAGATGCGCCCGATGTTGCGTATCCATGTATTCACCACGGCCGGCTTCGAACCTGTGACCAAATCTTCAAAGTCTCCCTACCTACCCAAACCCAGGTCCCGGCCCAGGCGCGTCATCGGCGGCGCGTCACTGGCGGACAGCGGCGACGGCGGGTTCGTCCCGACCGCGTTCAATTGGTCGTCCCAGCACACGACGAAGCACGGATAGACTGGGTTTTGTTTCACACCCAGCCAAAGCCAGAAGAAGAGCTGCCAGAACATCTCGGCGGCGAACCAAGCCGCGATCGGCGTTACGACCTGTTTCAAAAGAACACCGACGTCCGCGTTTTTTGCCCCCCCTGCGTCGCGCCGCAAAGCATCCGCGTCCGTCTCGGTGTCAGATTTCGCTTTCAAACCATTCTTGTTTTGAAGTGGCGTCCACACAGCCGTTCGCGCCGATACCAAGGCCGCGGTGACGAAGCACACGATTGGCGTACTTGGACGGGAGGGAGTACCCGTAATTGGCGCCGAGGGAGCAGAAGGAGTACCTGTAGCTCGAGTACCTCTCATTTTCCACTCCCCGCCCGCTTCGTCTTCGCATTTCGAACAACACGAAAACGCATCAGAAGCATCGTGTTCGTTTCGCACGGCACCGACCCCACCACGAACCCCCACCGCGTACGCTGCGAGCATCGCCACGGCGCAGCTCTTCTGAGTCAGCACGCTCGTCCAGTACGGCGCGGTGCACCACGGACACCGCGGTCCGCCAAAAGCGTTGTGCGCGTTACACCGCGCCCACCCGCCCGCCCACGGAAACGTGCACTGGCACCGCATCACGACGCCACACAGGAAATCGTGCCCCGCAAACATCAGCCCCCATGACATCGCAGCGAAAAGGGTGACGTCCAGTAGGTGCAGCGCCTTGGAGGCAGGGAAGTGTGACGAAAAAAATACCGACTTATTAGATGTGTCGTCGCCTCTTCCTAGATCGGTGAGCTCCATGGACGACTCGGACGACACCAGCGCGACTCGTTCGACGAAATCCGCGACGCAGCCGTCATGCCCGGTATCGTCGTACGCGCTGTCGTCGCTGCGGTTTGTGTGAGTGGCATGCGTAACGTCTCGGCGCCTGCGCCGAACAGAGCTTCGGTGATGCACCACCGTCAGCGCGACCAAAAAGCACGAAGAAAAGGCAAGCCCTACATCCAACGCGCCGCTCAAACTCCGCTGCGCCTCCGACCGCCACGTCGCGTGGTGGGGATCCACCATACCACAAGGGTCTCGCCAGGTTAGGGGCGCCCTTGTGTGCCTCAAGGGTCTCGCCAGGTTAAGGGCGCTCTTGAGTGGCTCGAGGAACGATTGGCGATCGGAAAAAAGGGCGGCCGCGGCCTCGTCACGTAAGAAACGCTTTTCCGAGTTGTTTTTGCGCTTCACCTAAGGTATTACACTCCGCGCGCTCACTTCCCCTCACCGTCGCTTCCCGGACGGTCCGGTTCCAAGACTCTCCACACTAGGGTCCCTGTGGCGCCTTGCGCCACCGCGGTCGCGGCCGGTCCTATTAGAGGCACGGCCAGCGCCACGGTGAAGGGCGCGGCGAACGCGCACAGCGCGAACCGGTTGGCCCACATGATTGTATCTTGCGCCTTGAAATCCTGATTGTGATAAAAGAAATGTCAGTCGGGGTATGGGCAATCAGTCAGTGGAATGTGTTGGGTGGGAAAGACGTACCAGGTTTTTTTTATCGAAGTACGGATCCAGCAGTTCCCACGCCAGGGCGTATGACGCGACTAGGGTGGCCATAAACGCTGCGATTAATGGGCCCGCAACGGGGACGAAGGTCACCACCGCGCCAATCGGAATCGTCGCCGCGGTGAGCGTGGCTAACGCTTGCGTCCGCGACGCCGCGGCGCCAATTCCTCGCAACCCCAAACCGTTCGCCGATTCCAACGCGGACACCGCGCGAAGCTTTTCCTTGATTGTTTCTGTGGCTGTGAGTTGCACGTTTTTGGCGTCGTCTACGCTGTCTACGTCGTCCTCGTCGCTTGTATCACCAACGTTCCCGCCGGTAACACCACCACCGAAACTCGGATCAACCGCCGCGCGCGCGCCGTCGAAGAAGATTTTCTCCCCGAGCAACGGAAGCGCCTGCTGCACCACCGCGAAGGACACTAACGGCGCCAGGAGCAAACACGCGCCGTCCGTGGTGAGCATCGCAAGCTCGCTGACAAGCTTCGCGATGCCGTTCGCGTCGTCCGCAGGTGACAACACGCGCGCGATGAGAAAGAAACCGCCCACGTCAAGCGCGAGCGCGCCGCCCAACACGGCGCCCGTGAATGGTTTCCAAGCCTGCGAAGGCGACGCGAGCGCGGTTCGCGCGCCTGAAACCGCGCATTGCAGACCCACGCCTATCGCATCTGGGAAAGGCAGGGGAAGGCGGACCGTGCTTGGGTACGAGTCATCCGTGCCGCGGAATACACGCAGGGAAGAGGAACCGGCGCCGCGGTGCCCGCGGTGGCGCAGGGGAGACACGAGCGCGTGACCCCGGGCAGACGCCCCGAAACAACCACGATGCCGAAAACGCGTCGAGCGCTCGGTTTGGCCGCGGCGACGTGCGCGCTGCGATGCCTCGCACCGCGAGCAGACGCGACTCGGACTCGTGCTCGTCGATGCAGTGACCACGCGCGACGCAGCGTCATTCATGACCCGCGACATCGGCCTCGTTGTCTCACCCCCTCGGGGTGCCGAGCGAAGTGTGCATCCTCGTCATCTGGTTTTTTGTCCTTCATC
>Ga0222648_1000550_pt1 | contig 15968 bp, 15 predicted proteins | sample AntAcemetagen335_FD_181021 | JGI IMG/M metagenome (GOLD analysis project Ga0222648, IMG submission 181021) | Saline water microbial communities from Ace Lake, Antarctica - #335 | ecosystem: Environmental > Aquatic > Non-marine Saline and Alkaline > Saline | place: Antarctica: Ace Lake... | reverse complement strand
CCAACGGTTCAGCGTCCCATGATCAACATCAACGCCACGCTCCTCCATGATCTCCTCGAGATCGCGGTAGGAACCAGGGTAGCGCAGATAGAAAAACAAGGCATACAAGATCGCTTCCTTTGGGAAATGTACGCCCTTGAAGTCAACCATTGCTCCGCCCCTCTCGTCCGCCACCTCTGTCACAAGATTACTGCCGCATCACGTGATCCCGCGAAAGTAAAAAAAGTTTGCGACAGAACCCATAAATTGCGCTTCAGCGTGAGTTCACAGGCGAAAATCACAATAAATATTGAAAGCCGATCAGCGCTAGTCAGGGCATATACGCCCCGCCATTTATCCACAAAATCTGACCAGTCATAAACCCGCTCTCCTCGCTTAGCAGAAAGCGGATAGGGCCTGTTACGTCTTTGGGTCGAGCGATCCGACCGAGTGGGACTGCTGCGGCCATTTGAGCCACGTCAATGATGCTTGCTTGATCCTCGCCCGACCGACCCGTGCCACCCGTCAGGAATGCCGTCTGAACCGGTCCGGATGCAATAGCGTTGATCCGTAACCGTGGGGCATGCTCGAGAGCCATCGTTTTGGTCATCGCGAGGATCCCAGCTTTTGCCATAGCATAGGCACCGTGACCGGGACGCACTGCTTGGGCCAGCCCCGATGCGACCGTTACAACTGCGCCACCCTGAGCGATAAGCGGGAGCATCGCGCGGGTCGATGCAAAATAGCCGCGTAAGTTTCCTGCGATGGTATCGTCGAAATCATCCATCGCGATGTTGAACAAAGGCATGATACCTTTGGTGTAGCCTGCGAGATTTACCAGACCTGTGACTGTAACGTTCATCTGTTTGATATTGCTCACCGCTTCCGCGATGGATGCATCATCAAGCAGATCAATCGGGAGCGTGCGGCACGAAAGCGGATGGCTTTTTAACGATGTAGGTAGATCGAGTGCGATCACATCACGGCCCTCGGCCAACAGATCGTGGACCAGAACCCGCCCGATCCCCCCTGCCGCCCCAATGACGGCGACAACACTCATTACAGATTGCCCAGATAGGCTAAAATCTCGGCCTCGGTGACCACATCGGCATATTTGGCGTTCATGTCGAACAGGTTTGCCTCATGCGGCCCTTCGTGGCGGTCCCCGCACGCCTCACGGACAACACAAGTCGTAAACCCGTGCGACATGGAATCCACACAGGACGCCCTGACGCACCCGCTTGTTGTCAGTCCGGTGAGGATCACACTGTCCACGCCCTTTGCATGCAGGGTCGAGGCGAGACTAGTGGCAAAAAACGCACTTGGGTATTGTTTTGTAATGATGATTTCAGTGTCACGAGGCTCCAGCCCCTTGGCGAAATCAGCGGTCTTACGCCCCTCGATGAACGCCTCAAGCGGCTTCGCTTTTTCAAAAAAACGGCCCCCGTCTGATCCGTCTTTTTGATAGATCACCCGCGTCAGAATAACAGGCACGCCGACGGCATGGGCCGCTTTTCTTAGCCTTAGCGCACTGGCGAGCGCGTCATCGACACCGGCAAACAGCGCGCAGTCGGGATCAAAATACGCATGGGCAAAATCGACCATGACCAATGCGGGCTTTTTACCAAACCCTGCCTTGTTGTCATAGACACTGGCGTAGTCTTCGGTGGCATCCATCATCGGCTTCTCCATTATGAAAATAACCACGGTTGGGCGTTTCTGTGCCGCGTCTCGAATGTGGTGATCGCCTCACCGTCCTCGAGCAGAATGCGCATGGTCTGATCCCAACCGTTCAACAGCGCTTTTGCATCTTCGGATCTGATCTCGAAAAGAGCTACGGGTCCACTTTCGATAGCAACAGCGCGCGTGGGCAAATCAACCTCCAGCAGCGCACCCGCCTTGGCGTGCTCGGCAAAGTCGTGAACAGTGGGGCTTGGCAGCTCGATGGTCAGGATCCCGTTCTTGAGGCAGTTGTTTTTGAAAATATCACCAAAACTTGGCGCTATGATGCACCTTATGCCAAAACCTGCCAACGCCCAAACCGCTTGTTCGCGGCTAGAGCCGCAGCCAAAACCGTCCCCTGAGATTATGATCTGCGCCTTTGAAAACCGTGGATCGTTCAGCACAAAATCAGCGTTAGGCGTGCCTTTTGCGTCAAACCTACGGTCATAAAAGAGGTATTCACCCATGCCTTCGCGGTCGAGTAACAACAGATAGCGGGCGGGGAAAATAGCGTCTGTGTCAACGTTTGATTCCATGATGCACGCGGCCATGGAGTGGCACTTGGTAAAGGGTGTCATGCGCCCTGCTCCATCGCCACAAGACCTGCCACATCACAGATCGCGCCGGTGACAGCAGCAGCGGCGGCCATTTCGGGACTCATCAAATGGGTGCGCCCCTGTCGCCCTTGTCGGCCCTCAAAATTACGGTTGGACGTCGATGCGCAGCGTTCGTGCGGTTGCAGCATATCGCCGTTCATCGCCACGCACATAGAACATCCCGCAAAGCGCCACTCGAACCCCGCTGCGGTGAATATCCGGTCAATGCCTTCGCTTTCGGCTGCACGCCGCACGCTGCTTGAGCCTGGCACCACGATGGCTCGCACACCCTGTGCGACCTTACGACCGATCAATATCTGTGCGGCACTTCGCAAATCGTCCAGCCGCCCGTTGGTGCAAGATCCGATAAAGACGGTGTCAATTGGGGTGCCTGCCAACGCAGTGCCCGCCTCAAGGCCCATATACGCCAGTGCTTTTTGCATCCGCGTGCTGCGCCCCGTATCCGCAATACTGTTCGGATCGGGGATCAGTTCCCCGATTTGGATGACGTCCTCGGGGCTGGTGCCCCATGTTACATGCGGCGCAAGGGCCGTTACATCGATTTCTAGCTTCCGGTCAAAGGCAGCAATATCATCGCTTTTCAGCGTGCGCCAATAGGCGACTGCCTGATCGAATTGCACGCCATGGGGGGCCATCGGTCTGTCCGCCACATAGTCAAATGTTGTATCGTCCGGCGCGACGAGTCCCATCCGCGCACCGGCCTCGATGGACATGTTGCACAGGGTCATCCGTTCAGACATGCTCATCGCGTCGATGACGGGGCCGCGATATTCTATGCAATGCCCCGCAGCACCATTCGCGCCAAGCTTTGCGATCATCGCCAATGCGATGTCTTTTGCAGAAACGTACGGCTGGCGCGCGCCGACCAGATCTATGCACAACGTTTTTGCACGTCGCTGGCGGACGCATTGCGTCGTCATCACCGTCTCACATTCGCTCGCGCCAATGCCAAATGCCAGTGCGCCCAACGCACCGTGAGTTGAAGTATGGCTATCCCCACATACCAGGACTGAACCAGGCAATGAGAATCCCAACTCTGGCCCCACAACGTGAACGATCCCTTGTAGATTACCTTCAAGGGCGAGATATTCGACATTGTGGCGCGCAGCGTTTTCTTCCAGCCGTGCAACCTGTGCGCGGGCCAGCGTATTGGCAATCATGGCCCCACGTGCATCTGTCGGGACCGCGTGATCAGCCACGGCGATATGCGCATCCGGTCGCCGCATGGCACGCCCTGCCCCCTCCATCGTCCGGAATGATACAGGGGTCGAAACCTCGTGAAGTAAGTGCCGGTCGACGTACAAAAGCGCTTCGCCATCGCCATAGTCCCTGACCACATGCGCATTCCAAAGCTTGTCATAGAGCGTGGTTGGGTGATTCATGGGCTACTCGGCGAACTTCGTTTCAAATTTCCAGATGTCCTCGAATCCGATCAGTTTGTTGAACGCATCAAACGAATAAAGCGGTACTTCGTCGCTGGTATCCCCGTGCTTGAGCAGGTCAGAATATGCGTGGGTCAGCGCGTGACCAATCGCGAGGAAGCCAACGGCGGGGTGGATCGCAATCTGGTAGCCCATCTGGGTAAGCTTTTCTGCAGACAACATCGGCGTACGGCCCCCGTTAACCATATTCGCGAACAGCGGCCCGTCAATCTCGTCGCGCACGCGCTTCATCTCGTCCTCTGTCTCCGGACTCTCTACGAATACAACATCAGCACCCGCCGCGCGGTAGGCTTTGCCACGTGCAATCGCTTCATCAAGACCCAATGCGGTGCGCGCATCGGTGCGTGCGATGAGCAAGAAATCATCGCTTTTGCGACTGTCCATCACCACTTCGATCTTGCGGACCATATCGTCCTTCGCGATCACGCGGCGTCCCAGAGTATGGCCACACCGTTTGGGAAACTCCTGATCTTCCATCTGCATCGCCGTGACGCCCGCTGCTTCATAGCCACGGGTGGTTTCACGCACGTTCAGCAGGCCGCCGTAGCCCGTATCCGCATCGGCAATCACAGGTGTGTTTGTCTTTTTGACGATTTGGGCAATCCGCTCGATCATATCGCGGTATGTGGCGATACCCGCGTCCGGCTCTCCTAGATAGGAAGCGACAGTGCCGTAGCCCGTGATGTACAGCGCGGGAAAATCCATTTGATCCGCCACTTTGGCCGATATAAGGTCAAATACACCAGGAGCGAGGATAAACCCGCCATCATTAAGTGTTTTTCGCAATGATTTATTAGCCATATCTTTAGTCTCCGGTCAGTGGGCCGCAAGCTGGCCAAGTATAGGGGGATGATCGTCCAAACCCGCCGCACGCAGGCACGCCCATAGCGTCGCCTGATTGGAGGTGATCACAGGCAGACCTGTTTGTTCCTCCAATTTACGGATGAGGCCCAACGAGGGTAAATCGGTGCATAGAATAGTGATAGCATCAGATCTGTCGGTGACTGTTTCCAACACCTGCTCAAGCACAGTCTGGATCGGGGTTTGTGCGATTTTTGTGAAATTATCCGGCCCGATGCCCCGTCCGCTGATTCCGGCGACTTCAAACCCGTTTTGCTGCAAAAATGACGCCTCAAGATCGTTTATGCCCTGGGTGTAGGGGGTTATAACAGCGGGTCGCTTGACCGACAAAGCACCAAATGCTGCGATGATCGCAGCCGAGGTCGTCACCGCAGCCACGCCGTGCTTCTTGCTCAAGGCGTCAGGCAAGCTGTTCACCGGCACGACCATAGAGCCAGCCGTACAGGCGTAGGCGATCACGTCCGGCCGTACTGGCAAAACCATAGAGAACGCAGCATCAAGATCGGCGTCAAGTGCGGCGCGCCCCTCGGGGGACACGATGTCTGTGTGGATGGCCATTCGGTGCGTGTGAAACGAAACATCATTGGGTATTGCCAGCCGCCACTCGCTCTCGTTAACGGTGTTGGTCGGCGGGACGATCAACCCGATCCGTGCACGAGTGCCGTATGTACCCAAATGTGCCAGACCATGTTCCTATCTATATTTGTCCGTATATTTTAGGATATAATAAATTATTTGTCCATATCTTTTATAACTTGTGTCCGTCGCCTGCGACGCCCGCGCAGGCGATGTTCATTGACGCATGTGAAAAATTGTGATGGATAAGTTTGGAGTATCCGACCGTTTTTCGGGTCATTTTCTGAAGGGCGTTTCGGTGCAGGATAGTGAACCAAGATATCAAAAGATTCAGCGTGAGCTGGAAAAGCGGATCCTGCAGGGCGATTACGCTGTTGGCACAATGCTCCCAACGGAGGCTATGCTGAGCGCGGAATTCACTGCAAGCCGATTTACCATCCGCGAAGCGCTGCGCAAAATGACGGAGGGTGGTTATGTTGCGCGGACCCAAGGCCGCGGCACCGAAGTCATTGCCTCCAACCCCAAGCACGGCTATGTCCAGTCGCACAAAACTCTGGACGAGCTGTTTCAAATTGCGCTCGAAACCCTATTCGTATTGCATGACATCAAGCCCGTTATACTCACGAGCGAGTTGGCCCGCCGCGTTGGCGGAAAGGCCGGCGCAGAGTGGTTTTGTATCACCGGCGTACGCTGGACAAGGCCTGGAGGAAAATCCATTTGCATGATTGAAAGCTATGTTCCGCCCCAATTTGCTGAGTTTATTCATGAGATCGAAGATCACACGCGACCCTTTTTCAGCCACCTCGAAGAACGCGGCGATGCGCCGATCGAACAGGTCGTACAGGAAATCCGTGCAGTGAAGATGCCCCAACGGGTAAGCCGACAACTTGGATTGCACCCTGGCGCACTAGCGCTCCAGCTTTTGCGGCGCTACATGACCAAAGACGGCGTGCTGATCGCGTCGTTCAACTGGCACCCCGCAGAGCAGTTCGCCTATACGATGAAAATTGATCGCAGCAGTGCGCCTTAAGCCACGTTGATTTCTACCGCCTTTATGCGGGTTGCAGTAAGCCAGACAAAAGCCGCAATGATCCCGCCGATAACATTGATGCCCCAGCCGCAATCAAGTGCTGCATGCGGAATGAACATCATGATCCCTGCAAGCACTGATGCACTGCGCAATACGAACGGCAAAGGCGCGCGCAACCAACCAACTACACCACCCGTCGTCATCAAAATCCCCGCCACTGCCGTCAGCACGGATAGCGTGATCTCCAACCAACCCGAATCTATCATCAGCAACGCGGGCGAAGCCACGAACAAGAAGGGCACGATGAATGCGGTCCAGCCGACACGCACGGCCTCTACGGCAGTAGCCATCGGCGGCGTTTTGGCCATGTTCGCGGCAACAAATGCCGCGATAGCAACTGGCGGCGTGATCATCGACAACATCCCGAAATACAGCACGAACAAATGTGCCGACATTGGCGAAATGCCCAACTCGATCAGTGGCGGGGCAGCCAGTGCGGCCAGCAGCAGATAGACCCCGACAGTTGGCAGGCCCATGCCTAAAACGATGCACAAAACGGCCGTGAGTAAGAGCAGAAGGATTAATGACCCCTGCCCCACCTGAACAAGAAAGAAAGTCAGGCCAAAGCTGAGACCGGAGAGGTTGAATATCCCGATCACGATGCTTGCCACTGCGCAGATCAGGATAATGTCGACCGAGGTTTTACCCGCATCCAGCAACGTCTGCCAAAGATCGGAAAGCGTAATCCGCGGCCCCTCATAGGTTTTGAAAACAGCAACCGCGAACAGGACTGCGACAGCCACAAGTGCTGCCATTTCAGGCCGCCAGTTGAACGTGAACAGGCCAAAGACGAGAACAGCGAAAGGGGTAAGCACGAACCAGCCGCGCAGCATGACGCTTGAGGTGCGCGGACGATCACCCTCTACAGGTTTGAGATCGCGACGGGCTGCCTCAAAGTCCGCAAAGGCGAGCAGTGAAACATAATAAAGCAACGCAGGTATCAACGCCGCCGAGATAACCGCCGAGTAGGCCACACCAAGGTTCTCAGCCAGCAAAAAGGCAGACGCGCCCATGATTGGCGGGACAAGTTGGCCGCCGGTCGATGCAGAGGCTTCAATCGCGGCGGCGGTGCGGGGGCGGTAACCACTCTTTACCATCAAAGGGATCGTAATCGCCCCGGTGGAGGCAACGTTAGACACCGCACTGCCAGAGATCGAGCCAAAAAAAGCAGACCCAAGAACCGCGATCTTACCGGCCCCGCCCCGTGTTCCGCCGAGCAGGCTGATCGACAGATCGGAAAAAAACGCGGATCCCCCACTCGCCAACAGCAACCGCGCGAGCACGATGTAGGGTACCACAACAACGACACCGATGGTGAGCGCCGCACCAGTCATCGACGCACTATCCAGAATGGCAAAAATCGCGAGGCGTGCAGGGCTGACTGCCCGCGATTGTAGTGGTCCAGTCAACTGATCCGCAAACAGCGCATAAAGGCAGATCACCCCCAAGATAATCAGCAGCGGCAGGCCAATCGCGCGGCGCACCGTCTCGACCAGCAGCAAGATGCCAATGATTGCAACGGTCAGTGTTTCGCGTGGGGCATAAAACAGGTTTTCGGTGAGGTAGGGAAAGCGGAAGGAAAGGAATGCACCGTAGACTAAGGCAACGGTGGCCAGCACCCGGTCGACGGTTGATGCCGCCTCAATCTCGCGCGCTTCGCGTCGAACGGATTTAGTCAAAAAGCTGAGCGCCATCGCGAGGCCGACCGACGCAATCAGCAGTTGTTCGGTCCAAACGCGTAGCCCGAGGGCTAGTGGCACACCAGAGGCCCAAAGCAAAGCAAGGACCGGAATAAGGACCGCGCAGACAACCGCAATAATGTTAAAGGATCGGATCATCTGCACGCTCTCTTCTTATTGTTTAAAGGCTGGACTCAGCGGTTCCATATGCCTTTTTCTTCATAGAATTTGATGGCACCAGGATGGTAGTCCATCGTGACGTCTTTTCCCATCTCGTCCCTGTCAAAGCCGGCAAAGAACGGGCCTGCCTTGAGCAGCTTGTCCCGCGAGTCGTAGATTGCCTTGACCACATCATAGACTTGCTCATCCGAGGCTGCGGTGGAAGTGAACAGTGTGTAGTCGTAGACCATTATATCCGTAGGCTCGGCGATGCCCGGGATGTTGGCGTCCGCGTCGAGGCGGCTCAGGTACATCTGAGGCAGATATTCATTCATTCGGGCCACTGCTTCGTCGGTTTCGTCAAAGTCGAGGTAGCGGATGCCGCCCATCGTCGCGTCGAATTCTCGCGCGTTCGCCGCACCGACCACCACCACGGTCACATCTGTTGATCCCTCCGAGAAGCTGGCCCACATGCGCGGGAAGTTGGGCACGGGCACGGGAACCACATCCGCTTCAGTCAGGCCCGCGTTGGCGAGATAGGCGTTAACAACATGATAGCCCAGCGTCCCTTTAGAGAATGATGGCACGCGCTTACCCTTAAGATCGGCAACGGTTTTTACATCGCTGTCCGCAGGCGTAATGAACGCCGCACGGAACGGCATCAGGGTCGCGGCCATCAACAGGTTCTCGTTCGGGCGCCCTTCGGACATGCCGGTTCCGGATTTGCCGTATAGGGTCTGCACCACATTGGCGATCCCGAACTCTAGTTCACCCGCGTTGACAAGCGGGATATAGTCGGACGTGTTGGCCACTTCTTGCGGCCGCATCTGGTGCGGCGACGCTTCGGAAACTGCAGCGGCGAGTGCGCGACCGATCTGGCTTGTCCCGCCTGTGGCGGTAGATCCAAGCGCAAGCAGATCAGCGGCAGCAACGTTTGCACACAACATCATTGCACCAGTAGTAAGGGCTAGTTTCTTGAACATTCTATGATCTCCGTTGGGATTAATTCAGATAAGTCATCTTCTACTCGTCATTCTTTCGGGCACTCTTCAGACCGTCCTGATACCGCTGCCTCTCAGAATAACCTGCGACAATTGTTCGGACAAATCTGTACATTTAAGATTGATTTGTCCACATAAATTTGTAATCATTTTTGCATACCCGAAGAAATCTGAGCAGATGCAGCAGGTTTGTCTAGCAAAACTTGATGATAGAACGCTGGCCCTTCCGCGCTGCACTTCACACAATTGATAAAGGCGAAGTATGACCGATAGTCTTGGACACCGCATGAAGTTTGGGGTGATCGCCCCCTCTACCAACACTTCTGTGCAGCCCGAATTCGATGCGATGCGCCCCTACGGTGTGACCAACCACTTCTCGCGGATTGTGATCCCCGACAATCCTGTCAACAGCGACGAAGACTTCAACGCGCTGATGGATGACATCCGCGAGACGATGATGGATTCAGTTGATTCTGTGATGTCTGCCAGTCCTGACTATCTGGTGATGGGCATGTCCGCCGAGACATTCTGGGACGGGCTTGAGGGCTCGATTGAGCTTGAGAAAAAAGTTGAGGCGCGCTCCGGCGTGAAGGTCGCGATGGGGTCAGATGCTTGTCAGGCTGCGCTCAAGTGCTTTGGAAATATCAAGCGGATCGCGATCATCACCCCCTACATGCCTGTGGGCGACGAGCAGGTTCGCCGCTTTTTCACCGATTGCGGATATGACGTCGCCACTATCAAGGGGCTTCAGTGTAAAAGCCCCATGTTAATCGCGCACGAATCCGAGCAAACGCTGCGCGACGCGATCATCGAGGTAAATGATCCATCGGTCGAGGCTATCGTTCAGGTCGGCACGAACCTCGCTATGGCGCGGCTTGCAGGTGTAGCCGAGTTCTGGATCGACAAACCGGTCATCGCAATCAACACCGCCACCTATTGGTGGGCACTGCGCCAGAACGGGATTACAGATAAATTGCAGGGCTTCGGCTCCTTGCTGTCAAAGTACTGAGGGCGCGGCATGTTGATACGCACCAGCGATCTGACCCTTCCCGACGCAATCACCAGCTTTATTGACGGCGATTTCGTCGCAGCAAGCGGCCACAAGATTGACGTAATTGATCCCGCTACAGGCAAGGTTGTGTCCCACCTTTATGAGGCGGACGCGGCGGAAGTCGATGCTGCAGTTCGTGCTGCACGTACCGCATTCGATAAGACGGACTGGCCGCATTTACAAATAGCCGAGCGGCAGAAACTCATGATGGCGCTTCACGATTGCATCATGGACAACCTCGATGAATTAGCCGCTCTGGAAACGCTGAACACCGGCATACCATTAGCCCAAACCAAGGGCATGCATGTGCCGCGTGCTGCCCAGAACTTCAAGTTTTTTGCAGAAACCATCAACCAGCTGGGCGGAGAGGTTTTCGATCAAGAGCCTGATGTAACCTCCTTTGTGACGCATGAGCCATTGGGTGTTTGCGTGCTGATCGGCCCTTGGAACATGCCGCTAGGTCTGACGGCGATGAAAATCGCGGGCGCACTGGCGCATGGGAATACCTGCGTCGTCAAACCCTCCGAAACCACCCCCCTCACCGTCGCACGTTTTATCGAGCTATCGCGCGATGTTCTGCCTGCGGGTGTACTGAACCTTGTGAACGGACGCGGGCATGTCACAGGCACCAGCCTGTCTTCGCACGCCGGTATCGACATGGTCTCCTTTACGGGTGGCACGAAAACCGGCGCGGCGATCCTGACGTCTCTCGCCACCGGCATCAAACGCCCGGCGATGGAGCTGGGGGGCAAGTCGGCCAACATCATTTTCGACGATGCCGATTTCGACTATGCGCTCGATGGTGCCATCTTTAGCAGCTTCATGAACAACGGGCAGATGTGCCTCGCAGGCAGCCGCATCTTTGTCCAGCGCGGCATCGCAGAGCGGTTCATTGCGGTCTTTACCGAGCGGACCCAAAACCTGCGCATGGGCGACCCGTTTGATCAGGCGACCGAAATCGGCCCGATGATTGATCGGGCACAATGCGCGCGCATGCTGCAATATGCCGAAAGCGGGGCGGAGCAATCCGCGACGCTGCTCGCTGGTGGCAAGATGGCTTTGGGTTACGGCTCTGATCTGTTTGTCGAACCGACTGTCATGCTCGCCCCGGACAACGATTTAGCGATTTGTCAGGAAGAGATTTTCGGCCCCTTCGCAACGATCCAGATTTTTGACGAGGAAGAGGACGTCATAGCACGCGCCAACGCGTCTGATTTCGGTCTTGTCGGGTATGTCTGGAGCGAGGGCCTCACCCGCGCAATGCGGGTGGCAAAAGCCCTTCGCACGGGTACCGTATTGATTAACACCCCCATCGTACGGGATCTGCGCACAGGCTTTGGCGGGTACAAAATGTCTGGCCTTGGCCGAGAAGGTGCCAAAGGATCGCGCGCCATGTTCACCGAGGAAAAAGCGACCATAATCGCTCAGCAAAAACGCAGTTTTCCACGCATGGGCCTTGGGCCCGCTGAACGCAAATGAGCGCGGCTGATGTGAAAATCTCCCTTGATGGCCAATCCATTCTGGTGACAGGCGGGTCGCGTGGTTTGGGCCGTGAAATGGCGATCGCGCTGCTGGGTGCAGGGGCGGATGTGATGATTTCGGGCCGACGCGATAGCGCTGCGTTGCAAGGTACGGTTCAGGAATTGCGCGCGATTGAGGGCGGCGGAAGCGTCGCACACTGCACCGCCGATGTCGCAGAGCCGGATGCTTGTACCGCGATGGTCGCACGCGCTATCGCGACCTTTGGCAAGCTTGACGCTCTGGTCAACAATGCGGGGATGGGCATGCGGCAGGTGTCCGAGACATTCAACACCACGCCCACGCGCTTTTGGGAGACAGCGCCGCAAGACTGGACTGCAATCATTGACGCCAATCTCAATGGCGCGTTCTTTGCCGCACGTATCGCGGCACAGCACATGGTTGCCCGCGGGCGCGGCAAGATTATCAATATTTCCACCTCCGCCCAGACGATGGTGCGCAAGGGATACGCTCCCTACGGCCCCAGCAAGGCCGCCCTTGAAGCCGCGACGCGCATTTGGGCACAGGATCTGAACGGCACGGGCGTCACGGTCAACGCATATTTGCCCGGTGGCGCGTCGGACACTGATTTCATACCCGGCGGTGCAAACCGGACCGGCGCAGACGGCAACCTACTGCCAGCGTCCGTCATGCGCAACGGAATCATCTGGCTCTGCTCACCCCTGTCAGACGGCGTGACGGGAGGCCGCTTTAACGCCCGTCACTGGGACGCCAACCTAACACCGGACGCAGCCGCCAAGGCTGCACAGTTCAAAAGCTGCGAGACGCCCGCGATCATGTGAGTGAGCATATGCAACAGCAAAACCTGAAACACCGAGGGACTTAAATGACATCGAACGACGACAAAATTCTGATCGTAGGCGGCGGACCGGTTGGGCTGGTGCTGGCGTCTTTCCTCTCGCTGCGCGGCATTCCGGCAACTGTTTTTGAACGCTCGGAGGGCATCCCCAAAGACCTTCGCGCCTCAACTTTCCATCCCCCCACGCTTGACATGCTGGAGGAGATCGGCGTGACCCCGACCTTGATCGAGCAAGGGCTTGTCTGCCCAACCTGGCAGTTCCGCGACCGCAAAGAAGGCGAAGTCGCGACCTTTGACCTGGGCTTACTGGAGGGGGAGACGAACCACCCCTACCGCCTGCAATGCGAACAGTGGAAGCTGGCAAAAGCGCTTGACTTAAAAGCGAGAGATGACGCCGCGATTGATCTGCATTACGGCGCAGAAGTCATCGACATGACCCAAGCCGAGGATCATGTCGACCTCACCGTTCAGCATTCCGATGGCACAAAGTCACAGCACCGCGGGCGCTATGTCATCGGTGCGGACGGCGCAGGCAGCATTGTGCGCAAGGCCGCTGGCATCACCCTCGAAGGGACAACGATCCCCGAGCTGTTTTTGACCATGTCCACCGACTACCGCTTTGAGGATGCCATTCCCAACCTCGCAAATATCGCCTATATCACCGACCCCGACGAATGGGTTGTTTTGCTGCGCACGCCGACCCTATGGCGCGTTATGGTGCCGACTGACCCCACCGCAAGCGAGGCGGAAATGTACGATAAGGCAAAGCAGAACGCGCGCATTCAGGCGCTTTGCCCACAGGACGGCACCTATGAGATCGAGCATTCCACCGCCTACCGCGTACAACAGCGGGTCGCAGACCGCTATGTCGCCGGCCGTGCGATCCTTGCGGGGGACGCGGCGCATCTGAACAATCCGCTGGGCGGCATGGGGCTGAACGGCGGGGTGCACGACGCCGTCAATCTGGTCGACAAGATCTGCAAAATTTATGCTGGTGAGGATGCCTCCGCCCTACTGGGCCTTTATGAGCGCCAACGCAGACAAGTTTGCATCGATACTGTACAGGAACAGTCTATCCGCAACCGTAAAATGATGGCCGCCAAAACGCCTGAAGATCGCAAAGCGTTTCATGACAACATGCGTGCAATCGTCGCCGATCCGAAGCGCCACCGCGAATTTGTTCTCAAATCTTCCATGATCGCCTCGCTGCGCGACGCAGCCGCGGCGATTTGATCTTACTGAAATAGGAACCTCCCATGGCCCAACATCACATCCGCCTCGCCTCTGGTGCCGGACCCACTTTCGGGGTCGACGATATCGCCTGCGCCGCTGCAAGCCACCTTGGGCTGTGGGAAAAAGAGGGATTGATTGTCGATTGGACGCCTGCCCTCGGTGGCGTCAAAGCAATGACAAAGATCCTCGATGGGGAAGTGGACGCGGCGTATGGCGGGCTGGGTCCGGTACTTCAGCTGCGGGCCCAAGGGCAACCATTGCGTATCATCGCTTCCATGGCGCGGGCGTTGGCACAAAACCTTGTGGTTCAACCGCACATCAAGACGACCGATGACCTCAAGGGCGCTTCATGGGCGGTCGACGGGATTGGCGCGCTCAGCCATCACATGGCGCGGTCTATCGTTTCCCAGTTGTCCCTGAACGACGATGACATCACATGGCGCGTCACCGGCCCACCGCCCGAGCGTATTGCAGAGCTGTTGTCGGGTGCGGCCGATGTCTCTCTTATCCGTGTGGAAGAAGCGCTGGCGCTGACCGGCGACCCTTCAAACAATCTCAAAATGCTTCTCGGCTTTGTTCAGCTGAAAGCGCTGGTACCCGTGCAACCTCACGGCGTACTCGCCACGACCGAAAGCTATGAGCAAGCCGAACCCGAAAAGCTGCAAATGCTCGCGCAAGGAATCATCTCAGCGTCGCGGCTGCTTGCAGTCGATTTTGACGCGTTTCTCAAGACGTTTGAACATTACGTAAGCGTCAAGCTGGCGCCGGCACAGATTGAGCAGATTTGGCAGCAAGAATGCCAATCACGAGGCTTCGCCGTGGACGGCGAAATGAGCACGGCGCACTGGAATGCGCAAATGGGAGCTTTTGCCGGACTGAATCCATCGCTGCGCCCCGTTGAGGTGTCTGAAATTCTTGCAACGCAGTTCGTAAAAAACGTTATTTAGTAAGCAATTTAAATCAAAGTTGGCTGGCCAGCCATGCGACTTGCGCCGTCGCCGCAGCTAGTGCCGTTTCGTAATCAGGAAAAACGACGCTGGAATAATGGCTGACGCTGTACCACCCGCGCCCATCCTCTGGGTCGCGTCGAAATTCGTCAAATCCATAAGTTCCATCGGCGCGGCAAAAAATATCGACGCAAAGGGGTTCGAACGCGAGGTTGACCGAACGTATTACTTTATTTTTATGTAACATCCTAACACCCGCATGTGCACGACGGCCAAAGGGGGCCGCCCATCACTGGCGAGTTCACCAGCTCCAAAAAGATCCACGCGCAGGTCGTTCCGATGACGTTGACTCCTTCAGCCATATTCAGAAATCAGGTCGCGGATTCAACTCGCCAGTGCAACTTTACCTACGATATGAAGCGTGAGGCAGCGATGCCCAAGTGCTTCTCACCGTCTAAAGTAAAGGAACACGAATGCGAGCCTACCACCGCCTCACTGAGGGTGAGCGTAACCAAGTTTATGCATTGAAGAAAGCGGGTTTGCCGCAACGCGCGATTGCGGATCAGATCGGCGTCAACAAATCGACGATTTCTCGGGAGTTTAAGCGCAATACAGGTCTGCGCGGGTATCGACCCAAGCAAGCGCATCGCCTGGCTTGTTCACGCCAGTCACAAATTCGGCGGCCCCGTATCTCGGATACGACGTGGGCTGGGATTGAAGGGATGATCCGGGAAGAATTGAGCCCTGAGCAGATCACAGGTCACCTGAAAGACATTGGCGAGCCAAGCGTCAGCCCAGAATGGATCTACCAGCGTATCTATGCAGACAAGCGTAACGGTGGCGACCTTCACACCCACTTGAGATGTCAAAAGCAACGGCGCAAGCGCTATGGCAGTATCGAGCGGCGCGGCCAGATTAAGAATAGAGTATCCATCGAGAAACGCCCTGCAGTCGTTGACCTGCGCAGCCGTGTTGTGGATTGGGAAGCCGATACCGTGATCGGCAAACAGGGACACTCAGTCCTTGTGACGCTGGTCGAGCGTAAGACGCGATTTACCGTTGCGATAAAGGCCGCCAACAAAACAGCGCGCGCTGTCACGGATGCGATCTGTGATTACCTGAAGCCTTATCAGGAAAAGGTTCTCACCGAGCTATTGTCAAATCTGGTGTTTGAGGCGTGTCGGTCATGCGGCGATCTGGTCGGGGTTTGTGGCTTCAATTCCGTCTTTGAACGTGACGCCTGTGATGACTTTGGCTAGGTAATCGAAGCCGC
>Ga0222648_1000546_pt1 | contig 15992 bp, 4 predicted proteins | sample AntAcemetagen335_FD_181021 | JGI IMG/M metagenome (GOLD analysis project Ga0222648, IMG submission 181021) | Saline water microbial communities from Ace Lake, Antarctica - #335 | ecosystem: Environmental > Aquatic > Non-marine Saline and Alkaline > Saline | place: Antarctica: Ace Lake | collected... | reverse complement strand
CCATCGGCTGCGTTTACAAGCGCCACGCGTTCCAGCCACGGCGCGTCCCTGTGGTTCACGACTCGGGAAAACACAAACACCTTGCCCGCGTTGGCGCAAGCCGCGACGACCGTGTCGCCGTGAATCGCGACTTGACTCCCGAAGCCGTCCCCGGCTAAGGCGGACGACGGCCGAAGCTTGTGCCGCGCCGTCCACCCCGACGTGCGATTCGCGGGGTTGTCCCTGGTGAACACCCAGACGTTTCCTTTCGGCGCAGAGTCCTTGTCCCCGACCACGACGGTGTCGCCCGAAATCGCGACGTTTTGAGCCGCAGGACACGGAGCGCAGTCTGCAAACATAGATGCGGTTGCATCGTGTAACCGCGCGACTGTAGTCCACATGGAACTCGAGTTTTGCGAGTCTTGGGTGAACACGTACGCGCTTCGCGTGCCCGCAATCACCACGGTGTCGCCGCTCATCGCCGCGCTTCGGCCGAAACCGACGTCGACGATTCCGGAATCAAGCACGGAGGTCTGGGACCACACGCTCGAGTCGGAGGCGTCGCGCGAATACACAAACACAGAACCAGTGCCGAGGGTACCGGGCGAGCCGACCACGACGACGCGCTCGTCTTGCGAAATCGCGAGCGATGCGCCGAAGTACGGCCTCGCGAAAATGTCACCACGCGCGAGTTTCGCGACGGAAGACCACGCGCCCGTTGCGTTGTTTCGGGTAAACACGTACGCCCCGACGCCAACCGCAACCGCCACGGCGGTGTCGCCTTGGATCGCGACTCGTTTCCCGTACTCGCCTCCTTCGTTGGTTAACACGTCATCGTCGGTGGGAAGCAACACGTCGTCCATGGTCATCACCGCGTGGGACGTGACGTCCGCGACGTATTGCGCGGTGTCGTTCGCGGCGGGCGGCAGCGCGGGCGACGGCGTGCCAGGCGACGGCGCGACGGACGAAAGCACCGGCGCGCCGTTGATGTTCAGGCTCACCACGATCTCCGTGTCCACGCCGTTGAATCGCAGCGCACTGGGTCCTCGTTGCGGCGGGGGCGGGGCGGGGAACGGGGGGGCGTCCACAGGGGGCGGCGGCGGCGGCGGCGCCGGCGCCGCGACAACCGCCAGGTTCACGCCCGCGTCCCACAAAACGTCCGCGCGGTCGGACGAGGAAACAACCGTGATTTCCACGTCCAAGCCGTGCCCCGAGGGAAGCGTGTTACTGGTTTCCATCCCGCCTTCGTCGAACGCCCAGTACGCGACTAAGGAGTCGTAGTTTCGGTGCCAGCTCACCGGCGGCAAGGTGTGGTGCGTTTTGATATCCGCCCCGGTGAGGCTGGAGTTCCACAAACTCACTTCGTCGATGAACCCCTTATACTGCATGCATTGGCACATGCCGCTTCTGCCGAGGGTCAGACCCGAGGTTGTCATGGAAAAGACGTGTACCGAGCCTTCGGTGTTACGATTCGGGTACTGAGCTGTATTCGCTATTCCCACGTTTCCAGGAGCGCCCACCATGATTTGCTCGCCGTCAATCGCGACGTTGTACCCGAAGTACGAAATCGGGTCAATCAAACCAAGTGTTTCATCCGCGTCGAGGTTCACGAGCGCGTCCGCACCAGTCGCAGAGAACTGGTGTTGCATGGACCAAGAGGACAACGGATCGCTCAAATCGTCTTTAGTGTACACGAACACGGCGCCTTTCCCGAAACCGGTGGTTTGCGCGATTCGCGCGCCGACCACGATCGTATCGCCCGAAACCGCCGCGGACGTTCCAAACGAGTTATCAAAACCGGTCGCGTCTCCGGGGAGGTTCGCGTCGTTCGCGTACCCGTGTTGCAGCTTGGCGGTTTGTACCCACGCCGCTTGTGGGTCGCCTGAGACGAGCCTGGCGAAAACAAACGCCGCGCGCACGCCGGTTTGCGTGGACGTCGTGACGATCGTATCGCCGTCCACGAGCACATCGTTTGCGAAGTAGGGATTCCAAGCCGCGTTCCCGACGTCCGGCGGCTTACTGATCTTCGCCGCGAGCGACCACGCGGAGGAAACGTCGGTTGTGTCGTTTCGCGTGAACACGTACACCGTGGTCGTTACGCCCGCACCGGCTGACACCGCGTGGTTAACAAGGGCGTTCACCGCGATCACGCCGTTGTCGATGTCCAGGGATTGCCCGAATCGAAACTCCGACAACGAAACGTCCTCCACCGCGACGAGCAACCCTTTGTCGCAATCCGTGGGACACCCGAGCTGGGTCCAGTTCGAGCTCCACGACTGAGGCGCGTCTCGCGCAAACACGAAAGCAGCACCCGCGTTGGCGTACGTCGTCCCGCCTTTCATAACTCCCGCTTGAAACGCGCCGATAACGATGGTGTCGTCATTTTTGTCAATCCCAACGGCGGCGCCGAAATGGTCGTACGCCGTGGTGTAGTGCGGCGTGAGTTTCTGCGCCAATTGCCACTGCGCGGGCGGCGTCGCGGTGACGTCTCGGGTGAACACCCACGCGGGGCAGCCACCCGCGCCGCAGGTGAAGTCCATCTTGCCACCCACCACGATCACGTCACCCGCGGCGTTGACATCAACGGACCACCCGAAGAACATATCTTGTTGAATTTGAACATCGGGGAGTAAAATCTGTGTTTCATGCCACCCTGATGAGTCGCGCTCGAAAACGTACACAGCGCCGATTCCCGCGTCCGTGTTTTCGGGCGACCCCACGACGGCGACGTCGCCTCGCAGCGCGATGGTTCGACTTCCCTGTTTGTTTTGGAAATACCCGCCGAACCAGGTCGGGGCGTCCGACCCGGAAAGGGTGTCGACAACGGCAATGGACCCTTTCCCGTCGTTCACCAGCCGGTCGCCCGAGACCGATCGGGCGTTGGTAGTCACCCCCGCGGGTTCGCCGTTTATGAAAAAACGCACCGTGTCCGTAAGCGTATCAGCGACCACGGCGACGTGCTGCCACGTATCCTTCACCACCCGCCTGGTCGACGTGGGGGCGTCAGCGCACGCGTCCCCGGCCTCACCAGGCACCCTTTCCACGTTCCAGAACATCAACGTCCCGGGGGCGTGCGTGTGTTTCGGGCCGCAGCACCCAGCCCCCCCCGAGCCTTCGTCGCAGATCAACATTAGCGACCAGCCGTTGCTCCCGAGCATCGCGAGGACTTGCGCGCGGTGCAACTCCATTGGTTTGATCCACGCCTGGAAAGTTAAACCTGTGCGGGCGGGAAGCAGCGAGTCGACGTAGGGCGAAGAAACGTGCGTGTCTCGGCCGTTGAAGTACAAGCTTGACGGGCCGCCCTGCGGTGGCGGCGTCGGCGGCGGCGTGGACGGCGGCGACGGCGGCGTCGGCGCCGGCGCGTTCCCGACCACGTGCCCGCCCACGTTGGCGTCCCAAACGTCCATCACGTCGCTCGCGGGGTGTATTGACAAGTCGTGCATTTGAAACAACGAGCAGTCAGTGACGTTCACGACGGAACCCCCAGAGCAGTTCGTGGTGTCCACGCGCGTGTCAAACGGCGCCACCGAAGCACCGGCGTTGTTGTTGAATTTGTAAAACACAACAAGCGCCTCGCGGTTGACGTGCCACGGCGCCACGGTTTCCTGGGCGTAGTGCGTCTTAACCGTGACGTCGGAAAGCGCGGCGTGCCAGAGTTTCATCTCGTCCATCCACCCGTCGAAGTGCCCGCACTGTTTCGTCTCGCCGTTTGCGATTGACATGTCGTCGCTTTGCCCGCACAAACCGGCGCCTACGCGCACGCCCGACGAATCAGGGCCGTGCGTCGGGGTGTTTACCTGGATCGGAGCTAGCGCGTTATCGTTTGAGCTCGTGGACACGCCCACCAGCGCGCCGTTGACGTAAAACGAAACTTTGCGACGCACCAAGCCGTACCCGGTGTTCGCAACAGTCTGCGTCGCATCCACCACCACGGCGACGTGCTGCCACATGCCGAGCGCCAGCGCGGTTGGCGACGACCGCGCGTTCGCGCAGTCCGAGCTCACCGCTTTCCTCGCCATGAACCCCAAGCTCCCGTCCACGTGGTCGCCGCAGCACCCTTCGCCCGCGCCTGTCGGGCACATGATCGCGATTGACCACCCAGCGCGGTCGCCCCCGAAGCCCTCCGTTGAGGCGAGGAACTGGAACTTACCGAACCGGGCCGGCTTGATCCACGCTTCGAAGGTCACCACGCCACCGGAGGTGAAGTCCAGGTACTTGCCGCCATCCGACGATTCTTTCAGAAAACCGGACGCGTTGACGCCGTTGAATCGAAGCGAAGACGGGGCGTAGTTCCTCGTTACCACTTGAAGAAGCGCGAGCGGCGCGAGCGCGGGGTCCCCAACCACCACGGGGGTGGTTGGGGTTACGGTGGCGTTGTCTCCGAGCTGGCCGTAATTGTTGTAGCCCCAACACACCATGCCACCGTCCTGCAGCGCCGCGCATGCGTGCAAGGCACCACACGCAACGTTCGTCGCCGACGAAATGCCTGAAACGATAACGGGGACGCTACTGTTCGTGGTGGTGCCGTCCCCGAGCATGCCGTACGAGTTGTACCCCCAGCACTTCACCGAGCCGTCTGTAAGCGAAGCGCAGGAGAAGTGTTGGCCAGCGTCCAAGCTAACTGCGGTGGTGATACCGTAAACGGCGACGCCGGTGTATGAAACAGCCGTATTTGACCCGTCTCCAAGCTGGCCGTAATAACCACTTCCCCAGCACTTCACCGAACCGTCCTCGAGCAAAACGCACCCGTGGTCATTACCGAGCGCCAAGGCTTTGAAGGTCGTCCCGGCGACGGCGGCGTTCGTAACGGGGACGTTTCTGTGAGTGGTGGTGCCGTCCCCACACTGGCCGTACTCGTTTCTCCCCCAGCACATCACAACGCCGCTTTCGAGCACGGCACAGAAAGTACCTGGGCTCCCTCCACCCCCTCCACCAAACAGCTTCACAACCGTCCCGGTGATGCCGATTACGTCGACCGGGGCGAGACGATTGGTACCAGTGGTACCGTCACCGACCTGCCCGACGTCGTTCTTCCCCCAGCACCGCACACCGCCAGCCTTGAGCGCGGCGCATGTACCGTCGGCGGAGGCCGCGACACTACTCACCACACCGGCGGTGAGGCCGGAAACCATGACCGGGGCGTTTCTGTTTGTGGTGGTGTTGTCCCCGAGCTGGCCGTAATTGTTTTCCCCCCAGCACACCACCGAGCCGTCACGAAGCAACGCAATGGTGTGATAGTCGCCCGCATCCAAGGTCATCACCGTCCTAGCGGTGATACCGACAACCGCGGTGGGGCTCAATCTGTCCGTGTTGGTGCCATCACCGATCAAGCCATAGAAATTCGAGCCCCAGCACACCACCGCGCCGTCCGACCGGACGGCACAGGTGACCGGTCCTGCAAGGCCCATGATGGATGTGGTAGGCGTCGCGCCGGCCGCCGCGGGCGACGGCGGCGACGCGTACTCAATCGCGTTTGTCAACAAAGGCCGGTCGGATGTGTCCCACACCACGGAACTGGCGTCCCGTGAGCTGATCACGCCGTCGAAACGGTTCCCTCCGAAACTCACGTCGTCGGGATCCGGGAAGACGTTCTTCACGTCGTCCCCAAACACGTCGTCGAACGAGTACCCCAGCACGCCGGACCCGAAATGCGAGCTCGCGCGGTGCGTCGCGTTTCCGCCAAACGCCGGCTTGTCCCGCCAGGCCAAAAGTTCACTGGCGCTCCACAGCGAGTGGTACACGAAAAGCTCGTCGATGTGGCCTTTGTAGTCCAGGCACCCGTGCTGGCACGGCCCTTTTCCCACGACGAAGGGCGAGTGGTCCAGCCCGGCGAGGGGCGCGACGATTTCGCCCCTAGTGCTCGACCGTCGAACCCCCGCTTCTACTCCGTTTACGTAAAAAATAACCTCGTTCGTGTAGTGGCTCGCGTCCACCACCACGGCAACGTGCGACCACTCGCCCCTCGAGACACCCACGGAGGACGACAACGTCTGAGAGCACGAGCTGGAGGTCACGTCGTTGTCGCTCCAAAACCCAATCGCGTTCGTGACGTGCGTTCCGCAGCAGCCTTTCCCAGCGCCTCATGAAAATAAAATAAAAGTGTCAGTCTCGTGTTGGCAAACAATCGTTGGATTTGGGAAAGCCTGACATACGTACCTTCGGGACACATCAACAGAACCCCCCAGCCCCATTCGCCGAGCATGGCGATTGTTTGCCCCGCGACGACGGTGTCTGGTTTGATCCACGCGGTGAAGGTGAGAAAGTCGGTTGGTGCCAAACCCACGAAACCGGTGGACGCGAAAGCGCCGCCGCAGTTCCAGGACCGCGCGTCGTTGGAACCGCACCGCGAGGTGACTTTCGTATCGACGCCGTTGAAGTACATGGACGTGGGACCGGCTCTTGGGGTCGTTGCAATCGCTTCCGTCGCGGAAACGCCCTGCGCCTCCCCAAGGTCAACGTGCTCTCCGCTGTTCCAAATCTCAAACCCGTGGTCCCCGCTCGACACGACCCCCACGCCAAAGCTCGGCGCCAGGGAGAACACCGAGACGGTTCCGAAATCCTTACACCCCATGATCACGGACGCGCCGTCCGTGGCGACGCTGAACCCGCAGTCGACGATATCCGCGTCTCGCGTAGCGACACCCGTTTTGGTGTAAAAGTCATATGGGACGTGTTTCCACTGCACGCCGCCGTCGAACTGAGATATATAAAATAAAGTGTCAATCTTGTATGGGAACACAGTCGTTGGATTTGGGAAATACAACACGTACCTGCGTCGTTCGCGTGTACACGTCCATGCGTCCCAACCCAAACGCCCCAACCGCCAACACCCCGTCCTTGTACGCCACCCTGTAACCAAACTCGCCAAGCACGGCGTAGGTTCTGGGTTGGCGCTCGCCGATTTGGTAAATCTCAGTCTCCCGGTGCCACGCGGACGTGACTGATACGATAAAAGCCGAAAGTGTCAGTCTCTCGTAATGTGTATTACGTAAACAGTCAGGGAGTCTTGTATGGGCAGAGGTAATAGTCCCTTCTGGTACGAGTATGGGCAATCAGTCGGCAGAATGTGGTAAATGGGAAATACGTACCGTTCGCGTCCGCTCGCGTGTACACAAAAGCCGCGCCGCCGTCGGGACCGACCTTCGCCAGCTCGCCCCACCGGTTCGCGCCCGGCGCGGCCACGACGAGGACGTCGTGTTGCAGGGCAACGTCCCACCCGAAAAACTTCGAAAGCTGGTTGACGTACACGTCGCCACCCGCGGTGTTCTTCGTCGACGCGCGACCGGTGTCGGGATCGGGGCTTATTCGTTGCGTTTGCGTCCAGTTCGAATTAACGTCGCCAGGCGTGTCCCTCGCGAACAAATACACCGCGCCGTTGTGTCCGTCTCCCTGCGCGTACGCGCCAACCACAAGTTGGTCGCCGTCAATCGCGACGGAGCTTCCGAAAAACCCGTTGTCGACCACGGAAAACACGTCAGGCGCGTGTAGCCGCTGCACTCGCGTCCAGTTGTTTTGCGCGAGACGCGCGAAGACGTACGCGAACCCGGCGTTTGCGGCCGCCACTCCCTCCACCTGGTTCGGCTCGTTAGTCTTACCAAGCACCACAGTTTCCCCGTGCACGGCGACGGAATCGATTCGTTTTGTGGTGTCCGTGGAGTCATCAATCGAGACTCGGTGGGACAACGTCCAATTCGAATCAAGGGTGTCTCTTGTGAATATCACCGCGAAACCGCCGTCAATCGCGACGTTTGAAGTCCGTTGGCACGTCGTGACCAGCACGTCCCCGTGCACCGCCAACCCCTTCCCGCCCGGCCATTGGGGTCCATAAAGTCCGACTGGAGGCGTGTGCGACATCCCGCACTTCACGGCTGGGTCGTCTCCGTCGATGGTTTGCACCAACCGCCACGTGGAGCTGGGCGAACCGGGCGTTTCTCGCCGGTATACAAACAACTTGTTTTGATAGTTCAACGAATCTTGCCCGACAACGAGGGTGTCGCCGTCGACTGCGATTTCGCCGCCGAAATAAACCCCGAAACCGTCCATGTCCTGCACCAGCGACGGCGCGTGCCCTCCCTGGGTGGCGAACCCGATCGCGGGAGAAGCGCGGTTCACTACCGTGCCGTTTGTTTTGTCGAAGGTGAAGTGCGCCAAAAGAACCTCCGAGGAAGGGTGTTGCGGAGTCATTGTGAAATCTTTCCAAGCCGCGATTGTATGCCCGGGGAGCATATCGCCAAACAAACGAATCTCATCCATGTACCCTCCAAACGGCAGGCAAGTGGGACACGCCGCGCCCAAGCCGCCCAGCACCAGTTCATTGCTACCACTCCCGCCCCGGACCTTGATTTGCTCGCCGTACCCCAAGCCGGCGAACCCGCCGTTGATGTAAAACTCAACCGCCCCGGAACGCGCCGCGACCGCGACGTGGTTCCAAACCCCAAACGTCACCCCCTCGGAGGAGGACGGCGTGTTGGCGCACCCCGTGGGGTCTGCGAGTGGGAAAGAAAAGGGTCAGTCTTGTATGGGCAAACGATGTGTGTCGGATTTGGGAAAGGCCCAATACGTACCTGTGCGCGACGGCGAGGTCCAGAACCCGACTGACCCGGAAACGTGATCACCGCAACACCCCCGGTTTGCGCCGTCCGCAGGGTTGCACATCAGCAAAACCCCCCAGCCGTAGTTGCCAAACATCACAATCGTCTCCGCCCGGACGTCGCCCGTCGGTTTTATCCAAGCCTCGAAGGTCAAGTCGGTCAAACTCGCCAAACTGTTGGACGAGTGAAACGTGACGTGCGTGTCAATTCCGTTGAAGAACATGGACGACGACGCCGGGCCTTCCACGAACGGGGGCATCGGCGGCGGGAACGGCGGCGGCGCCGGCGCCGCGGGGTACGTCCCGATTGACGAGTTGAAGTACACTGTGTTGTCCTTGTCAACCGCCATGGCGATTCCGTCCAGGCTGTACGGACCGAGGTCCAAAACCGTTTTGTTACTCAAACCAGAACTGGCGTCGAACCTGTACTGCAAAACAAGGTCATCAAAATTCGGATGCGCCACCCCCGTGAGGGTTCGGTTGGAAAACCCGGCGATGACGGGCTCGTCAAGCACGGCGTGCCACACCCGGAGGTCGTCCATGAACCCTTTGAACGGCATCTGTGATTGCGAAAGAAAAGTGTCAGTCGTGTATTGGGCGATGTATGGACAAACAGTCACAGGCTGAGAGATAAAACAGAGTGTCAGGATTCGGGAAAGGCCCAATACGTACCTGACACCCGTCCGGGTCACTTTCAGGACACCCGCCGGTGATCAAAGCCTCGCCGCCGCCGTTGGTCAACGTGACGTCCCACGAGCTCACCGACCCGGCCAACACGCCGTCCACGAAAAACTCAGCCGTTCTTTTGGTCACGTCCACGGTCACCGCGACGTGGTTCCACCGGCCGTAGGTCACGCCGGTCGTGGAGGAAGGCACCGCCGCGCACGCCTCGCCCGTAAGCTGCTCCAAGCTGCTGAGGAACCCAACAGACCCGTCCACGTGGTCGCCGCAGCACCCGCGCCAGTCCGTTTCGTTTCCAAACAACCCGGTGCCGCCGCACATCAAACTCAAGCCCCACCCCAAGTCGCCCAGCCCCACGATGGGCTGCATCACGAAATCCGGTCCCATGGGTTTCACCCACACTTCCACGGTCAGGACGTCGCTCGGCGCGAGCACCGGGGAAAACGGCGTCGTGATGTACTGGTCAAAGCCGTTGAAGAAGAACGACGACGCGCCGCTTGGTGTGGGCACGATACGCGGGTGCTGACTGAGCACAAGGTCCTGGTCGAGTTCGTACGTGCCGTTCAACACTGTCCCGTCGAAACCTGTTCGGTCTCCGAGTTTGTGCGTGTCGCTAATCGCGCCCAAGTCGATTTCGCCTTGGAACTTCCCCTCCGCAAACGAGTAGTTCGCGACGAGGTTTCGAAGATACGGGTGGTCGTTGTCGATCTCGGACGCGGCGTAGTTACCCACTACGGCGTGGCTCAGGGGCGCGTTCCAAACCCGCACGTTGTCCATGAGCCCGCGGAAAGAAGTGGAGGCGCAGGCGAGATTCGCGTCGCCGCACGCTGAAGCGTTGCCCGCCGCGACAAACCCGCCCAGGGCGAAATCGCCGGCGAGGACGCCAGCCGTGTCGTTTAGCCGCAACGCCTCTATGTCAGCGAACGCAATCTGCAAACCGCTCGCGACGCCGTAGCTAGGGCTACTGAAACACCCGGAGTCTTCGCCGTTTATTAAGAAACACACCGAGTAGGCCGCGCCGCGCGGTGCGTTTTTAACAACGCCGCCCGGCTCGGTCACCACAACCGCGACGTGCGTCCACTCGCCGTTTGTGACGGCTTTGGTTGATGACGGCGTCTGGGTGCACGGATCGTCGTCGTTGGCGTAAAACCCTACCGAGTTCTCCACGTGCGTGCCCCCCACGCAGCACCCCACGAACGAGTCGTTCGCGGAATCGCCCGCCCCCGCGTTGCACATCAAACCCACCCTCCACCCGGCGTCGCCGAGAGACGCGAGGAACCCGCCGAACTTAGAAGTCGCGTCGATCTCGGGTTTGATCCATACCTCAAACGTCAGCGAGGTTGGCGCGAAAGCCGTGACGTCAACGAGCGGCACGCGGACCGTGGTGTTTTTCGTGAAACGCAGCGCCGCGGGGTTCGGAACCACGAACTTTGCGTCGGCGAGCGGCACCGCGTTTTGCAGGTCGAACGGAAAGGCAACCGCGAAATCAAACTCGCTGATTAACGAGTGCGCCAGTAGGTGCGTATCCACAAGCGTCGCCTGGAAACTGTAGTTCGCAACCAACGAGTGCACCGCAGGGTCGAGGGCGTGCACGTGCCTGTTTTTGTACCAAAGCACTTCCCACGCAACAAGGGGCTTGCGCCACATACGCACGTTATCGATATTGCCACTAAACGCCGCGCACGCGCTCGAGTTTATTGACAAAGCCGTGACGTTGGCGCACTCCAAGTTGGTGCCGAGCACTAGGGGGCCGCCGCCGCCGTCGCCAGCCACCGCGTGTTCCCCCGTTCCGCCGCCCGCGGCGACGCCGTCGACGTAAAAGAAAACGTGTTGGCGCTCGGAATCCACGCTCACCGTGACGTGTGTCCACGTCTCAATCGCGACCGCTGTTGTCGATCGCGGGAAAAGGTCGCACGTCGTATCCGTGGCGAACGCCAGCACGTTTTGCGTTGCGTGGTTAACATCCCACTCCGTGGTGTTCACGTCGCAGCACCCGCTTCCAGGGCCGTAGCACGTCACCACCAAACCCCAGCCGAAATCGCCCAGCATCGCGATGGTTGAGGTCCCCGTGGAGTTCACGCTCGGGGAGATCCACGCTTCAAACGTGAACGCAGGGGGGTTCAAACCAACAGACGCGCCGCCGGCGGTGCGGACCCACCCGTTGAGTCCGGGTGTCAGGAGAAGGCTCGCGTTGCCCGAAAACGGTTCAGGGTCGCCAAACGGTAACGCGTCTTCAGACGAAAACACATCCGTGAACGACGTGAGCGGAACGCCCACCACCGCGAGGTCGCCCACGGAAGCGATTGGCCCGTTGTCGAACGTAAACTCAGCCAACACGGAGTTGGCGAAGGGAAACGTGACGTGCGTCGGGCCGTCCATGGCGACGGACACGAAGCCGGACGCGAGCGTGGTGTTCGCAATGCGGACGGTATCCATTTGCCCGTGAAACTCGTAGCAGTTTGCGTTGACGCACCCACCCCCGATACCGCCCAAGCCGAGCGTGGACCCGCCCTTCGTGATGTTCAACGTCGTCGTCTTGCTTCCGGAAAAAACGCCGTCGACGTAAAACGCGACGAGCGTCTCGTCACCTAATGCACCGCCGCCGGGCGTGGCCGTCACGGCGACGTGACTCCACGTGTTTCGCGGCATAACCGCGGTGGACGACGCCCAGTCCCCGCATGACGCGTTCCCTGCAAAGAAACCGAGCGTGCCGACGGCGTGCCCACCAGTCGCACAACAACTGGCTTGACCACCAGATGTGCACATCAACAACAAACCCCACCCTTCGAAGCCGGCGCCGTGTGAGACGAGCATTTCCACGCCGGTTGCGGTCCCGCTGGGGTACACCCACGCGTCCACGGTGAGTTGCGGGAACGTGAACGGGGCTAGGGTCCCGGGTGTGCCGTCCACGTTTTCGATTTCGTACCGCGCGACGCCGTCGAAAACCATAGCGCGGTTTTTCTTTGAAAACGTACTGTTGTCAAACAAAACGTTCTCGAACGCGCTCAGCGTGGCGGTTGGATCGCACGACCCGGCGCACATGAACACAGAGGCATGTCTCCCGTTGACTGACGTGTCAAGCGCCACGTCCCCAGCAGGCGCGTCGTCGAAGGCGAGTTCGAAAATCAAGTCGCGTAAGTTCGGGTGGTAAGGGTTTGGCTTTTCGGCCTTTTTCGATGAAATCGTCTCACCAACAACCGCCGCGTTCCACATCCGAACCCCGTCCATGAACCCGTTGTACTTGAAACACCCAAACGAAGGATCCGAAACCCAGGGTTCGTTCAGGGTGTCACAATGGTCCGTTCGTCCCAGCATCATCTTGCCTGCCATACCATTGTCATTGGAAGTCACGCCCGCGCTGAGAACGCCGTTGGTCACAAAACTCGTCCCCGCGGGATTGCCGTCGACGAAAAATTCCACGGACAAGTCGGTGCCGTTTTGAAACGTGCGCACCGCGACGTGGCTCCACGTGTTTCGTTTCACTCCAACCTCGGAGAAGGCGTCACACGACGGGCTCCAACCGCTCGCGCTCAAACTCGAGCTTCCGTCGTCCCCGACGTGGAACGCTAGCGCGTTGTCCGGCGCGCCGACGCAACAATCGGTGACGTTCGGCCTGTTACAAGCGAGCCAAAACGCAAACCCACCGCCCCCCATCATCCCTAGCACCTCGGCGTTCACCCCAGACGCGTCCGGTTTGATCCACGCTTCGAAGGTCATGGTGTTGTTCGCAGGCATCAGCGCTGTTTGCGGCGTGACGTTGTCGCCGCCGAAAGTCGTGGGGACCACGACGTGCGTTTGGTTGCCGTCGAAAACAAACGCGCTCGGGGTTGGGTCTTCGTAGTAAACCTGTGATTGTTACACGAAAAGTGGTGAACGTCTTGTGTATCGCGATGTATGGACAACAGTCACCAGCGTTAGAGATAAAACAGTGTGCCTGGATTTGGGAAAGGCCCAAGGCCGTACCTTTCGGTCGCCGCCGGTCACGAGCACGACGTTGACGAGCTGCAGGTCGTGTGCCCTGTTTGTGCCAATCGCCGCGTTGGGCACCACCGCGTCCACCCCGTCCACGGGCCTGAAGCTCGCTACGAGACTTGTGGAGTCGCGTTCCAAAATAAACGCCTCCGTGACGCCGCAGTACGCGGGAGGCACGGGCGCGTTCCACACACGCACGCCCGCGATGAAACCGCGGAAATGCGCGCAGTCCACTCGACACCCGGGCCGGCGCGTGCCGACCCCCAAACCGCGGCTCGCGCCGAAAACCGACGCGTGCGACGCAAACGACGTGAGATCGTGTGAACCGCCCGCGGTGCCGTTTTGGTTGGTTTCCCTTGCCGCGCTGTCAAGAAAGATATCCACCCTGCTCACGGTGGAATCAACAACCACGGAGACGTGCGTCCACTGGAGAGTAGGCACCGAATCCGTGGTCCAGACCAGGCTGTTGCAAAACGAGGTGCCCGCGGCGTGGAGCTCGCCGCCCGGGTAAAACGCGAGCGCGCCGGCGTTGATTCCGGGACAGCAGTCCGTGTTGGCCACGCCAGGCGCGGTGTGATTGCAGTGCCTCATGACCAACCACCCTCCGTCGTCGTTACCCGCGATTGTCATGGTTTCGTTTGAGTCAGAAGGTTTGATCCACGCTTCAAACGACAAGGCGCGTTGTTTGTTCGGTGTCGTGACATCGAGCGAAATCGCGTCGTTGAACGGCACCAAACCAAACGCGTCGACGCCGTTGAAAAGCATCGAGGCGTCCGAAAAAGTAACCGGCGCAACCCCGGTGTACTCGGTGAACACGCCGTACCCAAAGTTGGGGGCGTCGAGAACGAAGCGCGCGTTTTCAAACGTAACGAACCCGCCGCTCGGAGACCGGTCCGCCACCGTGGCGTTGCCGTCGCCGCGCGCGTCATCCGCCACGAAGGTGAGTACTCTGTCGTACGTCCCGTCGTCGCTAGATGCGGTTTCGTCGCCCAAGTCTGCAATAGCCCCGATCATCGCTTTGCGTGTTCCGATGCCGCCCGACAACTGAGTCGAATCTTTGCCCAGAAACGTCTGCCAAACCTGCGCGGCGTGAAAGCGCCCGGAGAAGCGCATGCACGTCGCGCATCCAAACACGCCCCCGAACGCAACAGGGAGGGTGTCGGTTGCGAGAAACACGCCCGGGGACGCCACTCGGTCCGCGGTGGTGGAAACGCCGTTTATGAAAAAGTGCACAACCTCGGCGTGCGTGTCCACGGCAACGGCGACGTGCGTCCACTGGTCAACCGCGACGACGGTCGCCGAGGAAGGCAACGCCGCGCAGTCGCCCGAAGCTTGCGATGACATAAACGCCACGGTACCGTTTGCGTGGGTGCCGCAGCACCCCTCACCCGCGCCGCCGCACACCAGCGCCACCGCCCAGCCGAGTTCGCCGTTTGACACGAGCATCTGCGTCTGGGTGACGCTAGAGGGTTTGATCCACGCCTCGAGGGTCATCGCGCCGGTGGCGTTGACGCCGTTCACGGAATCGACGTCTGATTCGTAAACGGACGTGTTGGAGTTACTCACGCCGAAATCCAGCGACATCGCCCCGCGGTCGCTGAGAAGCGCCATCGGAGGTTGATTCGAAAAGGCGGTGGTGAACACGATGTCATCAGTACCAGTAGCAAGAAAAACAACGGAGTTAGGGACGCGTAACGCGCCGTTCTCTTCAATCGCGTTTCCGGCGTCGTACCGCGCAACCGCGTTTGCCGCGTCGGGGTGTTGTCCGTCGCCGAACACCTCAGCGGCTTGGTTCCAATACCAGGTTGCAATTGAGGTAGACGAGAGAGAGTCGTTGTACACGCGCATGTCGTCCATCTGACCAACGAAACACCCGCAGGACCCGCCCGGAGTGCACGTGGAGTGCGAACACCCAAACTTGAACGTATCCGAAACCCCGCCTGTGAACAGGCCGCTCGGCATTTGGACGGTCGTGTTCGTCCCAGAGGGTTCGCCGTTGAGGTAAAAAGAAACAAACGGAGCGTCGAGGTCCACGACAACCGCGACGTGACTCCACACGCCAGCCACGAGGCCTGACGTTGACGAGGGCATGGCAGCGCACTCCGACCCGGGGTCCGAAGTCGACGCGCCCGTGAAAAACGCAACCGCGCCTGAGATTAACAAGAAAGTGTCAGTCTCGTATGGCCAATCGCAGAGGCGGAACGTGGGGATTGGGAAATACTCACCGTCCGCGTGCGCGCCGCAGCACCCAGAGCCGCCGCCGCCGCACACCAGCATGATTCCCCAGTCGTAATCGCCGCTCATCACAAGTGTGGTGTTGAAATTCGAACCCACCAGCGCGGGTTTTACCCAAGCCTCAAACGTCATCTTCGTGGTCAACGTGCTACCCCAGTTGGAGGTATCGTACACCGCCGCCGCGGCGCCCACGGTGGCGCCGTCGAACCGAAACGCGTCGTCGCGGTCGCCGAGAAGCGAGCGACGCTCGGGCACGCGTGTCTCCGCCTTCGCCGGCAAAGTCTTTGACTGCGAAATGCCATTTTCAAACGCGGACGTGCTCGACAAAACAGACGCCGCCCGCGCCGGCGCCGGCGCGGCGTCGCGACTGGTCCAAAAGTCCACAAAGTCGTCCGCGCGTTGGTCCATCCAGTCAATCGCACTCGCCGCCACGTCCACGCCGCCGCCCAGTAACTTCCTCCGACTTCTCGCCGTGGTGTCCGCGTTGACCAGCGTTTCCAGCGTCTCCCCAGGTGCCGCTCTGCGCTTGTGCGAC
>Ga0222648_1000539_pt1 | contig 16104 bp, 24 predicted proteins | sample AntAcemetagen335_FD_181021 | JGI IMG/M metagenome (GOLD analysis project Ga0222648, IMG submission 181021) | Saline water microbial communities from Ace Lake, Antarctica - #335 | ecosystem: Environmental > Aquatic > Non-marine Saline and Alkaline > Saline | place: Antarctica: Ace Lake... | reverse complement strand
AGTCCTGAATAGCGTCGATGACGACCTCCTCACACATCTTCTTGATAAACTCCACTTGCCAAGCACTCTCCATATTAATACGGGGTGGTTGAAATGTTGGATCTAAAATCCTCACTGCGTGGGCTACACGCACGTATGTACGAATATCCTGATCATACGTAAGGAAGCTCTCGAGTGAAAGTTCAGCCATACGCTGTCTCACCTCAAGGGTCTTCTTAACCATTGTATCCAGGAATTTCTCATAAGGAATCGAGTGATTCCCACTTTCAAGAGCCATCCAATCCGCGAGAGGGTCCGTGTTGAGGTAATCCGTAAAGGTGGAATACCCTTGACCCCTGGTGTAGCGGTCATAGACAATCTCGACGTAGGAAAGGTCAGACTCCACATCAAAAACATGCTTTGCAGATTTAAGGAAAGAGGTCATGTACTTAAATGGAGAGTCTCATCTTTAACTAAAAAAAATACCAGGGTATAGTAATAAAAACAATGGCCGCCATAGCTGTAGCCGGTGTCGGTCTTATGATGGTGTGTTCTTCTTCTGTTGCTGCCGCCATGATGATGGGTGGTGAAGAAAAGGAAATAGATGGAGGTGACATTTCCGGAGCAGGAGCTGATACACCAACCGAATATGTATATGAATTTATTGTGAAGGAACAGACTGCTCACACCGATAAGTTCAATATTCACATCACCGATATTGAAGCTGATGGTGTCAGGATAACAAGTGATCAACTCGAAATGCACGAGGAACCCGAGTGGGCTAAGTGCAATAGTAAGGGGGGTGGATACGAATGTGAGGGAGACAATTATGGAATTAATGACCCCGAACCAGCAGACGGCGCAGCTATGAACGATCTCTCATGGTCGGCGTGGAAAGCGGGTCAGGCTGTTGTAGGTACTAAACTGTTGACTATCACAATGCCTTCAAAGGTTTCGAAATTCACCATTGACTATTTCAGACCCAAGTATGTACCAGGTTGGACTATAAAAGAGAATGGCACTGAAGTTTTGTCAACTTCAAAGGGTGCTAATGAAGATTCACCCACCCCAACCGTGGTGGAATACACAATTCCCTAAACGAACACCTAAGTGAGCCACCCACAATGTAAAAAGTATGTCCAAAAATGTATTCAACTATTGCAAATAATAGCTTTTCCTATCTCCTAACGCTCGATGAGATACGAAAAGAACTACCAGATGAGACCAGACCCTCATGGATAAAGATTACGACAATCACTATGGTGTCTAGCTTTGTCCAAAAAATAGACGTAAAGAGACTTCGATCCCTGTTTGAAGAAATCGGTTCCTACAAGATGCGCCGCGTGGGTACCAAGACGGAGGGGTTTGAGTGGAAATTGAAACCAACAACCTTCTACAACCAGGTGACCCTAACCTATCACGACACCTACAGTACCAAGTCTGTCAAGGTGTTCCCTAATGGCTCGATTCAAGTTGCGGGGTGTTGCGACCTCTTCGATTGCAAACGTATCATCACCCAGCTTGTTCATATTTTCAAAACCTTTTTGGATTTGAAAATTGAGGTTCCAGTGGACTCGTTTCGTGTTGTCATGATTAACTCCAACTTCAGTCTCAACTACAATATCAATCTCATGAAGGTTGCAGATTGGTTTGAGGAGTACGATGACATTTTCAAGGTTTCCTTTGAACCAGACCGATACTCTGCAGTGAAGATTAAGTTCAAGCCATCAGAGGATATGAAGGAGATTACATGCAGTATTTTCAGTACTGGAAAAATTATCATCACAGGGGCGGAGACTCTCAAAGAGATTGCATTTGGATACAACATTATCAACAAACACATCAACGAGAATCCCCAAATTCGGGTGTCGCGCACAGAGGACACTGACGTGTTTGATATTTATTTGGGATACAGGTGTGATCCTTTTGTCAAACTTCTCAAGGAGCGGGGGTTCAATTCTTGGATGAGAACAATTACCAATAGACAAATAAATTTCTAAATGTATATTAACAATATGTCGCAACGACTTGGTATGGCCGATGGTCGGTGTTTCACCATGAACTCCTCAGCCCAACTCTTCAACAACTATATTATGAAGCAAAATGGTATCTCTTTCGAAGATAACTACTCTTACCGTAAGCTCCTGCAATCCCAGGGTCCTCAACTCATGTCGAAGATCCAAGAGGTTCAAGGTAAGAAAGATTGCAACAACTGCAACGTACCCCTTCTCAAGATGCCCGACGTGTACTAAGTGAGAAAAATCCCCAAAAAAACTTTAAAACCATCCTATAGAATGTCAACATGTTCCATATGTCTCAGTGAAGTCCGGTGCACGAGGAAAAATCCTCCAGCCCGGTGTGGACATGTGTTTCATTCCCACTGTCTACAGGAGTGGAAAGACCAAGGTAAGAATTCATGCCCGATTTGTCGAAAAATTATAGATGGTACACAGTTTAAAATTACTGTCAGTGTACAGAACAATTACACAGCAACGGCGAATTCTGTGTCCTTGAATGAGGATTCTATATTTAACGTCTTAGACCTATTTGACATCAATTTTGATGTAGACGAAGTACCCGACCTAGATAGTATTTTAGCGGACCTTGGGGTGAGTCTTACCGACTTTGATCCCAGTATCCTTGACACAGAATGAACTACAATACTTTTCGTAGTTTAGACCTGGATAGTCCCTTGAAGCCTTCCGAGGGTCTGTTATGGCCTTACCTTTAGCATCAGTCAGAAGTGGACCCGTAGCCCAACCACGCTTGTGACTGAAAACATTGGCCTTGAAAACGACACGCTTACCAACTTTGAACGCACCCCCCTTATTTACCCGTGATTCAGGAATCTTGAAGAACTTGGCGACAGCTTTCATGGTATCACCTGGTTTGATTTTGTATTCAATTACACCATGTTGTTTGTAAAAGTGGAAATCTCCCTGTCGAATATAGTTCATGGGCCTCCCAGGAGAAACAAACATCATAACCTTGAAATACCCTTTTTTACATTTTTCGTCAGCACCGGCTCTGTACACCTTTTTGGGGTTGTCTGAAATAACGCGACCAGGGAGACCAGTGCAGTGGGTATAGTTGTGGTTTCCATTCGAAAGTCCAGAACGATCACCTGGGATGGACTTTTGCCACCTATACGCCTCATAGTCCCCAACGGCATAGGCATAACAATTATTGTTTCCAATACCCTTTGGTGTAGACCACCGCCTGTTTGTATACCTACTCTCTGAACCACTCAGGGGAAGCACCCTCATTTGTAGTTAACCTAGAAAAAAATATCCACATGTAATAAATGATTCAAGAGGTTGCCAAAGCTAAGTCCAGGTCTGAGGTGCTCACCGAGATTCTCACCTTTATGCTCGTTGTGCTCGTCAGCACATTCCTTCTCCGTGTCGTATGGAACCGCTCCCTCGTGAAGCACATCTCCGTGCTCAAGCCCATCAACAACTTGACCGATGCGTTCATCCTTTCTCTCGCCCTCCAAATCGTGCGTGGTATCTAATTTCCATTATTGATAAGTTGAAACACCAATCATATCAGTAAAAAAACCCCAGAGTATAGTAATAAAAAACGATGGCTGCTATCGCTGCAGGTGTCGGCCTTTTGGTTGTGTGTGGTTCCTCCAGTGCGGCGGCTGCTATGATGATGGGTGGTAAAGAAAAGGAAGACCCAGTTGTGGCAGATTCAGATTCAGATTCAGAGTCAGAGTCAGATGATGAGGATGCCGCTCCAGCCGCTCCAGTCGGGACCCCTTCTCAAATTGAGGCTAGTAATCCAGAAACTTTTACTTCAGGTAGCGTATTTACAAAAATGGCAACTTCTCGTTTGGATGGGGTTAAATCAGGGTATCCTTATTCACAGTTTTTTGTAGATGTTCCAGCAAATGCTGTAGAAGAATGCAAAGCTGCGTGTAAAGACAACTCCCTATGTCCGGGTTTCTCTGTGGATTGGCACACAGGTGATAACGTTAATTGCATGATCTATAAGGAAAATAATGGTGAAGGTCAAGCGGCTTCATGTACACATAAGCCATTCTCAGCTAATTGTCGCCGTGATGTGAGAGGGAAGCCTGGTGTAACTGAAGGTGGTTTGTGGTGGAGAGGTACTCGCACTACTACGTAATATTCTATAAAATAATCATTATTGATAAGTTGATACAATCAACTCTTGAATAATAAATGATTTAAACCTCGTTGTACCCAACGATTTTCTCCCCGTTAGGACCCTTGAGGGTGGGGAAAGCGGTCATACCGTCGCATCCACCCTTTTCACAATCGACGAACACATGGGGCTTACCAGCCTTCTTCATGTAGTCCAACTGCTTGACTGTCCATCCACACCCCTTGGTTCCGTAAATGGTCCACTTTTTACCACCACCAGCAACGGTGGGGGTTGTCTTCCTGGTCCTGTAGAGTAAGAACATGACGAGGATGATTGCCACGGCGACTAGAATCGTTGAGCGCTGCATTTATTATGGACTGAGATTTAATTTTCACAGTTTTTTAGCAAGTTCAGCGAGTGGAATATAGTTATTGGGATTGTTATTAGGGGTTCGGGGTTTCGCGATACCAGGTGGTCTAGGTTTCATTTTCTTCCCTTTACCAGCTTTCATGACAGCAATCGCACGTGCCATGGCATTCTTTGGGTTTACTGGTGTCTTTGGTTTGGGGGGTGCAACCTTATTTGGGGGTTTGGGTTTAGGTGCAACCTTTTTAAGGACTTCATCGAGTTTAGACTCACCTGTGAAGAATGGTCTAGATAAGACCTTTTCAAAATCGGGTAAAACCTTACTGTGTTCGGCATTCATGTTTCCTCGAATTCGGTAGTTTTTTACACGGTTGGTTTTCATATTACGATACGACTCTGGATAAAGGGATTTAATGAAATTATGTATTTGTCTTTCTTCCTTATCACCCGGGTATTTAACCATCTGAAATACACTAATCAGGAATGTACTTAAATCATAGAGGGGGTGTGAGTTCCTAGAGATTCCTATATTTCTGTACTTGTTTGTATTAATCTCGGGATTCTTGATACGAGGCCACATCGAATATCCAAAATCAATCATCACAGCTTCCACACCACCATTTGATATTTGATACTTTTTACCTTTCAGTTTAATCTCAATATCCTTTTTGGGTACAGATTTGACCAATATGTTACTTGTATGAAGATCGTGATGTCTAAATCCTGGGTACTTCTGTTGAATTTTGTAGAGAGTGTAAATAATCTGCACCATTGCTGATTTCATGGCTTCCATTGTAGGTTGTGTTTTCCACCACTCGTAGAATGTCTTACCATCTACGTATTCAGTGTAGAGAATAGACTTACCATCACACTCTTTATACAAATACACTTTAGGAACTCCAAATTCTTCGAGTTTTTTTGCGATGGTATATTCCATTTTAGCAGATGGATCACGGGTTTCTTTGTAAGCTATATACTTTTTACACTTATTGTCTATACATCCACGATATACTATACCGTATTTACCCCGACTAACTTCAGTAGAACCCTTCATCATGGAACCATTAAACTTTTCCATCCATAGTTCAGATTTTGGTGCACACGCCTTTTTACCCCTGAGTATTTTCTTTAGGATAGTGTTCATACTTATAATTGAAATATATTTTTATTCTATTTTGTCAAATACTTTTGAAATTCAAAGTATTTGAAAAAATAAAAAGTTTTTAATTTTTTATTTAGGATTTATATTTTTACTCATCAACTTCCTCAATCTCATCCTCATCCTCAACATCAACCTCATCCTCGGGAAGGTTTACACCTTGGAAAGCAAAGGAGGGAAGCTTGACTGACTGCTCAAAGAGCGCCTGTTGGAGACGGATGGTCACACCAAACTTGTTATCAATGAACCAAATCTGGTTGAGGTCAACAATAGCCATAGCCTTCTGTCCCTTCTCGATACTGTCGAGGGGAACAGACTGCTTCTGCATAGAGTATGACTCAGGTACAAATGTACCGTCAGGCTTGGCAAGAATCTTCAGCTTGATAGTGGATGGGTACTGCTCCTTACCAGGGCGAACCATGGGCTTGTAGAGAGCCTGTTTGAGAACCTCAACATTGAAAGACTTACCGAGCCACTCCTCTGAGTTCTCAGCCACCTTGTTTACGATGATATCATCGAGTTCCTTGAGCTTCTCGTGAAGCGCCATAGCCTCAGCATTATCGGGGTCAAATGAGAGGTCGAGGGAGTATGATGTACGTCCAGTAGCCTCATCAGTAAACGCACTCATACCATAAGGTGAGCGCATGAAGGGGAATTGGAGGTAGAGTTTTTTGTTGTCGCCGGCGTTCAGGTAGACGGCCTTGCCGCCATTTTTGTTCTTGCGAAGTTTTGAAAACTGCACGTTGGCAGCGGAGAATTCGGTGGATTGCTGGATAGTGAGCGACATTGTTTGTAGTGGGTTATATTTATATTATGTGGCTCCCCTTTAATTATGTTTTTGTCGTTGATAGTCTCATATAATCCTTTAATATGTTCTTACATTTTACAACAGGTATATTTATAGGATCCCGTTTCAGTTGGTGTATTGGCATTATGACGCAGAAATCGAGCTTTGGTTAATACCTCGTCATCGTTACATTTGGGGTGTACATCATCGAGAGAAGTTGTTTTATTATTACCGTGTCCAGTCTTTGTACTCGTAACCATTAGGTCTTCACGACAGGTGCCAGTAGTCGCTTTACCACTACACTTATAGTTATACATAATTTTGTTATTGGCCGGTCTTGTCAATTTAAACTCACCAATTGCCTTTTTACCACAGTCCATTGTATGGCGGTCTAAATAAATGGTGTTGTTATTACCCCAATCATTCGAACCAGTGTTCTTCTGAGCCTCGAGGGGGGTATTAATATCATCCCGGCAAGTATATTCATATAACATTTTGTTGTTTCCAGTCTTTTTTAGGGAAAAACCAACAAGTCCGTCCTCACCACAGGTTACATTGTGACGATCCAGATGAATCATACTACCACCGGATGCATCATTTTCAGTTGTTTTTTCATCCCGAATGACAACTTCATCCACATCATCCACATCATCCGCACCACCAGCACCACCAGCACCACCCGCACCAGCACCCGCACCAGCACCAGCACCCGCACCCGCACCCGCACCCCCGGCTGGGGTTTCCTCACTACCACCCATCATTAGGGCAGCCATACTAGAGGAACAACATACCATAAGACCAACACCGGCTACAGCTATGGCGGCCATTTTGTTTTTATTACTATACCTGTACATTTTTTTCTCAACATATATCAAAACAAATCATGGGTGGTCTCGGACTATTTAAAGATTGTGGATGTGGATGTGGTGGTCAGAAGCAGGAGGATAAATTGATCATCTCCATCATCTCTGGTCTCACATTTTTCATCGTTGCGAACCCCGAGACATTCCGTCTCGTCAGGCGGGTCCTCGGGTCCTGGATCGCTACCCCTACTGGGTGCCCCTCTACCCTGGGTCTGCTTGTGCACACTCTCGTGTTCATCCTCGTCGTATGGGGTATGATGAACATCAAGAAGCAAGGTGGTGGATGTGGTGGTAAAAAGAAGAAGGGTGGTTGTGGATGTGGTGGTGCCAAGAAGGGAACGAAGGTTGTTGTTGAAGCCCCAGTTCCTATGGAGGAGGCCCCCGACCCAAGACCCGAATTTGCCGAACGTGCCATTGAGGTTGTCGACAGTGGTCGTATGCTCGAACCCGCACCTATCGATTCCGAAGGCACCCTTTTCAAGTAATTTAATTCATGCATTTTCCAGTCAATTTGGATAAATTGATAGTAAAATGTTTTTTCTAAAATTCCTCATCGAACCCAATCTCATCAGAGGTATCGTCCATTTTCCCGTAATCCCCAACCCTTTTTTCGAAGAAGTTTGTTTTACCATCGAGGCTAATATTTTCCATAAAGTCAAATGGATTTTTGGAGTTCCAAATCGGGGGTTGACCAATTTGTTTGAGAAGGCGGTCCGATACATATTCAATGTATTCAGCCATTTTCTCAGAGTTCATACCAATGAGATTACATGGGAGTGCGTCAATGATGAAACCCTTTTCAATTTCAACCGCTTCTTTAACAATTGAGTGGATGGTTTCGGTCGAAGGTTTGTTTCTGAGTAGTTTGAAGAGTTCGACAGCAAATTCCTGGTGAAGCCCTTCATCCCGAGAAATGAGCTCATTACTGAAGCAGAGACCAGGCATTAGACCTCTCTTTTTCAACCAGTAAATGGCACAGAAACTACCAGAGAAGAATATACCCTCAACACATGCAAACGCAAAGAGACGCTCAGCGAATGGACGGGCTGTGTCGAACCACTTCATGGCCCAATTTGCTTTTCTTTCAATACAGGGAACAGTTTGGATAGCTTCGAAAAGTTGTTTCTTTTCAGTAGGGTCCCTAATATATTTGTCGATAAGTTTAGAGTACGTCTCCCCGTGGACCATTTCATTGTGACATTGGTATGCATAGAATGAACGAGCCTCGGAGATTTGTACCTCATCAGCGAAATTATTATTGATATTTTCAAAAACAATTCCATCAGAACCAGCAAAAAATGCCAGGATATACTTTATGAATTTTTGTTCGTTATCGTTTAGAGTCTTCCAGTCGTCTAGGTCTTTAGAGAGGTCTACTTCCTCAGCAGTCCAATTGGACATTTGAGCCTTCTTATAGAGTTCCCAGAGCTCAGGATACGTCAGGGGGAACACGGTGAATCTGTTTAGGGTGGGGGATAGGATTGGTTCGTACTCTTGTTCTATATAGTCCTGAAAGTCAAAATAGGACCCGGTGTGATTTCCGTTAATAAATATTTGAGGGTAGGCTACAACTTTTCCACCACACAATTTAGTGAGTTCTTCTTTGTCGACCATGATTTTCTCATACTCGATATTCTCTGACTCACATAGTTCCTTTGCGTGGTCACAATATTTACACCCCTCCTTCGAATAAATAATAACTTTCATCTGTGATATTATCCTTGATTATTTTTTGTCAGAAAACTCTAAGCATGATTGTGCCCTCTGATATAAATCAATATGATATAGTAAAAGTTTTAGTAAATGAAGACGGTGTTGAAGACCAAATGTACGGTATAGTTGGGATGAACACTGGTAAGACCCTTGGCCTGAGATATCTCAATGCCACTGAATTGGTTTACAAAAATGCATGTGTATATGAACTTGAATCGACGGAGCTTTCTCCCGCCCCGTATGAAAGTGTTATGGAACACTACCCTATAGGAACTACGTTTGAAGATCTGGAAATGAAACCCCTAGGTATGGATCGTTTTGCATTCTATTCAGAAATAGACGTCGAGGATAGTGATAGTGACATTTATGACGAAGGTCAAGAGAGTGGGTCTGATCTAGAAGGTTTTGTTGTATCCGATAGTGAAGTAGTGGGTCAGGATATCCCTTTACCCCCGGATCATGAGGCGATTGATAAAGAATGGAACAAGTGGGAACCATCCACTTCAGGTGGAAAGAGTTTCAAAGAAACGATTGATGCAATCGAAACGAAGGTTAGACGCCTAAGTGCATGATGCGTTGTTTAAAAATTTTAAAAAAGAGTACCACATTCAAAACAATGCTGGCAGCTATATGGAAACAACTAGAAGAAATAAAACCAAAAACAACCGAAGAAAAGCCAGTTAATAATAGTATATGTAAAATTTGTTCCGGTGTAAAAGTTATTACACGTGAAGGACTCCCCACGTGTTCTGAATGTGGACTTGTTGATTCTTATTTCATAGATGATTCAGCTGAATGGACGAGTGGAATGACAGATGATGGTAAAGTAAATGACCCTGCCAGGTGTGGTAATCCGAATGCAAATCCGGAACTTTTCTCACAGGCGTGGGGTAAGGGTACAATTATATCTACACAACACTCTTCAACATATGAGAATAAACGAATGGCTAAAATCAATTTCCACATGTCTATGAATCACAAAGACCGGTCATTGTTTCACGCGTACAAAGATATTGACGAAGCATGTCATACACTACAAGATTCTATTCTAAAAGACGCTAAAATATTATACAGAAAATTCAATAATGAAAAACTCACCAGAGGTGCTGTACGTTTGGGTATCAAAGCCAATTGTGTTCTATACGCGTGTAGACTTGCTAAAAATCCAAGAACAACCAAAGAAATTGCAGATATGTTTGGAATTCAATCGAAAGATGTGAGTCGAACAACAGATATATTCAAGGAGAATATATTGGGGGCTACAAAGAAAAATTACGTAACCAAGTCATTTGACGTAATGCAAAGACTTCTCAATGCTTTTGAAATTACTCGAGAAGAGAGGTTAAAATGTGTTCGAATGTGTAATTCTACAGAGGATTGTGTAGCACTCATGAGTAAAACCCCAAATAGTGTTGCATCAGCGATAATTTACATTGTCATTGGTGATCGAATTACTAAAACAGAAATGTGTGATAAATGTTCCGTTTCTATCCCCACATTGAATAAGATAGAAACTATAATTAAAAAGCACTTAGAGGCGAAAGGTTAGACATAGTATATGACGAAGTTGTTTCTTTCTACACCATGCTATGGTGGATTATGTTTGGAAAAGTATATGAGTAGTATAATTCAACTTCAAGTTCTTTTAATAAAAGAGGGAATCCAACTCTATTTGGATACTACAGAAAATGAGTCTCTCGTGCACCGTGCCCGTAATGTAGCTGTCGGTCGTTTTTTACAAAAAACAGATTGTGACTATTTCATGTTTATAGATGCTGATGTACATTTTGACCCTGCCGCAGTTGTACGACTCTTGAAATCTGGGCATGACATCTCAGTTGCGTGTTATCCCAAGAAGGTTGTGATGTGGGACCAAGCTGCGGAAGCCTTGAAGAGGGGTGATACCCGTGATATGTCTATGTTGTCATCGAGTCTCGTTATTAACTTTGGGGCACTGAATAGACCAGTTGAAAATGGGTTTATCGAGATTCTAGATGGACCCACAGGGTTTATGATGATTAAACGTTCCGTTTTTAAATCGTTGGAGGATAAGTTTCCAGAACTCTGGTGTAAGAATGATCACCAGAATAGAGATTTCGACGAGTATCACGCGTGTTTTGACTGTATGATAGACCCGGTGTCCAGACGGTATTTATCTGAAGACTATGCATTTTGTCGTCGTTGGCAACAAGTAGATGGTAAAATTTACGCAGATGTAAACACTACGTTGGGGCATGTAGGGAATCTACCATTCTCTGGGTGTCTAGGTGAAAGGCTTAAGGTTTAGAGCCGACCTAGTCGTATGAAGCTTACCACCTTACTCGTCACTCGTTCAAAATCGTGTAGTGTTAAAACATTACACACAGTTCTTAGAATTAACCTGTCATGTATGCAAAAAGGGGTTGACAACGAGATTTCATACGTAGATGATGATCCTTTTCTAAAGGCTGAAGCAATTCAGAGATATATGAAAAGTCATGATCGGATTATTTTCGTTGATTTCGGTATTTCTCTAGATGAAAAATCAATTGCCCAGTGTTTTGAAAAGCATGACACGGTTGGTTTGCTTGTTTTCCCAGGGGTAAAAGAAGGTATAGATTGGGAACTGTTCAAACATAAGGTGAATGCTGGTTCAACAGAACCCACGGAACAGATGGGTCTTCATTTCGATACTGATGTTGGTGCGAAAATTTCGGATGATATTTACAAGGTAAACTCGACAACCTCTAAAGCCTGGTGTATGAACACTAAAAATGTCATTAAGACAATCAAGGATAAAAAATCTGGGAAATGGACAGTCAATCCTAAGATGTTTGCTAAATTCACGGAACAAGGTGTTCGAATTTATGCGTTTACGGCAGCTAAGTTGGTGATGACTTATACACATGAATGTGTAAGTAATATCCTCAACGCTGCGGGTATAAAAGTAAATTAAAGTTTAAAACTGAACATAAAACATGTCTATAAAGTTGGAATCCCCACTTTACAAATATGTTGTGCAATACATTCATGCAAAGTGGGGTAGTAAAGACTATTTCCCTGGGCCTCAACCGATTTCTATCGAACACAGACATTTCCCTGTTCTCAAAGGTGCAGAATACCTAGTATGTGAGAAGACTGATGGGGAAAGGTACATGATGGTTGCGTGTATGTTTGAAGGTAAAAAAAAGTGTATATTTGTGAATCGAGCTTTCAATATGTTTGAAGTACCTATCAATCTCAAGAAGAGTGCCTATGATGGGACTATTCTTGACGGTGAGTTATACGAGGATACTCTCATGGTATATGATGCTGTTTGGGTAAATGGTGAATCTGTATGGGACCTCAATTTGATGAAGAGGCTTGAAGCGGCGCGAAGTATCATGAAGTCAATCATTTATATGAAATCTGACCAGTATCGACTCAAGTGTAAAACGTTTCACCAAATGAGGGATTTTGGGAAGTTTATGGATGAGTACCTCCCAACGGTTAAACAAAAGATTGATGGTCTCGTGTTTACACCTGTCAATGAACCCATAAGAATTGGTACCCATGAGACGATGTTCAAATGGAAGCCACAGGAGAAGAACACTGTGGATTTCCTCATGAAGTGGGAACCGTCTAGGGAAACACCTGGATTCAAAGCTGGTACACCTGCGTGGAGGTTGTATGTACAAGAGAAGGGGAAACTTTTCTTCGAGTCGGAAATTCCATTCAATCGTATGGAAGATGAGCCATGGTTTGAAGATGGTGCAATCGTAGAGTGTAAGTACATAACCCATGAAGAACCGATGTGGTGGAGACCCCTAAAGAGACGAACCGATAAGAACTATCCCAACAATCGACGGACTTTTTACAGGACAATCGTGAACATCAAGGAGAATATTCAGATGAAGGAGTTTTTAGATTGTAGACCAAATTTTTAATGTTGACTTAATATAATAAAAACAATGGCTGCTGTTGCCGCTATAGCCGGTGTCGGAATGATGGTATGTTGTTCCTCTAGTGTAGCTTCCCTAATGATGGGTGGTGAAGAAAAGGAAATAGATGGAGGTGACATTTCTGGTGCGGGTGCAAAAACCCCAGTGGTACCAACCCTCCCAAGCGGCCAGTACGTGAAGTTAGTGCACACTGTTGCCCAAGATAATAGCGCGGCGGGTAATGCCGACGATAAAAATAAGATCCTCAACCTCGCTGAGCTTGAGGTTTTTGCTAAGGATGGTACAACCAGCTTAGCCGCGGGTAAGACTGTAACTGGGACTTCATTATCGGCTGGTTACCCAGGTACCAATCTTGTGGATGGTAACATGACAAATTTCGCCCACACTTGGGGTCGTGCCGCGGATGTGTTAGATGAATTCTTGGTCGATTTAGGTTCAGTCCAAGAGATTGAGAAGATTAAGATTACAAACCGCACTTCTTGCTGTAAAAAACGTGCTATTGGTGTCAAAGCTGTAATTCTTGGTGCGGATGGTACGACTGTCATTAAGGAGACACCCGCTATTACAACCGAAGCTGCTACATACACATTCACATTCCCTGGAACTGCTTGGGTCTAATTTTTCAAATTATACACCATAAAATAGAATCCGGCCTGGTCAGGTAGTTCCTCCTCCCTTACCATTTCGTCATTAATACAGAACCATTTATCACGTCTCTTCGCAAAGCTCACATAGTGTCCGTCGTCTTGTGCACCAACATGTACAGCGGTCGAAACGAGATTGTATTCATAGTCGTTAATCAATATATTCTCAATAATTTCGATATGACTCTTCCGATCAAATGAAATCATCAAAATCTGAGGAAGTTTTGAAAAGAGCATACGGGTAGTTGCGACGTGGTGTTTCTTCCCTTTGTTGTCTTCAAAATTCTCAATCGTGTACCAATCCGTGCTTTTAGAAAGCATTTCACCCATATCTGTACCCTCAGAGGTTATCAAATGAACACTAAAATCCTCTTCATTTGTTGATTTTCCACCCGGCCATATAGTTTCTTGTATCTTCTTTCCGTAAAACCATGGTTTAATTTCGGGTCTTGACGTTTCTAGGATATCAATGATGCACAGAATTGCTTCTTGTACATCGTGTTGTTCTTTTGTTCCAAATCTTGGAAACTTCTCACGAAAGTGGGTGAGCAGTGGATTTATATCAACTTTATCCTGACCCTTGGTCCAATAGGTCTTCACGAGGTTTGAGTACTCCTTCGTGAACATACAATCCCCGGTGTATGGGTGTCGTATTAAATAGTTTGACAGTACTGGAATGTAAAGCAAACATTGAAGGGCTGTATTGAAATAACAAGTATTTCCGTGGTTTTCAAACCCTTTCATTACATTTTATGTACATAAAACACTTAAGAGAATGACGCAATGTGTAAATGTTAAGAAAAAATCAACATGGATATTCAAGCCATCATCAACAAAGTTCTCCCCATCTTTGAAGCCCATAAGAATGAGGGTGATATCGAAGTTGAAATTCGTCTAGGGAAGCACAATGGTTCCCTCTTTGATACAAATGTAGGTAAAGACACCTGGAAGCGTGTCCTCAAGGGTCTGAAGAAGTATGACGGCTGGGAAAGCGTTAAGATGAGCACCTCTGACGTATACTACAGTGACAGCAACAACATTCGCATCACCTCTGATGAGGAATCTGGTGAGCAGACTATGATTCAAAAAATCAGTGTCATCAAGGAAGACTTCAAGTGTGACCCCCTTGACGTGCGATTTTGTGTGGCGAGAGAGATTCCCACAACTGGGGAGTATGAGATGGACCGAAAGAGAACCAAGACTCGACACTCTTTCGTGCGTAAGAATCTCAGTATCGACATGACCATCTCTTCGGGAGATAATGCTGATATGGATTCCGAGGAGGAAGCGAGTTATCAGATTGAATTGGAGATTATGAAACCCGAGGCTGTCGACGATATTTACAAGTTCCAGAACATTCTCCAAAAGGTTGCTGACCTCTCGAAACTAATTTCTGTGTAAAAGTAAATGATATACGCGATAGCGATTCTTATTGTTTTGTTTCTCCTCTACGAAAAACACACAAAGTCGGATGAGGTTGACGGTTCTAAATATTTTTACATCAGTGATGGTGATTCCAAGGCGGTGTATGTCATGATGCACAAGGATGGGGTGAGTAGTGATAGGCTAAAGAATTTTGTTCGAATGGAGGATGAATTTCTCTCAATGGAACAAAGGTCTGTATGCACAGGTATACCTTTAATAGTTCAAGCTGGTTTACTTTCTAATAAAATCAAGGATGCATTCCCAAAATATAATTTCTCTCATCACGTTATACATCTCAAACAAATCGCTGAACCCACTAAAATAGTCAACCGTAAAATTAAGTGCTAATTGGTACCGAATTCCATGCTATTTCATACGTGTAATAAAAAATAAACGTTATGATTTCCATTAGAATGGTATATTTGAGGGTTTCCTTTTTATCTTTTAAGAATAAATACGTCACAAATAATGTTATAAAAAACATCAAAAATCTGTAAATGACAGCCTTAGTTAAAATACGCGATTTACTTTGGGTATATATTTTATTTGAAACTTAAACAATAAAGTTATATAGGTATTAAGTCTATGGAGGGATGCAGACACCTGGTAGTTGAAGGACCTGATGGCTCCGTAGCTATAGCCTTCAACGAAGAAATTCCCCCACCAGTGATAGTCGAACCCCAAACTCTGACAAGAGTCCGTTTTGACGTAGTTGCAGTAAATTATAATAATACTGTACAAATAGGTTTTAGATTGGCTCTTGTTATATCTTTTGTTAAACTCTTCAATTTACTAAGAATAATTGATATAACAGATTTTATTTTTGTTATAGCAAGTACAATTGCAGTTCATTCTGAAAGACCTATATCTATTGCCCCAATATCGGGTCACGGTATGTATTTACTTACCATATTACCAGTAATTGCTTTTAGCCGTAGGTGGTGGGATTTATCATACATCATGGTATGCGCTCTATTATGTGGTACATCACTCACGACTATGAAAAGAATTTTAATTCAAATACCGACATGATCAGCTTGTTATCCTTACATTTTTTCAACCCGTGCTTTGACCGAACGGTTAATTTTCGTTGGAGTTGCATTCCTCATAGCATTAGCACGAGTCTTTAGCCAAC
>Ga0222648_1000535_pt1 | contig 16156 bp, 10 predicted proteins | sample AntAcemetagen335_FD_181021 | JGI IMG/M metagenome (GOLD analysis project Ga0222648, IMG submission 181021) | Saline water microbial communities from Ace Lake, Antarctica - #335 | ecosystem: Environmental > Aquatic > Non-marine Saline and Alkaline > Saline | place: Antarctica: Ace Lake... | reverse complement strand
GCGGCGGTCGCCGCGGCGCCCCCCCAAGTGGTGACGCCAGGGGGGTACGGCAGCGCGCCGTCGCTGCCGCAGCTACAAGGCAGCAGCAGCGACTCGATAACGGGGCTGGCCAACGATCGCCAGCTGGAGCGAAACGACCAGTGGGGGTCGCCGACTCGTTTGCACAAAGGCGGCTCGGTTTCAAACGCGTCGTCGCAGGTGGATTTGCCGTCAATGGTTTTGAACGAAGCAGGTCCGGGTTCCAACGCAGCCGGGTTCGGGTCGCGAGGGAGCCAGGGTAAGCTGTCCTCCATGAACGGCAGCGGCAGCGGCGCGTCGTCGAGTTCTGGGACCAACGCCGCGGGTCAAAAAGGTAAGGAACTTTCCCAAGCACCACTTACTAGTGATACTGTTACATAGTAACTGTTACCTTTCCAATCCCTCATACACATCACGAGACTGACACTTTCTTTTATCTCTCAAAAAGGTTCACAAAAACCACCCGCGTCGCACCGGCGCGCGCAGAGTTTGAGCGAGGATATGGATTCGTTCCCGCCCTTTGGGGGTAATCAGTCCGTGAAAAGCGGAAACGGGAGCCACAACGGTATGGGGACCCACAACCACAACGGCAACCAAAACAGCCACAGCCCGATCAACAAAAGCCAGTCCATGGGAAACGTGCTGATGCGGAAAAGGTACGGCCTTGGGCGTTTCCCAAATCCCGACACTGTTTACGGACTCTCTTTGACGTCCACGGCCGTCATTGAAAGGAAGTGCACTACTGGTAACTCTTACCAGTACTGGCCTCTCTTACAAATATATCACAAGTAGACTGTTTGCCCATACAGTACACCCATACTCAAGACTGACCCTTTTCTTTTCCATGAAAAGCGCGTCGAGTGCGAGTTTCGGGTCGGTCGCGTCGCTTTCGCAAACCCAGCCCGGCACCCGGGCCGGGTCACCCATCCACGCAAACGCGGCGAATTTGGAACTTGAGGCGTTTCTTTCGTTTCCGCCCGCGTCGGGGTCGCAGCGCACGGGACGGGGGAGCGGTTTGTTCGACGAACACTTCGACGCCGATTCCCAACACGGCGCGCACGCGCACACCCCCGCGGCGACCCCGCAGCCGAGGCCGGACTTTCATTGCCAAATCGCGTGTCTCTCCCCCGCGGCGACGGAAATCGTGCACGCCCTGGGGCTGCAGTCGCGTTTGGCGTGCGTCACGGACCGGTGCGACTACCCGGTCACGGTACAGCGGGCGTTTCCTATTGTTTTGCGATCGCGAGAGCGCGCGGGGGGCGCCGCCAACGAACGCGCGGCCCGAAGAATGGGGACCAGGCGCGAGTCCATATCCACGGCGATGTACAACGCCGAGAAGGCGGGGACGGGGGGGTTCGGGTTCGGCCCGAACGGCGACCGCGACCGCGGCGGCGCGGGCGGTTCGAACCAACACGCGGGACAAAGCGCCGCGAGCGTCTCCGTGGACGTGGAGTGGCTGCGGCGGTCGCGGCCGGGGTTGGTGTTGGCGCAAGACGCGTGCGGTCGGTGCGTGGGTGGTCACGGGGACGGGGTCGTCGCGCGCGCGCTCGCGGCTGCGGGGTTGCTCGGGAAGGACGGCGCAGGCGAGGACGACGAAAACGCGAGTGACGACGACACCGGCGACGGCGACGGCGCGTCCAAACGCGGCGCCGTCGGGGTTCTGGCGCTTGATCCGCAGCGCCTGGGCGAGGTTCTTGAAACGATTGCGCAGGTGGGTGCGGCGACGGGAACGGGGGACGCGGCGACCGCGCTTGTGGGGCAGCTCCGGGAACGGCTACGGCAAGTCGCCGCGAGAGTAGCCACGGCGCAGCGGAAACCGCGGGTGCTTTCCTTGGAAGGGTTAAGGCCGTTCGCGGTTGGAGGGCACTGGCTGCCGGAGATGAAACTCCTAGCGGGCGGCGTTGACGAGCTGTTGGAACCGGGGTCCGCCGCGGTGGCGCTTCGGTGGGAACAGGTCCTTGCGTACGCCCCGCAGGTGTTGGTGCTAGCGCCATGCGTCTCGCAATCGCCGACGCAGACGCTTCTCGAGCTGGAGCGGTTAGCGGCGCTGCCCGGGTGGTGGGCGCTTCCCGCCGTGCGGGACCGGGAGGTGTACGTCGCGCACCACGCTTTTTTCTCCCGAGCCGGCCCGAGGTTGGTGGTCGGCGTGGAGATCCTGGCGAAGATGCTGCACCCGAGCCTAGCTCGCGACGTTGCCATGCCGGACGGGCACGGCGCGTTCAAGATGAAAATGGAACCGAACCGGCGGTGCCGACCGCGGCAACTGCACAAGTTCTTCCAGCCCTGGGGCGGCGCCGGGGACGACGGGTGGGGGTTTGTTGAAACGAGCCGAGGCGAATGATGAGTCGAGTTGAATTGATCGGGTCGAGTTGAACGGTGTCGAGTTGTGATCAAACTATCTATTGATGATATTTACAACTCGAGTTTGCTCTCTACGACCTTCGGCGGGTTTACAGTACGACTTACTCCTTGGTGGCTCGCCTAAATCAGGTCTTTAGGTTTCTGTTTCTGCAAGTAAAGGAAGTGACTATAAAACTCAGGCTGGAAAAAACGCTCGGGCGTTTGTTTCGGGCGCGAGCGGCGGTTTATTCGCGCGCCGCCCGTCATTCCCCCCCCAGTGTCCATCTTTTTTCCGCCCTTGTTGTTTCCCCCACGTCTGTTCCAAACCGATCAGATCCCGCGCGACTCTTTCGTGGTCCAGGGCTTCCAGGAAATTAACAACCCGCCGCCGCGCTTGCGATGGGTAAAACAAAGTGTCAGTCTTGTGTTGGGCGATTGTATGGACAAACAGTTGCCAGCTTCGGTAAAACAGTGTGTCAGGATTTGGGAAACGCGCAACACGTACCTTCGTACCCCTGCGGCCCGAGCAACTCGCCGTGCTGGAACCCCTCGACCCACACCACGTCCGCGGCGTCGCGAGCCAGGACGTGCGCCGCGATCGCGTCGGGGTCCAGAATCGCGTCGTACGACTGCAGCACGACCAGGCTCCGCCGCGGCATGTCCTCCACCCACAGGCACACCTGGTACCACCAGAACTTCCGGGACAGGGCAACGGCGCAGGACAGTTCCCTGACGACGAGCAGGTCTCGGAACAGTGTAAACGTGAACCGCGTGACGAGGTCGAAGCGGTGGCGCCACGACACGAGCGGGTGCAAAATCCCTCTCCGCTGGGAGTGCGTATCCTCCGAAGCGCCCCCGCCCGTCGCCCCCGCCTTCACCAAACCCCACAGCTCCCTCCACCGGTCCTCGAGCTGGTAAAGCACTTTTGAAATAACCGCCGGAAGCATCAAACAACACGACACCGGGTCTACTAACACGGCGGCCGCGACTCGGCTGCGCTGACACGCCCTCGCGACCACGAAGGTCCCGAACGAGTGCCCCATTAAACACGGCGTCCAGAGCTCGTGTTTTTTGCAAAGCCGCTCAACCGCGTCCTGCGATTGTGAACGAAAGCGTCAGTCTTGTGACACCGCGTGTGTTACGTAGCTACGGGCGGACAATCGGGAGAGGTAATAAGCGTCCCTTCGGAAGGACGAGTATATCGCGATGTATGAACGAACAGTCACCAGCTGAGAGATAAAACGTGGAGGCCGGGATTCGGGAATCACAACACGCACCACCAGGTCATCCGGCGTGGGTACCGAAAACCGGACCCTGATTGAAACTTCGGGGAGGCACACCAGCACGACTGCTCGGTCGGGCTTGGCGCGTAGCAGGTGCCCGACGGTCCAGAGGTACGGGGGCAGACCGATTCCCAAGCCGTGAAGAAGCACGGCGGGGGTGGGTTCCGGTGAACGCGTCGGCGACGGCGCCCACGTCGGCGTGCTCGGGTCCCGCGGAGGAGGCGGAGGTAACGGAGGGCGGCACCCCCCGAAACACCGTTTGTGTGCGTTGTCGTCGGTGCCCCTTGTGTCTTGACACCCCGAGACGCCGTCGAACAAAGCCCCGGAGCTTCCGTTGCGGCTTCCTTCCCTGCTCTGTGACCGGCTTTGCGTTTTTGGGTCGGCCAAACCAACCGAGGGTTTCCCGTCGCCGCTTCGCCGTCGCAGCAAATCAAGGGACCGTCGCAGCGGCTGCAGTAACCCTCCGGCTTTCTCTCTCGGCTCCACCTGGCACTCGCGACACCACACCTCAGCGGAACCCGGCCGGGTTTGCCCGGACGGACGCTCCAGGGAGGAAAGAGCGTGCACAGAGTTCGATGAATCATTCATTCCTGAATCATTCCCATAATCATTGTTTTCTGTGGAAGCCGAGACGGTTGGCGGTACATAACTTTCGTCCCCGCCGCTTTTCCCGCCCCTTCGCCAGTACGTCACGCCCGTGCCCGCGCAGGTGTGGTGCGTAAACCCCCATGCCCGAAGCACCACCCCCGCGAACATCTCCGCTAAGTGCGAGTACGCGACCACGAAAAGCGGGGTGTGGAACGCCTTCAGGGGCTCGCGCATGTGTTTCATGAACGTCAACCCGGGAGTTCGGCCGGGTTCCAGGGTGATTTGCCAAACCTGTTCCACTTGACAAAGCCAAGTCTCAATTTCTGTTTCATCTTCAGGGCTGGACTGCGACGAGTCCGTGTACCCAAAAAACCCGTACCGCACGAACTCGCGGACGTTCTCCCTTTTGATCGTGGAAGCGCAGGCGCCGCGGAACCACGCGCTGTGGTAATCGTGAATGCTCGGCACCACGTCGTGCTTGAGCCGCAAGAAACGCGCCATGTGCTTCTCCCGGTCCGGGTTCGGGGGCGGAACCGTAAACGGCTCTTGGCGGTACCGCAAGTACCACCGGTGCACGAACCACGCGCCCTCCATTGTCCAGTACAGTGTCGCCAAAAGCGGCAGGAACACCCACATCCACGGCAGCACCAGAAACGGCGCGAGCAGGAGCAGACACAAGACGAACGGTCCGCCGAAGCACCAGTACCCGCAAAAACCGGCCACGAACGAGTCCCACGGGTGCGGCGCGCACCACCGCGATACGCGTGACAAACGCGGGTGAGGCGCTGGCCCGGGCAACGCCCCGAACCAGCTCATGTCGAACACCATGCCGCCGCGGCCCGTCTTGACGAGCGCGGGGACGTGTGAGGCCGGCCGCGCGTCCCCAAATCGAGCGAATGATGAAATTGCAAAACACAGTCAGCTTCTTTGCCTCGAGAAAAACGCCCTTTTCAGATTTCTTCGAACCACCGCCATTCCCTCGCGCACGCCGACACCACCATGGCCACGGCGTCGCGTTTGGTTTTCGAGCTCACTGGGTGTCCCTGGGCTCGGCCCTCGGGGCGCGGGCAATCGTCACGGGCGTCGGTTCGTCTTCCCCGGGCCACGTCTGTACGGCGCGGGGTGAAATCATCAATCGTCACCGCCGCCGCCGACGATGCGTCCGCGTGTTACGACTTACAGTGTCCCCACTTCGCGACGTGCCCCGGGTGTTCCCTGGATGTCGACCTGAACGCCCCCCCCACGCTCGCGCGAGCGAAGGCGTTCTTCAAGGACAAAGGCCTGCTGGACGAGGGCGAGGGAGGGTTCAAATCGCACACCGGCGCCACGAACGGGTGGCGCACGAGGGCGAAGTTGGCCGTAAGGTCCACCTCTGCAAACGATCCGCGGAAAAACAAACCGCCCCCCCTGGCGCTCGGTTTGTTTCAAAGAAACAGCCACGACCTGGTGACGATTCCTGATTGTGTGGTGCACCACCCTTCCATCAACATTGCGTCGGACTGGGTCACCCAAGTCGCGAACGAACTGAACGTGGCAGCGTACGACGAAAACACGGGCGACGGGAAGCTGCGGTACGCGCAGTTCACCGTCGCGGGTGAAACCGACGACGCGGGTTCTTCAGGCGCGTCGGCTAACCCTGCTGCGTCGGAAAAAACGCACCGGGGGGGATCGAACCCCGGGGGCGGTGGGGTTCAAATCGCGGTCGTGTGGAACAGCAAGCCGCCCGTGGTGGGGGCGAGCATGTCCCCGCCCCTGAAGCGGTTCGTGGACGCGCTTATGTTCGGGGTTGACAGGGGCGACGGGAGTTTGGAAAAAGGAACTTCTGAGGAAAAAGAAAACACCAAAAGAAACCACGTCGTGCACTCCGTGTGGGTCAACTACAACGACTCTGGCACGAACGAAATCGTCGCGACCGACACGGGGAACTGGGTACACGCGCACGGCCCGGCGCACGTGTGGCTTACGCACGGCGACGCGCGCGTGGCGTACGCCCCAGGGAGCTTCCTTCAGGCGAACAAAGGCGCGTATGATAAATTGCTTGCTTCCATTCAAAAAGACGTGCCGGCGGGATCGAGCGTCACGGAGCTGTACGCCGGCGCGGGCGCCATCGGTTTGTCCCTCGCCGCGTCGCAGGTTGGCTTGGAGCACTTTCCGTCCTTCTCGTTGCGGTGCGTAGAGGTTGTCGCGGCGGCGGAGACGACGTTTTGGTTATCGGCCGCGAAAACTTTCGGCGGCGACGGCGACAAAGCCAAACGAGACCGAGTTTCTTTCCAAGTCGCGACCGCGGCGGACGCGGCGAACGAGTCGGTTCAAAACACGGACGTGCTCATCGTGGACCCGCCCAGGAAGGGGCTCGACCGGAAAACCCTAGCCGCGATTTGCGGGTACAAGAACCACGAGGACCACGACGATGAAAAGGAACCGGAAACGAACCTTGACCCGCGGAAAGGCAAGCAAGGCGCCGCGGGGAGCGGGCGGAAAAAACGCAACAAGCGCAACCGGCGACTGAAAAGAAACACCGCCGACGACGCGGCGCGCGAAACGATTGAAGAAACCCAGCCGCCGCCGAGTCGGTTACAAACCTTGATTTACGTCTCCTGCGGCTTTGCCTCCTTCGAGCGCGACTGCGCGATTCTTTTGAACTCGAATCAGTGGCGTCTGCACCGAGCGGAAGGGTTCAACTTCTTCCCGGGAAGCGACGCGGTTGAAACGCTCGCGGTGTTTAAAAGGACACGATGATGCGTTTCTTTTCTTTTCTTGCGCGGTAGCTTTTTATTAGCAAATTGGTTCATTACTTTACTCTACTCGTAAGGTGTATTCGATTGAAAAAATGTAAACCTTGCCTCGCGTCGTGCTTCTCGATGTCCGGTGCAGAACCTCTAAAACAGCGCTTCGTCCGCGACGTCCTGTTTCAGCTGGAACTTCCCAGCCCCGACGATTTCCCGCAACCCGGCCGCGGTGGCGTCGTCCAGCCCGAGCGCGTCTTGCAGGTTCTTCTGGTCCGTCTCGTTCGCGCCTTCGTTCGCGAACACGCTGTAAATGTCCTGCAGCTCCTCCTTGACGGACCACTCCAGCACGGAATCGGGGGACACGCCGTGGCACGCCACCAGGTTCTTAGCGCTCCGCACCACGTCGCTGACTTTTTTCTGCCGGAGCTCCGCCACGGCGGCAACCATGGTGCTTCTCTTTTTGTCGTTTGCGATTTTCAGCAGCTCGGTTTTCGCCTTCGCCGGGTCGATGCCGAGGTCGGCGGGAAGCGTGACGCTGATACCAAAAAAAGAAAGTGTCAGTCTTGTATATCGCGATGTATGGACAAGCAGTCAGGGCAGAGGTAATAGTCCCTTCTGGTACGAGTATGGGCAAACAGTCGGCGGGATTGGGGAAAGGCCCAACACGTACCTCAAGGATTCGATATCCGCGGCGCCGCTGCCATCCGTGAGCCTCGCCTCCGCGTTTTTGCGGAAAAGCGCCATCCTCTTGTCCGGCGAAATCACGTTTTCAATCTCAACCCCCTCCTGCTTCATGCGCCGCACGTCCGCGATGGTCAAAGTGCCCATCGCGATTTGCGCCTGCATCTCGCCCATCATCTGTTGTTGTTTTTACAGAAAAGTGGTCAACGTCTTGTATATCGCGATGTATGGACAAACAGTCAGGGCAGAGGTTTAGGGTTTAGGGTTTAGGGTTTACAGGACGAGTATGGGCAAACAGTGTGTTGACGGATTTGGTAAGTGCAACACGTACCTTTTTACTGGTGATGCCTTTGATGATCCGCTGCGCGTCCGGTTCGGGAAGCTGCAGCGATTGCTGGATCTCTTTCAGCTTTTCACTCCTTTCCGCGGTCAAACCTTTCCCGTCCCCGAGAAGCTGCTCCGCCTGCGCCCGGAACGCCTTGTCCGCCAGCCCCTTGTGCACGGTACCGACCTCCATCTGATTGAGGCCGAGGATGTCCCCGAGCTGCGCCAGCCTCGTGAACTCGGACTGGTCGCGCTCGATCGTGATCTGCACGCCCATCGGCGCCGTCACCGTGTCGCCCTGCATGCAGAACATCAGGTAGTCCTGGTAAATGCCCTGGGACGCCACGGAGTCCATCTCGGAACGGAGCGTGACAGTTTTCTGGTATGTCTCCTTCTCAACCTTCACGTCGTCGGGCTTCGCGTCTTCGGACTTTTCTTCAGCCACGACCTCGTCCTTGCTCGCCTCAGCAGAGGCCTCTTCCTTTTCGTCATCACCCGTGGCGTCCTCTCCCTTCGCCTCCGCCTCAGCCTTCGCCGCAACCGCCGCGGCTTCCTTCGCCTCAGCCTCCTCCTCCTTCCTCGCCGCCTCGGTGGCTTCTTTCAAAAGAGACGCGAGTTCCTTCGCGGCGTCCTCCGCGGCGGCTTTCGTGACATCCGTGACCATCGGCGTCACCACGGTTTGGTTGAAGTAGATCATCTTCCTTATTTCCTTGCTCTGTTCGATCTTGTTCCCTTTCGTCCGCGCCACACGGATGTACGCCATGAACGCAGTGGTGACTTCGGCTTTCAGAATCTCAAGCGCCATCTCATCCGTCAAACGCACCTTGTTCTTCGCCGCTTTGCACCGGTCGCGGAGTTGGGGGGTGAACGCCTCAGTGCCGACGCTGAGCGCCGAGCGCACCTGGTTTTTGTAAACGGCGCCGCAGATTTCCCGGGTACACTGATCAACCACGTCCTTGGGGACGCACAGCAGCCTTCGAACTCGGGACAGCGCCTCGACGTCCTCATCCGTTAAGCTCTTCTTCTCCATCACCTGTTCCATCTTCGTCCGGTAGTTTTCCTTGTTCACCTCAGCCGCGAGCTCGGGCGGGAACTGCAGGGCTTCGCAGATCTGCTGCAGCACGGACGCGGGGGATTCCGCGCTGTCCAGGGAACCCGACTTCACCGCGTCACGCAGTCTTTGTCGGTACACCTTGGTGGTCACGTCAATCACGACATCCTCGGCTTCTTTGTTGCCCATGCCGAACAAAATTTTCAGCGAACCCGCGCTGGTTTTCAGCTCACCAGAAAACGTACCGTCCTCGCACCCTTGCGTCAGGAAGTTGGTGAACAGCGTCTTGGCCTCCCCGGTTTTGTCCGCGAAGGACGAACCGAACAGGTTCACCACGCCTAGGCCGGGCAGGGCGCCGGCTTTGGAGGCCAACGTCTTGTTGAAGTTCAAAACTTCACTCAAAAGCGAGTTCGCGGCGGTGTAGTCCGAGTTGACCGTCCGCGCGGACGCCAGCTCCGCGGCTTGCTCGATTTTGCCCACCACGATCTCCTGCGCCATGGCGCTCACCACCGCCGCGGCGTCTGCGTCGCTCAGGTTGACTTCGTTTTGGAACTGCTTCGCCGCGGCGAGGGAGGCGTCGTCCAGGTTGGCCACGGCGCCGCTCTTGGCGAGCACGGTTTTAAGCAAGTTGGACGCGCTGTCCTTCATCGCGAGCGTGACTTGCGCGTCGCTGACGCGGAAAATGCGGTTCCACGGTAACAGAAACTTAGCCTGCTGCTCCCCAAACGTCCGCGTGCTGATGTACACGAGCTTTTGGAACTCCCTTCTTGATTCGATATCCGCGTCTTTGTCCCCTAGCTCGATTCTTTTGCGGAACAATCGGCGGCCGACTTCGATGTGCGCGTTCGCGGCGTCCGCGTCCTCCAAACCTAACTGCGCGCGGAAGTTTTTAAGCGCTTCCGGTTCCCAGCCCTGCACGGGGTCGTCGCCCATGGGAATCACGGACATGAGGTACGCGTCGTACAACTCCGTGACGCCTGATACGATGGAAAAGAAAGTGTCAGTCTTGTTGTATGGGCAGTCAGGCAGGCGGAATGTGGGAAAGTAGGAAAGCCCCGCACCTTCGGGGCAATCCTTGGCCATGTCGTTCATGCCGAACTTGCTTCCTATGGCGTCGACTTCCGCTTTCGTGATGGAGGCGGGGTCGCGGTTCATCATGCCGTTCCAAAGCGCTTTGGGAGCCGCGGATACCCGCTTCTTGTCCGCAGTCACGACACCAGCCGCGGCGGCGGCCCCGAGCCCGACCGCCAGCGCCGCCTGCCCGGCGTTGCCGCCGACCTTGCCGCCCACGGTGGCGCCCATCGCCAAGCCGCCGCCCACAACCGCGGCGTACGCCGCTAACCGCGCGCCCCCCAGGTTCAGCTGCTGCTGCTCCAAGCCGTCCATCTCCTTCTCGAACGCGTACGGGGACGGGCGCTTGTCCTGTGGGATGGGGAGGGGGGACGCGTGGTGGCGTCAGCGAACGATGCGAGAAGAGATTTTCAGACAAAAAATTACCGATCTCGGCGGCGAACGAAAGATGATGAACGAGGGGGCCGAGCCCGTCGGTGGTCGTCCGCGCGTTCGCCGCTTGCGTGGCCTTTTTTAAGACACCGGAACGTTCCCATCGCGCCACGCCTGGTGCGACGTGTGGATCGTAAGGAAACGCGATCCAAGGAAGACACGCCGCGTCCCGTCACTCTCGGCCCACACTCGGCGCCGAATGATTTCGCATGCCGTGTAGGATAACCCTCGGTTGGGGTCTCGGTCGCGCCGAAATTGTTCGCGCTTCCGTGTCCGGCGAACCCTCGTGCGACGCGTTTGCGACTTTGAACGTACCTCAGCCGCGGCGGTGGTTACATTGCGTGTGGGTGTCGAAGCGACGCGCGCGAACGCGCTGCGCGCGGGGACCCGGACGCCTCCGTTAAGGAACGGGGAGACGCGACCGGCGGTCGCGGTCGGCGCGCCGACAGCGGAAACCGACATTGAGAGCGGTCCCTAGCGGTGTGTGTGTCGTTGCGGCGTGTGGTGGTGCCGACGTTTTTGTCTCGACTCCCTTACAGAAGCGACAATTAAGTGCGCTCGACTTGCCGGTCAAACAGGCAACGCGAGCGTCGTTGTGGGTGCGAATAGCGTTCGCCGGCGGTGGTCACCTCGCGAAACGGAATCGCCGACGCTCCATGCGCTTTTCGGAAGTTGTTGCTCATCCCGAGTTCCCGACACGCAAAATCAGTCCAAACTTGAACCGGTTTACCTTTCGTTTCTTCGTGCCCCCGATCAATCGGCGCGAACCAGCCAGGGTTCATCGAGGGCGTCGACCGGGGGTTGCCGATGAAAGATTGACGGTTGCATGGTAGCGGGAAGATCTCTTAGACTGACAGAAGCAGCTCGCGAATCTGAACGAGTAAGAAATGAAGATTTGGAGATTTCTGGATGGCTGACACAGTTCCCAATCGTGTCTCCCACGCGCTCCCCGCCGTACGCCCCACTCTCGACCCGCACCTCGCGGAGCCAGAGAGATTCGTGTTGCCGCGATGTTCGCCGCGTCATCCGCGACTGTTTGCGTGACCCAGGGGTGCGTGCTTCGCGGCCGAGGCGTCACGCGACGCGGACATTCGTCATCCTCGAAAAAAACACCGACAACAACCCGGTCGTCGCGTTCGTTGCAAATCAACGCGCAGTTCAGCGTGAGCAAGCTCACGTCTGTGCTCGCGAAGAAAACGCAAGGTGACCTGGACCGGGTGTTCAAAGGCACCAGCCGAACCCGGGAAAAGCTGAGTTACATGGACGAAGTCTTGGCGCTTTGGCGGTTGGATGACTTGGAGGACACGCTGGATGAGCTGGAGGAAACGCTGCTTTCCGTGGACTTCGGGCCGGCCACGAGTGGTAAGGTGCTCGACGCGATTCGCGAAAAAGTCGAAAAGGGCGAGATCAAAACGGGGAGGGAAGTGAAACAGGGCTTGAAGGACGCTATCGTTCAAATATTGGAATCCGCCAACGGGGGCAAGGCGGGCGCCGTGCCGTTGAATTTCAACGAAAAAGAAAACGAGCCGAGCGTGGTTTTAGTCGTCGGCGTCAACGGCGGCGGCAAAACCACCACCGTGGGTAAGCTGTCCCACCGCTTCGCACAGGAATCGGGCGCCAAAGTGATGCTAGTACCAGGCGATACTTTCCGAGCCGCCGCCGCGGAGCAGCTGGCGACGTGGGCGGAAAGGTCAAACGGCGTGATGGCGCAGGTACGGCCGGACGGGGCTTTCCCAAATCCAAACGCCTACGTTTGATGCGCTGTACGGCGTACGTAACACTTACCAGTACTCGCAACTGTTACAAACCCACACTCGCCGACTCGGCGTGACTGACCTTTTCCTTTCCGAAACCAGTACACCGAGGGCATGAAACCCGGCGCGCTTTGTTACCGGGCGGTTGACGACGCGATCAAGGCAGGTGACGTTGACGTGGTGCTTTGTGACACTTCGGGCCGGCTGCACACGAACTGCGATTTAATGGACGAGCTCGTGGGCGTGAAGAAGAGCATCGGAAAGGCGATGGGGGGGGCGCCGCATGAAACCCTGTTGGTGCTGGACGGCACAACCGGGTTGAACATGTTGAACCAAGCCCGAGAGTTTCACGCCGCGGTGCAAGTTGACGGGCTGATTCTCACGAAACTGGACGGAACCGCGCGAGGCGGAGCCGTGGTGAGCGTTGTTGACGAACTCAAAATTCCGGTCAAGTTCGTGGGCGTGGGAGAAGGGATCGACGATCTGCAAACATTCGAACCGAGCTCATTCGTCGACGCGCTGTTTCCGGAAAACGAGGAGTAGGTGATTTGAAAGGAAAGGGTATATAAATTGTCAATCTTTCTGTCTATGTCTATGTATCCACTCTATTAGTAGGGTATATAACTGTATTCTTAGTTACCCTACTATTACCACCCCACTACCCTCCCCCGCCCTCCGTCGGCGGGGTTTTGTTTGTATCACTGGCGCTACTCCCGGCTACTCCCGCTACGCCCGCTTCGGCGCTAATCGGGTTAAGTTTCATGAACGCGCGTTCACCGATTTTCTTGAGCGACACCGCCCCTAACACCGCCTCCGGAAGCTCATCTTCCGCCTGGCCTTCGATTGAAAACACAATTTCTTCGCTAGACAAAGCGCTGGCCCATTTCAAAGCGCGGTACACGCGCTCCATGAATTTTGACAAGCCCAGCTCGAAATCAACCTCGAGATGATTGGAGGACTGGAAGTACTTCAACCCGTTTTCCTTGCCCAGCTTTTTCCCCAAAATAACCGGACGTCGCGGCACCGCCGCGCGTAACGCCCAAGGCGCGTCCATCAACGCGCAGGTCACTTTGAACTTTGTGTCCCGTGTTTTGTGGTCGGCGCGGAGAAATCGGGACAACGCGGTTCCAAAAGGCGTGCCGTGTTCGAACGCCAAAAGTTGGGACAGATTCATTCCCGCCCGCGTTCCGGTCGGCTGGAAGTAACAAGCGATGCTCACACACGGCGGCCCGGGGTTCTGGAACTGGAACACGAACGTCCACGGCATTTCTTCTAGTTTTTTGCCCATACCGTGCCACGTCTCACGTTCAATGTTGAGCCAGCTTTCCGGGCGATGCCGCGCGACGTCGTTTTGGTGCCCATCGTCAAAGGTGAATAAATCAACATCCACGCATTCCAACACCGGCGTCCCAGGTACTTGCTTTCTTTTTTGGGTCAGGTAACCTGGCGCGCGCACTTTCAGCCAGTCCAGAACTCGGACGTCCGCGGACCAGTGCGCTTGTGTGGATTTTTTTGCCGCATTGTCATTCTCCAAACTGGCCACGAACGCGCCGGCGCGCGGAAGAACACCGTCGAAGGAACTCCGATTTGTCATTGACGTGGACGGCACCCCACTCTCGCGTCCCCCGACCGATCCGTCGGGGCCGTACCCCGGCACACCGCCGTGACTTTCCCTGAACTCGTCACCACCCTTTAGCACATGACGCAGAAACGCCTCGCTGGTGTCACCCTCGCTCGCGGTGTCGTAATCGGTGTCATCCTCGGACGGAGACTCGCGTCGTCCGAAATCGCCGTGTCGAACAGAGGGATGGAGATGATTTCGTAGCCCGGTGCCGTCGTCGCCGTCGTGAAAAACGGACGCCCCTGAGGACGAAACCGACGCCGCCGCCGCCTCTTTCCTGGCGCGTCTTTTAGCGGACCGACCGCCGAAGAACCGCCGCAGGTTGCCCAGTGCCCGGGAATCGCGGGGCATGGCGCCGTGCCCCCGCGCAATGCAACGACGACGCTGTTGAGAAAGAAACAAAGAAAGGAATTTCTACCGCAGCAACACGTGGCATTATTTTGCGAAAAAAAAGAACGAGAAAAGACACAGACGACAGACTGACGACACCTCTTATTGATAGTAACTTCCTTACAACGCACCGCTCGGCGACGACTGATAAACGGCGTCGCACTCCTTCACGCAATACCTTTTGGTAAATCGGAACACCCACTTACATGAGGGACTTGGCGGCGGCGACGGCGGCTTCGGTGGTGATTCCGAATTCCTTGTACAGGATGCCGGCGGGCGCGCTTGCGCCGAAGTCGTCGCGTCCGATGGATTTGTGCGCGTACTTGGCCCAGCCGAAGGTGGAGCCGGCCTCGATTGACACGATGGCTTTGCATGACTTGGGCAGGATTGATTCCTTGTACTCGTCGGTTTGCTCCTCGAACAGTTCCCAGCACGGCATGGACACGGCCCTGGCCTTGGCGCCCAGCTCCGCGGCGGCGTTCACCGCCAGCTCCAACTCGGTGCCGGTGCCGATGATGATGCAATCAACATCCTCGCCCGCGGCGGGGCCGGACACGACGTACGCACCTTTGTAGACGCCCTCCTTGCTGGTGCCGGGGAGGTTCGGGACCACCTGGCGGGAAAGCGCCAGGGTGGTGGGGCGGTCGGTCTGTTCGATCGCGATTTTGTACGCCCCAGCGGTTTCGTTGCCGTCTGCGGGGCGCATGACCAACATCACAGGCATCGCCCTGAACGACGCGAGGTGCTCGATGGGTTGGTGCGTAGGGCCGTCTTCACCAACGCCGATGCTGTCGTGCGTCATGACGAACAGGGTGGGGGCGCCGGAAAGCGCGGCGATGCGCATCGCCGATCGCATGTAATCAGAGAAGATGAAGAACGTCGCGCAGTAGGTTTTGAACCCGGGCGAGTGCAACGCGATGGCGTTGGCGATGGCGCCCATGGCGTGCTCGCGGACGCCGTACCTGATGTTCCTCTCCGCGGGGGTGTCTTTCTGGAAGTCGCCAAACTGCTTCATGAGTGTCATGTTGGAGGGCGCCAAATCTGCGCTGCCGCCGACGAAGCCGGGAATCGCGGAACCGAGGGCGTTGAGCATGGTCTGCGAGTGAATCCTGGTCGCGACACCCTTGTCTTCGGGGGTGAAGTCGGGCAGGGAATCAGCCCACCCGGCGGGGAGTTCGCCGGTGATGATGGAGTTGAGCTCGGCGTAGTCCTCGGGGTACTTCTTCTTGTACTCGGCGTACTTGGCGTTCCAAGCCGCTTCCGCCGCCGCACCCTTGGCGCTGCAGTCCATCGCGGTCATCACGTCCTCAGGGACTTCGAAGGGGGCGTATTTCCACCCCAGGTTCTCCCTGGTCGCCGCGGTTTCATCCGCGCCGAGGGGGGCGCCGTGAACGTCGTGCGAGTTGGATTTGTTGGGCGAGCCGTAGCCGATGAGGGTGGTGACCTTGATCAGGGAAGGGCGGGGGTCCTTCTTCGCGGCGTCGATGGCTTTGCGAATGGCGTCGATGTCGGTGTTACCGTCCTCGACGTGCTGCACGTGCCAGCCGTACGCGACGTACCTGGCGCACACGTCCTCGGTGAAGGAGATGTCGGTGTGGCCGTCGATGGAGATGTGGTTGTCGTCGTAGAACGCGATGAGCTTACCGAGGCCCCAGTGCGCGGCGAGTGACGCGCCTTCGCCGGACATGCCTTCCATGTTGCACCCGTCGCCCATGATGGAGTAGGTGTAGTGGTCCACGATCTCGCAATCGGGTTTGTTGAACCGCCCCGCGAGGTGCTTCTCCGCCTGCGCCAAGCCCACGGCGTTGCAGATGCCCATGCCGAGCGGACCGGTCGTCACTTCGATGCCGTTGGTGATGAAGTTCTCGGGGTGC
>Ga0222648_1000525_pt1 | contig 16267 bp, 10 predicted proteins | sample AntAcemetagen335_FD_181021 | JGI IMG/M metagenome (GOLD analysis project Ga0222648, IMG submission 181021) | Saline water microbial communities from Ace Lake, Antarctica - #335 | ecosystem: Environmental > Aquatic > Non-marine Saline and Alkaline > Saline | place: Antarctica: Ace Lake... | reverse complement strand
CTGGCGTGAGTGGTGACTTCCCATTGGCCTATGCCTACGCCAACCAGCGCACCTTGCGGTTGGCAGACGGTCCTGACGAAGTTCACCGCGTTGCGGTGGCAAAGCTTGAACTGGCCAAGCATATGGTCGTACCTGCTGAAGTAGACATGCCAGTGACACGCGGAAGTTAATTCAATGCGCTGAGCGTTCAACACTGTACCGTCAACAATGCCAGCATCGTTTCAACATGCTGGCATTGTTGTTTGTACAATTCAATGCTGCACATTTCAGAGATTTTTTTACCATGATCGACATCTATTCTTGGGCCACGCCCAACGGCCACAAAGTACACATCATGCTAGAAGAGTGTGGGCAACGTTTAGGCAAAGACTGGCACGCCCACGCGGTTGACATTGGTGCTGGCGACCAATTCCAGCCTGACTTTCTAAAGCTCAGCCCCAACAACAAAATACCCGCCATGCTGGACAGCCATGGCCCCAATGGCAAGCCGTTTTCTTTGTTTGAGTCGGGTGCCATTTTGGTGTATCTGGCGAGCAAGTTCGGAAAATTCATGCCCAAAAGTGATGCTGCCAAATTTGAAACACTGCAGTGGCTGATGTTTCAAATGGGTGGCGTTGGCCCCATGCTTGGCCAAGCCCACCACTTTCGCATTTACGCGCCTGAAAAAATTGACTACGCCTACGACCGCTATACCAACGAGGCCAAACGCATTTACGGCGTACTCGACAAGCAAGTTCAAAGCCGCAAGTTCATTGCTGGCAACCAGTACAGCATTGCAGATATTGCCACCTTCCCTTGGATCCGAAGCTGGAAAAACCAAGGCATAGACTGGAGTGACTACCCTGCCCTAAAAGATTGGTTCGACCGCATCTCTGAGCGCCCAGCCGTTAAGCGCGGTGTTGACGTGCTGGCCAACTTGCGTGTACCACTCACAGACGACACAGCCAAGCAAGCTTTGTTTGGCGCAACCCAATACGCCAAGCGCTAACGTGCCTACCAACACCCATGCCCGTGCAGAACTACTTTTAATTCGTGTAAAAATCCTTGAAACTCCTTTAAGCGTAGGGCTTAGAGGCTAAATAAAAATTCTGAACAGCGCTGTAAATGACGCTTTATCGGCTGAATTCGCTGGGCAATTCACGTTCCACGGTGGGTGTTGTCATTGATGCTGGCAGCAGTTAAAAACTGGCCCTCAAGACCGCCTTGACGCAAAAAAAAGTGCACCCAATCACCTCAACCAGATCTTGGCATTGTGGTGAAGCGCTGATGTCAACTGCTTAGCATTCAGCGCCTCATCTGCGCGCTACACCAGCTGAAGATTATCCATTCCCAGTTCGTGAAAGTCAGCGCAATAAGTTTGCATCTGATCGCTGGTCGATGACCAACCAACAGAGGTGTTGTCTGCCAAGCAAAGATAGCCGCTAAGCAAGAACAACGGTCAAAACGCTGTGCAAAGTGCTTGGAAAATTCTGTTAACCAGTGCATCAAGTTGTCACTGATGTGCACACGCGATGTTGTCAATACCGACTCTGGTTGTGTGGCTTGATAGAACCAGTTTCCAAGCGCTTCACGCGCACAAATCAGTGATCATTTTTGGCTTAAAAAAAACGTTGTGCTAAGGTGGTTATCAGTTATCAAGCACTTTTAGGGCTTTCATTTAGCGAAGCCTCTCATCCCCCCAGCACTTTTAACAAGTAGCAAAAAAGCCCGGATCCATCACGCCAACAAGCGTGATAACTGGCGCAGACAACAGGAGAACACAAGCACATGTCTACCTTCACAATCAATGACAAGCCTATGACCGTCGAGGTCCCGGATGACACCCCGATACTGTGGGCCCTGCGCGACGAATTGGGATTAACTGGGACCAAGTTTGGCTGCGGCATGGGCCTGTGCGGTGCCTGCACTGTCCATCTTGATGGACAGCCCATACGCTCATGCATTACGCCGGTGTCGGTCGCGGTCGGCAAGCACATCACCACAATCGAAAATATTGAATACGACGAACTAGGCGCCGCCCTTCAACTGGCGTGGGTCGAAGCAGGTGTGCCGCAATGCGGTTACTGCCAGGGCGGTCAGATCATGTCCGCAGTTGCTCTGCTCAAGGCAAAACCAAAGCCAAATGACGAGGATATCGATGACGCTATGAATGGCAATATCTGCCGCTGCGGTACCTATACCCGAATTCGTGCAGCTATCAAAAGTGTGTCCCTTACGCAAGGAGACAAAGCATGAGCGATATGATTTTCAGCACGGCGACATTCGATAACATGCCAGCTAACACAGGGCGTCGAGATCTTTTCCGCATCGCCGGTGCGTCTGGCCTGCTGCTTGCCGTGACCGGTTCTGGCAATGTGTTCGCACAAACATCGACTGAGTCCGTCAAATATGGCGGCGACAAAATGCCTGGCGGCCTAGTTGATAATCCGTTGATGTTTGTGTCGATTGCCGACAATGGCATTGTCACGGTAATTTGCCACCGCTCAGAGATGGGACAAGGCGTAAGAACCAGCATACCGATGATCGTGGCGGAGGAGCTCGACGCAGATATCAATCGCGTGCGTGTGCAGCAAGCCGACGGTGATGAAGCTCGCTACGGCAATCAAAACACCGATGGATCGCGCAGCATTCGCCAATGGCTAGAGCCAGGCCGCAGGGTCGGCGCTGCAGCGCGTGCGATGCTAGAGGCAGCAGCCGCAGCAGAATGGGGCGTGCAAGTGTCTGAGGTACAAGCACAAAACCATCTCCTGGTGCACAAGCCTACGGGTCGCAAGCTACCCTTCGGTAAGGTCGCAGCAGCTGCGGCAAAGCTGCAAGTACCAGCACGCGACAGCCTAACGTTCAAAGCCCCAGCCCATTTTCGCTACATTGGCAAGGACAACGTCAAGCTCATCGATGCTCAAGATATCGTCACTGGACGCGCCGGGTTTGGTATTGACACCCGCCTTGAAGGCATGGTTTACGCCGTGGTGGCCCGACCGCCAGTACTCGGCGGCAAGGTAAAGAGTTTTGATGCGGCTCAGGCGCTGAAGGTGCCCGGCGTATTGAAAGTAGTCGAGCTTGCAACGACACCGCTACCAGCTAGCTTCAATCCACTAGGCGGTATTTCTGTGGTGGCTCGCAACACATGGGCTGCAATCAAAGGACGAGAAGCGCTGAGCATCGAATGGATAGACGGGTCAAACGCGACCTATGACTCGGCAGCCTTCCGCGCCACCCTAGAGAAAGCAGCACGATCACCAGCAAAAGCTGTGAGAGATGATGGAAAGACCATCAAGGTGCTGGGTAGCAGCAAGCGACGACTGGAAGCAGAGTATTACCTGCCGCATCTGGCGCATGCAACGATGGAGCCACCGGTAGCGACTGCCCATATCGTCAATGGCCAATGCGAAGTCTGGGCGCCAGTTCAGGCGCCAGAAGCAGCGCGCAACATCGTGGCAGAAAAGCTCGACCTGAAGGTGGAGCAAGTTACGGTTCACGTGACCTTGCTGGGGGGTGGCTTCGGACGCAAGTCCAAGCCGGATTTCGTGGCCGAAGCAGCGCTGATTTCGAAGGCGCTTGATGGCAAGCCGGTTAAGCTGCAATGGACCCGAGAAGATGATATTCGCCACGACTACCTACATGCCGTTTCGGTCCAGCGTTTTGAAGCTGCGCTTGACGATAAGGGGATGCCGACTGCATGGCTGCACAGATCAGCAGCACCGACTATCAGTTCGACCTTTAAGCAGGGCGCCATGGGGCTGTCGACTGGTGAGATCGGAATGACGGCCATCAACATTCCGTTCCAGATTCCCAACGTGCGCATTGAGACACCGGAGGTCGAGGCTATGGCTCGAATTGGCTGGTTCCGCTCCGTCTACAACATTCCGCATGCGTTTGGTGTGCAATGCTTTGTAGATGAACTAGCGACAGCGGCAAAACGCGACTCGAAAGATTATCTGTTGGAGTTAATCGGTCCCGACCGCAAGATCAATCCGGCCCTGCTGTCGGACACCAGCAACTACGGTGAAGATCCGGCACGTTATCCGATTGACACAGCCCGCATGCGGCGAGTGATCAACCTTGCGGCCGAGGGTGCAAAGTGGGACCGAAAGCTTCCTAAAGGGCACGGTATAGGTATCGCAATGGCGTATTCATTCATGAGCTACACAGCAACTGCCATTGAAGTTGAGGTCACTACAGAGGGTGATCTACGTATAGTCAGCGTCGACTCTGCCATCGATTGTGGCCCACAGGTCAATGTCGAGCGCATTCGATCACAAGTTGAGGGTGCGGTGATTATGGGCATAGGATTGGCCAAGTATGGCGAAATCACATTCAAGAACGGCCGTGTAGTGCAGTCAAACTTCAACGACCATTTGCTGTTGCGCCAAAGCGAATCACCGCGAGAAATCCGAGTCCACCTAGCCCCGAATGATCAATCGGTCGAACCCGGTGGCGTTGGCGAGCCACCACTGCCACCGATTGCGCCAGCGCTGTGTAATGCGATCTTTGCCGCTACGGGCAAGCGCATAAGGACGTTGCCAATTGGCGGGCAACTGAGCCCAGTGAGAACATAAATACCTCTAGAAAGACCACCAGCTCACAAGGACAAGCAGCAATGTCTTTGACATCAAAAAAAAGGCCAACCCCAAAGAAGCTTTATTTATAAAAAGCTACTGTGAAGTTGGCCCACTGAACTGGGTCTTCAGCCAATCCGTATGCTGTGAGGTCTTTAAAAGACCCGCGTCAAGGTCCGCAACCGCACTGCAACACATCACCCAACGGTGTGACATTGCGCGAGGTTAATGGTTGTTTGTCTACAAGACAAGACGAATCCGCCAAGCCAAGTCAGAACACTTGGCTGGTTCTTATTACGCCGAGATGTAACTACAAGATCCAACATCACCCACTGCTTGGCTGAGGGGCTGGACTACAGCCTAAGGCACTGAGCAAACAACAAAACGTGACACCGATGCTGGTCGCGCGCGAGTCAATAACTGGAGCGATAGCTCAATAAGACGCACTACGTCTGGACGAAACAGCCAACTGTTATAGGGCTTGCGCGTACAAGACCAGGGAACAAGGTTCATTTCGTTAAAAATAACGGTGACACATCTAACAAGTTATTTGGTCATACGTGCAGCACTAGGTTGAACGGAGCACAAACGTCCATCCACAGTGGCGCACAACCCAGTCGGACTCCATGCAGGTCCCGAGCTTGCACAAGGCTTTCAGTAAAAGTGTCCTGATACCGTCGACCTGGCACGCGGGAGGACTCATCCTGCGCTTTCTTTTTGGGTTGACGTAGTGTTTAGGCTAGGGAAATGACGGCGAAGCGCCTCAGGCGTGAAATCATCCACTGCAACGACCCTGGCCACCAAGTCCTGCATCTGCGTAATAGTGTCTCGCTCGGCTTGCGTAATAGTCCCTGCTTTTAAGCCCAAATCGGGATCATGCGCCGCATCGCGCAATCTCTTCATCAGTGGCGAGCACGCAATCACCTTGGCATAACACTCGTTCAGCACTTCGATGCCGTCGCCGTTGCAACCGCCATGGATACGACCAATAATCCTATCGCGCGTTGGCGACGGCTCGTAAATTAAATCAGAGCAGGCTACGGTCAGCGCGTCGCTCGGTCCCAGCGCGCTACCGCCAGGCAGGATAACTGCGCGCACCATCAACGCAGCCCAGCGGCTGGGGAAATTGGACAGCACCCCGTCCAGCGCCACGCGGATACGCGCAAAAGCGCCCTCTGCACAATAACGAACGAGAACCAGATCTGCATCTTGTCGCCCCTCGTCCTGCCAGCGCTTCAGGGTCGCACTTAGGATATACATCTCTGCCAGAACGTCGCCCATCCGGCCTGAGATCATCTCCTTGCGTTTTAGATCGCCGCCCATTGTCAGAAACGCCACATCAGCAGTTAGCGCATAGGCTGCGGACCACCGGGACAAACGGCGAAAAATATCACTCACTGGTCCAGCATCGTGCGCCGGGATAGTTCGACCACCGCTCCAGGCGCTGCCCAAGGCGCGGAAAAAAGTCCGCGCCGTGTGACCCGCATGGGCCCAAAAGTGACGGTCGAACTCAATCAAACTTTCGGTGTCGTCCTCGATCCTCAGCGCCTTCATCTCATCGAGCAGGTGGGGGTGGGCGCGTATCGCTCCCTGGCCAAAAATAATGAGCGATCGAGTCACAATATTTGCTCCTTCGACCGTTATCCCTATCGGCACCGCACGATACAGCGCCTGAAGATAGTTTGACGGCCCATCTATCACGGCCTTACCGGAGTGCACATCCATGGCGTCATTGACGGCGTCGCGCATACCGAAAGTTGCGTGCGCCTTCATGATTGCCGAGATCACCGACAGCGACCGACCCTCGTCCAGCCCGGCGCAGGTAAGCCGTCGCGCCGCGTCCATTGAATAAGCCTGTGCGGCCAGTCGACCCAGTCGCATCTGAATGCCGCCAAACTTGCCAATGGGCATGCCGAACTGTTCTCGGATACGCGAATAGGCGCCGGTTGTATGAGCAGACAGCGCGATTGCGGCGCAGCCCATAGACGGTAGCGATATACCCCGCCCTGCCGCCAGAGCGCTCATCAGCATCATCCATCCACGGCCGGCGTAATCTGTGCCACCGATGATGTGATCGAGCGGAATGAATACGTCCTTGCCGGTCGTTGGGCCGTTAAGGAACATCGTTGCAGACGGAATATGGCGGCGGCCAATCTCTACGCCTGGCAAATTGGACGGCACCAGCGCACAGGTAATACCGATGGATTTTTTATTGCCCAAATGTCCATGAGGATCCCGCAACTTGAACGCTAGACCCAGAACCGTGCAAGCCGGCGCCAAGGTGATATAGCGCTTAGACCAATTTAAGCGGATGCCCAGAACCTCCTCGCCCTTCCACATGCCTTTTTCGACGACCCCGTCATCGAGCATAGCGCTGGCATCAGATCCGGCCTCATTGCTGGTGAGACCAAAGGCTGGCAGCTCCTCGCCGCGAGCCAAGCGTGGCAGCCAATGGTCTTTCTGGTCGCTGGTGCCAAACATATGCAAAAGCTCCCCTGGCCCCAGAGAGTTCGGCACCATCACTGTCACTGCCGCCGCAACTGATCGGGTCGAGATGAAGCGCACAATTTCGGAGTGAGCGAAGGCAGAAAACTCAAGACCGCCGTACGCTTTAGGAATGATCATTCCAAAGAACTTTTTCTCGCGCAGGAAACTCCAGACTGTCGAGGGCAAATCTGCGTCATGCTGATTGATAGACCAGTCGTCTAGCATCCCGCACAAGACCTGACAAGGTCCAGCCAGGAACGCCTGCTCTTGGTCTGTCAGCTTAGAACACTTGATCTGGCTCAGTAGGGTCCAGTCAGGATTACCGGAAAAAAGCTCCGTTTCCCACCACACATCACCAGCTTCCAGCGCCTCGCTTTCAGTGTCGGATAGACGCGGAAGAACCCCTTTCGCCCAAGCGTGAATTGGCCTCGTCAGTGTGCGCGCTCGCAAATTTAACATGTTGTCTCCTCTTAAAACTCGATGGGCCAATGGCATACAGGCTTCAGCTGGTGAAGAGGTCCAATGCTCCGAATTGCGCATTTAGCCTCAGCAGCTAGACGCCATTTAAAGCTGTTGCCTCGGGCAGAACCAGCTCGAAGAACAAGGCCGCTATTCTTAAAACTGACCTAGATCCAGTTGGACGCCCAACTTACAGCTGATTTTTTGTAACTGTTACTTTGCCATTGACTCTACATTTGTAATTCCACTCTCTTTGTCGGGCCCGCGGTGGGCAGGCGCAAAATCAACTTTCCTATCTAGTCTTCGTCCGAATCTTCGATGCCACACAAACAAGCTGGGCCGCTTTTACGAGCCGTAGATGGCGAACTAAATGACTTTTTTACATTGCCAATTTGAACGTGCAAGCTCAGGTAGAAATCGGATAAGTCTTTTCGCGGTGTGCCGGTTTACGCCATCAATGCCGCATTGCGCTAATGGGAGAAAGATAAACCCGCCAATGAGGAAAAATGGTGTGCTCTAAGCTTCTAAAAAAAATGGTTCAAGTGCTGGCCACAAAGCCAGCATTGCGCAGGTGCTCACAGGCTCAACCAGTGGGCCTAACCCAGTGGCTCAACTTTGTTCAACAGCGTGGGCAGCAACTCAGCAACCGTGGGATGAATAGGTAAGGCATCGCGTAACATCTGATAACGGGCGCCAGTGGCCATAAAGTTGCTGATGGCGTGAATTACCTCGTCGCACCCAAATCCCAACAGAGACGCACCAACAATCTGTTCGCTTTGCTGGTCGACTAAGATCTGCATTAGACCTACGGTTTCGCTCTCCTCCTTGGCTCGCCCTACATCCTTCATCTGAAAATTGGACACCATTGTCGGGCGACCCGACTCTCTAGCTTGCGCTTCTGACAGGCCAACCCTTCCCAGCGGCGGGTCAGTGAACATCGCGTAGGTCGATACCCGGCCATCGGCCGAACGCGAGCCACCTGTGAGATTTTCCAAGACGATCTGACCGTCCTGGAAACTGGTGTGGGTAAAGGCCCCGCGCTTATTGATATCGCCGACGGCCCAGATTCCGGATATGTTGGTTTCCAACTTGCCATTGGTCGGCACGAACCCGCGATCGTCTACTTCGACTCCGACAGCAGCTAGGTTGAGGCGCTCGGTGTTAGGGCGTCGCCCAGTGGCAACCAGCAGGTGCGAACCTTCAACCCACTGTCCACCCACCTTAACGGCGATCCCAGTTCCAAAACGTTTTTCTATCTGCTCGACCGCGTCGCCGGTGTGAAAGCGAATACCCTCCGCCTGCAGCATCTCGGTGATAGCCTTGGAGACAGCTTCGTTTTCGCGTTCAGTGATGCGGGGATTAGCCTCTATCACAGTGACCTCGCTACCAAGCCGACGAAAAATCTGCCCCATTTCTAGACCAATGTAACTACCGCCGATGATGATCAAATGTTGGGGGCACTCTTGCAGCTGGAGCAGACTGACATTGTCAAGGTGCGGCACGTCATCGATACCCGGCAGCGGCGGGATGAATGACCGGGTGCCTGTGTTGATGAGCACCCGCCTAGCCCGCAGCGCTTGTTCACCGACAGTCAGATCAAACTGGTCGCCGGACTTCCCTGTAAAAGCGCCCCAGCCCTGTAACAATGTCAGGCCATTCTGCCCAGCGATCGCTTGTTCCAAGCCTGCGCGAGACGCATCAACACGCTGCTGCATACGCGCCATCGCAAACGCGAAATCGATGTCAATCGGTCCTGCCTTGACGCCAAATTCGGCGGCATTTCGCAACAGATGTGCAACCCGTGCACTTTTGCGCAGCGTCTTGGTAGGCGTGCACCCGTAGTTGACGCAAGATCCACCGACCAGCCCACCTTCGATCAGAACAACCTTTTCACCATGACTAGCAAGCGACATAGCCAATGTTGGTCCGGCTTGGCCGGCACCGATCACAGCGATGTCGTACTCAACAACTGGATTGATTGTGTTCATGTGGTGTGCCTTTCGTGTTGATTGAACAATTCATTTCAGAGTGCAACTCTGATATGGACCGTTTAGGAGTGATGAACTGCGTCGATCGCTGAGATCGATTTTGTTGCCACGTTGAACAAGTGGGCAGTAGTATTTTTTTGAAAGCCAAAAAAAAATTCGGCTGTATCGACATAGGGCGCATTGGCCAACGACGACATCGATTGATATGTCGATAAGTTTTTTTGTTGATGGCGAACAGCAGCGTTAGCAGCTTCTGACAATATTCCACATACTCAACTTGTACCGACTAGAGGTCTCACTAAAACTATTACGTCAAAAAATATTTGAGTATGAAAGTAGTTATGTAGACACTTTTAATTAAAAATACAAATCTCAATCTAACCGTTTTTTCCTAAAAGTGCAAATTCAGACACTATCTAGCTTCTAACTTGGCCACCACAATGAAGACATGGCGCAACGCCAACTTGCCAGCAAATGAATTTTTCAATATGGGCACGCCTGACTGGCTTTACCTAGATGCAGTACTGCACGGCTTGAATGGTGCCAGCCAACGCAGAGCCAATAACGCACGGCACTTACCTACAAGACGCTCAACATATGTGTGTATGGGTCTATGCAATGGGACGGTTTCAGGTTGCAGCTGCAAGGAATCAAACTAAAAAGGCAACTGTAAAAATGGGTTCAGCCTGACCAGAAAAAACACAAAAAAATCAAAAGTCATACAGTAATTTCAAATGGCACCAATGGCACGCTACAACTTTTCAAATACGGAAACACGATTCACCACTCAAAACCACCAGCAAGACCTGACCGCCGTACGTAACAAAGACAAGACACTGACAGCGCATGAGCAACTGTTGACCAGGTTCAGCGACGAGCTTGCCGCAGTGGCCCGTCAGTTACAGGGATTTATAGTTGTATTGGACATATCAACGCATAAGGCGTGGCAATGAGCGAAGTTATAAACCCCATACCAGTGACGGTTTACACAGACGACACAAGAGCCGGCTAACGAATACTGCAAACCACCTCAAGCATTCAGGTCAAGACTTGGCACAATGATGAAAACCCACTGCAACGTGATTTAGGTGAGCCAGTAGACATGCGGCTACAGCGTTACACGCTCACGACAACAGAAAGCAGCGCAATATTGGAAAATAACTTTTAAGCGTTCTAGAACGAAAACAGACAGAAGCTCGACGGCTAGCCTGCCAATGCAAAGCCCTCACCGACCCATCCCAATTGCTGAGTTTTTTGTTAACTGGAATGACGTGGTTGGCGAGAGGACGACCGCCGCGTTGTTTGCAACTGACAGACATCGGAAAAGGTGAAGGGCTTGCCGTTGCTAAATCCAAACCGTTTGTGTTGTACTTCTGTCAGAAATTGACCGCAACACGTAGACACCCCACAACGTCAACTTGCAATACAGGCAGATTCAAGGGACTTGGCGTATGTGCCATGGCCACCTTCGGCGCTTACGAGGCCGTGTTTTAACCCCAATAAATTAGACCCTCTACACGAGACCATGTGGCCAATAGACGAGCCAACACCACATACCAGCCGTTACATTTGGATGCTGCTAGAGGCTCACGCAAGCAATACGGTGCTAAAGACGCGGCCCAATTATTTCAATCTGTGACGACTTGTGACCCGCGCTGAGCAAAGCACAAGATGCTGTCCCGTCTGGCTGGTTTCTTAAACATGATGGATAGATAAGAAAAACGACGACACTGTTACTAGAGCGCAATCACTTAAGCTTCTTTTTCTTGCACACATTTATCCACACCCTTGTTACAAAGAGCGCTCGAGCAGGTGATGAGATGAGCAGCATTTCTACCGCATCGGACAACACTGTTGGCACAGTTTTAAAGAACTATGCTCACCTGTCTACGAAGCATTCGCGTGGCTCCTTTAAGAAAATAAAAGCTGTAGATACGCGTTTTCCGGCCCTCATATATGACAATCTACCAACAAAAAGACTGCGCCATAATGCCTGCACAACGCATTCAGCGTTGTAGGCCCAATTCAAATGACAGACCGCTCCTCCTACAGTCAAAAAAAACAGTCTGAAAACTGTATTTCAATACATCGTAGCCATGCCTTTATAGGGCCTGGCCGTGTTGCCAACACCTTGGCCGCGGCCATGCGCGCGGCCGGTGAGACAGTAGCGGGCTATGTGGCCAACCCCAACGCTGCACACCCGTTTCAACCCGCTCAATCCTTGGGTTTTCAAGGACTTGGACCGCTTGATACTGCAGCGTTGAAAGCGGTTGACTGGGTGTGGGTTACCGTTGCCGACGACCGCATTGACAGCGTGTCGCGCCACATAGATTGGCAGCCCCACCAAGTGGCTCTTCACTGCAGCGGTGCCACTGAACTAAGCCATTTACACGCGCACAAGGCCAGTGCAGCAATTGGCTTTCACCCCTTGCAAATATTTTCGCAACCCGCCATTGCACTCCAACTCCTAGCCGGCAGCAGCGTGGGCATTGAAGTTGTCGCGCATCAGCCTCACATACTGGAGACAGATGCCTGGCAACTTGCCAGCCAACTTGCAAGCACCGTGCAGCTCAAACCCCTGCGCATAGCCAGCGGCCAGCGCGCGTTGTACCACGCCGGTGCGGGCTACGCGGCCAGCGCGTTGGTGTCCATGCTGAGCGAGGCCAGTCACTTATGGCAACAAGTCGGTATTGACCCAGAGCAAGCGCGGGAGGCCTTGTTGCCCTTAAGCCACGGAGCCCTGCAAGCTATGCGCCACAACGGCTTGGCTGATGCGGTAGCAGGTCCCATTGCCAGGGGTGATGCCGGCGTGGTGCGCCAGCACATGCACGCCTTACAACTGATTGGCCCTTCTGCCACACAGCTATACCAACAAGTGGCCCTGCGACAGCTAAACTTACTAGCAACTGCTGAACGCCTGAGCGCAGAACAAGCACGTGACTTGCACCTTGCTTTACGACTTAAACCAGACCACACACCACCATGACAACCGCATCAGACCTCTCAACCATTGCAGCTACGCCATGCTTTTTAAATGGGCACACCCTGCCCCTGAACGAAGCCAACATCAGCGTGATGGACCGTGGTTTTATATTTGGCGATGGCGTGTACGAGGTCTTGTCGGTGTATGACAACACCGTCTTTCGGTTTGAGCAACACATGCAGCGTCTTGAACGCTCGTTGGCTGAGATGCGCATACCCAATCCACACACGCGCGATGAGTGGTTGGCCATTGCCAACGACTTGTTACACCACGCCAACACCCCAGTGTGCGCCAACCATTTGATATACGTGCAGATTACCCGCGGCGTCGCCATGCGCGACCACGTTATGCCAGACAACATCACCCCCACCGTGTTTGTGATGGTCAGCGCCATGCGCATGCCTTCTGATGCCCAGCGCGCAAGCGGTGTGGCGTGCGTCAGTGCATCCGATTTCCGCTGGGAAAAGGCTCACATTAAAAGTACCTCGTTGCTGGGCGCGGTGTTTTCTAGACAAATCAGCGCCGACGCGGGTGCACTAGAAACCGTTATGTTCAGAGGCGAGCACCTCAGCGAAGCCGCTGCCAGCAACGTATGGGTGGTCAAAAACGGCGTGGTCTTGGGGCCACCCAAAGACAACTTGGTGCTAGAGGGTATTCGATACGGCCTCATTGAGCAGTTGTGCGCAGACGCCGGTATCGGTTTCGAGCTGCGCCTCATCACCAGAGACGAGGTCTTGGCAGCCGACGAGTTGCTGTTGTCATCTGCCACCAAAGAAGTCCTGCCCATCACCTTGTTAGACGGCCAAGCCGTTGGCAATGGTGTGCCTGGGCCTATTTACCAAGAGTTGTACCAGCGTTACCAATTGGCAAAAGCAGGTTCAGCTTGAATTCGCAAGACAACTCACCACCCCAGCAGCGCGTCAACGCCGCTACAGCACATAAGCGACCGACTCCGTAGATTGGCAAACAGGGTCTCGCCGCAAGCCTTATCCCAGCAGTTGCCGCTTGAAACACGCCGTGCGCAAGGCATCGCTGACGATGTCGCGCGTCATGCCGTGGTGGACGAGCAGCCCACAACCTGAGGACTGAACAAGTCCATCTCCACTGCCAGAAACTGCCAGCAATCGTCTGTGGCGATGTACGTGATGTCACTCACCCAGACTTCGTCGGGCTTTGCCGCCATGCACTCCCGGTCAAACAAGTTGGGTGAGATCGTCCACACGCGGCGGTGACGCGCGATGCAGGCGTAGGTCATGCGCAACACTTTGCTGAGTACACCGACGCTTTTTTCTGACTATTGCGCACCATCTTCACGCGCCCCAATCCGGCTCGCAGCCGATTGAGCTCCACCTGCTCGGCGCTAACTATGCCTGGGCTGTCAGCCTCCTTGAGTTTGCCTTCGCGCTGCGCCTTGACCCAGTTGTAGCGTGTTTGGTCGACAACGCCCAGCGTACGGGCCGACGCTGCATTGCACTGACCACCCTCGTCCAGTCGCACCGCTTCTTGCTTGAATTCGAGCGTGTACAGCGCTCGTGTCGCCTTCGTCATTTCAGTTCTCCTGAAGTGAATCTAAACACGCAGCAAGAGACACCTTTTCGCGGGGAAGGTCATCAATAAAAACAACTCATTAATAAAACTATATGTAAATATAGATATTTGATAATACTTAAATACACAAAATTAATACCGGCTTAAATCTATCTACTAGTTGTTTTTATATGAAGAAATACGAATGTCTATAAATTCATTTTCCTCTTGAATATTCCAGGCGAAATGGTATATTGAATCAACTTAATAGCATTTAATGGAGAGAAAAATGAGAACATCATTACCGAAGTAATTGACTACTATCTTATTACTTCCCGTGTATGTATAGCAAAAAAAACCAAGTGAAATGGTACTCGTAGATTACATATCTATGACTTCAAATTATGCATATTTTTGTGAAAATAAACAAAGATTTGAATCCCGTTTGACACGTTGATGTTAAAAAAATACATACAGGTTTCGCTCGCTGGTATATCAATTTCTTTTAACTCGTTAGGCTTGATAAGTACTCAGATATATTCAAAGGAGTTTTCAATGAAATACGTTTCTAAATTCTCTGCTGCCCTCTTGTTGATATGTGCGGCTGTGTTGCCAACCATTGCTAGCGCAATCATGGTTCCAGTTACCATTGTTGAGGCGCCCCGATATCCCGCTCCGACAGGCAACGAATGTGAACGCGCTGGCATAACCATCCCTGCAACCGGCCCCATCGTTGTTCGCAATAATTACGGGGGTTCAACACTTCTAATGGTGCAATGCCGCGACATCATTTTTGCGTTAGGCCGCCCAGTTGTGTTGGGGGGTAACATCTGGTCGTCGCCTACGTTTCTGCTAACGCTTCCAAACAGTTGTGCCGAGTCCGATGCGGTATTTGCTTTCCACGCATCACGGCACAAATTCACCGGCCGATTACAAGCTAGAAATACTGCCGGCATCTTCGACATGGGTTCCCGCCGCCGTCTGGCACAAAATTTTGCTGACAAATGGAACAACAGGGAGTTCACATTTGTTAAAGGGTCCGAGTTGGCACAATTCGATGTGCCTGTATGCGCCCATCACGGCTAAAGTCGCGGTCGACACGCTGTTAAGGGTCAGTACTTACCCAAGACCGATGTTCAGCTCATTCCGTCGCACCATACTAGGAAGCTTCACGTGATCCATCTCCCAATGCACCGCACTGACTGCGTAGTGCATCACCGCTTGCGCTGAGCATGCTCGTCCCGTCGCAGCGCTTGTGGCTTAAATTCGAGCGTCTCCCACGCTCGTGCCGTCTTCGTCATTTCCGTTCTATTTGCGTGAATTTAAACACGCAGCAAGGGATACGTTTTTTGGAGGCAAGGTCATCAACGCACCGTATCAACAAACGCATGTGCAAATAGATATGTCTGTAACATTTAAATAGGGACATTCTCACACCTACAAAGCCATTTACTAATTTTTGAATTCGGAAATAATTAAATAAAAATCCTTATACCATAGCTATTGGATATTATTTAGATATTTACATTTGATCAGCATAAGATTATATTGGTAGTCATACGGAAACGATACAGAGGCTGGCATAGCAATATTTTGTAACACATTAGGATTGCCAAGTATTTACGCATACCCTTACGGCTGAATCTATAACAAAAAAACACTTCAAAATGGGTTTTATGCCAACTACTCTGTTGGTCTGATGGTCTGTTGGTCTGTTGAGATAAATTTCACTTATCTTTATAAGCATAAAAATAAAGAATCATTCAACTACAAATAATTCCATATGTATTTATCTCATCTGTATGCTTTGAGAAAATATTACCAATTTCAAATAACAGCCTTGATCGATACCGATCTTCTTCGCCAGTTGAACAACAAGTTCAAATGAGCCGTAAATCTATAGTTTTAAAAAAAGACCATGGGCAGACAACATTGCTCTAGCCATTGATACTCTTGAACACGTCGGTTAATAGGTTGAGCTGCAGGCGAGACAAGATGTGCTTGCTCTGACGCAATCTGGTGTTGTACGGCATGCATGTGTTGCTGGAGTTTCACCACGCTTGGGGGTGGGTAACAAGCAAATAAGGCCACAACGCTGCGCACAACTTCTTGAGCTTGCTAGACGGTGTACTCAGGCTGGGTTGTTCAGGTGTCGTAACGACGTTGCGCGCTTATGCGGCCACCACACAAAACCACACAACAATCTCGAAATTATCAGGCTTTAGATTACGAACCTTGAAGTCTCAATTGCAAGCGCCTAATGG
>Ga0222648_1000507_pt1 | contig 16596 bp, 18 predicted proteins | sample AntAcemetagen335_FD_181021 | JGI IMG/M metagenome (GOLD analysis project Ga0222648, IMG submission 181021) | Saline water microbial communities from Ace Lake, Antarctica - #335 | ecosystem: Environmental > Aquatic > Non-marine Saline and Alkaline > Saline | place: Antarctica: Ace Lake... | reverse complement strand
AGTTTCTTTTTTACAATCAGGCGTCGTACTACACGATCAACGGGGGGGATAAAGCGGCGGGGGGTGACGAAAAAGACAAAGCAGCGCTTTTGCCTGTTGAAACCGCGACAAAAGAAGGAGGCGGATACGCGGATCAAAAAGGCGCTGAGCTGAAAACCGGTGAAGGCGTCACGAGCTTCGCGGTTTTGGCGACGGCGCGGTTGGCGGCGACGCGGCACGCACATTCAATCGTTCAGTTACAAAAAGTGAACCCGTCCTTAGCGCAAACGCCAGATCCAACGGCGCACTCGGGGGTACACCCAGGCCTGGTGCCCCTGTTGCGCCGAGGGATGCTGGGGTTGTCGAAAGGACTTTTGGAAGGCCTGATACCGGTAAAACCCAAGGGTAAGACGCTCACCTTGGAGGAGTACAAGGTGAGGCAGGGGGTGGAGTAGAGTGGGTTTGTGATGATGGAAGCAGCTCTTTTCGCCGACTGTCGTCATTTTCCGCGACGTTTGGCTTTTGGCCTTTTGCGCTTGTGGCCTTTTCGTGCCGACATTGACGAACGCGTGCGGCCGAGCCTCCCAACGCTCTCGCCCCAACGTTCGTTTCGCCATCATGCGCGCCCTGTCCCTGGTGCCCTCGCTTTGCGCGGCCGCGTGCTCGTCATCCCGGGTCGGTTCGCGTAGGGCCTCGGTTGCGCCGGTTGTCTTTCAATCACCTTCGCCTTCGCGAGTCCGCCGACGAATCACGATCGCGTTCGCGCGCGACAAAACGATCGTCGCCACGGCTCGTACAAACGCCACCCCACCCTGCAACGAAAGCGCATCCCCCTACTACGCCGAAGGCGCTTCGGGGCCTACGGATGTGGATTCGCTACTGGAGCTCTACCTGGCGAAAGCCCCCCGGGGTGATGATGAGGCGCCTCGGGAGAGTTCAGATGCCGCCGTGTCCGATGCGCACATCACAGATGCGCCCACGGGAAAGGTGTACCTCGTAGGCACCGGCCCGGGTGACCCCGGGTTGCTCACGTTGAAGGCGTTCCACTTAATGCAAACCGCGGACGTGGTGCTTTACGACCGCCTCGTGTCACCTGCGATTCTTGATTTGGTGCACCCACAGGCGCACATGCTGTACGTGGGAAAGCAAGCGGGTTTTCACACGAGGACGCAGGATGAGATTGAAAAGATGTTAGTCGGGTTCGCCGGGCGGGGGTTAACCGTGGTGCGGCTAAAAGGCGGCGACCCCCTGGTGTTCGGCCGAGGCGGTGAAGAGATGGAGACGCTGATGCAAAAAGGGTACGGCGTGAAAATCGTCCCGGGCGTCACCGCGGCGGCGGGCGTAGGGAGCGAATTGGGAATCCCCCTGACGCACCGGGGAAGCGCGACGAGCGTGCGTTTACTGACCGGGCACTTACGCGAAGGCGCCGCGGCGGAAGCTGCGAGTGGAAAAGGCAACACCGTGGTGGACCCGGTGGACTTCGCGGTGACGAGCGCGGACAAAGACACCACGCTGGTGGTGTACATGGGCCTGCAGACGTTACCCACGCTATCCAGGAAGTTGATTGAAAACGGGTTTCCGCGCGACATGCCGGCCGTGGCGGTGGAGAGGGGCACCACGCCGTTTGAAAGGAGGGTGTTTTCCGATGTCGCGCACCTGCCAGACGCGGTGCTTCACGAAGGGCTGAAATCGCCAACCCTGATTATCGTGGGGAACACGGTGAAGCTGTCGCCTTTGTGGCCTTGGCGGAACGGTCTCGGCGAGCCGGTGTCGCCGCCTGATGATACAAAGAAAAAACACGTCCTGCAAGAAGGACCCGTGGACGCCGACTCCGAAACAAACCAGTGGTTCGAACGAACCGGGGAAACCGTGCGTCGTTTGCGTTTGCTTGGGAATTTGGAGGCGGAAAACGCGGTGGTTGCAGACCAAGCGGGTGAACCGGTGACTCGTGGAAGTAAAGTTTAAAGTAGATGTATGCGAGTTCGAAGAAAGAAAGACAAGGAGGACAAGTTACGGCTTCTCCCACAAAAAAATACAAGGGATTTTTCTTTTAAAAAATACAACAAAAATACACGATGATGCCTACCTCGCTTCAAACGCGCGGTCTTGAATCTCGTAAAACTCGACTATCTCGTACTCGCCCGTAACCGATTTCATTCGGGGAGGCGGTGTTGGTTTGGGGCAAGGTTTTGGGGCGATGCCGCCGGTTCGAAACCCGGCGGAGGCGAGTTGATTGCCGGCGTTTTTTTTTAATTTTTTTCCACTACTCGGAGAATCGCCTCCGTAATTCGCCTTATTACCCGGCGACACCCCGTACCAGTCGTTCTGTTCCCGCGAATCCACCCTCAATCCGAAACTGGAGTACCCATTCGGGGTAGGTGCGTTCAGTGGTAACCCGGGTTTGTGTGAGATTCGCGCTGCAGCGGACGAAGTGACCCTTTGAGTTTCGCGGCGGTCAATGTTTTTCTGCGCAACTTTTTTTGTCTCTGCGTTTCTCCGTCCCTCCGCGATCGAAACGGGCGCGGAAACGCCGTGCATGGTCATCATCGCGCCTCCTGGGATTTCTTTTTTAACCGGCCTGGCTAAGGACGAGCTCGCCAACAGTACGGACGACCCGGTTTTGTGCCCAGCACCAGACGAAAAGCTCGTGTTGTACTGGGAGTGAAGGTTTGCGTACGCCGCGGGGGACGGGGTGTTTTTGTTTTTACTTTTTTTCTGCGAATTTTGCGCATCCCCGAACCGGTCCATCCCGGAACGAAACGCGCTCCGTGCCCCACCACGCACTTCGCTTCGTTGCGATCGCGGGGCGTAGTCCCCGGGCCCGGGTGTTATGACAGGCCTGGCAATCACGTCAGACACACGAGTCCCTCCCGGGTGGTGCGTATGATGTGTGTCCTTCGCTTTCGTCGCCACGCGACGCGCGTTCGCCTCGGTGGAGGCTAAAAAAGGGTCGTACGAACCCGGCCCGGGTTGGCGTTCGCGTTGCAAGTCCCGGACACTGCGCTGCGTTTTCCCAATCATGCTCGAATACCCGCGCGTGTTGTGACCCCCGCCGGTCCGTACCAGCGACCCGTGGAGCTCGTACGACCCCGCGCCTGGGGTGGGGGTCACAGACCTCTCGTTTCGGAACGAAACGAACGAAGATGAAGGATTCGCGCATGCGTCTTTGCCGATTGCCGAAGATTCAGGACCTCTTCCCCTGGTGTGGAAACTGACGTCTGCCAGGGTTTCGCGGCCGGGTGACAGAATCGCCGCCATCGGAGAAGAGACCACCCGGTGCGAAGTACGCCACACGCGTAGCCCCTCGCGTGTCCCGAACTGTGACACCAGAGGTCCAGAGCACAAATCGCATGGCATCCGATTCGAGAGAAGTCGATTTTTTTTTCACCTTCCTTCCTTTTTTTCGTTCTTTCATTGGAGAAAGGTCTTGAGTTTCGCGTTTCGCCTCGTTTTCCCGGAGGAGACAGTCCCCCCCCCTCCTCGACCCCACACCCTAAACGCGCGTTTCCGTTCGCGGCGAAAGGCGAAGCTCACGTTGAAATGGCGGACGAGGACGTCACGGTCCGCGAACCCCTGGATTTGATCCGCCTTTCCCTTGACGAGCGCGTGTACGTGAAACTAAGAGGCGAGCGAGAGATCAGGGGAAAACTGCACGCCTACGATCAGCACTTGAACATGATCCTGGGGGACGTGGAGGAGGTTATCACCACGGTGGAGGTTGATGACGAGACGTACGAGGAGATCATGAAGGTACGTGCTACGGTGGACTGACTGGCACGCGGTGTGGGATGACTGATTGGCAAGACCCGTGTGGAGTGCGGACAAACCGGTTCCGGGTTCGATCCCTCCCGAATGCGAAAAGTTAAGGTTTTTTGTGATGTTTCGGTTCCATCGGCAGGTTCGCGCTCCATTCCTCACTAAGAGCGAACAGTAATCGTTAACCAGCCCCCCCCCCAACCTCAACCTCAAACCCAACCCCAACCTTCACAGCAAACGAAACGGAACGTTAAGTACCTGTTCGTGCGAGGCGACGCCGTGACCCTGGTTTCGCCGCCGTTGCGAACGTAAGAGAGGAATGTGACGGTGGAAGAACGTTTTTAATTTTTCGAATGCTTCGTTCATTACACGTTTATTACGGATGACCCTTTTCCCTCGTTTATTTCCACCTCTAACAACCCCCTCGTGATGACACCCCTTAAAGTCAAAGCTTCCCCACGATACTACTCACGAAAATCTCAAGGGACTCCGGGTCCCGGCGCTCCGACGGGAGCTTGACGTACCCACTTCGTCCTTTCGGGAAGAGCAGGATCGTTGGAAACGAGTTCAGGGACGCGTTTTCCTTGGCCCATTCCTTCTCGTCCCCGTCCGCTCTGAACTTAACGAAGTTGACACCCTTGGGCGCTAATGACGCGGCGGAGGTGAGGAAGGATCCCTGCATTGCTTGGCAGAACGGACACCACGGGGCGTACAAAACCGCCAAAGTCGTTTCCGCGTGCGTTTTTTCACGCAACAAAGCGTCCATCCCCGAACGGTCCAACGCCAAAACACTTCCGTCCACGAAAATGTCCGCATCCGTCGCCTCCCGCGCGTCCTGCGTTAGCCGTTCCTCCTCGGTCATGTTCCCGCTGTGCAGCCCGCACTCCTTTGACGCGCTGTCTTCCCACCACCACCGGCCTTCCCTTTCCTGTTGGCCGGGCAACACCGCCCTCGTGCACGGCGCGCACCCGATTGAGACGTACCCCATGCCGTGCAGCTGATTTGTACAAGAAAAGTGTCAGTCCATTTGTTGGGCGTGTATTGGACGATGTCCTGGTCATCAGGGAGGGGTAATCGGTCTGAACAGTCACCGGCCATCGGTCCGAACAGTCACAGGCGCGTTAGAGATAAAACAGTGTGTGGCGGATTTGGGAAACGCGCAACGCGTACCTTGTTCACCGGGGTTCCCATGACCCGCAGAAAGTCCCACACTTCTTGAGAAGACGTGTTCGTCAGCGGGTTGAACTTCACTAACGAACCAGCCCCGCCCTCTTTTCCTTCGAAAACGGGATCGACCTGAATCGCAGGCACCGCCGCGCGCGTGCCGGGCGATTGGTCCTTGCGCTGCCCGGTGACCCAGGCTTTTAGGGTGCGTAGTTTCTTTCGCAGCGGCTTCACCTTGCGCACGCCGCAGCACTCCTTGTGCCCGTCCTGCAGGAAGGAAAACATGCCTTTTTCGTTCACGAGATCTGTGACCTGCTGTTCGTCCGGAAACGTGAATTCGATCTTGATCCCGAAATGCTTTTGAGTTTTGCGAACGAAAAGTGTCAGTGTTGTATATCGCGATGTATGGACAACAGTCACCAGCTGAGAGATAAAACAGGGAGGCGGGATTTGGTAAGTGCATCACGTACCTTCTCCACGTCGTCGAACAGCTGGTACGTCTCCGGGTTCAGCCTGCCCGTGTCCAGGGAAAACACCCGGAACGGCTTGCCCGTCAGGGCGGCGTACTGAATCAGCGCAACGTCCTCGGCGCCGCTGAACGCAATCGCGAGGTCCTCGCCGTACATATCCAGCGCCTGGTCCAGGATCTGCACCACGGTTTGCTGCTGCATCGTGGCATCCAGGGCTGAGGAAGAACCGAAAGGGTCAGCCGTCTGTATGGGCAATCAGGGAGGCGGAGATGTGTGGGAAACACGTACCCTCGAAATCGATCCCCGCGTTTTTACCGGCAGTGGCTCGGGTGGACACGCCTCGGCTCTGGGCTCGCTTGGGGGCAGCGCCGCGGGACGTCACGAGTGACGCGACGCAGGAGACAGGGCTCAACACGGACATCGACATGGAGGCTGGAAAACGGAAGAAGGGCCACCGGGGTCGCGGGCGCGAGTGAGGAGACTGCCGAGGTTTATCCGCTTCGTGTTTTCGCGCGAGGGCAAAAAGAGCGATGAGTGTCGGGATTTTAGATTTTTCTGATGTCTGTGTGAAAACTGAAAAACGCCGCCGTCTCGCGACTCCCCGTGGTACTCACGCACGTACTTCATCCCTTGCCTCCACGCGTCCTACTCCCCGTCAGAATCGCGTGCCGCGGCTAAGCATTTCGTCGCCGTGTGCAATTCCCGGGACTCGGTCGGCAAGATCGCCATGGGAATGTTCCCTTCGTCGTCCGCCGTTTCTTCTTCGTCGGAATCGCGCGGGACTCCCGTTTCCCCCGCGGTCGCGCGGAACTCGAGACCTCGCAAAAAAAGAAACTCATCCGCCGCCGCCGCCGCGTCGGACACGAGTTCGTCGGATGACCCGGCGAGACGCTGGACAATCGCATCGCATCGCGTAGCATCCGCCGCGTGTCGCTCAGCATCCACCGCGTGTTGCTCAGCATTCTCCGCGCGTAGCTCAGCATTCCCCGCATCGCGTACCCCTTCGTCGTCGTCATCCGCGTCTTCTTCTTCGGAATCGGTGTCCACTTCGGAATCGGTGCCCATGACGGACTCGGTATCTGCGCCGTCCCGCGCCGACCTTTCAAGCGCGAGTTGCATTCCTTGTTCTTCGCCGACGCTAAGGTCGCTGAACAAAGTGACGTCGTACCTGTGAGTGTAAAGGAAAAGCGTCAGTCTTGAGTCTTGAGTATAGGTTCGTAACAGTTACCAGTACTGTGTCAATTTTCCACAGTCCTGGTAAACGTTACTAGTAGGAAGTGCTTCCTTTGAATGAAACTAGTGTAGTCATAGAGGGGCTGTAAACATTGTGCCTGGATTTGGGAAAGCTCCAAGGCCGTACCTGTGCCTCAACCGAACGTGCGCGGCGAGATCGTTTGAGACGTACTCCGGGTTGCCCCAAGGCATGGCGACGCAAATCGGGCAAACGCCCGGTCGTCGTCTTTGGAGTTTTGCCAGAAAAGTGTCAGTAATGTATGGGCAAATAGTCGGAGGGACTTGGGAAATACAATCACGTACCCGCCGTTCGAATTGTGCGCCTCGAGGTGTCGCACCAGCCCGGCCGCGTCTAAGTGACACCCCTGATTGAAATAAAAGAAATGTCAGTCCCGTATGGGCAATCAGTCGGCGGAATGTGTTGGGTGGGAAAGGCCCTTACCGGGTGGTCCTCATTGCCGGTCACGACCGTGCCGTCCTCGACGCACAGGGGACACGTGAACGTGCTTCTGTTTCGGTACGTCACGTTGTTGGTTTGCGTAGCCGCGGCGTCGGCGGCGGTTTCCTGAACAGCGGACCCGGACAACGTTTGGTTTCCCCGCAACGCCCGTACCCGGCGTCGCCACTGCGTGTCCGTCGTTTCCGTCTCCATCGCCACCGCGTTCGCGTTCGCGGAACACCGCCTGCGGTGTCGTTTCAGTGCCCCGAGGGAAACCCGTTCGCCGCACGCCTCGCAGTCGGTGGCGTGGAGTTCCAGCTGCGTGACCAGTTCGTCGGCGGGGACGAGGGAGGAAAACGGGGACCGCGTGCGACACAGGGGGCACGCGATCGTGATCGATGCCGGTGGTGGTTCGGTTCCGAGAAGTGAGGTTCCCCCTGACACCGACGACAACTGCACCGCAGGCGCACCGGAGGGGCCTGCGGTGTCCATCACCGTCTCCGCCTCCGCTACGGCCAACGAACAACAACACTCGCGGCAAAACCCGTGGTTCCGGCCGCAGCCGTGAAAAACCGGGTCCTCGAAAGCCTCGAAGCATATGCAGCAGGTCAGGTGTTCGGGAACCGTGGGGACGACCGTGACCGGGGTCGCTGCCATGGACCGCGTCCGCATGCGGAACGGGTTCCAAAGGCGCATGGCGGTGGCGCGTTGAGGTGTGCGCCGTGAAGAGGCGCGCTCGTCAAAACAACGACTTCTTCTGTTGGACCCTCCCAGAAAAAGAGAAAATGGCGAAATCCAGTCAAAAGACACCTCCAGGGTTTCCTCTCTTCAGAGTCGACGCGCACAGGTGGTGACGCGACTACGCGGGTTCGATCCAGGGTCGACCGGGACGTTTGGTGTGCGTGTTGCTCGTGGGGTGAGTGGGGTGATCGGAGTTGGGTGATCGGAGTTACACGCACACGCGCGTCATGTTGTCGCGTCTTTCCAAACGCGTAGTGTCGTTGGCATTCGCCCAAAGCAAGGGGGCGGCCGAGACGATCGTCGGGGGATCGAGGATCTCTCCGATACAGCGTTCCGCGAGAACCGCATGCGCGCAGACGGTCGGCACCAGACCTGTGTCACCCACGCAATGGAACGCGGTGACACGAGGATGGCCGGTTTCATCTTCATCGAAACAGGGGTTCCACACCTCGTCGTCGTCTCAAATGGCGTCCCGCGATGCGAAATCCATGAAACTGCACAAACCGGGGGATAAGCTCGTTCCCGCGCCGCGCGGGATCGAACCGCCCATCCCCGCGTGGGAGGCGGGGTTAGCCAACGACCCTAATTTCGGCAAAGGTGGCGGGGGGATGTCCCCGTTCACGCCCACGAAGGATCTGCGGAAACGCAAAACGCTTCAGAAGCGCGCGAGCTTTCTCATGCAGACGCTGGAGCACGAAAAGATGACACAAATCTCGGCTGATTCTTGTGTAACGCCGTTCCGGCCGGGCGACGTGATCCGCGTGAAAGTCGCGGTGTTGGAAAACCGGGGCAGGGCGAACAACTTCACTGGGATATGTATCGCGCGAAGGAACCGGGGGATGGGAAGCAGCTTCACGTTGAGATCTGTCGTCGCCAACGTCCCGGTGGAGCGAACGTTTCCCCTGTACGCGCCCACGATTAAGGAGTTTGAGATTCTGGAACGCCGGAAAGTGCGGCGAGGGAAACTTTACTACCTGCGGGATAAACCGCTGCGGTACAGCAGAGTCTAGGGGAATGGGGATGGCGGGTAGTAGTAGAGTTACTAGTACTGCGGGTAGTGCTAGAGTACTAGACGCGCTTTCTTAACAAGCGTATTTTTAATGCCTTAATACCTTCCATTAAGTTCGTCCCTGGCGGCAGTGTAGATAGGGGTTTTGTATCCAAGGGATTTTTATTTTTCTTTTAAAAAATGGGCAAACAACGTACACTAGCAGCCCGCGGCGGCTACATACAAAAAAATCAAACGCGCGTCGCTCCAAAAACCAAACGCTACTCACAACTCGATACGGCATATAAAAAAAACGGCTATGCTTCACGACCTCGGATGAATCACGACGGAATCGCGTTGGTTACCTGGCCGTGCACGCCGATGGCACTGGGGTCCCACTGCGCCGAGCTCGCCCACAGGTTATCGAAAGACGGGTTCGAAGGGAGGTGTTGGGACGAGCCTCGACGGTCGCGATGCGTTCGCGGCGCGACACCGAACCCGTCGCCGCGGTGCCCAGCAGCACCCATCCCACCTCCCATGTTTGTGTCAGGTTGTGCGTATTGCCCTCCCGCCCCGGTTCGGTTCGCCGCCGCCGCGGCCACTGCGTGCGCCGCGGCCTGCGCCGCCGCCGCGACGACGGCGGGGTCGGTACCCACGGGAAGGGAAAACATCGCGGCTTGCGGGTGGTATCCTTGGGCATGATTACCTTGCGGGTGGTTACCTTGGGCATGATTACCTTGCGCGTTGCCATGATAAAAATCACCGCCCATCCAGCCGCTCATACCGCTCATGCCACCGAATCCGTGCGAAAACCCGGAAGCCGCGGCCATTTGCGCGAGCTGCTGTTGCAGCAAACGAAGTTGATTCGAGTTCATGGTGTTTCCGTCGCCAAATCCCGAAAGATTCCCGGGGAAAAAGCCAGGCGCGCTCGCCGACCCCACCGCGCCAAGGTTGTACGACTCCTTGTTCCCAGACTGGCTACGCACCGAGCCGTTGAAGCTTCCGTGTCGTTTCCCGACCCCGAAACCAGGACCTCCTCCGTTAAACCCTGCACTCGCGGTTTTCGGCGGCGGCTGGTACGAAAACTCCACGTCCCGCACCTTCTGCGTTCGCCGTACGAACTCGCCTTTTTTTTTATCCTCACAAAGCTCGTTGTACCGAGCCACGGCTTCGCGGATGATGGACGCCGCGTCCGACACGCTTTCCGCGGTGCCCTTGATGCGGAACACCCTTGTGGGGTTAGCGACTTTCCCAGAAAAGTGCCCGTGGTTTTCGTGCCACCGCGTTCGCACATCACGACCGCCCGGGGCCTCCGTCCAGCTCTGAATAGTGGTGTTTGTTTTCATGGAAAGCTCGCGAACGCTCGCGCCGCTCGCGCCGATCACGAACCCGGCCGCTAATAGCGTGACCCTTACACGTGCCCCCTGACACCCTTCGTCATCGCAAGCCAGCCACTCCGCGTCAACCACGCGTTGGGTTTCGTCCGGATCAACGCCCTCGCCCGCTTTGCGTGGGCCGGACGGGCCGTGCGCGCCTGGCCCGATAAAAAAGAAAGTGTCAGTCTTGTATATCGCGATGTATGGACAAACAGTCAGAGGGAATAGTCCCTTCTGGTACGAGTATGGGCAATCGCAGAGGCGGTGTGTGGTAGGTGGGAAATACTTACCGGGCGGGGCAAGTTGGAGAGTGTCAAGACACGAACCGCGGTCGTCGCTCGCCGGCGGTTCAACGCGCCGGTTGTCGCGCCGCCCGCCGTGTTTGCCCCCGGGACCGCTTTTGTGATGCCCCCCGTGCCTCTCCGCGGAGTCGTTGTCAGATGAACCGGATGCACTGCGGTCGTCGGGAAAAAGCGGCTGAGTGGGTTTCTGTGGAGGGAGGGAGGGTTGTCAGTTGCTGTCACGGCGATGCACTTTTTCACGAAAAAAGAGACACCGAAAAGCCAAAAAAAAGGCGCAACGGCACTCGGCACCCTCCAGCACGCATTCGTTTCATTGGGCACCCTTTTCCGGAAGCGCGCTTTTGCGTCGGCACCCGGTGCGGGCGCCTTGCGCGCGCGGTCGGGGTGGTGCGCCGTCCTTTGCGCGGCAAGTACGCGATTGCGGTGCGACGCGTGTTCAAATGCGGTGGAAGACCGGCGTGAAGGACCTGTGTTGCCAAAGTCAGACCCCCGCGGCGTCCGTCGGAGGTGCCGATGTGTCGAATCGTGTCGAATGTTTGGCACCTTTGGCACTGCAGGTGGTGACGATACGAATTCGCGAACGACGCGACCGAGCGACGCAGGTCGGTGGCGCGTTACCCATGTCGTGATTCGCGTTTTGAAGGTGACACACGTTTCACAAGCGGACGATTGGACGACGGCGGGGTTTCGGGCGAGTGAAATGTAACACTCGACGCGCGCGTACCTTCGGCACCTGGGACGGAACCGCGAATGGCGCGTCGGCTCGCGACGGTGCGTTGCCCACGGGTCCAGCGGACGGTCCCGCGTTCCCCGCCCGCGTGTCCACCAGGAATCGCTCCGGGAGCCACGCCCCGGGGAACTCCCCGAACCCGTTCGCGGCGTGGGAAAACATCGGACCGCGCGTTTCCGCGCGGACGCCGAAAATGCGCGACGGGAGGTGCGCGCGGAGCTGTGAAGGAAGTGGATGGTGACTAAAAGGTGAAGTGGGAAGAAAACGAGAGCCCATTTTCTGCCAGGCCTCAGCCGTTTCGGGAATCGGGATGAATCTTGCTTGCTGCTGTTTTTGGAGCAGGGCACTTTTGGCCGCGCCATCAGCAATGGCGCGCGGTGGCGTCAGCGATGGCGCGGGCAACCGGTTGCGTGCCCGCACTCCAAACAAACCGCCCACGGAAAGCACCGCGGCGCGTGTTTCCACGCCCGCCACGAACCTCACCCGGATCTGCGCCTCCCCAAACGGCGAGCCTCGTGCGCCGCGCGTGCCCGAAACGGCCTCGGGGTCCGTTTCGGGCGGCGAACAAAACGTTATTTCTGGTGTTGCCAAAAACACCTGTGACTTGTTTTTGGCCACGAATGACGAAACACCAATAGCCGTGCCCAAAACAAACAGCACTCGCAAGACACTACACACAGACGTGGCTTGTAGCACGCAGGTCACGGAGTGGCGACGTGACAAGTCCATCGCAGCCTGGCTAAGGGAACGCGAGGTAAAAGAACAGAACCGGAGGTTAATCACAATCCGCGCGGCGCGGAAAGATCTGGACTGGATCGTGCGCCGGAGGAAGCAACAGATTCAAAAGTACGTCGTGTTGGGGGTTCTTCAAATCCGTCACCGCTCGGAGTGCTGAGGCCCGGTTACGAGTGACTGTTCCGCTGGATTATTCTCGATTATTCGAGAATATTCATACCAATCCCTCATACCAATCCCGGATACACACACGGCCCGAAGCGCTGACACTTTTCAATCACAAAAACAGCTGCCGCAGGGAAGTTAAAAACGACAAAGCCGAAAAAGCACAAGAGATGAAACTGAAACGAGAGGAGATGGAGAAACTCGCGGTGGCGCCTGGCAGTGGGGGGGCTGGGTCATCAGGGGAACCTGGGGTGGGACGGGACTCGACCGGTGTTGTTTCGAAAACGGATACCAGTGGTGCTACAAATGATACCGGTGGAACCGCAAATGACGGCGCGACAAATCCCAAAACCAGCCCGTTACGCTCCGCGCTCTTCAACGCGTCGTCTCGCGACACGTCGTCAATTGACGCCTGTGTTACCACAAAAGCGTCGTCTACAACACAAACGCGAAAAACCAGAGTCGCGTCTACTCGCCGAGGCAGTGTTTTCAGTGTTCAGTACCCGGCCGCGCGACGCGGGTCGACGAAATACTGTTTGGATGCAGAGGACAAAGCGGTTAACAACTTCCAAAGCCGAGCCAAGACGCAAACCGCCTCGGGTCGAACGAAACCAGACGTAGTGGAAACCAAGTCGGTTTGGGTCGGGCCGGGGCACTTCGTGCAGATGAATGTGGAGCGGCTGCCGGCGCGTATGGAAGCGTCAAGAGCCGGCGTTCGCGGAAAACGACGGTCGAGTTCGTTCGGTGTCGCGCGAGTAAGGCACGGCAAAAGCAAAAGCGTTTCCAGACGGAGGTCAAGTACCAACACTTGTGTTGTCCCTTGAAACCAAACTCGACATGTGGCAAAGGCGGTCCCGGATCGCCGCCGCACGTAACGTCGGCTCGACGTTTGTGTTGAAAAAAGAAAAAAAAGTAAGGTTGCGTGAGCGCGCGGAACAGTCCTCGTCCGGTGTAAATAGTCTACCCGTGTGAACAAATCGTGCCTAACGCCGCTGCCATCACGTAAACCAGAAGGCCTTTTGCATTACTTTGGGTAACACTCCGAACTTTTCCAGGGTAGTGGTGTACGCCCTTTTTGTGACGTTGTCGTACTTTGCGTCGCGCACTTTTTGCAAAAGCGCGCCGTACATCTCCGCCGCCGCCAACACGGGCAACCGCGCCGCCGGCGCTAACATCTTGGTTCCACTCGCCGCGCGGTCGAAGTGAAACTCCGCGAGCTGAATCATTTCCTCCACGAGATTCTTGTATCCCTGCGAGTTCACCAGCGATGACTGCGATTGCGTTGAATCAGCGCCAGCTGCGATTGAACTCCATTGATGCGCGCCTTTGAGTATATCCTGCCTTGTCACCCCGTGTTTCCGCATCAAGTCGTTTGGAAGGTACACCCGGCCCCGCGTGCGCGCGTCCTCCCCGACGTCACGCACGATGTTGCAAAGCTGAAGCGCGATGCCGAGGTCTACTCCTGGTCCCGTGGCGTCTGTTATTGTGTACCCCTCCGCGATGCCAAGAACGGGAAGGGTCATCAGCCCGACGGTGCCGGCGACGCGGTAGCAGTACAAACGCAGGGACGGCCAATCGGGAAAAGTCACTTGGTCGTCCAAGTCCTGGCGCATGCCGGCGATCATGTCGAGAAAAGGCGCGACGGTCATTCCCGGGGTTGTCGCCACCGTGTGCGCCAGCGCGGTGCTAATCAGTGAGGTGTCGTCCGATGCGGGGGGGGTGAAGATTTCAGTAGTGGTACCGTTCTCGTCGTCGAACACCGTTTTCAATCGGGTCTCAATCGCGCGCAACTCCATCGCCGCCGGTGCCGACCCCGCGTTCCTCGCCTCGATTCCGTCCACGGTTTCGTCCAAAGCTCGGCACCACGCGTATATCGCCCACACCTTGCGTCGCGTGTCGAGGTTCATCAACCGTGTGGCGAAGTAAAACGTCGCGCTGGAGTGCTTGGTGTATTCCTCCGCGAACGCGAACGCGCGGTCCAGACGAGAGGTATCGGCGTTTGACGACGCGTTGGCGATGACTACCCTCACCCCCCTTCCGGGGGCACGCCGGACCACACAAATCGCAAGCGAACCGCGGTGCCGTTTGCTTAACGGGGCACAGGGTGGGACGAGCGCGCGCGGAGACGCGCGCGCGGCGAACGCGCGCATAGCGCCCGCGGAAGTGGTACCTTATCGTCCATCCATCATGGTGCACACATTTGGTCCACTCTTCGCGTCTTCGTTACCACCGAAAAAAACGCATTGGCCTTTCAGAGACAAGACGCGCGGCGGTGCGCGGCGTGTGGAGGGATGGACCGCTTCGCGTTTCTCTCCGCGCAGCCGTGGCTTTATCCGCCTTGCGAGCGAAGTGTGCCTCCACGTGGATACGCGGTTTGTACGGTGGACGGTTCCGTGACCGTCGTGGTGGATGACATCCCGCGACGGCTTCCCCGGCACCTCGCGCTTCGTCCCGATCTCGGCACGCGTTTGCGTGTCGAGACCCCCGTGCGCCGTGGAGTGGCGCACCACCCGGGGCTGAACTCTGACCCGCAGGTGGTGTTCGACGGGTGCGCGAGCGTGCACTTTTCAGAGAGGGAGCAGCACGTGGTGCCGGCGGGTTCGGGGGACGATGGCGATTTCGCGGAAGACGGCAATCGGCAATGTTGGCACCCTGACGAAAAGACCACGGATCTCCGGGACCCGCCGCCGCGTACCGAACGTCCCGTCGTGGGCGCCGCCGCCCCGGATGCCATACACATGGCGTTTTTACCACACGACGAGTGGCCTGACCAAGCGCAGTTCAGCTGCGTGATACGGGTAAGAAGGGCGGCGGTGGAACGGACACGGACACACAGTTCGGATGGCGGAGGAGGCGATGCCGATGTGGCGGACATCGAGAGAAACAACACGCACACCGCGACGAAAGAAAAACAAACGTGCTGGTTGGAAATCGTGTTGGACGGCGCGACGTTCGCGTTGGACATGACCCAATCAAGACACTTGGTGGTTGGGCCACCCAGTGGTGATGATGCTAATACACGAACTATAGACTCACCTGAGGTTAACGAGGTAAACGCCTCGGCGTCGTCCCGGAAAGGGTTCCGAAAAGGAACGCGGAAACGCGCCGTGCCGAGGGATGAGAAAAAAGAGACAAAACTTGACAAAGAAAAAAAGAAGAAAAAGGGGAAAAAAAAGGGCGACGATCCCGGATTCGCGGGCGACGACGAGAAAAGTTTTGCCAGAACAAGTTTTGCCAGAACCGACTACGCGTTTGGTGTTCAGGGTGTGCATGGCAGCGGTGAGGCCGCGCATAAAAAATACACCGAAAAGCCACCTTTGTGGACGGACAGCGATACCCCGGACGACTCGTTGAACGGGGGATCGGGGAACCGGCACTTGCAAATAGGGTCGTCCGCGGATTGGGACCACGACGAAACAAACACCAACACCCCGACGCCCTACGTAACAATCGTGTTCTCGCACGTCTCCCTGAACCTGTACCACCACCCCGGCGTGCGCGGGTGTCGGTTGGAGTCGCCCGGTGGTGAACAAATGAAAATCGAGTAAGTATTTCCCACTCACCACATTCCGCCGACTGAATGCCCATACGGGACTGACACTTTCTTTTTTATCGTATCAGGCGCGTTAGGGACGCGATTTCCGCGTTCCGGGAAGCGGCGCGGGAACGTTTCGTTTCCGAGTTGGAGGACAAATTTGAAACAGAAAGGGAGAGGTCGTGTCCAACTCGTGACCCATCGCGGCACATACGATTACCACAAAATTTGGAACAGAGTGAACACCGCCGATCGTCGTCGAATGAAGCCGAGGCGGTGGAAAGAGCCGCAAAACTCGTCGTCGACGCCGTCGCGCGTTTCCCCCGAAACGCGGTTCGCGCGCTTTGGGAGTGCGTGTTTTCGAAACGCGGCGGCGGCGGCGAGGATTTCGAGACAGCAACGACGTCGCCGTCGCAAGCAGCGAGGGCAGTACGCACAGCACTGGACGCGTCGCGCTCGCCGGGACTTGTCACGGCTTTGTTTACGATCGCGGAATGTGACGCCGCGCGAAGTGCGGATCTTTCCCATACTCGACGACGAGACCCTGATACCACGGGACGAGACCACATCCTCGCGCAGGACGCGCAGGTGTACGCACGACTGAAACGACCCGATACCGACCGGGACTTTGGAGACGCGATCGGGTACTAGAGGACTATGATTGACTAATAACAATGATGATTACCTCGTACCCACGATGAAACTATTTAGAGTAGTCGGCTATGATTGCGTACTACCAATGTTTCTATTTACAACAAGCGCCTCTATGTCCACTTACGCCGCGAGGCTTTCCTCCACCCACGGCACCCCGAGCAGTTCAAACAAATCGCTGACGTCAACGAACTCCTGGTGTAGTAAGTCCTTTTGAGGACCTGATTTGAACGCCTCGGGCGCGCGAGTTTTCGTTGTGTCGATTTTCTGTTTCGGCAACCCGCGCCACAACGTGACTAAACTCTGCGCGCATACATTTTGAAGGTGCGCAT
>Ga0222648_1000504_pt1 | contig 16647 bp, 18 predicted proteins | sample AntAcemetagen335_FD_181021 | JGI IMG/M metagenome (GOLD analysis project Ga0222648, IMG submission 181021) | Saline water microbial communities from Ace Lake, Antarctica - #335 | ecosystem: Environmental > Aquatic > Non-marine Saline and Alkaline > Saline | place: Antarctica: Ace Lake... | reverse complement strand
TAGAAAACGTGGTCATGCCACAAGGTGTTCAGCGCTGTATCCTACCCCATCGTGGTTCCTGGCCGGGACCCACGATGGGGTTTATATAGCAGGGTTGAGACACATAAGGTGTTTGATCCCACGGTTTAATGGCGCGAACGAAAAACCGTTCCCGCCCTTTTGTTGTTTTACCGTGCAGTGCGATCAGACCGGCAGCACCAGCGCATTATGCACCAGCAACGTGTCGTAAATCGCAATCCGCGACTTGAGCAATAGGCTGCCGTCGCTCTGTTTCTCAAAGATATCCTGCATCCGGCCCGCCATGTGCAGACGCCCTTCAGGCCGTTCGGCCAGCACCTCAACCAAGATGAAATTGGCTTCGGATTTAATCGTGCCCGCGTCGTCTATGTCCAGAATACGCGTGTTGGTCATAAAGTGACGCAGGTAGCGCGGGCCAAACATAGACGTCTTGGCAATAGCCATCGCACGGTCCTTCATCATGTTCTTGCCTTCGCAATAGACAAGTCCGACCGGAAGACCATGATCGTAGTTTTCACGGCTGACGATATTGTAGAACCCGTCCTCAGTAAAAAACTCGGGCCAGTCTTCGAGGTCACCATCATCCAGCACGGCACAATAGATCGTATTGAACGTTTCGACGGCGTGTTTGGCATCGCGCAACACCGGGCTGGTCGCCCGTAAAAGCGCGCCTTTCACGTCTTTCAACGTGACATCAAGCGAGGGTTTGGTTTCGCGGCTCATACGCCCATCTCCTCACGCCAGTGCTGATAAAGCGCGCGGATCGCGGCTTCTGAAATCAGCGTCTCGGATGTGCCAGCCGGCACATCGGGATCAAGCTGCACGATGTGGCTTGACGGTTTGGATGAATTGAGCATCCCGTCTTGCACAAACTTGATCGCCTCATTGTCTTCCAATCCAAGGAAGCCGGCGGGCCCCATCAGATTGCCCTGACGCAAGCGGTGGCGCGTCATTTCTTCGTCGTCATCCTCATAGCCGAACATCGTCCAGATCATGGTGAACTCGTTCGGGCCGTTTGGAACCAACTGGCGGACGCCAAGCGTGTTCATTTCGCGTTGCACAATAAGATTGGGCCAGACAACCTGCATGGTGACAGACCAAGGGCTGTCGAATTCCGGCACATAATCCATCAGACGCGGATCCGACAACGTCATCCCGTCGCGGTAAGCCCGCATTTCCTTCTTGTTTTCGTCGGACACGGTCTTGTCGCTTTTGGCCGAGGCCATCGTGGAATGACGCCCCTTCGGGTCACAGATCATCGCGGATTTGTTGCCTGCCACCAAAAGCCCGAATGTCACCAGAAAGGTATGCAGCAAGGTCGCGTGATACGGATCTTTCAGGTTCTCGGGGTAGAGTTTCCAGTTGCCCATAATGGTATGGCGATAGTGGCCGAACAGCTTCAGCTTACGACCCGAAAACACAGCGTCGTAATCTTTCAGCATGGCTTCGCCCATATAATCTTCGAAGCTCTCCATATCGTCGGCATAGGACGCAAAAATGACCCCGCCGCGCTGTGCAACATTCAGCTTGCGCAATCCATAATCGGCGGCGTCGAAATCAGTGGGCATGCCGCCTTCGCCGTTGGCACCACGGCGAAACGGCACACCCGCAAGATTGCCTTTCAGGTCATAGCTCCATTCATGGTATGGGCAGACAAATTCGGTATTGTTGCCACGCAATTCGCGGCAAAACTCTGCGGCGCGGTGCGAACAGCGGTTCTCAAAAACATGGACTTCGCCATCTTCGTCACGCGACACGACGACCGGCGTCGGGCCTACATAGGATCGCACGAAATCGCCCGTGTTCGGCACTTCGCATTCTAGCGCCACATAATTCCACGTCGTTCCGTGGAAAATGCGTTCGACTTCGCGGTCATAAACGTCCTGATTTGTATAGACCCAGTCCGGTACGCGGGTCAGCCCTTCGGCTGGCCAGACGAACCGGCTTTCAAATGGTTGTTGCTTCATGTCTGCCTCCTCGTTGTCGCCTGCATCCGACCCTTCGGTCGCAAGTGGCTGTCCATTTGCCATCAATGCCTTCGCCGCGCGCAGCGCCGACGGATCACCAAAATCTATCACGCATTTCACCCGCCCGATTGCGTCCTGCCCGAGGAACACAGGGGCTCTATCACCTTCGCCGCGCACGACCGGCATGTCGGGGTCCGTCTGGCCAAAAATCTGGATCGTGCTTCCGAACAGATCGGACCAAAACCAAGGCAGGTCTTCGGCAGCGGGGCCGTGTTTGGTAATGTGCCGCGCAGCACGTTCCGCACTGAGTTTTGCATTCTGCCAACTTTCCATGCGTTGGGACGGTCCGCCGGGACGCTCCTGACGAACGGCGACGTCGCCCACGGCATAAACGCCTGCAAGGTTTGTACGGTTGACCAGATCGACCAGAACGCCGCCTCTGCCATCTGTCTTTATACCAGCTGCCGCTGCCAGACCGTCGTTGGGGATCGCGCCAATTCCGGCGACAATGATATCAGCGCCAATCAGGCGGCCATCACCCAGACCAACACCCTTGTCGCTAACATGCGTAATGCGCGCATTCAGTTCGATGTCGACACCCTGCGCGCGCGCAAGTGCTGCGAGGTGGTCAGCGGGTTCAGCGGGTAACAAACGGGTCATCAACCTTGGCTGCGATTCAATTACTGTGACGTCCGCGCCCAGTTTTCGCGCAGCCGACGCAATTTCCAGCCCGATAAACCCACCGCCAACAATAGCCACGCGTTTAGCAGTCTTGAGCGCGGCGCCAAGCCCTTCAGAATCGGCCAAATCACGCAAGTAATAGACTTTGGTTGTATCGGACCCATCAACGACGAATTCACGCGGGCGCGCGCCCGTAGCGAGGACCAGAATGTCGTATGCCAGCGTTTCACCATGCGACAGCTTCACCGTCTTGTCGTCGCCGTGGATCGCCACGACACTTACGCCGAGCATCGTTTCCACCTGCAATTCATCGGCCTGACCGGTTGCAAAGACATGCGCTTCTTCAACAGTTGCTTTGCCGATCAGCAAGTCCTTGGAGAGCGGCGGGCGTTCGTATGGCATATGTGCCTCGGACCCGATCAGGACGATGCGCCCACCAAAGCCATGTTTGCGCGCGGCAATCGCCGTTTCAGCACCGGCCTGCCCAGCGCCGATCAAAACGAGGGTGCGGGCATCGGACCCGATGACGCTGGCAATCTTCACCGTTTCTTTGGGCTGCGGTCCGGGTGTGTTGACATCAACCCAGACAAATCCGTCTTCTTGCTTTACGGCATAGGTCGCGATGTCTTTGGTTACAGGTGCGCTCAATGCTTTGCCTGACCGGATGTCGAACAATCCCTGATGCAGCGGACATTCGATACAGCCATTTTCGACATGCCCATCAGTCAGAAAGGCGAAAGCATGGGTGCAGATATTGCCTGTGGCATAAACTTCGCCGTCGATGGCCCATAATGCAATCCGCAGGCCATCAACCTCTATGGCGACTGCGCCTTGTTCCAGAACCTGCGCGGTTTCAAGCGTCTTGAACCAATCCATGCTACGCCCCACCCTGTTCGGCCAGCGTCGGCAAGTTGAAAAGGCGGGCGGCGTTATCGTGGCAGATTTTCGCACGGGTTGCCTCGTCGATCGGTGCGGTCTCAATGAACTCCACCGCCAGATCCGTGTCCTCATATGGATAATCAACTGAGAACATGACGGCGTCCTCCCCCATTTCGCCAATCGCACCAATCAACGATGGATGCGAGCAAACGCCCGATGTGGTGATCAAGATATTGGACCCGAAATACGCGGAAGGTGCGCGGTCCAGCGACACGCCCATAGGATATGCGCCAAAGCGGCTATCGAACCGCCAGCGCAGAAACGGCAGCGCCTCGCCCATATGTCCAAGGACGAGTTTCACGTCGGGAAACCGGTCGAAAACACCGCCGAAAAGAAGGCGCAAAGCGTGCGAGCCGGTTTCAACACCCCAACCCCAGGTCGCACCCTGCAGTACAGGCATGCCGCCAAGAACATAGGGCGTGACATAGGCATTCGACGGGTGCAGGTAGAACGGCACGCCAAGTCTTTCGACTTCGGCCCAGAACGGATCATATTCCGTGCCCTCGTAGAAAACGCCATGCGTATGCGTATTGACGAGGCACCCCTGTAGACCAAGCTCGGTCACAGCACGGTTAAGCTCCTTGGCCGCAGCGTCAGGATCGTGCATCGGCAAGGACGCAAGCCCACCAAGGCGGTCCGGCTGCTTTGATATCTTCTCTGCAAGGAAGTCATTGGCCCCCTTGGCTGCGTTTACTGCATTTTCAATAGCTTCGCCCTGTGTCCCCGGCCCCGTGAGAGAGATGATCGACCGCGTAATACCCCCGCGATCCATCGTCTCAATGCGTTCACCATCAAAATCACCAAGTCTGCGTGTCAGGATTTCGGCCTGAGCGCGCGGGATCAATTTAAGAAAAGCTTCTGAAAACTTTTCGAAACCGGGAGCCATGAAATGCTCTTCGAAAGTGATCTTTGGTGTCATAGGAATCTCCCGATAAAGAATTTATGAAGTATACTTCTCTTTTTGATCGCAAGCAACAGCGACGTGCCGTGATCAGGGGTCGTTCGCCTTCAGCTTTTCCGGCATTCAAGCGCGCGGTGGACTAGAGTCCGGCGAGATAGGATAGACCTTCGGACGAGGTGATCACGTCGCCATATTTCTGGTCAATGTCATACAAGGCCGCGTCATGTGGTGGTGCGGCGCGGTCCGCACAAGCGTCCGGGACGACAAGAACGTTAAACCCGCTTTGAACCGCATCCACAGCCGACGCGCGCACACAGCCCGATGTCGTGGCCCCTGTGAGGATCACGGTATCAATTCCGTCACCCGTCAAATGTGCCGCAAGATTAGTTCCGAAAAACGCAGATGCCCCTTTTTTGAAGATCACCGCGTCATCGGGCGAACGGTCTAGCCTGTCGTCGATCTCGACAAGGCGGCTCCCAACGACAAGCGCTTTCATGCCCGCCGCTTTGCGCAACCAGGCCAGTGTTTCAACTTCGGCCGTGTTGAAGGCAATAACCGTGAAAATTACAGGCACAGATTTTTGGCGCGCGGCGGCAATCAGGTGGTTTGTGGCTTCGATCTGACGCGCCGCATCAGATGCCGTTGGATAGCGTGCATCGGTGAAACCATAGCTAAAATCAATGACAATCAGCGCAGGTTTCGGGCCGCGCGGAACCCGCACCCCGAAACCTGCGTCTCTGTATACTTTTTCCTGAGCCATGCGGCCAACTCCCCTGTCGCGATGTCTCAGTGCCGCTGCATTTGCATTTCCTTCACAACAATGTCGCCATTGATGACGATTGGTTCGTCATCTAGGAAAAGCGAACAATTGCGCATCGGAATATCCAGATGGCACGCGGTGTCATTGGCTCCGCCCAATTCGTTGTTGGGCCCCGTCGAGAACATCACGTTGCCGTAAAAACTGCGCGGTTCCATGCCCATGCCTCCGGGAAATTCGCCCGGCGTCATGCGGTGCCATTTGGCATCGGGGTTCATCCCCCATCCGACGTGGCTCATGCCTTTGCCACGCTCGTCGTTAAACCCGTCCATATATGATTTGACCAACGCGCAATCGAGCCCGCCGCGCATGTCAGTGACAAAGCCTTTTTCGATGGTATAGGTGATCGGGTCGCGGACATACATGTTTTGCGGCAACAGTACATCGCCCGTCGCCACGACGATCTGTCCATCAACACCGTCATCATCGCCACCCGTGAACACAAATCCTGACGGCCAATGATCCCAGCGGCCCGGCTCATCGGTGCAGGCATATTCAGCGACCGTCGGATAAGTGTTCAATTTATACGTCACGTCAGTGCCATGCGGCGAGGTGATGCGCATGACTTTGGCTTTGGCCAGATATTCAGCGGCAATTTCGACTTTCTCGCGCAGCTCCTGTGAAGGCAGCATCCGCGCCAGTAGCTCAGGAGGTTCCACCGCCGTAAGGATCCGCGTTCCCGCAGCCTGAATCGCAAACTGTTCCGGGGAAAACAACAGGAACACGCAGTCGATTAGCATATCGCAGGCTTTCAGCGCGTCCACGGCATCCGGCATTGCTGCAAGCCCGGTCACACCAACGTTCCACCCCCCTATCGCAGAGGGCGCCGGCAGGCGCATGTGATACATCGACGCCCCAAGCCGCGCCCCAGCAGCCATGAAGGCATCCGCATAATCCAGCCGCTCATTGCCCTGCGTCAGCACGATCAGCTTTTCGCCCTCGTGGACGCCAGACATCTTCAGTTGGTGCAGACAGATCTGCGTGAAACTCTCGTGGTCCATGTTGTAGCTTCCTTCATTCTAAATCTGTGCGTTATAGGCCACTGCGCTGAAATCCAAAACCGCATCCAAAAATCCTTTCAGGTTATCCCAAGGGATCATATGGCCCGCATCTTGCACGATTTTCACGTCAATATGTGGTGCCAAGGCTTTCAGCTCTGCGATGTCGTCAGCGCCAATCACGGGCGCAGCACCCGCCTTTACCAGGCGCATCGGCAGTTTAAGATCAGCTAGGTCCGCATGAATGTCGTCGGTGTGAAAGCCGTCAAACGTCGTCTTGATGGCGTCAAGCTGGCAAGTATGCAGCCATTCCGCCCGCAACGCGACCTGATCATCGGTCCAGGTCGGGCAAAACGCCCGCATATCCTCGGCGGAACACCCTTTGGTCGCGGCAATTATCGAATCCTCGTACCACGCCCATTTGGCCGGGTATGCGCGCCGACCGGGTCCGCTGACCGGAGGATCGACAAGGATGAGGCCAGACATCCCACCGCTGTCTTTGTGTGCGGCACGGATGGCGTTTCGTGCCCCCATCGAGTGCCCGAGGATGATCGGCTTATCCATGTCACTCGCATCGATCACGGCAAGCGCGTCTTCGGCCATGGCATCAAGCGAATAATCAAGATCACCCGCTTGGCTTAAACCGCGACCGCGCACGTCCAGAACATGCACGTCAAACTTTTCGGCCAGCCGCTCCGCCACGAAACCCCACGTAATCGCAGGTGACGTGATTCCGGGAATAAGCAGCATCTGGGGGCCGTCGCCTGCATAGTGCAGCAAGTGTTGGCGAATGCCATTTGCATGAAGATTGTAACCGCGCGCCATCGACCGACCCCTCAATATTTGCCTGAAAGCAGCGCTCCGCCACCAGGCACCAAAGTATCAAGATCCAGCGCCTTCAGCATGGCCCATGTCGTGGCGATGGCCGCCGTGACGACAGGCTTGCCGGTGACGGCTTCAGCCAGCGGAACCGCCCGCAGGGATGGCATTTGCACGCAAGCCGACAAGACAACGACATCAACGTCGCTGGTGTCCATTCCGGCCACAATACCCGGCAGGTTCATCGGATCATGCGCCGCAACCGCAAGGTTATCCTGAATTTCCAGCGCCTTCCAGGTTGTCACTTCAATACCCTCGGCACGGATGTATTCAACAACCATTTCGGTCAATGGTTTCATATAAGGTGCCACAACCGCGACTTTCTTGGCCCCCATTGCATGCAGGCCGTCCACAAGGGCACCCGCAGAGGTAATCACCGGGGCCTCGGCATCGTTGCCCTTCGTCACCTGACGCAAGCGTTTCGCAGATTCGCGATGGTAGCCATGGCCCATCGACATAATTGCAACCAGACACGCGTAGCCCAAGACATCAACGCGCGCGTCGCTCAGTTCCAGTGCGCAGCGGTCACTGTCGCCATCCATCGCTTTCAGCTCTTCCGACGTTACCTTTTTCATCCGCATCCGGCTGGAATGGAACGTAAAAGTCTCGGGGTTCACCTGAAGGCGCGCGCGCAAAAGTGCCGGAATTTCGGTTTCCATGGTGACGTTGGAACTGGGGACAATCTGGCCGACGCGATAACTTCTCATGACACTTCTCCACTAATGGCATGGTCTGTTATTAATTCAAACTTGGATTAATAACAAGACAGCATTTGACCCTGTGGACCAACTTCAGCAAATTTTAAGGCATTGGCGTGTAGTCAGGCGCATTCATCCCCGAGCTCAAGAACGTCACGAGGTTGTCCAGTACTTCGGACTGATTGACCGGACCCAGCTGATTTTCGGTTAGATCATTCAGCCGGTCGACGTCGTTCAGCATGAACAGGTAGGCCCCAATCAAGAATGCCATCCGCAATCCAACTGTCCGTTTGGACACATGTGGCAGCGCCATACGCAGGGCCTCGATGTAGCGCTTTGCCGACTGATCATAGACTTCCCGACGAAGCCGCAACGCATGCTCTTCCGGTTCGGCATGAAGCCTCGCTTGCAATTTAACAAAGGCAGCACCGGATACGCCACTATACTTCATATCCCATTGGGGTGTGAGGTAGGCGCGCACAAGATCTTCTACTGACGGCACGGCTTGCTCCTTGAGCAAGGCGTCAAGGAGTTCTTCCCGGCGGCGCCCAATAAATTTCCCCCGGCGCAGAAACACCTGATCGAACAGAAGCTGCTTGGATTGGAAATAATAGTTGATCAAGGCTTGGTTGACGTTGGATTTCTCCGCGATGTCGCGCATCCGGCTCCCGTTATAACCGTATTCGGAAAACACCTGTTCTGCACTATCGAGAATGGCGACGCGCAGGTCCTTGTCGCCCGCTGGACGCCCCGGCCGCCGAGGACCAGTGTTTGTTTTTTTGGAACCCGTATTTTTGGTCATAATCGTTTTACGCCCCTCAATAGAATGTTTTGTCGAGGTACAGCTCCCGCCTATTGCGGTCTATGGCAAATACAACGCTTCAAACGCCTGTTGAAATGCCCACATCGGGTGATCCAGTTTGAAGGTTAGTGCAAGCTGGGCCTCTGGTCTATCGGCATCATGCTTTCCGGCGCTGGTGGGAGATAGCCCAAGGCACTTGGAATGCTCCCACTGAATTGGTCCACCAATTGGGATATGATTATCGTAAACATCCGCCGAGAGCCGTCTGGCTGTTTAGCGGGCTGAGCGTTTATCGAGTGTCCTTATGGACGCACACGAGAACACCCCCCGCATTCAAGTTTTGTCGGTTTCTGACACTGGCCGTCGCCGCCGTTGGACGGATGATGAGAAGGTCCGGATCGTTGAGGAAAGCCATGGCGATGGCGTGACATTGGCGGAGGTCGCACGGCGCCATGAGATTTCGCGATCACAGCTCTACGATTGGCGCTATAGGCACAAGATTAGGCTGCTTGGGGCTGGCTCACCATTTTTGCGCGTTTTTCAGGTTGAAGACGGCTCTGCCCGTGATGATGTTCCAGCGCCGTCGGCACCAGTATTGACGATCGACCTTGGCCCTCGGTATCGCGTGACGATCCCATCCGGCTTTGACATGGAGGCTGCTGCGCGTCTGCTCAATGGCCTGATGGTGAGGTCATGATCGCGTTTCCGGCGGGCGCGAAGGTGTGGATTGCAGGTGGTGTGACTGACATGCGGCGCGGGATGAACACCTTGGCGTTGTCAGTGCAACAGGGCCTTGGGCGTGACCCGCATGCCGGTGAGATATTTTGCTTTCGGGGCCGCAAGGGCGATCTGGTAAAATTGCTTTGGCATGATGGGGTTGGAATGTCGCTGTACTTGAAACGCCTCGAGGCGGGGAAGTTTATCTGGCCTGTGAGCCAAGACGGGACGGCGGTGGCGATATCAGCGGCGCAGTTGGGTTATCTTCTTGAAGGCATCGACTGGAGAAACCCACGCTGGACGCAGAGGCCTAAATCGGCTGGATAATCTGCGGTGAAACGCCTGTTTTTATTGGCCTTTCATGCGGTCTATGGTAAATTCTTGCCATGTCTGATGCCGCCTTGCAAAACGCTGAATTGAGCGCCGCGCTTGCCGCGCAGACCGCCCGTGCGCAAACTGCGGAAGCCGAATTGGCGCAGGCCCGCGCCCTGGCATCCTGCACAGATGCTATGATCCAAGAGTTGAAGCTGGAGATCGCCAAGCTGCGGCGTGACGAATACGGCATCTCTTCCGAGCGTCGCGCGCGCCTGATCGATCAGCTGGAATTGCAGCTTGAGGAGTTGGAAGCTGCCGCCACGGAGGATGCACTGGCGGCTGAAGCTGCCGCTGCGGCTGACAAGGCCAGCACCGTGCGCGCCTTCACGCGGCGCAAGCCCGTGCGCAAACCCTTTCCCGACCATCTGCCGCGCGAACGTGTTGTGGTTGAGGCCCCGGCCAACTGCACCTGCTGCGGCTCGGACCGCATTGTGAAGATGGGCGAGGATGTCACCGAGACGCTGGAGGTGATCCCCCGCCAGTGGAAGGTGATCCAGACCGTCCGGGAGAAGTTCACCTGCCGCTGTTGCGAGAAGATCAGCCAGCCACCCGCCCCGTTCCATGCCATTCCGCGTGGATGGGCAGGGCCGCAACTGATCGCCATGATCGCCTTTGATAAATACGGACAGCATCAGCCGCTGAACCGCCAATCCGAGCGCATTGCGCGCGAAGGCATTGATCTCAGCCTGTCCACTCTGGCTGATCTGATCGGCCATGCCTGCGTGGCGCTGGCCCCGATCCACGAATTGATCGAGCGCCATGTGCTGACCGCGGCGCGCCTGCACGGCGATGACACGACCGTGCCGCTATTGGCGCGTGGCGGCACCAAAACTGCGCGGCTCTGGACCTATGTGCGCGATGATCAGCCTTGGGGCGGCAGTGCGCCACCTGCCGCCCTGTTCAAGTTCTCGCGCGATCGCCAGATGATCCACCCCAACAAGCATCTCGCAGGCTGGCAGGGTGTTCTGCAGGCCGATGCCTATAGCGGCTATAACGACCTGTATCTGGCTGACCGCAGCCCCGGGCCTGCACGCAGCGCACTCTGCTGGAGCCACGCACGGCGTAAATTCTTCGAGCTGGCCGATATCGCGGGCAACGTGCGCAAGAATAAGCCCGCACATGATATCTCGCCCGTCGCCTTGGAAGCCGTGAAACGGATCGACGCGATCTTCGATATCGAGCGTGACATTAACGGTATGGACGCGGCTGCTCGCCTTGCCGCGCGGCAGGCGCGATCCCGACCGCTTGTCGAGGAACTGCATGCCTGGCTGCTGGAAGAGCGCGCCCGAATGTCGAAACACAACAGCGTTGCCAAGGCCATCGACTATCTGATGCCGCCCAAGGGTGACCGATGGGATGCCTTCACCGCTTTCCTAGATGACGGGCGTATCTGCCTGACCAACAATGCCGCCGAACGCGCCCTCAGAGGCATCGCATTGGGCAGGAAATCATGGCTCTTTGCAGGGTCTGAACGCGGCGGCGAACGCGCGGCCTTCATGTATACCTTGATCGTCAGCTGCAAAATGAACGACATCGACCCACAGGCCTGGATGGCAGACGTCCTTGCGCGCATGCCCGACATCACAGTGTCACGCTTGCCCGAGTTGCTCCCATGGAACTGGAAGGCCCATCAGGAAGCCGTCAAGGCCGCGTGACCGCGTCCCTCGCCGGATGCTTACTGATTATCCCGGTTTAGGAGGACTAAACGATGGCTGGAAAACGAGAAAAGCCGGAATATATCGTGCTGAAGCTTCGGCAAGTTGAAGTTTTGCAGGGACAAGGAAAGTCAGTTTCCGAGGCTGTTCGACAAATCGGCGTGTGTCAACGGCAGAGTAAAAGTGGGCCAAAAGGCAGCGCAAAATGTTGCCACTTTGGGGGTGGGATAATCAGCGTCCAGACGAGCGCCAGCATCCGGGCGGCCGCGCTTGTCATATAGCTGGCGGTTGCCCGGATGCTTTGGCCCGTCAGGCTCGTCGTGTGCAACCGTTATTCGTCCTAGGTTATAGCCAGTTGAGCACGAATGGGTGGACGATCGAGAATGAACAGACTTACGGTTGCTTGCACCGATCAATAGGTTGTCAGCCTACGAAGCGTGTCGCCCACTGTCAGTTTTGGGCTAAACGTGATGACTTTAGCGGTCTTCGTGTCCAGTTCCGCGACTCGTGCAATTATAATCTGCGCGGCTTTAATACCGATTTCACGTCTACAAGCATCCACCGTTGCCAGCCTGCGCGGCAGACCGTCCAGCAGCTCTAACCCATTGAAAGCGGCGAGACCGATCTTGCCGGGAATTCCAAAGCCTTTTTCCAACAAATACAGCAGCCCCCCAGCACCGATCATGTCGTTTGAGTAATACAGAAAATCCAGATCCGGGCTTCGCGTAATCATCTTGGCGGTCATTTCGCTGCCTTTGGCCAAGGCTGATCCGCCGGAATAGAATTCCTGATCAGCAATCTCGATCCCGGCTTTGGCAAGCGTGCGGGTGAACCCCTCGAACCGTTTGCGGGCACGGTGATCCAGTGGCATCTTGGTGCCCATGAACCCAACCCGCTGATAGCCTGCAGCGATGATTTCCTCGGCCATCTTGCGCCCGGCACGGAGGTGCGAAATGCCCACGCAAGTATCGATTGGTTCGCCGTCCGTATCCATGATCTCGACTACAGGTACACCCGCCTGGCGCAGCATAGCACGCGATGCTTCGGAGTGTTCGAGGCCTGCGATGATTACGCCGGATGGCCGCCATGACAGCATTTCGAACAGCACTTTTTCTTCTTTTTCTGGCAGGTAGTCGGTAACTCCGATTACAACTTGCAAATCGGTATCCTCAAAAACCTCAGATATCCCAACCAAAACCTCTGGAAAGACCATATTGCCCAAAGACGGAATAATGACAGCCACTAAATTGACATGCGACGACGACAGCCCACCAGCGATCTTGTTGGGGACATAGCCAAGCCGACTTACCGCATCCTGGACCTTTTGCCGCGTAGCGGGGCTGACATCTCTTTCGTTACGCAAAACACGACTTACAGTCATGGCACTTACGCCAGAAGCAGCAGAAATATCTCTATGAGTTAATTTACGCTTTGAGGCCTCATTCACTTTGAAAATCCTAAAAAAGACCTCTAAAAGTGCACTCTTTTACACTAAAAGAACAAACATAACGTATGATAACGTTAACATAAGTGCAACAATTTTCTAAAAGAAGGATGACATGTTGTATACCAGAAGTGCGATTTTTCGCGGTCGCATCAAACCCGGCTTGGAGGAGGCGTTTTACGCTGCTGTCCATGACCGTCTGATTCCGGCTTGGTCTCAAATGCTGCATGCTACGGCGGTGCGCGTTTACCGACCCCGTAAATCAGAACCGGCGGGCGAGGATGTCTTTCTGGTTCAAGAAATTGACTATCCATCTTTAGCGCATATCGACGAGGCACTGGCCTCTTCACGCCGAGAAGCGGCGATGATTGCCCTCGCTTCGGTACGGGATATGTATGAAGGCCAGCATCACCATATTGTTTATGAAAAACTAGTGGGGTGACTGTCAGACATTGATCGGGTTTCAAATATTCAGGAAACTTCAATCTGAGTGGCGCAGCTATCTAAAACCGACAATTCAGGGTGGATGTCGTTATCATACGAAGCTTTGGTCACTCGAGAGAGATGTTTCAGTTCAAAACGTTGCGTGAAATGGTGCCGGCGGGGGTTTCATCGTGACATCGGTGTTGTACGCAATGCTCTAGAGCTGCCCCCGGAACACCGGCCAGCGGAAGGGCAGGTCAATTGACTGAAACCCGTCATACGCGAGATAGACTGTCAATCAGGTCCAGAACATCTCAGTGTACGAATGTTTCCCATCCTCAGTGCAGCATGGTGTAGCAGTGCCTGCCGATACGGCGGTCCTTGCATATTTCAAAGCTATGCGAAGGACCTGCGGCATAAGAAACATGGACAAAGTATAACGTGACTATGTCAGATTGGATTAAACATACGATATTGGATGTGTGCGGTGGGGGATCACGAGCCTTGGACTCGGCACAAAAAGAGGCGGCCCACAGGGCCGCCTAGCCATTGCTCAGCTACGTAAGGTTACTCGGACGCAGCCAGAATGGCGTTAATCAAGCCATCACCGTTCTGTTCGATGAACGTGGTCCAGACCGGCGCTACCGCTTCCTGAAATGCGGCGCTATTGACGTCCCGGTTTACTTGCATGCCACGTGCTTCTAGTTCGGCGATCATCTCGCCTTCCATGTCAATGCTCATTTGGCGCTGCATGGCGATGGCTTCATCCACAACTTCGGCGAGTATCGTCTGCTGTTCCGCTGTCAGGTTATTGTAGCTGTTCATGTTCATCGCAAGTACCAGTGATGCATAGGCATGCTGTGTCAGGCTGAGGTAGTCCTGCACTTCGTCGTATTTGAATGACAGCGTGACGCCGATTGGGTGATCCTGCGCGTTCACGACACCAGTTTCAAGGGCGGTGTATAGTTCGGCAATCGGCAATTGCTGCGGATTGGCGCCCAACAAGGCGAACATATCACCCAAAGCCCGAGAATTGTTGACGCGGATCTGCAATCCGTCAAGGTCACTTGGTTCACGGATCGGACCACGGTTGTTGGTAATGTTACGATAGCCGTTTTCGGGATGACCCAAGCCTTTAAGCCCATGTGTGGCCATATCGTCAAGAATACCCTGTCCGACTTCACCATCCAGAACCTTGTAGGCAGTTTCACGGTCGGGGAACAGGTAAGGCAGTTCCAACGCGCCAGTTTCTGGCATCAGACCGCCAAAATTGTTTAGGCCGACCATAACGAAATCGATAACTCCGGACCGAGCACCATCGATCATCTGCGCATCATTGCCCAGCTGGCCTTGGGGAAAGATGTTGATCTTGACTTCGCCGGCGGTGCGTTCTTCGACCTGTTCGGCGATATAGAGCGACATCACCTGCTGCAGATCTGATTCAGGGGCGGCATGGGCCAGCCGGAGCGTGACTTCGGCCCAAGCTACTGATGTGCCAAGTGCAAGCACTGAAGCAAGCCCTATCGCTTTAAGTGTAGTTTTCATGTTTTCCTCCCTGGAAAGTTAACCGATGAGAAACGCCATCGGGATGGTCACAATGCTTGGAAAGGCGATAAACAGCGCCAAAAGCATCAGATAAGCAGCGATGAACGGCAGCACGCCGCCCACGGCCGTGGACATTGGAACGCGGCTAACACCGCAGACCACGTTCAGCACAGTGCCGACTGGTGGCGTGATCAGACCTATCGACACGTTGATCACGAACATCAGCCCGAAATAGACCGAATCGATCCCCGCCATGGTGATCACAGGCATCAGCAGCGGCACGAGGATCAGGATTGTTGGGCTGAGATCCATGACCATACCGATTAGCAGCACAATGATCATGATCACCGCCATCAACAATCGCGGATGGTCGATCAGCGGGCCAAGCAGGCCAGCCAGTTGTTGCGGCAATTGGGCAACGGTCATTAGCCATGCCGCCACCATCGCGCAGCCGACAAGGAACATGACCATCGCCGTCGACCGGGCCGAACGCAGCAGAATTTCATAAAACCCAAACCACGACATTTCCCGGTAGATTACGCTTGAAACAAATATCGCATATACAGCGGCGACCACAGCCGCTTCGGTCGGGGTGAAGATGCCGAACCTTATGCCGCCGATAATGATGACTGGCAGAAGCAGCGCCCAAAACCCTTCGCGCAGTGCTGTCAGTTTTTCGCGCCTGCTTGCTTTGGGGTTCACTTCGAGATCTTCGTTGCGCATCAACTATGACCAAACGATGACCAGCGTGCCACCCATCATCAGACCTGGTACGATGCCGCCCAGAAACAGCTGCGAGATCGAGATATTGCCCGCCACTCCGATCAGGATCAGCGGTAGCGATGGCGGAATGACCGGAGCGATTATCCCGCCCGACGCCAAAAGACCCATTGACCGGCCTTCGGGGTAACCTGCCTTTTTCATCATCGGATAAAGGATGCTGACCAAAGCTGCTGCATCCGCCACCGCCGACCCTGACAGTCCCGCTAGGAGGACTGATGTAAAGATCGCGACATAGCCCAGCCCGCCTTTACGATGACCGACCAATGTCGTGGCCATCCGCACGATGCGTTGCGACAGCCCACCAGATGACATTACCTCGCCAGCGACTAGGAAAAACGGGATCGCCAAAAGCGGAAAGTTGTCCACGCCGTTAATTAGTGATTGCGCAAGGATATCGGCGCTGAACAGATCCATCTGCAGCATCAGCGCCATCGAGGCGAGCAGCAGAGCAAAAGCTACAGGTAGACCCAGCAGGATCGACCCCAGCAGCACCGCCAAGAATAGGGCCAGCGTCATATCTGGTCACCGTTGTCGGAAGCGACGCCCATCGGGTCAAATACCCGTATAAGTGCGACAGCCGCCATCAGTAGCCCTGACACAACACCAGCAAGATAAAAGAGCGCGGATGGTAGGCCAGTTACCTGCGAAATATTGTTCCAATTTGCCATCATCTGACGCCATGCGCCGGTGAACAGCATCAGCACCGCAACCATGATGACCAGCCATGCTAGACGCCTTAGAAACGGCACGGCGCGCGGAAACAGATTTTCACTGAATTCTGCTACGGCCAGATGCTCGCCCCGGCGCAAGACAGTGGCCGCACCCAGCATCACCACCCAGACAAAGCCAAGGCGCGACAATTCCACAGTGAATCGCCCCGTGTTTACTGGAGGGTAAAACTCTCAAAGGATGAGCCCCATGGAACAGAAAAAATCACCCCCGAAGTACACGGCTGAATTTCGCGAACGCGGCGTTCGGCTTTTCCAAGAAAACCGCAGCAACTAT